>FTAE01000305.1_pt1 | contig 17607 bp, 5 predicted proteins | sample 1638991 | NCBI WGS metagenome assembly FTAE01 (sample SAMEA3914812, study PRJEB12502) | metagenome | biome: forest; material: soil | place: Canada | collected 2011-07-07 | depth 0.1 m
CCGGCCTACGTGATCTACACCTCCGGCTCGACCGGGCGTCCCAAGGGCGTGGTGGTCGCCCACGCGAGCGTCGCCAACCTGCTCTCCTGGGCGGTGCGGGAGTTCACCGCCGGGGAGCTCTCCCGGGTGCTGGCCTCGACCTCGCTGAACTTCGACGTGTCGGTGTTCGAGCTGTTCGCCCCGCTGGTCTCGGGCGGCAGCATCGAGATCGTCCGTGACCTGCTGGCGTTGGCCGACGGCTCCGCGGGGAGCTGGTCCGGCAGTCTGATCAGTGCGGTGCCCTCGGCGCTGGACCAGATCCTGAGCAGTGGCGCGACCCGGACGCAGGCCACGGCCGGCACCGTGGTGCTGGCCGGCGAGGCGCTCTCGGCCCACGCGGTGCGGGGCATCCGGCAGGCCCTGCCGGGGGCGCGGGTCGCCAATATCTACGGCCCCACCGAGGCGACGGTGTACAGCACGGCCTGGTCCACGGACCGGGAGGTGGACCGCACGCCGCCGATCGGGCGGCCGATCGACAACGCCCGGACGCACGTGCTGGACGCCTGGTTGCGTCCGGTGCCGGCCGGGGTGGCCGGTGAGCTGTACATCTCGGGGGCCGGCCTGGCCCGGGGCTACCTGAACCGGGCGGGGCTGACGGCGGAGCGGTTCGTCGCGGACCCGTTCGGCGGGCCGGGCGAGCGGATGTACCGCACCGGCGACCGGGTGCGCTGGACGCCCGACGGCGACCTGGAGTACCTCGGCCGGGCCGACGACCAGGTGAAGCTGCGCGGCTTCCGGATCGAGCTCGGCGAGATCGAGTCGGTGCTGGCCGAGCACGCCTCGGTGGCCCAGGTCGCGGTGGTCGTCCGGGAGGACCAGCCCGGCGAGAAGCGCCTGGTCGCGTACGTCGTCGGCAGCGACGGCACGCCGAACCTCGCGCTGCTGCGCAACGTCGTCCAGCGGCGGATGCCGGAGTACATGGTGCCGACGGCCTTCGTGCCGCTGGAGGCGCTGCCGCTGACCCCCAACGGGAAGCTCGACCGCCGTGCGCTGCCGGCCCCCGCCCTGGCGGCGGCGGGCGGGGGGCGGCAGGCGCGCACCCCGCAGGAGGAGCTCCTCTGCTCGGTCTTCGCCGAGCTGCTCCGGGTGGCACGGGTGGGGATCGACGACAGCTTCTTCGACCTGGGCGGCCACTCGCTGCTGGCCACCCGGCTGGTCAGCCGGGTGCGGTCGGTGCTCGGCGCCGAGCTGCCGATCCGGGCGGTGTTCGAGACACCGACCGTCGCCGGCCTGGTGGGGGCGCTGGAGGTGGGCGGCCGGGTGCGCCCGGCGATCGAGGCCGTCGAGCGCCCGGGTCTGGTGCCGCTGTCGGCCGCGCAGCGACGCATGTGGTTCTTCGACCGGCTGGAGGGTCCGTCCTCGACCTACAACGTCCAGTGGGGACTGCGACTGCACGGTGAGCTGAACGCCGCCGTGCTGCGGGCGGCGCTGAACGACGTGCTGACCCGGCACGAGAGCCTGCGCACGGTCTTCCCCGAGGTGGACGGCGAACCGGTGCAGCTGGTGCTCGGCGTCGACCGGGCCGAGCTCGCGCTGCCGGTGGTCCCGGTCACCGAGGACGGGCTGGACGGGGCGATGCAGGCCGAGTTCGCGCAGCCCTTCGACCTGGCGGCCGATCTGCCGATCCGGGCCAAGCTGTTCCGGGTCGCGGCCGACGACCACACGCTGTTCGTGGTGTTCCACCACATCACCACCGACGGCTGGTCGACCGGCCCGTTCGGTCTCGACCTCTCGCAGGCCTACGCCGCCCGGTTGGACGGCAGGGCGCCGGTCTTCGAGCCGCTGCCGGTGCAGTACGCGGACTACACCCTGTGGCAGCGGGACCTGCTCAGTGACGAGTCGAACCCGCAGAGCCTGGCGGGGGTCCAGCTCGCCTTCTGGCGGGAGGCGTTGGCCGGCCTGCCCGAGGAGCTGGAGCTGCCCGCGGACCGGCCGCGTCCGGCGGTCGCCAGCTACCGCGGCGCGAGCGTGCGGTACCGGGTGGAGCCGGAGGTGCACCAGGGGCTGGGCCGACTCGCGCGGGCGACCAACGCCACCACCTTCATGGTCGTGCAGGCCGCCGTCTCGGCGCTGCTGTCGCGACTGGGCGCGGGCACCGACATCCCGCTGGGGACGGCCATGGCGGGGCGTACCGACGAAGCCGTGGAGCACCTGGTCGGGTTCTTCGTCAACACGCTGGTGCTGCGCGCCGACGTCTCGGGCGACCCGACGTTCACCGAGCTGGTGGCGCGGGTGCGGGAGGCCGATCTCGCGGCCTTCGCCCACCAGGACATCCCCTTCGAGCAGGTGGTCGAGGCCGTCAACCCGGTCCGCTCGCTGGCCCGGCACCCGCTCTTCCAGACGCTGCTGACCTGGCAGAAGCTCTCGGGTGACACGGAGTGGATGGAGCTGCCCGGTCTGCGGGTGGACGCCGGCGCCGTCGAGAGCGACACGTCCAAGTTCGACTTCAGCCTCCTCATGGCCGCCGCCGGCGCGGACGGTGCCGAGGCGGGCATCGACATCCTGGTGGAGTACGCCACCGACCTCTACGACGGGGAGACCATCGAGCTGATGATCACCCGGCTGCTGCGGCTGATGGCGGCCGTCGCCGCCGACCCGCAGCAGCGGCTCAGCCGGATCGACCTGCTGAACGCCGGGGAGCGGCGGCAGCTGCTGCAGGAGTGGAGCGGCGAGGAGGTCGCGTCGACCGACCTCGCCCTGCCGGACCTGTTCGCCGCCCAGGCGGCGCGGACCCCGGACGGCGTCGCGGTGGAGGCCGCGGACGCGGTGCTGACCTACGCGGAGCTGAACGACCGCGCGAACCGGCTGGCCCGGCTGCTGGTCCGACGCGGCGTCGGTCCCGAGACCTTCGTCGCGGTGGTCGTGCCCCGCTCCGCCCAGCTGATCGTCGCCTTCCTGGCGGTGCTCAAGGCGGGCGCGGCCTACCTCCCGGTCGACCCGGCCTATCCCGAGGACCGGATCGGCTTCGTCCTGGCGGACGCCGCGCCGACCCTGGTGGTGACGGTGGACCGGCTGGCCGACCGCCTCGACGGCCACGACCTGCTCGTTCTGGACGGGCCCGACACCGCCGCCGCCCTGGCGCGGCAGCCGCACGGGGACCTGACCGACCGGGACCGCCTCGCCCCGCTCAGGCCGGAGAGCCCGGCGTACGTCATCTACACCTCGGGCTCGACCGGCCGGCCCAAGGGCGTGGTGGTCCCCGCTCTGGTGCTGCTCAACCTGATGAGCTGGCACGCGGCGGAGCTCCCGGCCGGACCGGGCACCCGGGTCGCCCAGTTCAGCGCGATCAGCTTCGACGCGTCCGAGCAGGAGATCCTCTCCGCCCTGCTGAACGGCAAGACCCTCGCGATCCCGACCGAGGACACCCGGCTGAGCCCGCCGGAACTGGCGGCCTGGCTCGACCGGGAGGGCATCCACGAGTTCTTCGCCCCCGACCTGGTGGTGCGCTCGGTCTACGAGGCCGCGGCCGAACAGGGCCTGGCGCTCGCCGAGTTGCGGGAGGTCTTCCAGGCCGGTGAGCCGCTGCACCTGACGGACCAGGTCAAGGAGTTCCACGCCGAGCGGCCGGGTGTGACCCTGCACAACCACTACGGGCCCTCGGAGACCCATGTCATCACCGCGCTCAGCCTGTCGGGTCCGGCGCAGTCCATGGCCGACTGGCGCGCCGTCGCGCCGATCGGGCGGCCCATCCGGAACTGCCGGACGCACGTCCTGGACGAACACCTCCAGCCGGTGCCGGTGGGCATCGTCGGTGAGCTCTACCTCGCGGGCGCCGGTCTGGCCCGCGGCTACCTGAACCGGGCCGGGCTGACCGGCCAGCGGTTCGTGGCCAACCCGTACGACGGGCCCGGCGCGCGGATGTACCGGACCGGTGACCTGGTCCGCTGGCTGCGCGACGGCACCCTGGAGTTCGTCGGCCGGGCCGACGACCAGATCAAGATCCGGGGCATCCGGGTCGAACTGGGCGAGATCAACGCGGTGGTGGGCCGGCACCCGCAGGTCGCCAAGGCGGCGGCCCTGGTGCGCGAGGACGTCCCCGGGGACAAGCGGCTGGTCGTGTACGTGGTGCCGCAGTCCGGGGCCGACGCGCCCGAGCCGGCCGAGCTGCGCCGCCACGCCGCCGAGATCCTGCCCTCCGCACTGGTGCCCTCGGCCTTCGTCACGGTCGACGCGCTGCCGCTCAACTCCAACGGGAAGCTGGACCGGCGCGCCCTGCCCGAACCGGACTACGCGGCGGCGGGCGCGGGCTTCCGCGCCGCCCGCACCCCCCGGGAGGAGATGCTCTGCTCGGTGTTCGCCGAGGTGCTCCGGGTGGAGCGGGTCGGGATCGACGACGGCTTCTTCGACCTGGGCGGCCACTCGCTGCTGGCCACCCGGCTGGTCAGCCGGGTGCGGGCGGTGCTCGGCGAGGAACTCGGCCTGCGGGACGTGTTCGAGACGCCCACGGTCGCCGCCCTGGCGGAGCGGATCGAGCGGGCGGGCGGCCGCACCAGGGCCGCCCTGGTGCCCGTCGCGCGCCCCGAACTGGTTCCGCTCTCCTACGCGCAGCGCCGGCTCTGGTTCATCGGTGAGCTGGAGGGGCCGAGCAGCACGTACAACGTGCCGCTGGTGCTGCGGCTGACCGGGCAGCTGGACGCCGAGGCGCTGCGGCTGGGGCTGGACGATCTGCTGGCGCGGCACGAGAGCCTGCGGACCGTGTTCGGCTCGCAGGACGGCGAGCCGTTCCAGCGCGTGCTCCCGGTGGACCAGGTGGAGCTCGGCACGGGCTGGACCCGGGTCGGCGCCGAGGAGCTGTCCGACCGGGTGGCCCGGGCCTGCGGGTACGCGTTCGACCTCGCGGTCGACCTGCCGGTGCGCGCCGAGGTGCTCTCGACCGGACCGGACGAGCACGTGCTGGTGCTGCTGATGCACCACATCGTCTGCGACGGCTGGTCGCTGAAGCCGCTGGCGGACGACCTGGCCCGGGCCTACGCCGCCCGGCTGGACGGCGCGGCGCCGGTCTTCGAGCCGCTGCCGGTGCAGTACGCGGACTACACCCTGTGGCAGCACGAGCTGCTGGGCGAGGCCGGGAACCCGGACAGCATCCTCGCGCGGCAGACCGCCTACTGGAAGGAGACGCTGGCCGGTCTGCCCGAGGAGCTGGCGCTGCCGACCGACCGGCCCCGGCCCACCACGGCCGACCACCGCGGTGACACCGTGCAGTTCTCCGTGGACGCCGAGCTGTACGACCGGGTCCGGGCCCTGGCCCGCCAGGCCGGCGTGACCCCGTTCATGATCGCCCAGGCCTGCCTGGCCACCCTGCTCACCCGGCTCGGGGCGGGCACCGACATCCCCCTGGGAACCCCGGCCGCCGGGCGGCTGGACGAGTCGCTGGACGACCTGGTGGGCCTGTTCATCAACACGCTGGTGCTGCGCACCGACACCTCGGGCGACCCGACCTTCCGGGAGCTGCTGGCGCGGGTCCGGGAGACCGACCTGTCGGCCTTCCACCACCAGGACCTGCCGTTCGAACTGCTGGTGGAACTCCTCAACCCGGCGCGGTCGCTGGCCCGCCACCCGCTGTTCCAGACCATGCTCGTGTTCCAGAACAACGAGCGGGCCGAGTACGCGATGCCGGGCCTGGAGGTGCGGGACTTCGAGGAGAGCGGCGCCGGCGTGGCCAAGTTCGACCTGATGGTCGTGCTGATGGAACAGGACGCCGCAGGACCGGGGACCAGCCTGGACGGCGCCGTCAACTTCGCGGTCGACCTGTTCGACCGCAGCACGGTCCAGGACTTCGCACAGCGGTTCGTCCGGCTGCTCGACACGCTGACCGCCGACCCGGACCGGCCGATCGGCGCCGCCGAGGTGCTGGAGGCAGCCGAGCGGCGCCAGCTGCTGGAGGGCTGGAACGACACCGCAGGACCGGTGGCCGGGGTGACCGTGCCGGAGATGTTCGAGGCCCAGGTGGCACGGACGCCCGGGGCGACCGCCGTGGTCGGCGGGGAGGTCCGGCTGAGTTACGCGGAGCTGAACGCGCGGGCGAACCGGCTGGCGCGGCGGCTGGTGGCCTGCGGGGCCGGTCCGGAACGGTTCGTGGCGGTGGCGCTGCCCCGCTCGGCGGAGCTGATGGTCGCCCTGCTCGCGGTGCTGAAGTCGGGCGCCGCGTACGTGCCGGTGGATCTGACGTACCCCGCCGACCGCCTCGGCTACCTGCTCCGGGACTCGCAGCCGGCGGTGGTGCTGACCAGCGCCGGGGCGGCGGAGGCGCTGCCCGGCGGCGTCGATGCGCCCAAGGTGCTGCTCGACGGGCTGGATCTGACGGTGGGAGACGGGTCGGACCTGTCCGACCGGGAGCGGCTGTCCGCGCTCTCGCCGAGCAGCCCGGCCTACGTGATCTACACCTCGGGTTCGACCGGGCGCCCCAAGGGGGTGGTGGTCGAGCAGGCGAGTGTGGTGAACCTGCTGTCCTGGGCCTCGCGGGAGTTCGCCTCGGGTGAGCTCTCCCGGGTGCTGGCGTCGACCTCGTTGAACTTCGACGTGTCGGTGTTCGAGCTGTTCGCCCCGCTGGTGTCGGGCGGCAGCATCGAGGTGGTCAGGGACCTGCTGGCGCTGGCGGACGGAACGGTGGACGCCTGGTCGGGCAGTCTGATCAGTGCGGTGCCCTCGGCGCTGGAGCAGGTGCTGGCGGCCGGCGCCGCGGGGACCTGGCCGGTGGCCGGGACGGTGGCGCTGTGCGGCGAGGCGCTGACGGCCCGTTCGGTGCAGGGCATCCGGCGCGCCCTGCCGGAGGCGAGGATCGCGAACATCTACGGTCCGACCGAGGCCACGGTGTACAGCACCACGTGGGCGGTGGAGGGGGAGGCCGACGGTGTCCCGCCGATCGGGCGCCCGATGTCCAACGTCCGCGCCTACGTGCTGGACGGCGGGCTGCGGCCGGTGCCGGCCGGCGTGCTCGGCGAGCTGTACCTGGCGGGTGCGGGGCTGGCCCGCGGCTACCACGGGCGGCCGGATCTGACGGCGGAGCGGTTCGTCGCCGATCCCTTCGGCGGGCCCGGCGTCCGGATGTACCGGACGGGCGACCTGGCGCGCTGGACCCGCGAGGGCGTCCTCGACTTCGTCGGCCGGACGGACGACCAGGTGAAGGTGCGCGGCTACCGGATCGAGCTCGGTGAGATCGAGTCGGTGCTGGCCGAGCACGCCTCGGTGGCCCAGGTCGTGGCGGTGGTGCGGGAGGCCCGGCCGGGTGACAAGCGGCTGGTCGCCTACGTCGTCGGGGCCGGCGTCCGGCCGGACGTCGCCGAGCTGCGCGGATTCCTCCGGGGGCGGGTGCCGGAGTACATGGTGCCCTCGGCCTTCGTGGTGCTGGACGCACTGCCGTTGACGCTGAACGGGAAGCTGGACCGCCGGGCGCTGCCCGCTCCGGAGTTCGCGGCGGTGAGTGCGGGACGGTTGCCGCGTTCGCCGCGCGAGGAGGTGCTGTGCTCGGTCTTCGCCGAGGTGCTCGGGGTCGAGCAGGTGGGCGTCGACGACAACTTCTTCGAGCTGGGCGGCCACTCGCTGCTGGCCACCCGGCTGATCAGCCGGGTGCGCGAGGTGCTCGGCGTGCAGGTCTCGATCAGGGCCCTGTTCACCGCCCCGACGGTCGCCGGGTTCGCCGGGCAGCTGGCGGACTCCGACGGCGAGGACGCGCTGGCGGTCCTGCTGCCGCTGCGCGCCGGCGGCACCCGGGCCCCGCTCTTCTGCGTCCACGCCGTCTCGGGGATCAGCTGGGTGTACGCGGGCCTGCTGCGCCACCTCGACCCCGACCGCCCGGTCTACGGGCTCCAGGCCCGCAGCTTCACCGAACCGGGCAGCTCCGCCGGGTACGGGGAGGTGGTGGACGACTACGTCGACCGGATCCGTTCGGTCCAGCCGCACGGCCCGTACCACCTGCTCGGCTGGTCGCTCGGCGGCGTCATCGCCCACGGGATCGCCGTCCGGCTCCAGCAGGAGGGCGAGCGGGTGGAGACGCTGTCGATGATGGACAGCTACCCGGTCCGGGAGGAGGACTCCGGGATCCGCCTGGAGCAGGACGACCCGGACACGCTGGCCCAGCTGTCGGCGTTCGTGGAGCGGCATGCCGTCGCGGTCGGGATCCTGACCGAGAGCCTGGGCGAGCGCGCGATCCCGGCGCTCGCCGAGGCCTACCTGAACGGCGGCAACCTCCTGCGCAGCGCCGAGCTCGGGGTGTTCCAGGGCGACGTGCTGTACTTCTCCGCCACCGCCGAGCCCGGCTTCCACACCGACCGCCTGAAGCGGTGGGAGCCCTATCTGGCGGGCGCCCTCGACGTGCACCCGGTGGACTCCACCCACGACGAGATGACCCAGGTCGCGCCGCTGGCGAGGATCGGGTCGGTGCTGGCCGAACGGCTGCGCGGCGGCAACTGATGTCATGCAACTTCCTGCGACACCAGGCCCGTTGCCTGCGGGTTCGGCTCTGACGCAGGGTTCTACCAGGGGTTGCCCCGGTCGCCCGCCGACCGGGGCGGCCCCGCCCACCGCACCACCCACACGAACCAGGCCCGGGTGACCCGGGCCGCCCGGAAGAGGAGTGACACCCCATGACGAACCCGTTCGAGAACGAGGACGGCACGTACCTGGTGCTGGTCAACGACGAGAACCAGCACTCGCTGTGGCCCGAGCAGATCGAGCTGCCCGCCGGCTGGAGCACCGCCCACGGGCCCGCCGCGCGCACCGAGTGCCTCGACTTCATCAATGTGACCTGGACCGACATGCGCCCGCGCAGCCTCGCCGCGCTGATGGACCAGGCGCGCTGACCCTGGCCCCGGGGCGGGTTCACCCGCCTGCCCGTCCGCTTCGTCGCCGTCGGCGGAACCCCGCCCGGAGCCACCCCGAAGAGAGTCACAGAGAACCCCCATGGCCTGGTTGAAGATCAAGAAGAAGACCGACGCAGAGACCGCGGCGTCCCTCCCGCCCAGCTTCACCCGGCTGTGGCTGGCGTCCGGGGTGTCCTACCTCGGCGACGGCATCTACCTCTCCGCGCTGCCGCTGCTGGCGGCCAGCCTGACCACGGACCCGTTCACCCTGAGCCTGGTCACCTCCGCCGCCGTCATCCCCTGGCTGCTGTTCGGCCTGCTGGGCGGGGCACTGGTCGACCGCTGGGACCGCCGGCGGACGATGATGACCGCGGACCTGGTGCGGGCCCTCGCCCTCATGCTGCTGCCGCTCTCGGCGCTGCTGTGGCACATCAGCCTGCCGGTCCTCATCGGCGTCGCGTTCTCCCTGGGCACCGCCCAGATCTTCTTCGACTCCGCGTCGACGGCCTACCTGCGGCAGCTGCTCGACGGCGACGTGGACCTGATCCAGCGGGCGCTCGCCCGCAACCTCGGGGCCCAGACGACGCTGTCGCAGTTCATCGGCCCCCCGCTCGGCAGCGCGCTCTTCGCGCTCGCCCGCACCGTGCCCTACGTCCTCAACGCGCTGTCGTACGTGGGTAGCGCGCTCTTCATCAGGACCCTGCCCCAGCAGCCCGTGGACACCACCGCCGCGAAGGGCCCGCTGTGGCGGGGAGCGAAGGAGGGAGCCCTCTTCGTCCTGCGCAACCGCGTGCTGCTCAGCTCCACCCTGCGCTTCATGATCGGCAACGTGGCCTTCATGGCCGGCGAGGCGGTTCTCGTCCTCTTCGCCCACCAGTGCCTGCACCTCGGCAAGTTCGGCTTCGGTGTGCTGCTCACCGCGCAGGCCGTCGGCGGTCTGGCGGGTGCGGGCCTGGCCCGCACGATCGGCACCCGGCTCGGCACGGGCGGCGCACTCATCTTCACCGCCGCCGTCGAGGGTGTCGCCCAGCTCGGCCTGGGGCTCTCCTCCAACGCCGTGTTCGGGGCGGTGGCACTCGCCCTCACCGGCACCGCGATGTCCGCCACCATGGTCATCGCCCCCTCGGTCTCGATGGCCATCGTGCCGGCGCAGCTGACCGGCCGGGTGTCCGCCACCCGGCGGCTGGGCTCGCTGGGAGCGGCGCCGCTCGGCGCCGCCATGGGCGGCTGGCTGGGCAGCGCGGTGGGACTGCGCGCGCCCTTCATCTTCGGCGCCGCGCTGCTGTTCGTGGTCACCGCGCTGACAGCGGTCATGGCGCCCAGCCGGGAGATCGAAGCGGCCCTCGCCGCCGCGCAGGTGGAGCAGCAGCCGGAACCCGTCTCGGCCTGACCGACAGCACTCGCAGTTTTCCACTGACCTCGGACCAAGGGACACCCATGCCCGTGATGGAGTCGACCCGCGTCGTCGACAACGCATTGTTCGAACCGCTGCAGGTCGCGGGCGGCGAGCTCGGCGAGGCCCTGCAGAAGCTCGCCGCCGGCACCTGCGCCATCGTCGGCTGGCCCGGCCTGCTGACCGGCGACCTGGCCGACCTGGTCGCCCGGATCGAACAGACCGACTTCGAACCCTACGACGAGCAGCGGCTCGACCCGCCGATCCTCAAGTTCGGCCCTGCCGTGTACGACTTCTACACCCAGGGACGCGTCGAGGACGCCTACTGGGAGAAGTCGGAGCGGACCCGGCAGGCCACCCTGGAAATCTTCGGCGGCAATGACCCGACGGCCGTCGTGCTGGCCCGGCTCCGGCGCGAGCTGGGCATTCCGGTGCGGCCGGCCAGCATCGGGGGGCGGCCGCTGCACGTCGGAATCCTGCGGGAGTTCACCACGGGTTCGAAGATCCACTACGACGAGGTGATGCGGGAGTTCCCCGACCGCTTCGACGACCGGCCCATCGTCCAGCTCGCCTTCAACCTCCACATCACCGTGGCCGACCGGGGCGGCGCGCTGACCGTCTGGCGACACCGCTGGATCCCGGCCGACGACACCCGCCGCGACGGCTACGGCTGGGCGCCAGAAGTGGTGGACCCCGCTCCCCGCGCCACCGTCCTGGCCGCGGCGGGCGAAGGCGTCTTCTTCGACTGCCGGAACTTCCACCAGGTCCAGGACTTCGAGGGCGGCCGCCGGATCACCCTCTCGTTCTTTGCAGGAATCACCATGTCCGGCGAAATGATCGTCTGGTCCTGAATCCCCAGGACCACGGCACGGGTCGAGCACAGCCCACAGCAATTCCCGAGGGGGAACTCGATGAACACACTACTGATCGCGCAGGACGACATCGCCCGGATCATCGGGCAGGTGGGTCGCGACGCTCTCATGCGCCGCATGATCGAGCGCCTTTCCGAGGGCTTCACCGCGGTCCACCGCGGCACCGTCCAGCTCTCCCCGCTGCGGGACGGCTTCGAGCGCCCCGACCCGGTGCCCGGGATCATCGAATGGATGCCGCACCGCGTGGGCGGCGACAGCACCACGATCAAGACGGTCGCGTACAGCCCGGCCAACCCCGACCGCTTCGGCCTGCCCACCATCGTCGGCACGGTCGCCCGCTACGACGACATCACCGGCTGCCTGTCGGTGCTCTGCGACGGCATCGTCCTCACCGCGATCCGCACCGGCGCGGTGTCCGCGCTGGCGAGCCGCGCCCTGGCGCACCCCGACAGCCGCACCGTCGGCATGATCGGCACCGGCGCCCAGGCGGTGACCCAGCTGCACGCGCTCAGCCTCACCCTCCCGGTGGAGCGGGTGCTCGCCTGGGACACCGACCCCGCGCACCTGGCGAGCTTCGCCGAGCGGGTCGCCTTCCTCGGCCTCGACGTCCGTGCCGCCACCCCGGAGGAGATCGCCCGGCAGGCGGACGTGATCACCACCGCGACCTCGATCGAGGTCGGCCGGGGTCCGGTGTTCCAGGACACCGACGTGCGGGAGCACCTGCACGTCAACGCCATCGGCGCCGACCTGGTCGGCAAGACCGAACTGCCCAGGAGCCTGCTGGAGCGCGCCCTGGTCTGCCCGGACCACCCGCTGCAGGCGCTGCGCGAGGGCGAGTGCCAGCGGCTCACCCACGATCAGCTCGGCCCCTCGCTCGCCCAGTTGGTGGCCGACCCGGCCTCGGTCGCCGACGCCCGCGGCCGGCTGACGGTGTTCGACTCGACGGGCATAGCGCTGGAGGACCACCTGGCGCTCGACGTGTTCGTCGAGTTCGCCACCGAGCTGGGCCTCGGCACCCGGGTGGACCTGGAGTACCGGCCCTCGAACGCGATCGACCCGTACTCGCCGCACTCCGGTTCGGCGCGACTGGTGGGGCAGTACACCTCGTGAACCCACCCCCGACCGCATCCGTGCGCACACCCGCCGGCCTCTTCGAGGCGCAGGCCGCGCGCACCCCGCACGCAGCCGCCGTCGAGTTCGAGGACACCGTCCTCGACTACGCCGAGCTCAACCGCCGGGCCAACCGGCTGGCGCACCACCTGATCGCGCAGGGCGTCGGCCCCGAACGGGTCGTCGCCCTGGCCCTGCCGCGCTCGGAGCACCTGGTCGTCGCGCTGCTGGCGGTCCTCAAGACGGGCGCCGCCTATCTGCCGCTGGATCTGGACTATCCGCGGGAGCGGCTCGGGTTCCTGCTCCGGGACTCGCGGGCGGGCTGGGTGCTCACCGACGGCCCCCACCTCGACGGACTGCTCGGCGAGGGCTCGGCCGCCCCGGTCGACCTGGGCGATCCGGGCGTGCGGCGGGCGGTGGCGGGCCGTCCGGCGGGCGACCCGGCCGACGCCGACCGGGTCGCGCCGCTCAGCGGCGCCAACCCGGCCTACGTCGTCTACACCTCGGGCTCCACCGGGACCCCCAAGGGCGTTGCCATGCCGGTCAGCGGCGTGGTGAACCTGCTGGAGTGGCACGCGGCCGCCATGCCGCTGGTGCCCGGCGGGCGCACCGCCCAGTTCACCGCGATCGGCTTCGACTTCTCCGTCCAGGAGATCCTCGCGACGCTGGTGACCGGCCGCACGCTGGTCCTGCCCAGCGACGAACTGCGGCGCGACGTGGCGGCGTTCGTCGACTGGATCGACGAGCGGGGAATCAACGAGATCTACGCCAGTGCCGCCGCCATCGACACGGTGCTGGCGGTCGCCGAGGACCGGGGCAGTGACCTGGAGTCCCTGCGGGACATCCTGCAGGGCGGCGAGGCGCTGGTCGTCGACGGACGGATCCGCGCGGCGGCGGCCCGCTCGGCCTTCCGGCTGCACAACGTCTACGGACCGGCGGAGGCCCCGTTCGCCACCACCAAGTCGCTGGACGGCGATCCGGCGCACTGGCCGGCCTCCGTCCCGATCGGCTCCACGATCAGCGGGGTCCAGGTCCGCGTCCTGGACGCCGACCTGCAGCCGGTGCCGGTCGGCGAGCGGGGCGAGCTGTACATCGCGGGCGCCCTGGTGGCCCGCGGCTACTGGAACCGCCCCGACCTCACGGCCCAGCGCTTCGTGGCGGATCCGCACGGTCCCGCGGGCTCGCGGATGTACCGCTCGGGCGACCTCGCCCGCTGGAACGCCGACGGCGAGGTGGAGTACCTCGGCCGCATCGACGACCAGGTGAAGATCCGGGGCTTCCGGGTCGAGCCCGGCGAGGTCGAGGCCGTCCTGCTGCGGCACCCGAAGGTCACCCAGGCCGCGGTGGTGGCCCGGCCCGGAGCCGTCGGCGGCCTGCGCCTGGTCGGCTACACGACCGGCGGCGCCGACCCCGCCGAACTCGCCGGCTACCTGGGCGAGCACCTGCCGAGCCATCTGGTCCCGGCAGCGTTCGTCGCCCTGGACGCCTTCCCGCTGACGCCCAACGGCAAGCTCGACCGCAAGGCGCTGCCGGCCCCCGCCGCAGGCGCCGACCCGCACGGGCGCGCCCCGCGCAACGAGCGCGAGGAGCGCCTGTGCGCCGCCTTCGCCGAGGTCCTCGGGCTGCCCGAAGTCACCGTCGACGACAGCTTCTTCGAGCACGGCGGCCAGTCGCTGCTGGCGACCCTGCTGGTCAGCCGGGTTCGCCGGACCCTCGGCGTGGAGCTGGCGGTCGCCGACCTGTTCCGGTTCCCCACGGTGGCCGAACTCGCCCAGCGGCTGGACGAACGGGGTGCCGCGCGTCCCGCGCTGCGCCCGATGGCGCGTCCGCAGCAGCTGCCGCTGTCGTTCGCGCAGCGTCGGCTCTGGTTCCTGGACCGCCTCCAGGGACCGTCGGCGACCTACAACCTGCCCTTCCTGCTGCGCCTTTCGGGCGAGCTGGACCGGGCGGCACTGGGCGCCGCGCTGCGGGACCTGGTCGGCCGGCACGAAGCTCTGCGGACGGTGTTCCGCGAGGTGGACGGCGAGCCCGTGCAACTGGTCCTCGACGCGGAGGCGGTGACCGTCGAGCTGCCGGTCCGCAGCGTCCTGGCCGGTGAACTCGCGGACCTGGTGCGCGAGTCGGGGGGCAGGCCGTTCGACCTGTCCACGGAGCTGCCGCTGCGCGCGGAGCTGTTCGCCGTGGACCAGGGGCAGCACGTGCTGCTGCTGACCCTGCATCACATCGCCAGTGACGGCTGGTCGATGGGCCCGCTGGGACGCGACCTGGGCACCGCCTACGCGGCGCGGCGCCGGGGCACGGCACCGCAGTGGCGGGCCTTGCCGGCGCAGTACGCGGACTACACCCTGTGGCAGCGGGAGCTGCTGGGCGATCCGGCCGACTCCTCCTCCCTGGCCGCCGAACAGACGACCTTCTGGCGCCGGGCGCTCGCGGACGCCCCGGAGCAGCTCGCGCTGCCCTACGCCCGCCCCCGGCCCGCCGTGGCCACCCACCGGGGCGAGCGGCTCGCCCTGCGGATCGACCCGCAGCTGCACCAGGGGATCGAGCAGCTCGCCCAGCGGACCGGCAGCACCGTCTTCATGGTGCTCCAGGCCGCGCTCGCCGCGCTGCTCAGCAGGCTCTCCGGCAGTGACGACATCCCGACCGGCAGCGCCACCGCCGGCCGCACCGACGACGCGCTCGCCGATCTCAACGGCTTCCTGGTCAACACCCTCGCGCTGCGCTTCGACACCTCGGGCGCACCCACCTTCCGCGAGCTGCTCGGCCGGGTGGGCAGGACGGTGCTGGCCGCGCTCTCGCATCAGGACCTGCCGTTCGACCAGGTGGTGGAGGCCGTCAACCCGGCCCGCAGCCTGGCCAGGCACCCGCTGTTCCAGGTCATGCTGGTGATGCAGGCAGTCGGCGGCCACCGCTTCGATATGCCCGGCCTGGAGGTCGAGGTGGCCGAAGCGGACACCGGCACCGCCAAGTTCGACCTGCTGCTCAGCTTCACCGAGCAGTACCGGGACGCCAACGGCACGGCCGGCGGCTGCGCCGGGATCGAGGGCACGCTGGAGTACGCGACCGACCTGTTCGACCAGGGCGGCGCGCAGCGGATCCTGGACCGGTTCCTCCGGCTCCTGCAGGCCGCCGTGGCCGCGCCGGACCGGCCGGTCACCGGGATCGACCTGCTCACCGCCGACGAGCGCGAGCTGGTCCTGTCCGGGTGGAACGCCACCGGACGGGAGCTGCCGTCCGCCACCCTGCCGGAGCTGCTGCTGGCGCGCGCGGTCTCGACGCCCGGGCGCTGCGCCGTCGTCTCGGGAGACACCCGGCTCGACTACGCGCAGCTGCACGCCCGGGCGAACCGGCTGGCCCGCGCGCTGGTCGCCCGGGGCATCGGGCCCGAGAGCTACGTCGCCGTCCTGCTGCCGCGCTCCGCGGACCTGATCGTGGCGATGCTCGCCGTGCTCAAGGCGGGCGCCGCGTACCTGCCGGTCGACCCCGCCTACCCGGCCGACCGGATCGCCTACATCCTGGCGGACGCCGGGCCCGCGCTGCTGATCACCACCCGGGAGCTCGCACCGGCCGACCCCCCGTGCGCCCTCCTGCTGCCGGACGCGCCCGAGGGGGCCGCCGAGGTGGCGGCGCAGCCGGAGACCGCGCTCGGGCCGCACGAGCTGGTGTCCCCGCTGCTGCCAATGACACCGTCGTACGTGATCTACACCTCGGGCTCGACCGGGCGCCCCAAGGGCGTCGTGATGACCTCGCTCGCCCTGGTCAACCTGCTCTGCTGGAACGCCGAGGCGATCCGGGGCCCGCGGGGCGAGCGGGTCGCCCAGTTCAGCGCCATCAGCTTCGACGCCTCCGAGCACGAGGTGCTCTCCGCCCTGCTCGGCGGCCGGACGATCTGCGTCCCGGACGAGGAGACCCGGCTCGACCCGCAGCAGCTGGCCGCCTGGGTCGACGAGCAGGGCATCGGCGAGCTGTTCGTCCCCGACCTGGTGCTGAACGCGGTGTACGAGGCCGCGGCCGCCCGCTCCCTCCGGCTCCCGGCACTGCGCCACGTGATGCAGGCGGGCGAGGCCCTCCAGCTGACCGAGGAGGTCAGGGCGTTCCACCGGCGGCAGCCGGACGTGCTGCTGCACAACCACTACGGCCCCTCCGAGACCCATGTGGTGACGGCCTACACCCTGCCGTCGGACCCGGCGCGGTGGCCGACGACGGCCACCGCCCCGATCGGCCAACCGATCTGGAACACCAGGACGTACATCCTGGACGGCGGGCTGCGCCCGGTGCCGGTCGGCGTCCAGGGCGAGCTGTACCTGGCCGGCGCGTGCCTGGCCCGCGGCTACCTGAACCGGGCCGGCCTGACCGCCGAGCGCTTCGTGGCCGACCCGTACGGCGGCGCGGGTGAGCGGATGTACCGCTCGGGCGACCTGGTGCGCCGGCTGCCGGACGGGGACATCGAGTTCCTCGGCCGGGTCGACGACCAGGTGAAGATCCGGGGCATCCGGATCGAGCCCGGTGAGATCCAGGCAGTACTCGCCCAGCACCCGGCGGTCGCCGCCGCAGCCGTCCTGGCGTTGGAGGACGGGCCCGGACAGAAACGCCTGGTGGCCTACGCGGTACCGGTCGAGGGCAGCGAGCTGCCGCACCCGTCCGAGCTGCGCAGCCACATGGCCGGCCGGCTGCCGGACTTCATGCTGCCCGCCGCCTTCGTCGCCGTCGACAGCCTGCCCGTCACCGCCAACGGGAAGTTGGACCGCAGAGCGCTGCCGGCACCCGACTACGCGGGCCTGCTGACCCACCGGGCGCCGCGCAGCCCGCGCGAGGAGGCGCTCTGCGCCGTGTTCGCCGAGCTGCTGGGGATCCCCGAGGTGGGCATCGACGACAACTTCTTCGAGCTGGGCGGACACTCCCTGCTGGCAACCCGGCTGGTGAACCGCGTCAGGTCCGGGCTCGGCCTCGACCTGGGGGTCCGGCTGCTCTTCGAGTTCCCGACGGTGGCCGGCCTGGCCGAGCGGCTCGGTGCGGTCGAGCAGGTGCGGCCGACACTGCGGAGGCGGGTGAGCCAGAACGCCTAGTGGCGCCCGGGCCGGACCTCCCGGACCCGATCCTCTCCGGTCCGGGAGGTCCGGGAGGTCCGGGCCCGGCCCGGTCGAGCGGATCGAACCCGGAGCGCCCCTCCGTCCGTCAACCAGGAGGGGTCCTCGGGACCTCCCGGCCGAGGGTCCAATGGAGGAGCGACATGCAGGTCTACCGAGGGTCATGCCTGATCACCGTCACCGGGGTGGACGCCGACTGGCCGCAGCGCGCGGTCGTCCGGATCCGCAACGGCGCCGAGGTGGTCCTGCGGGGCGCGGTCGGCGAGCAGTACCAGGTGGACGCGCCGTCCTGGGAACTGCTGCTGCAG
>FTAE01000180.1_pt1 | contig 17560 bp, 4 predicted proteins | sample 1638991 | NCBI WGS metagenome assembly FTAE01 (sample SAMEA3914812, study PRJEB12502) | metagenome | biome: forest; material: soil | place: Canada | collected 2011-07-07 | depth 0.1 m
ACCGCCAAGGACGTCCGCACCTGGCTCGACCAGCTCCGCACCACCTGCCAGTGCTGCACACGCGGCCTCGACACCGCCCGCGACCAGCCTCAGTGCTGCGCGATCGGGACATGCTGCCGCAAGCGGCTCTCCTCACTCACACTGGCCTACGTGCACTCCGTGCTCAAGTCCGCCCTGGAGCACGCAGTCCGAGAGGAGGAGATCCCGCGCAATGTCGCGCGCAACGTCCGCATGGGCACACCCCGCCCCCGCCGCTTCGAACCACTCACCGCCGAGGAAGCCCGAGCGTTCCTTTCCGTCGCCAGCGGGCACCGGCTGAGCGCGCTGTTCGAACTCGCCCTGCGCACCGGGCTCCGCAAGGGCGAACTCCTCGGCCTACGCTGGGAAGACCTCGACCTGGCCGGCGGAACCGCCAGCATCCGCCGCACCCTCCAACGCACCAACAGCGGCGGCCTTGTCGCCCTGCCGACCAAGACCCAGAGCTCGGAACGGCGCATCGCCCTGCCCACCGAGTGCCTGCGCTCCCTCGAACAGCACCGCGACCGACAGCGCCAAGAGCGCGAGGCGGCGGCGACCGACTGGAAGGCGAGCGGCTACGTCTTCACCCGGCCCGACGGCAACCCGATCGAGGGCGCCACCCTCACCCGGCACTTCAACACCCTGCTCCGCCGAGCCACCCTCCGCCGCATCCGATTCCACGACCTCCGGCACTCGGCAGCCACACTCCTCCTGGAGCAGGGCGTCGAACTCGTCGTGATCAAGGAACTCCTGGGCCACGCCCACATCGGCGTGACCGCCACGGTGTACGCCCACGTCCGGCTCCGCCTCCAACGCGACGCCATCAACCTCCTCGGCAACGCCCTCCGCAACCCCAGCGAGCCCATCGCCCGACCCGACGACGGCGACGAACCACCACTTTGTGCAGCACCCGTCCGCTGACGTTGCCGTCAACTACTGCCGTCAGACACGCCAGAGGCCCCACCGGAAATACCGGTGGGGCCTCTGCGACTTCCGCTACTCGATCGATTCTGCCACAATCCAGACTTCGTATTCCTCAGTTGTTACTCCGCAAACAACGTGACCGCTGAGGGACATGGCCACAAATTCCGGCTCCCCTTCCACGGACCCAATTCGCTGAGCCAGACTCAGGGGGCCGGCGCGCCGGACGTGGGCCCAAGGGGCATTCGCGGCACCTACCCCGGCCACGCTGATGAGGAATTCGTCCTTATCTCCGAAGAGCCCCAGCCCTTCGGCAATCCCTTCCCACTGGTCCTGCACCTCAGAAAGATGCCTATTCGCTTCTAGAATGTGGACCCTAGCAGCGGGCGTGGCCCCCCCACTGATAATTGGACGCCACGCCCTCATAGGCGCCGGGCCCGCTCCGGACCATGCCTCATCTAGGACGACAAGACCGGCCGACTCCAGCCGCAACCTGCGCGCTTCAAGATCCACGGAACTCACTCGTCCGATTCGTAGTACATGTGATGCGCGCCTCCGACCGGGGAATATCGCTCAAACTCTGAGCTCGTATCCCAGCCAAAGTTGACACCTTCACGAGATGGGTCGACCTTCGGCTGACCCGCATGGAAATGGGAGAATGGAGCATTGGGATCATTGGTGTGCTCGGCGATCAGACGAGAACCATCCTCGGTCTCGAACTGTTCGTAGATCCCATGTCCACCAGGACTTGAGTCGAACCTATATCCAGGCATCCCGCGCTGAGTCACGTCGTCGCCGACTGTCCATACCGAATCCGGAACTGCATCCGAGGGAAGTCCAGCTCGGGCATATGCTGCCGCCTTCGCTTCAGAACGCGTCGCGAAGGTTTGATTATCCGGACCGCATCCACTGGTGTTATGGACCAGGACCGGCGTGGTGCCAGCCAGTACATAGTACGTGTGGAGCTGCTGGACTGTCAGGTTCCAGCGGTTCGCTGCTCCCGGGGTGGCCCTGGTGGCGAGGACGGTGGGGTGTTGGGCGCCGGTGCTGTTGAGCTGGTGGCCGGGTTTGAGGTTTCCGGCGGCTACCCAGGTGTGGGTGGTGTTGTCCCAGAAGGGGTGGTTGGCCGTGGTGTGGATGGTGGCGGTGTGGCCGTGGCCGGTGGAGACGACGACGTCGAGGAGGTCGGTGTCGTGGTTGATCCAGATGTGCTGGACCGTCCGGCCGCCTTCTTCCTTCCCAGTATTGGGGTCGGCTGATTCGACCTGGTCGCCGTCTTCCAGTTTGCCGATGGGCTTGGTCGTGCCGTTGGCCAGCAGGACTGGTGTGTCAGGGGAGAAGCTGCACTTGCAGGCCAGGCAGGACGAGCTCGTTCCGGTGGTGCTGCTGTCACCGTCCCCGCTGGTTCCCTTGCCCGGTGAGGTCGGCTCGGTGGTCGACTTCGTGGTCGAGTCGGTGGTCGCCTTGGTGATGTCGTCGAGGTAAGCGCCCGAGGGGCCGGCACCGTCCTGGAGTTCCGCTGCGGCGGCCGCCTCAGCCGCCGCCTTCGACTGGGCGCTGGTGATGGTGGCTGTGGCGGTGGTGTCCGGGGCGTCCGGGGCGGTCCCTGCCGAAGGATCCGGCAGTGCTCCCGTCTGTCCGTCGTCGGAAGCGTTGCTGACCGCCGGTGCGTCGTCGTCGCCGATGCCGGGTTGCAGGTCACAGGCGCCCAGGTTGCACAGGACGTACCCGGCGGCGCCGGTACCCGCTTCCACACACGCTATGCTGCCCAGCCCGTCGGAGCCCAGGAGGCAGGAACCGATCACGGAGCCTCCGGCCACGATGGCACCGCCCCATTCCATGGCGGTCGCGGCGTAGTTGTACAGGCGGTGCCAGGGGAACTGGCCGCCGCTGCCCGTGTAGACGTAGTTCGGGGCCAGGCCGGGGGCAGCCGAGGTGTTGCCGCTGGAGGTGTTGGTGGGGGCTTGGGTCGGCGGCGGTGTCGGTGTTGGGTCACCACCGCTGTACCCGCCCGGGAGCGGCACGGGCATCAATCTCATCAGACCGCTGGCGTCACTGCCGGTGCTGGGGTTGTCGGCGGCGTAGGTGTAGCCGCCCATCTGGTTCGGGTCACCGGCTTCGAAGACCGGGTCGGGACTGGTGAAGCGGCCTTCGGTGGGGTCGTAGTCGCGGGCGCCGAGGAGATCCAGGCCGGTGTTGGGATCGGTCGGCTGGCCGAGGAAGCCGTGGTTCTCGTCGGTGCTGACCCAGGTGGACGGCTGGGCACCGCGGGGGTTGCCGTAAGGGTCGTAGTAGCGGCGGGTGACGGCCAGGGTGCCGGAGTCGATGCTGGTCTCGGCGGTGCCCTGGGCGTTGGCGATCTGGTAGGCGACGGTCCCGGCGCTGGTGCGGGTGATGGTGGTGCCGTCGGGGCCGCTGTAGTTGCGCAGCGCGGTCCAGGACTTACTGGGGATGTTGAGGGTGATCTGCTCGGCGCCGCCGAAGAGGTAGAGGATCCTGGTGGTGGGCGTGGATCCAGTACTGCTGGTCTGCTCCAGGAGGTTGCCGCTGGCGTCGTAGAGGTAGCTGCTGGTGTCGCTGCTTGATCCGGTACCGGTGGTGACGCTGCTGGTGCGGCCCTCGGCGTCATAGGTGGTGGTCTGCGTCTGGCCGGCCGGGATCGCGGTGTCGTCGGTGGGGACGGTGTAGGTCTGGCCGCCGCTGCCACAGGTCCAGACGATCTGCTTGGCGCCGCCGGGTGACTGGTTGCCGCTGGGGTCAGCCAGGCAGAGTCCCGAATTGGTGTTGACCAGGGCGGTGGCGGTGGCCTTCCACTTCTGGCTGGCGGCGCTGCCACAGGTGTCCAGGACGACCGTGGTGCCGTTGGCCGGACTGCCACCGGCGGTGTCCAGGCACAGCCCCTGGATCCGCACGGTTCCGTCATTGCCGATGGTGGCGCTCTGCCCGCCGCCGCCGCAGCCCCAGAGGATCACTCCGGTGCCGGGGGTGGTGGAGGCTCCGGGGTCGGCCAGGCAGAGCTTCCCACCGGCGGTGGTGGTGACTGCGGACTGGAGCTGGCCGACGGTGGTGACGGTACGGGTGGTGGTGTCGCCGTCGTCGGCGCCGGAGGTGGGGTCGGTGTAGCCGGGGGTCAGCGTGGTGCTGCCGGTGGTGGGGTTACTGTCGGCGACCTGGCCGGCCTGGTCGGGGTCGGTGGCCGGGGCGGTGCCGTTGCTACCGGGGTAGCCGATGGTCTGGGTGGTGTCGTCGGCCGCGTTTCCCGTGGTGTCGTGGTCGACCATGGTGGTGCGGTCGCCGAGCAGGTCGTAGCTGTAGGTCTGCCAATAGGGTGCGGGACCGCCGATGGTGGGGGCGGTGACCGGGTCGGCGGTGGTGGTCTGCGGGCTCGTGGTGGTGCAGCCCCCGATGTCGCCAACCGTGGGGTCGGTGGTGTTGGGACTGTTGGTTCCCTCGGTGTCGGTCCAGGCCTGGGTCAACCGCTGCATTGAGTCATAGCTGAAGCACTGGGTGTCGTGGGTGGCACCCCCGTTCTGCGCGTCGTCGATTGCGGTGATCTCACCGGCCTGGTTGTAGCGGTAGTTGACGTTGTCCACCACGGTGCTGGCGGACTGGAGTTCGGTGTCGGACTCGGTCAGCGCGCCGGTCGTCTGGTCGTATTGCTCGTAGGTCGCAATCTGCTTGCCGCTGGCGGCGGTCTGATAGTTCGTCTGGAGCACCCGACCGAAGGCGTCGTGGACGGTCTGCACCGCGTAGGCGGGGGTGGTCTGGCCGATCGTGCTGCCGAAGCCGTTGAGGTCGCCCTGCTGGTTGTAGCCGTAGCTGACGGTCTCGGCGGGCAGGCCGCCGTCGGCCTGGTAGGTGGTGGTGTTCAGCAGACCCGTGTTCTGCGTGTATGTGGCACCCACGCTGTAGGTGACCGAACCGCTGCTCGGCGCACTGGTGGCTCCGGCAGGTGCGAACCCGTCACTGGCCGGAACGGTCAGCGTGCTGCCCGTGGGCTGGTAGGAGCTGTTGTAGCCGGTGACGGCCTCGGTGTAGGCGCTGCCGCTCCTTCCGCCCACGTAGCGGGTGGACGAGGTCGGGTAGCCCTTCTCCAGAGTGTCGTAGGTGTTGCTGGTGAGCTGGTCCACCGGGTTCGGAGTGGCCGACCAGGCGCCGGTGTACTCACCGACCTCGCGGTTGTCCGAGTCGTAGTGGTAGGACAGGATCTGTCCACGTGAGTCGGTGGTCTGCTCCAGATTCCCCAGCGCGTCGTAGGGACCCATAGTGGCGGTACCGGTGTTCGGGTCGGTCTGCTGGGTCTCCTGCCCGAGCAGGTTGTACTGGTAGGACCAGGTGTTGCCGGCGTTGTCCTTGACCGTGGAGACCTGCCCGGCGGGCGTGTAGGTGTAGCTGGTGGTCGCATTGGCCGGCTGCGCCTTCTGAGCGGTGCCGCTGGACCAGGCCACCGTGCCCGTGCTGGTGTAGTCGACCAGGTTCGCGTCGTCCTGGAGCGTCAGGGTCGAACCGGTCGCGGCTGCCAGGCCGGTGGACCACTCCTGGACGCCGGTGGGGCTGTAGACGTCCAGGTTGCCGTCCGTGCCGAACTCGGCATAGGAACCGGCGGTGGAGGTGCCGCTGGACCACAGGGTGCTGCCGCTGGCCAGCGAGGTCAGGACCAGGTTCCCACCGGCCTGCATGGCCAGTTGGACGCTGTTGGACGACAGCGAGGTGCCCGACGGGATGACCTGGCCGCCGGTGAGGCCGACCTGGGCGTTGGTGTTGTCGATGACGCTGCTGGTGGTCTGGCCCAGGGCGTTGGTCATGGTGGCCGTGGCGGTTCCGCCGCCGCCGGGGATGACGTTGCCGTTTGCGCCCTCGATCTGGCTGGTGTCGGTCTCGTCCGCGCCGGGGTAACTGGTGGCAGACTGCCACTGCTCAATGCCGTCGTGCCACAGGACCGAGGCGATCGCCCGGCCCTGCCCGTCGTAGACGGTCGAGTTCTCCGCCGGTACCTGGTCCTCGTCGGCCGCGTACAGGGTGGTGGACGGGGAGTCATCCGGATCCGAGTAGGTGCTGTAGGTGACCCGGGGCCAGCCGTGGGAGTCGTAGAAAGTGTCGCTGATCAGGCGGCCCTGGTTGGAGTCGCCCTGCGGGGAGGTCTGCGTCTGCCGTTCCTGGAGCATCCCGTCGTAGATCGTGATCGAGGTGGCGTAGCTGCCGCCTTCGAGCAGCGAGTCCGTGGTCACCGAGCTGGGCGCGCCGGGGGAGGTGATGGTGCCGCCGGGTGCAGGCACCGCACCCGGGTTGATCGAGTAGCTGAACGTCTCGTCCGGCTGGGAGGGGTAGCTGCTCTGGGTGTGTCCGGGCAGCCAGACGGCCGTGCGGCGGCCCAGGGCGTCGTAGGTGACGTCAGTCTCGCCGCCGTTGGCGTCGACATTCTTGATCGCCAGGCCGCGCAGCGGGTCCAGGTAGGAGGTGGTGGTCCATTCCTCGGGGTTGGTGGACGCCTCCTCGGTCGGATCGGTGTTGCCCCCGGCAGCGCTCCAGGCCGGGATGAAGGAGCTGGTTGTGACGTTGCCCATGGCGTCAAGCGATTTGACCACCCGTCCGGCGCCGTCGTAGGCCATGGTCGCGGTCGTCTGCCAGGCGGTCGGGGTTCCTCCCGAGGCGCTGGTGGCGATCTGGGTGCCGGTGGTCAGGCCCGTGGAGTCGACCTCTCCAAAGGTCCCCAGGTCCGACTGGGTTCCGTCGCCGCCGTAGTAGACGCGCTGCGCGGACAGCAGAGTGGACGAGCTCGCTCCGCAGGCGCCGGTGGTCGATACGGTTTGGTCCGGATAGCTGAGCATCATTGGGCTGCTGCTCGGCGCGGTGGCGTAGCTGGTGGTGGTGCACTTCTCGACCGGGCTGGCGCTGGCGCCGGTGACGTCGGCGATGGCGTCGACAGTGGAGGGGCGGCCATCGGAGTCGTAGTCGGTGACCGTCTGGCTCTCCCGCCAGACGCCGTCCTTCAGTAGCGCGTAGGAGCGGGAGGTGGTGCCCGTGATCCGGTGAGCGGTCAGTGGCGGGAGCGTCGACAGGGTCGGCTCGGTGGCCGGTGGGGGGTCGTCGGTCGAGTTCCAGTCGGTCCAAGGGGTCTGCGGACTGGAGGCGGTGACGGTGCTGCCGGTGACCGGGGTGACGGTCTTTTCGTCGATGGTGCCGTTGGCGGCGGTGTAGGTGTCGCTTTCCAGAGCAATGCCGGCCAGCCAGTCACTGTCGGTGACGGTGTCGCCCACCGAATCGGTGGCGGTGACGCTGCGCTGGGTGCCGTTGGCGAGGTAGTCACCATCCATGCCCTGGAGGTAGGTGGTGCTGGTCTCGGTGATCGGGTCCGGGGCTGTCCCGGTCTCAACCGTGACCGTACGGTAGCCGCGGAACTGGTCCCAGGTACGGTACTGGTCGTCCGTCAGCGCCGAGTCGTCGCGGTGCCACGCCGCGCCGCTGTAGGTGTAGGTGGAGACCTGGGGTGGGGACCCGGCCGGAATCTTCGTCTGATCCGGCGTGTAACTGCCCGCGATGGTCAGGTCGGAGGCGGTCACCGAGTGCACGGTGACCTTGTTGAACCAGTCCGCTATCGGCAGCGAGGCGCCGGGTGGAGCCCAGTAGACCGGGTAGCAGGAGTTCGTGTTCGTGTCCGCGTTCGCCATCGAGAGCGACAACCCGGCGCAGGGGGTCGAGTTGTACTCGACCGCGATGTCCTCGCCGGTCTCGGTCTGGATCGAGGAGATCCGCGGGTGGTACAGCGGCGGCGCGGCCGGTGAGCTGTCGTTGACCCGGTTGTCGATCTCGGTGCCGGTGAAGGAGATCTGGTTAAGGGTGATCGGGCTGGTCGCGCCGTCCGCGGGGTCGGCGTCGCCGGTGTGCTGGATGGACTGGAGCCACATCACCGCCTGCAACTCACCGGCGTCCGCAGGGTCAACGGTGGTGCCGGTGACCGGGTCCACGACGCCCCCGGCGTCGGAGTAGACCTGGCCGAGCTGGTACGTATCCACCGCGGTCAGACCACTGCCCGCGACGTTCACCTCAGTGGTGACCTTGTCCAGGCGGGTCGTGGTCCAGAACGTCGGCGAGGAGGTGACGCACACGTTCGCCGGGACGGTGGTGGAGCCGGGTGGCAGGGTGGTCGAGTCACCGACCGGGCAGTTCAGGTCATAGGGGACGTCGGGCCAGTTCGTGGCGTTGGAGGCGCTGATGGCCTGAGTGCAGTCGAAGCTGGAGGAGATCTGGCAGCGCTGGGCCGAGGAGAATACCACTGCGGCGGAGGGGGTACGACCGGCGAGCTCGTCGGCGAGCTGGTAGCCGTAGGAGATCTGGGTGAGCGTCCCGCCACGGATATAGGGGGTGAGCGTCCCGGAGCCATTGGACGCGGCGACCTGGCCGCCGCCCAGGTCGTAGTAGTTCATCTCGTTCGAGTAGTCGTACCGCTGGACGAAACCGGTCGGGGAGACGGTGAAGTCCAGGTTCCAGCGCCAGCCCTCGTTCTCGGAGCACTTGGAGGCCGTACCGGTCGAGGAGCTGTAGCAGGGGTCGCCGGAGACCGGGTGCAGCACCGGAACGCCCCAGGCCGAGTTGGTCGAGGCGTCGGTCGGAGTGCCCGCCTGCGGAATGGCGTTCTCGGCGGTGCTGGACGGGGCGTGGTCGGCACCGAAGTAGGCGATCGAACCGTCCGTGCCCAGTACCCGGTAGTAGATGCCCTGATAGAGGCCATTGTCCGCGCCGGACAACTCCTGCACGATCGTGCCGTCGTCGCCTTGGAGTTTCCACTGCGCGACAATTCCCGGAACCGTGGTGTCCATGGTGGTGGGCACCAGGACCCCGCTGATGGAGCCGAAGGAGATGGTGGCGTTGTCGCCGCCCCAGCACTCGTCGCCCGACCCCTTCAGGACGTGGTTGCCCGAGGCGTCCAGCAGCGACCCGCACGAGCGGTACGACCGCTCGATGAAGCCGGGATCGTAGTCCCAGCCGTCCCCGATCCAACTGGACTGGGAGTTACGGGCACTGGTCTCGCCATCCACCGACTGCGAGTTGTAGGAGAACGCCACGCTGGGAGCGCTGCCGCCGAGGCCCGCCGGTACGTCGACCGGATAGGAGTAGGTGAACGCGCCCGTACCAGAGGCCTGCCAGGTCGCGGACGGGGCCAGCGAGGTGGCCGCGTAGTTGCCCTGCGAACCCGAGTCACCCGAGGTCACCACGAGCCCGGTTCCCGTCCCCGAGACCGTGTCGGCTACTGCGGCGGTCCTGCCTTCGGACGCGGCGGCGGCGTTGCCCAGGTCGACGGTGGCGACCAACTGGTCGGCTGCCGCGCGGTTGGTGAAGGGAAGGGCAGTGCGGGTCCGGCACGCCTGCGCCGACGGATCGGTCAGCGCGCACGCGGGGACCAGGAACAGCTGCAAGCGCGATCCGTAGCCACCGCCGTACGCCTTCGCCAGCGCCGAGTAGTCGACCACCACCTGCACGGCGCCGGTGCCTTGGACACCGGCGACGCTGGAGAGGCCGAGCAGCATGCCATTGGCGCCTGCCGCCAGCGTCTGCGAGTGCGAGGCGAGCTGCACCCGCACTCGCGAAGGCGACTCCGCAGACGCAGTCGCCGCTCGGTCGCCGTGGGAAGGGGCGACTGCGGGAGCGATCCACACCGGCAGTGTCCCCGCCCTAACCGGAGCAGCCACCGGTACGGCCTGCGGAACCGCCCCCAATACAGCCGCAGCGGACGGCGACGCTCCCCCGTCACCGCGCTCAGTCCGCAGGTGAGCGTTCGGCACAACGCCCCTGACACCATGGCGCACGGACGCGGACAGCCCTGCTGACGGGGTCGTGGCAGGGGCGACAGTGCGGGTCAGCGGGACGGTACTGGTTCCGGCCGCAGGCCACTGCGGGGTTGCCGGCTGGTATCCGGCGAGCGCCTTGTAGCCCTTGGGATGACCTGTGGTCGTGGCCGTGAGCATGTGGCTGCCCACCGCCGGGGTCACCGGTAACGCCCTGGGATTCCATACCGAACCGCTGAATTGGTAGCCCGTAGCGCCCTGGGCCGCCGCCATCGGAACGCACAGAGCCATGATCGCGGCGACTGCGGTCGCCGCAGTCAGAGCCCTGCCCCACACCCGGTGCCGCACTCCCATGAACCAGCGCCGCCTGCCACCCACGCGAACTCCCCCGCAACGACCTTCAGCCCCAAGGGCTTGGACACAGCCCCACCGCCGGAGGCCCAGAGGAAGGCTATTGATCGACCTGACTGATCGCCATACTCTGTCGCGTCAGCTTGAATTGAAAGTTCGTCAGCAGAACTAGGGGGATCTGTCCAATTCTGTACGGGTACGAACGACATCATCCAGTGATGAACCGGACATGCCCTAGGTGCTCCATCGAACCCGATCGCAAAGCGCGACGAAGCGACTCTTGCCAATCTTTAGTAAAGGACTTTTGCCGTGTACCATCCATCCAGCCCCAGCCACACCAGGGGTCACCGGCAGTCGCTACCCCGCCTGGTCTCCATCCCGGCCGTGGCAGCGCTGCTCCTGTCCGGCGCTGCCACACCGGCCCTGGCCGCGCCGAATCATGGTCCCGGCCACGCCGACACGGCAGCCGTGTCCAGGGTGAAGGCTCCGAACACTCTGCCAGGGGCAGTAGACGCGGCGATAGCGGAGGCAGCCAACACCGGCCGACCGGTCGCCGTGGCCTCGCAGACCACCGAGACCCACGAGCTGGATGCCGATCCCAATGGGTCCCTGACCTCAACAGACAGTCCCCTGCCAGTACGGGTCGAGCGCAACGGCAGCTGGGTTCCGCTCAGCGCTGTCCTGACTCGCGACAGTGACGGGACGTACAGCCCTGCCGCCACCCCGAGCAGGGTCACCCTGTCCGGCGGCGGCAACGGACCGCTGGCCGTGCTTGGTGATCCGGCTGACCATCAGCTTTCCTACCGCTTGCCCTTCCCCTTACCCGCGCCCACCGTCAGTGGGGCCACAGCGCTCTACCCCGCTGTCCTACCCGGTGTGGACCTGTCCGTTTCGGTCACCGACCAGGGCGGCATCAGCGACGTCCTGATCGTCCACAACGCGAGCGCCGCCGCCGACCCGCAGTTGGCCGAACTCGACCTGTCAGCCTCCACCCGGGGTCTGACGCTGGCCACCGATCCCGAGGGCGGCCTGGCCGCCACCGCCGCGGACGGCGAGCTGTCCTACACCAGCCCCAAACCCGTCATGTGGGACTCCAGCACCGTGGCCGCCCCGGCCAACGTCGCCGTCGCGCACACCGATGACACCGCCCTGGCAGTTGCCTCCTCCAGCGCCGCCGGTCCCGGTACCGGCGCCCGGATCGGGCCGGTGGCGATGAGCGTGGCCTCGCACCGGATCACCCTGGTCCCCGACAAGGGCCTACTGACTGGCTCGCAGACCCGTTTCCCGCTCTACATCGACCCGTCCATCAACCCCGTGGACACCGAGAGCAGCGGCGCGTACGACGAGGTGTACTCCGACAGCGAGTGCTCAGGAGCACCGCAGTACAACACTCCACAGACCGACGGTGAAGGAGTGGGCTACCAGAGCGAGGACTTGAACTGCGGAACCGGCCTGGAACGCTCCTTCTACACCCTGCCCCTGAGCGCTGTCCCCAGCAATGCGACGGTCTCCAGTTCAGTGGTCTCCGTGGCTGACACCTATGCGGCCAGTTACAACTGCTCCGAGAACCAGCCGGTGACCCTGCACACCACCGGGTCCATCAACGGCAACACCGACTGGAACAACCAGCCCAGCACAGACGACTCCGCCTATGCCCCGGTCGCCACAACCGTGGCTAGCGGCGCCAATCCGTCTTCCACGTGCAGCGACAAGAGCGCGGTGTTCACCGTCACCTCCCAGGTGCAGAAACTGGTGAGCGCTGGGAACTCCTCCTGGACGATCGGCCTGCTCGGCGACGAGAGCCCGCAGGACAGCAGCAACGTCAACTACCTGCGCTTCTCAACCGTGATGAGCATCACCACCACGTTCGACGTCCCGCCGACCACCCCGACCGACCCGCACACCGTGCCCGACTCGGCCGACCCCTCAGGACCGGGCTGCAACAACACCGGCACCGGATGGATCGGCGCCACCGGCGCCAGTGGCGTCACCTTCTACGCCACCCTCAGCACCGAGATGAAGGGGCAGAACCTCCAGGGCGAGTTCGACGTCTGGGACAACAACCTCAACAACGGCAGCGGCGGCGCCACCGACCTGGAGAACGACCAGCTGACCGGAGCCTGGGTGGGCTCCGGCGGTACCGCGAGCACCACGGTCACCGGGCTCAAGGACGGCCACGAATACGGCTGGGCCGCCCGGTCCGAGGACGACAACTCACTGCATCTGCAATCGCCCTGGGTCACCGAGTGCCATTTCGTCTACGACGACACCCCGCCCTCCACGCCCGCCGTAACCACGAGTGACCCGTCCTTCCCGCCCCTGGGCAGCGGCACCGCCAGTGCTGGCTTCGCCGGGGCCAGCAGCCACCTGAGCCTGACCGTGAGTGCCACCGACCCGCTACCGGCCAACACCTGCACTCTGGGCACCTGCCAGGCCAGCGGCATCAGCCGCTTCATCTGGAAGCTCGACGGCCAGCCCACCGTCGCTGACAATGACGGCACCGAGGCCGTCGCGAGCACCGGAACGGACAGCACCGGCGCGCCCACCGGAACCGCCACCATCACCGTGCCGGTCGCCAACTGGGGCGTCCACAACCTCTACATCGCCGCCCTCGACAACGCGGGCAACATCTCCCAGGTCCCCACCAGCTACACCTTCTACGCCCCGTGGAACCCCGCCACCAAGATCGATCCCGGCGACATCAACGGCGACGGCATCCCCGACCTGCTCGCCACATCTAAAACCGGGGACCTCGACCTGATCTCCGGCAACTCAGGCCCGGACACCGCGCCCGAACTGGTCTCCCCCGCGGCCGACAGCCCCACCGGCGCCAACAGCTCCGGCGGGGGCAGCGGCACCTGGAACGACTACTGGATCGCCCACCGCGGCAGCCTGGTCGGCGGAGCCGTCGACGACCTCTACGCCTACGACCACGTCACCCACGACCTGTACGGCGTCGAGAACGACCTCGACCCCGGTGGCAACGGCACCGCCGGATACACTCTGGGACGAGTCGTCGACTTCGCCAAGACCAAGCCCGCCTGCGACGCCGACGCCCCGGCCTCCCGCTGCGGCACTGCCGCCGGGTACGACGCCACCGACTGGAACGACGTCACCCAGATCGCCGCTCCTGGCGACGTCTACGCCGGCCTCGACGGCACGAACCAGTTCAGCGACCTGATCACTGTCGAGAACGGCCAACTGTGGCTCTACCGGGGCATCAGTGGCCCCGCCCTGTCCAGCCCGGTCCTGCTCGGCGACGGTGACTGGTCCAACTTCACGCTGATCAGCCCCGGCACCGTCACCGGCACGCCCACCCTGTGGGCCCGCGACAACACCAGCGGCAACGTCTACAGCTTCAACATCTCCCCGACCGGCACCCCGGCGCTCCCCCCGCTGCTGCACGCCCCTAACAGCACCGTCACACCGCTGACCTCGGGTGTCACCGCGAGCGGCGGCGGCCGCCTATGCCTGGCCGACCCCAACGCCAGCACCGCCAACGGTACCGACATGATCATCTGGGGCTGCGAGGCCAACGCCTCCCAGTCCTTCACTCTCGCCGCCGACAACACCGTCCACATCATGGGCAAGTGCCTGGACGTCAGCCACGGTGGCACCACCAACGGCACCGCCGTCGACATCAACACCTGCAACGGCACCGGCGCCGAGACCTGGACCAATGGCGCCAACGGCAGCCTGGTCAACCCCGAATCCGGACTGTGCCTGGCCGATCCCGGATCCGCCGTCACCCCTGACACCGACGTCATCCTGTGGACCTGCGACAACGGCAGCGAACAGAACTGGAACGGCGGCAGCGCCGCCGCCCTGCCCACCGCGCCGACCGCGACGTCCATTATCAACCTGCCCACCAGCACCGACCCCTATATCTCCTCACCCGGTGACGTCAACGGCCCGATCAGCGCCACCGACCCCACCGGAGCCCCCGACGGCAACCCCGACCTGTACGTCATCGACACCACCGGACAGCTCATCGAGTACCCCGGTGGCCCCGCCACCAGCGGGACCCCCACCTTCACCAGCCCGGTCAGCCTGGGTACCGTGACCAACACCGCCGACCATGCCTGGAGCCTGGCCGACGGCAGCGGGACCACCGCCCACGACTCCCTGGACACCAACGGCTCCAACAACCCCGTCCTGGACGCCACCTTGACCGGCGGTGCGACCTGGGACACCGATCCCACTCTCACCATCGCCGACCCCGGACTGGCCAACGGCGGCAACCTCCAACTCGACGGCACCACCGGTTATGCCGCCACCAGCACTCCCGCAGTCAACACCAGCGCTAGCTACACCGTCTCCGCCTGGGTCAAAATCAACAGCACCAGCACCTACCAAACAGCCCTGTGCCAACGCGACGCCACTGGCGCTCGCTGTGGCTTCTACCTCCAGTACTCCCCCGCCATGAACGGTTGGACCTTCATCTCACCCGCCACTGACGTCGCCGCACCCCCCGGCTACTACATGGCGGGGCAGAACCAGCACGCCACCGTCGGCGTCTGGACTCACCTGGTCGCCGTCTTCGACGCGGCTACGGGCAACATGAGCCTCTACGTCAACGGCCACCTCGCCGGCATCGGCAACGATCCCTCCCCCTGGCAGGCCACTGGCCCCTTCCTCATCGGCGCCGAAGACAATGCCGACAACGGAACCCAGGCCCAGTTCGCTGGCCAGATCGCCGACGTCCACCTCTACAACACCGCGCTGCCTCCCGCTGACGCAGCGGATCTGGGCGACACCACCCCGCTGACCGACCTCAACTGACCCGCGCAAGCGAACCAGGACCGCGTCCCGTCGCAGCCAACGGCGGGACGCGGTAGCTCATGGCGGCCTGGGGCGCCGTCCGGAACATTGGCGGCAGCCCACCGTGTGCCCCCTTGACCAGCGGTCGGCGGGGCTGGCAGCGTGCCGCTGGACCGCAGCCGGGCGGAGAGGCAGCGGCCGGGCGGAGAGACAGAGGACGAACACATGGCACCGAACACCACTGCTCCACGGGAATGCGCCGCGTACCGCGGCTTTCGCAGCGCCCGCGACCACCTGCTGAGGCACCGGGGGGACCTGGCCGGGGCCCGGGACTTCCCCCGGCCCGAGCCCGAGTTCTTCAACTGGGCGCTGGACTGGTTCGACCGGGAGGCGGTCGGCAACGACGCGGTCGGGCTGCGGGTGGTGGACCTCGCCGCCGACGGCACGGTGCTGGCCGAGACCGCGCTGACCTTCGCCGAGCTCAGCGAGCGCTCCGACCGCACCGCCGGGTGGCTGCGGCAACAGGGCGTCGCGCGCGGGGACCGGGTGCTGCTGCTGCTCGGCAACCGGGTGGCGCTGTGGGAGGTGATGCTGGCCTCGATCAAGCTGGGCGCGGTGGTCATCCCGGCCAGCACCCTGCTCTCCCCCGACGACCTGGCGGACCGGCTTGACCGGGGCGCGGTCCGGCACGTGATCGCCGAGTCCCAGCTCACCGCCGGCTTCGCCGACCAGGGGGGCGACTGGACCCGGATCGCGGTCGGCGAAACCGTCCCCGGCTGGCGGGACTACACCGAGGCGGCCGGCTTCACCGGTGGCTTCACGCCGGACGGACCCACCCGGGCCGAGGACCCGCTGCTGCTCTACTTCACCTCCGGCACCACCAGCCGCCCCAAGCTGGTGCAGCACACCCACCGGTCCTACCCGATCGGCTCGCTGTCCACCATGTACTGGATCGGCCTCGGCGCCGGTGACGTCCACCTCAACGTCTCCTCCCCCGGCTGGGCCAAGCACGCCTGGAGCAACTTCTTCGCCCCGTGGAACGCCGGGGCCGAGATCCTGATCATCAATCAGCCCCGGTTCTCCGCAAGGCCGTTGCTGGACGCGATGGTCCGCCACCAGGTCACCTCGTTCTGCGCGCCGCCGACCGTCTGGCGGATGCTGATGCTGGAGGACCTGGCCCAGTGGAAGCCGCCGCTGCGTGAACTCGTGGGCGCGGGCGAGCCGTTGAACCCGGAGATCATCGAACGCATCCGCGCCGCCTGGGGGGTGACCCTGCGCGACGGCTTCGGCCAGACCGAGACCACGGCGGTGGTCGGCAACCCGCCCGGGCAGCCGGTCCAGCCGGGCTCGATGGGCACCCCGCTGCCCGGGTACACGGTGGTCCTGGTCGATCCGCTGATGGGTGACCAGGTCCCGGGCGAGGGCGCCGAGGGCGAGCTGTGCCTGCCGCTGGACACCGCCCCCGTCGGGCTGATGACGGGCTACCAGGACGACCCGGTCCGGCACGCCGAGTCCATGGCCGGGGGCTATTACCACACCGGGGACGTCGCCTCGCGCGACGCGGACGGCTACTACACCTACGTCGGCCGCACCGACGACGTGTTCAAGTCCTCGGACTACCGGATCTCGCCGTTCGAGCTGGAGAGTGTGCTGATCGAGCACCCGGCCGTGGCCGAGTCCGCCGTCGTCCCCTCGCCGGACCCGGTGCGGCTCTCGGTCCCCAAGGCGTTCGTCACGCTGGTGCCCGGGCACCAGCCGACGGCCGAGACCGCCCGGTCGATCCTGGCCTGGGCCCGGCAGCAGCTCGCGCCCTACAAGCGGGTGCGGCGGCTGGAGTTCGCCGAGCTGCCGAAGACGGTCTCCGGCAAGATCCGGCGCGTGGAACTGCGCGGACGCGAGTTCCATCTGCACGGCGGCCCCGAGGCCCCGGCCAGGGGCGAACACGAGTACTGGGAAGAGGACTTCCCGGCCTCCTAGGACCGGCTCCGGAACCGGTCGCGGGCCCGCTCCCCGGGGCCCGGTCGGGCGCGCGCCGCCCGGCCGGGCCCCGGCCGCGTGTGAACACCCGATGACGCGCGAGCACCCGCGCGGACGGCCACTCGCGCAACCACCCCCCGGCATGATCTGATACGCCCACGACCCAGGCACGCGAGGTGTTCCCGCCCGTACGCCGCCCGGGCCGCACCCGACCATGGCCACCGGCCCACGAAGTCGTGCCCGCCGGTGTCCAGTGTCACCACGAAGCCTCTCCCTGCCCTACCGGCCTTCGTCCTGGAGACACCGCGTTGAACGACCCGCTGCGCATCTGGCTGAACCGTACCTACGCCGAGAACGCCTTCTTCGTCGCCCTGTTGCGCGAGAACGCCGACCTGGTCGACCTTGAGGTGCACGCCACCCATGTCGATCCCGACTCACCCGTACTGCGCGCGGCGGACGTCTCCTCGCTGGAACCCGACCGGCTCTCCCCCGCCGCCTACGTCGAGTTCGCCCTCGACTACTGCGGGCGGCACCGGATCGACCTGTTCCTGCCCCGGCTGCACCAGCTGGCCGTGGCCGAGCACCGGGCCGAGTTCGAGCTGCTGGGCACGACCGTGGTCAGCCCGCCCAGCGCGGCGATCGAGCTGTTCAGCGACAAGGCCACCGCGTACCAGGCACTGGCCGAGGCCGGACTGCCGGTCCCGCCCTGGTGGCGGGTCACTGACGCGGCGTCACTTCTGGAAGCCGTG
>FTAE01000039.1_pt1 | contig 17419 bp, 33 predicted proteins | sample 1638991 | NCBI WGS metagenome assembly FTAE01 (sample SAMEA3914812, study PRJEB12502) | metagenome | biome: forest; material: soil | place: Canada | collected 2011-07-07 | depth 0.1 m
CCTCGCCCCGGCCGTCCCCGGCCGTATAGACCATTGGGCGCAATCTGTCAAGTCTTGCGCCCGTCCAATCGCGTGTAACTTCGACCGGTCCGGGTGTGTTCGATTTTATTCGCACACCGGGGGTCTTCAGCTGCAACCCATGCAACCATGGCCACCCCCGCGACCGGTGCCACCCTGGCAACCGGACCCCGGGAACGACGAAGGACCCCCCGCTTCCGGGGGGTCCTTCGGGTCGGGCGAGGGTCATCAGCCTGACGGACGTTCGACCCTCGAATCCTTGCGCTGGGTGGGCCGGCTCTTACTCGATCAGTCGATCTTGTAGAGTTCCGTCCCGCATGCGCTGATGATCAGAGTACGCCGCGGGCGACCGCGGCAACAGCCTTCATGGAGGCCGTGTCCAGGTCGTTGATGATCTCCTTGCGCAGGGGGCCGGCCGGGACGTGGTCGATCACGTGGTGTGCCAGGGTGGCGAACCGGCTGCGCAGGTTGGCCAGCACCTGGAGGTCCGCAGAGGCGACCACGTGCGGGACGAACCGGTAGGTGACGTCCGCGTGGTCCTGGGCGTCCTGGTCGGCGGTGGGCGAGCTGGGGGCCTCCGCAGGGGCCGGCGTGCTGTCGTCCCCGTGAACGATGGACACGGGTACTCCTCTCTCAGATGGTGTAGCTGGGTCCGGGGAATGCCCATCCATTGACTGCGAGGTCATCCCCGTTAGTTCGCGGCGACGTATCCCCAATATCTTCCGAAATGACATCTTCAATGAAATACTCCTCGATCTTCTTCGGGTTGGGGTTTCCGGTTTCGTATTCCTTGCGAATGCGATCCCATCGTGCGTCTTCGTAGTCACCGAGGCCGATTTCCAGAGTGCGTGTCTCGATTCGGTCGCCCGAGTCGATTACTCCATGGATGGAGTAGCGCCGTGTCTGGTGGGATTCCTCCCAGGGTTTTCCTTTGAGGTATCCGTAGGCTTCGCTGATCTTCCGCTGGTTCTCGGCGGACGGCTCCTGGGCCTGCTTGAGCCATCGGATCAGGGTGTCGTGGGTCACGGTCAGGCCAGCCCGATCGGCGGCCGCGCGCCCCGCCGCTACCTCCGTGATCTTGCTGATCTGCGCGTGCCATCCGAGGGCCGTGTAGGACCGTTTAAAATGGCCTCCCCATGCGGCCAGGAGGGTGGCGCCGAGGACGCCATGCGTGCGCTGCTTCTGACGTGCCATCAATCTACCTGCGGCTTTACCTTGATCTGGCCGAACTTCGTGCCAACCTCGTACGGGGCCGGGACCTCTCCGTCGGGGGTCCAGAACAGCACTTCGTCGGTGTTGGACATGCTCACCAGAGTGGCACCGGCCGCAACCGCCCGGTCAGCCACAGCCCAGTGCCGCACGCTCGCCTCCGCGACCACGGAGACGCGCCAGTCGGGGCGCCAGATCGGGCCGGCCTTCTTCTTCGGCCAGAGGTACCGTAGGGCGATGGAGACGCTGCGCTTATACGCCACGTATTCATCTTCGTCCCCCTCCACCAATTCGATGCGCTTCGCGCGCGCTTCCTTATAGAAATGCTCAAAGAGGCTGCCATTTCCGCGTCCAGTCCATGAATCCATTATGGCGACGCGCGGAATTCTGTGGCTGCTCGCCAACTGGTCGAGTAGCCGCATGTGCGGGGTGGAAATCCACACGGGATCCCCCGGCTCCTTGCCCTTGGCAATCTTCCCGAGGGGATGCGGAAATTTGGAGATATCCCACGCGGGGCATTCGATGCAGTAGATGCCGGCGCGGCTGGAGTCGTAGAGATCCTGGGGGCCCGTGTGGATGAGCGCGTTCGGGGCGACCGGCACCGAGCTGCACGCGGACGGGAACGAGCCGTTTCGGTCGAGCCGGAGCAGGACGCCGCCCATGGGCGTCTGGGGGCTGACCCAGCTGGGGGCGCCGTTCATGCGCTCGGTGATCAGCGTCCAGGGGGGCTGGTCGCGCTTCTCCTTGGGGATGACGGGGATGGGGTGCATGCGACTGCGCTTGATGGACTCCTTCATGACGTCCAGGCCGCGGAACCCGACGTGCCCTTCGGGCTCCGCGTCGGGCTCCCACGTGTCTTCCTCGGGGTCCGGGGCCGGGGCGGCCGAGGCGCGCGGGGGCGCGCCGGGAGGCGCGTCGGGGGCTCCGCGGGGGGCCGGGACGGTGGGCTCCGGGGTCTCCGGCCGTAGGAGGTCGTCGCCCGCGCCGGGGATGGCCTCCCAGTGGCCGCGGTAGGGGCGCACCCACCCGCGCCGGCGGGACCGGTCGAGTGCCGCGCGGATGCCCGCGCGGTTGCCGCTGATCTTGTGGTGCATGCACAGGTCGGACAGGGTGGTGGGTCCTTCGGCCCGGAGCACCTTGATGATGTCGCGGGCGATCCCGAGGGCCTGATTCTCGCTGACCCAGACCTCATCGGTGAGCATCCAGGTCCCGTTGGCGCGCTTCATCAGCGCGAAGTCGGTTTCTGGTGACATGCGCATCTTGTGGCACTTGAGGGTGGCGTACATGCGGTCCTCGGTGCTCACCTCGATGACGTACGCGGTGTCCACGCTGTTGATCAGTTCGGTGGTGCCGGACACGGCCCCCTGCTTGTTGAGGTGCGTCAGCACGATGATGTGGAGATCGAACCGGTTGGCGAGCGCCATGAGGCGGAACAGGCACTTGCGCTCCCAGTCGTTGGGGGACGTGCCTGCGGGCTGTGATCCGATCAGGATGCGCAGGTGGTCAATGATCACGATGCCGGGCAAAACCTGCTGTTCAGCAGCGGTCTCTAGCTCTCGTTCCAGGTCGTAAATCCGGAAGTCGGAGCCGAAGAGGTAGCGGACGGAGGTGTCGGAGCGCTCGCGTCTGGCGTCTTCGGCCAGGGAGCCGAGGGGGGCCGCGCGTAGGGAGCGGTCCTGTGCCATGGAGGGGATGTCCTCCAGGTAGATGCACCATCCGACCATCGTGCGCTCCGGGAGGTCGAACCGGCCGAGCTGTCTTTCCGAGCACAGGTGTCTGATGATCTGCTCGGTAAGGGTGGTCTTGCCGCTGCCGCCGGCGCCGGCCAGGAGGGTGAGGCGCCCCTCCAGCATGCCGGGAATCGGGGTGGGCACCGCAGGGTGGTCGTCCTGGCGTACCTCGATCGAGGAGTACCAGGACCATCCGGGAACCGCTTCAGGCGCGTCAACCGGGGGGGTCGGGCTCACCATGCGTGGCACCCTCCCTCATCGGGTCGCGTTGCGGTGATGTTATATGCCGCTGGGGGCAGGTGTGACCTGTGGTGTGACGGGCTGTTACGGCCAGTTTCTGACACACCGACAGGGGATGATTTACACACTGTCAGGTCGGGGGGCGACGCCACATCCCGATAAGACTGGATCATGGTACATTTGCGCTACCTCATGAGATGAGCGGCTGGCCGGGCAGATCGGCCGCTACGCGGCGGGGCGTCCGGGCCTGGACGCCCCGTTCGTCATTCCTCGGGGGCTTCGTCTTCACTAACGTCCGCGGGGCGCCCCGGTGGCGGGGTGGTGTCCCACTTGTCCGCGGCTTCCTCCAGCGCGCCGGCGTCTTCGTCGTCGGCCAAGTACAGGTAGATCGCGCCGCGCAGCACTTCGGAGGCTGTGCGCTCGCGCGTCTTGGCGCGCTCCAGGAAGCGGTCCCAGAGTTCTTTCTCGACTCGGACCGTGCGCATTGGGATCGCCCTGCTTGCCATGGGCTCAGTATAGACAGATACTTGGGGCCCGCCGCAACCACCGCGCTCCGCGGTGGGGGGCGACCGTCAGCGCGCTGACCAGCGCCGATATCTGAGGACCCATCATGAGAGTCAGAATCTCCGACTGGACCTTACGGGTACTGTTCACCCTCTTCTCCATGGCCGAGTGCATCGCCCTTGGCCTGATCGTGGCCAACGGCCGGTAGGTGGATCTATCGTAGGTCCATGAAGCCGATCAAGATCATATCCAGAGTGCGGGCGCGGGTGGTCGAGCGTGTGGCGGCCCCGCAGAGACGCGCGCTATCCAACATCATCATCGGGGCCGTGGTCTCCGTCCTGCTGCTGCTGGCGCTGTTCCTGCCGCAGCCGGGGACGACCTGATGGCACAGCTGCGCGGGGCCTCCCGCAACCAGCCGCCGCCGGCCCCCGCCGCGAAGAAGGCCGTCCCGATCCCCCCGAGCGACCCGGCCGAGCGGATCAAGGCGCGCACGGAGGGCCTGGCGGGAATCGCCCAACTGGCCATGTTCGGCTCGCTGATCAAGGGCAACATGGCCGACGTCGGGGCGATCAGCATGTACGCCCCGAAGCTGTGCGAAGAGTCCGCGATCCTGGCCGAGAAGAACGAGAACTTCGGCCGGACCCTGGACTTCATCGCCATGGCCGGCCCCTACACCGCGCTCCTGACCGCGGCCGTTCCCTTCGTCCTCCAGATCGCGGCGAACCACAAGCGCCTTGACCCGGCGCTGGCCGCGCACTTCGGGGTCCTGTCGCCCGAGGTGCTGGCCGCGCGGGCCCGGAAGGAGCTCGCCGAGATGGAGCTCCGCGCGAAGCTGGAGCAGCAGGCAGCAGAGGCCGAGCTCGCCCGGATCACCGAAGAGTTCATGAGAGGGCAGGCCGATGCCCAAGAGCGCCAGCAGCAGGCCGCCGCAGTCTGACGCGGGAGAACCGCGCTTCCTGTGGTGGTACTGGGGGCCGACGGACTTCGACCCGGACGAGCTGCGCGTGTGGCACTACGAGTGCTCGGACCCGGTCGGCGCCGGGCACGACGGGGAGGTCTGGCTGGACCACCAGGGCGGCGCGATCTGCACGAGCTGCCGCCTGTTCGAGACGGGAGACACCACGCGGTGATACTGCCGCAGCGCTTCTACCGGGACGAGTTCTGCGCGGAACGGTTCCACTACAAGCCGGGCCAGCACGTCCTCTTCGGGGGCCCGACGCAGCGCGGGAAGACCACGCTCGCGTTCCAGCTGCTGGAGTTCTGCGCGTCCTCGGACTGCCCGGCCTACGTGGCCGTGTGCAAGCCGGACGATCCGGTGTCGGAGAGGTGGGGGAAGAAGCTGGGGTTCCGGCGGGTGGAGACCTGGCCGGCCCCGGCCCGGATCCAGGAACTCCTCCGCATCGAGGACGGGCCGCCCGGGTACCTGGTCTGGCCGCGCTTCGGCGACGTCAACCGGGACATCGCCGTGGCCTCCCAGGTCACCCGTGGACTGCTGGAGGAGCGGTACGCGGCCGGCGCGCGCCGGGGGCGCAAGAAGCAGCCGGGGATCCTGGTCATGGACGACACCGTGGTGAAGTCCAAGGTGTTCAAGCTGGACGACATCATGACCACCCACCTGGCCATGGCCGGCGCCATGCAGCTGGGGGGCTGGTACTTCGTCCAGAAGCCGACCGGCTCGGGCGACGCGGCGATCTGGGCGTACGGCGCCAGCGAGCACCTGTTCCTGTTCTACGACCCGGACATCCGCAATCAACGCAGGTACGGCGAGATCGGCGGGGTGGACCCGATCTACGTGCGCCAGATCCTGGACCAGCTCGGCACCTACGAGTGCCTGTACATCAAGCGCTCCGGGGAAATGGCGATCATCGACGCCCGCTGAACTGGCGTCCGATACAGGGGTTACACAGTGACGGACCAGCCTTACACTGTGCCCATGTCCACGGTGATCGTCGCGCACGACGAGCAGTGCCCGCCCCGGAACCGAACCACCCTGGGCGGGCACAGCGACTCCGCGAAACGCTGCGCGGACGCCTACAACCTGCACCGCGACGCCCTGGGCGCGCACGCCATCGGCTGCTGGATCGCGGTCGCCCTGGCCGACGGCTCCCATGACGGCGTCGCCTACCAGACCCGGCGCGAGTGCGTCACCCACCAGCACCACGACGAGCAGTGGTACGCCTACGTCAACATCCGGCCGACGTCCATGACGGTGTGTGAGGCCGCGAGCTTCATGGCCTTCAACCGGCAGGCGTACCAGAACGGATTCCGGCTGACGGACCCGGAACACCGCGCAGGCGGCCGGAGCCTGATCACGCGGCTCACAGTCGAGGACCAGCTCCGCCACGCGACCGCGCTGCGGGCCGGCCTCTGGATACCCGGGAGAACCTGATGACCACAGCCGTCCAGCCGTCCGCGGCCCCGGCCAAGGCCGCGCCCGCCGGCGCGGCCGCCGCTCCGTCCGCCTACCCCTTCCCCGTCGGGGTCTACGAGTCGTGCGTCAACGACTACGACCAGTCCAAGCTCCAGACCGCGGCCGCGCAGCAGATGCCGCTGCACAACATCTCGCCGACCGGCTGGCTCCGGGGCGTCTGGTACATGTTCGACATGGCCGTCACCGGGCAGGCCACGAACAGCGTGACGTTCTCCAAGGACAACCCCTGGAGCGTCATCCAGAAGTTCGTGTTCTACGACCTGGGCGGCCGCGAGGTCATCGGCCCCATCGGCGGCTACGACCTGATGTGCATCAACAAGTTCGGGGCCTACTTCGCCGTGGGCGACCCGCGCGCGGATGCGACCTTCGCGGCCACCATCGGCACCGGGGCGACGGCCGGCTCCTTCTCCTTCATCCTGTGGATGCCGCTGGAGGTGGTCCTCCGCGACAGCCTGGGGACCGTCCAGAACGAATCCAAGCCGGGATGGAAAACCGAGATCTGGATGGACTCGCAGGCCAACACGTACAACCAGGTGCCGTCCGTGATGGGCACCCTGCGCGTGCGCGCCTACGTCGAGTCGTACACCGAACCGGAGTCGGCCGCCCCGTCCGGGCGCCCGTACTCGCAGACGCCCCCGCTCCCGGGCACCCTCCAGTACTGGCGCTCGGAGAACTACGGCCTGCCGGCGGGCAGCTCGAACTACGACCTGATCAACGGCATCGGGTTCCCCATCCGGAACGTGCTCTACAAGCTCATCAGGACGTCCACCGGTCTGCGGTCCGACGGGGACACCGACTGGCCCGATCCGGCCACGCTGACCTACGGCAACGTGACGCTGTTCCAGCGCGCCAAGGCCCTGTGGAACACCCGCATCGGCCGAGACTTCGGGTTCACCGGCAACTCCGGCCAGACCATGGCCGGCCTGTCCGGCACCGGCACCACGGGCTCCGTCGCCGACTCGCCGCTCTCGCACGAGAACGGCGTCTACCCGGTGTACAACACCAAGGACTTCAGCAAGGACCCGGGCGACGAGCTGCGGTACAAGTACACACAGACCATGGTCAACACGGTGTACCGGATCTCCGGCAACTGGGGGGGCGGCTCCAACGCCGACACCCTGTACGCGCTGACCAACTGGATCAAGCCGAGCAACAGCGACTACTACTCGCTGCTGCCGCAGTAGGGGTGTGACATGCCGGAGATCAATCAGGACGACTTCAACAAGATCCAGGACATGCGCGAGAGCGGCGCTGACGTCAGCCTGGACACCACGCACGAGCTGCCCCCGTGGGAGCACGAGGACGCGCCCGCGGGCAGCACCGAGGGCAGTCTCCTGGTCTACGAGCGGGGGGTGGCCGTGCGCGTGGCGGGCCCCACGCACTACGTCCACCTGGCCGACGGCCGGGTGAAGGCCGGCTACGGCATCGGGACGCACTACTCCGAGCCGGGGGCCCGCAAGGGTGGCCCGGACAAGATCACCCCCATCATCGGTATCCACCCCGGGAGCTGAACAACATGAACAAGTCGACAATGATGTACGCCCTGGCGTTCCTGGCCGGCGTGGTCCTGGCGGGCAAGGTGCGCTCGCTGCCGCTCCTGTCCAAGCTGCCGACGTTCTGACATGGCCGACACCACCGGGGTCGTGCTCGCCACGGGCGCGATCACGGCGGCCAATCAGCTGATCTTCGCGCCCCTGGCCACCAAGGGCGGCACGCCCTGGTCCAACTTCAACTGGCGGATCATCCCCGCGACCGGGTTCCTGGCGCTGGCACTCGCCGGCCTGGAGCACCTGGCGCCCACCTTCGCCGGGGGCCTGGCGTGGCTCACCCTGGTGGCCGCCCTGACAATCCCCGTCGGCAAGTCGCCGACGGTCATCCAGAACGTGGTCTCGTTCATGGGCTACGGAAAGGGCTGATCATGCCGCTCGCCATGAAGTGGCTCACCGGGCTCATCGGCCTGGGCGCCGCGTTCCTGGTCCTGTCCAACCCCACCGCGTTCTCCACGGTCCTGGGCGCCAGCCAGAAACTGATCTCCGGCACCGAGGCCACCGCCATCACGGGCAAGTCGTGACCGGGGGCCTGACCGGCCTGTCCGGCTTCTCCGCCCCGGACGCCATCGTGGCCGTGCCGGAGTCCAGCGCGGCCGACACCCAGGGCGGCAGCGCGGACCCCCGGCACGGCCAGGCCACCCTCAACACCATCTACCCCTGGCAGACGATCCCGGTCCAGGGCGACTACATGACGCCCTACGGGACGGCCCTCCAGCTGATGGGGACGCCCCCGCTCGCGCACCCCTCCGGCATCCCCGGCCAGGACCCGCGCGCGGACCTGACGCCGGACACCCACGCGGCCCCGTGGCCGACCCTGGGCCCAGCGGACTCCGAGGTGCGGAACCTGGACCACGCCGCGCAGGTCGCGCAGCAGTCGGCCCTGCTGCACGCGAGCGACACCGGCGCGGCCCGGGAGATCACCTACAACATCCCGGAGCCGGCCGGGAACTGGGGCACGATCGACTACACCACGGCCGGTCAGACCCTGCTCGCCGACGGCATGCCGCGGCAGCTGATGGGCTCCGTCGGCGGGGTGGGCAGCACCGACCGGATCCAGGGCATGGCCACGCAGAACGGCTACACGTTCGACTCCGCACACGTGCACGAGCGGATCTCCCAGCAGGGGGTGCCCGGCAACTTCATGTGGCTCCGGCCCGGCGGCCGCCCCCTGGTGATCGAGCCGCACGGCTCCACCAACAACTTCTCGGGCCAGGACAGCCCGTTCACCGGGGCGAGCACCAACCTCCAGCAGTCCACCCGCAGCGTGCAGGGGGCCGTCCTCCAGACCCCGGCCAGCCCGTACGTCGCGCCCCCCGACCCGATGCTCTCCGCACCGGTCGACGTCAACCAGGCAGTCTGGAGTAGCTGGTGAGCGACACGGCAACGATCCACCTGCCGGCCCTCGGCAACGTCAAGAAGACCTACGTCTACGTCGGGGGCGGCATCCTGGTGGCCGGCCTCGGCTGGTACTGGTGGCACCAGCGGTCGGCGGCCAGCGCGGCCGCCGCAGCCGCGGCCTCCACCGACGCCAGCACCCCGGCCGACAACGCCCCGATCGACACGGCCACCGGCTACCCGACGGGCAGCGCGCAGGACCTGGCCGCGCTCGCGCAGCAGAACGCGGCCATCGGCGCATCCGACGGCACCGGGGACACCACGGACACCGGGGACGGCGGCGGCGGCTACATCTCGTCCGAGCCGACCACGGGCGGCTTCACCTCGAACGGGACCTGGGCACAGGCGGCGGAGACCTACCTCACCGAGACGGCCGGGGCCGACCCGACCACCGTGGCCGCGGCCCTGGGGAAGTACATCAGCGGGCAGGCCATGACCACCGATCAGACCACGGTCGCGCAGCAGGCCATCGCGTTCGAGGGCTATCCGCCGGTATCGGGATCGGACGGCTACCCGCCCTCCATCCGGGCGACCCCGGTGGCCACCACGCCGACCCCGACCGCGCCGGCGGTGCCCCCGGCGCCCGCGAACATGCGGCTCCTGGAGTCGTCGCCGACCACCATCCGGATCGGATGGAACACCGCTGTCGGGGGCGCGTCGATCTACCACGTGTACCAGGGGAGCACGCAGATCGGCACGGTGTACGGCACGTTCTACGAGATCAGCGGGCTCAAGGCGAACACCAAGTACGGCCCGTATACCGTCCGGGCGGCCAACAGCGCCGGTCAGCTCGGGCCGGCCAGCAACCCGTTGACCGTGACCACCCCGAAGTAGGAGGACCCACCCATGAGCTTCAAGAGCGTGCTTCGGCCGGAGGGCTCCATCACGGCCGGCCTGGCCACGGTCGGACTGGTCTACGGCGTGTACCAGCTGGAGGTGGGCAACGTCTCGCAGGCCGGCGCCAGCGTGGCCAACCACCCGATCCTGGAGACGTCGAGGAAGAAGGCCGGCTACACCGCGCTGATCCTGGTGGCCGGTATCGCGCTGCTGGCCCGGGATCCCAACATCGTCATCCTGGGCGGTACGTCGATCATCGCCATGGAGCTGTCCTACCGGCACGCGATCATGCAGAACCCGCAGACCGGCGCCGTGGTGGCGCCGGGCCCGCAGGCGTACCAGAACGCGCAGACCGGGGGCGTCCCGCAGGCCCAGCAGGGGCAGATGAGCGTCGGGGCGACCGGCTGAGATGAAGATCAACGGGGTGGCGCTGGCCACGACGGCCACGGGGATCCTGTTCGCGTGGTCCGGGATCAAGGGCTGGTCGGTGCTGGGCACCCTCCAGGACGTCATCAGCGGCAAGCAGCCCGCCGGGACGACCGGGACGAGCCACCCGATCACCCAGTCCGGCACCCCGGCCGTCAGCAGCAGCGGCACCCCCGGAAGCGCGTCCGGATCGGCGATCAGCTCGGACGCCTCCCAGTACGTCGGCCACAAGTACGTCTACGGGGGCGCGCCCGGCGCCGCGGGCACCGGGGGCTGGGACTGCTCCTCCTTCGTCAACTGGGTCGTCAGCCACGACCTTGGCCTACCGTGGCCCGGCGCCGGCCGCTACACCGGCACCACGCACGGGCCCCCCACCGGCCAGTGGGCCGCGTGGTTCCTGGCCAAGGGCGGCGGCAGCACCACGGTGAAGGCCGCGGACGTCCAGGCCGGCGACATCATCGTCTGGGCGACGCACATGGGCATCGCGGTGAGCAACACGCAGATGATCAGTGCTCAGAACCCGAGCATCGGAACGCAGGTATCGGCCATCGCCGGGGACGCCCCGGGGCCGATCCTGGTCTACGGGCGCCTGCCCACCGGAGGCTGACGTGTCCACCCTGTCCATGGTCGAGATCGCGGCCGTCGCCTACAAGGCGGGGTTCCGCGGGTCCGCGGGCGCCACCGCGGTCGCGGTCGCCATGGCCGAATCCAGCGGGAACCCGGACGCCACCAGCAAGAACCCCGACGGCGGCACGAACACCGGCCTGTGGCAGATCGACAGCAAGAACGTGCCCGGGTCCAGCTCGCTGATACCGATGGGCTGAGGAGGCACCGATGGTCGCATGGCTGGTAGACCCGTACACCAACGCACAGCAGGCGTACAAGCTGTCCAAGGGCGGAACGGACTGGGGGGACTGGGCCACCTATGGCTCCGGGGCCTACAAGACGTATCTCCTCCAGGCCACCGCCGCGTTCAACCAGGTAGCCGCGATGACCGACACCGACCGCAACGCGGTCATCGCGCAGGGCAGCGCGGCGGCCTCCAGCCTGAACACCAACACGGTGACCGGCGAGACGACCGGATCATCGACGACGACCACGAACCCCTTGGACTGGCTCTCCACCATCGGCGGCTTCTTCTCCAGCCTGAGCCAGGCCAACACCTGGCTGCGGATCGGTGAGTTCCTGCTGGGCGCCGGCCTCATCTACGTCGGCCTGTCACACCTGATGGCCGGGACCGCGGCCGGGACCGCGATCAAGAAAGCGGGATCGGCCCTCAAAGTGGGAGCACTGCTGGCATGAGCGAACAGACGGAATCGGTCCTGGTCCACATCACGGGCAGCGACGTCGCCACCGACATCGCCAAGACGCGCGCCCGGCGCGTCGCGGTCTCCTGCCACACCCACGTGCTGACGGCCTCCAACCCCTACGTGCAGATCGCCAACCAGGAGCTGAACCGGCAGACCATCGTGATCACGTGCCTGGACAACCCGGTGGTGCTGTGCGACAGCAACGGGCAGGCCCAGGACGCCGCGAACCAGTCGGCCGGGCTGGCCACGCCCAACGGGGCGCTGATCCCGATCAACAACCCGTACCCGGTGACGACCACCGACATGCTGTGGGTCGCCACCGGGACGTACCCCTCCCGGGTCTCCACCACTATCACGAGCTACGCGGAGCAGTGAGTGGGCACCGTAGTCCCGCTGCGGCAGTACGCGCAGGTGGTGCTGAACGGCTCGGGCGCCGGAACCGCCAAGGTCGGTCCCCTGTCGGCCCGGGAGACCTGGTCCCCCACCAGCGCGAGCATCCAGTGCAGCACCACGGTGAACGAGGCGACGTGCAACGTGTACGCGGGCTCCACAGCGACGCAGCCCGACTACGTGGACGCATCGTTCGCCGGCAGCTCGGGTGACTCCACCAGCCGCGTCAGCGGCACCACCATCTACTGTGGCCAGTACGTCTGGGCCGTGTGGACCGGGGGCGACCCGGGCGCGACTGCCACCCTCACAGTGACAGGAAGCAGGACGGTATGACCCCCCAGCTCCCCGCCGGCGCGCCCGGCACGAAGTCCTCCCCGCTGTACTTCCGGATGGTCACCGACGACCAGGGCTCAGTGAAGGTCGGCCGGCTCCTGGTCGCCATCGGCATGACCATCGGCCTGGCCTACCTGTCCGTCGTGATCCAGCGCAGCGGCAACAGCCCGGACCTGGCCCGCACGACGAAGATGCGCGGGGCCCGGATGGTCAAGGTGTACGCCGACGCCCGCGCCGAGTACTGGTCGAGCATCGCGGCCAGGGCGGCGACGGCCTACCACCGCGCCACCCTGTGAGCGATGGGTTCTCCAGCCCGGTCGTCGGCGGCGGCGGGGCGCTCATCCGGCCGTCCGCCCACTCCCCCGGGTACGTGCACGGCACGACCGGCTGGAGCATCAACAAGGACGGGTCCGCGGAGTTCAACAACATCGTCATCCGCGGGGGCACCGTCGTCTCCGGGACCGCGCTCTACTACTCCGGGACACCGGCCCTCGGGAACCTGGTACTCAGCATTTCCCCGGCCGCTGGAATAGACCCGTACGGAAACGCGTACCCCGCCGGAATCGCAGCCGGAATGCCTGGCGGACCGCAAATGCTGCTGTCCACCAGCGCAGGCGCCGCATCCCTCCAGATGCCGACCAGCAATGTCGATGAGCAGAACGCATCCGAGATATTCGCCCAAGCATTCTCGGGAAGCACCGGGAACAGCCTGTTGCAGATATCGGGGCCTACCGCGACCGCTAAGACGGATCTCGTCAAGCTGGAGCTGAACAGCTCCACCTACGATGGGGTAACCGACCCAGCGACCTTCGTACTGGCCTACGTCACGGCGGCCGGCGTGACGCAGCCGATCCTGACGGCCTGGAACACCGGCGCCACCTTCACCCCGACGGCCATAGCGAACCCGGGCCTGATCATCGACGGCCTCGCCGGGCAGACCGGCAACCTGGTGATCCTCCAGACCAACGGCACCGACGTGATGCACGTCAACCCGGCCGGCCAGCTCCTGATGACCGGGGCCCTGATCAAGGCCCTCGGAGGGGTGGCCTACGTCAATCAATCCCCCTCCCTGGCGACGAACTGGGCCACCATGGATTCAGGAGGGGCATTCGGGGGATTCCAATACCGGCTGGACGGAGAAGACAATTTCAAGTGCATCGGCGCCATTCACATGACGCTCGCCGCAGGGATCGCAGCCGGAACCTACCAGTTCGCCACGGCGACCGGCGTATACCTTCCGAAAAAGTCATGGCGCATCGGGACAGCCGAGCACACCAGCAGCGCGAACGTGTGGAAGACGCAGGCGGCAATCACCCTGACATCAGCAGGGGCAATAGAACTGACGACGTCTACCGCTATCGCGCAGAACGACAATTTCTATCTCTACGGGGATTTCCCCCTCGGGAATATCGCATGATCCAGCATCGACATGTGACTGTACCGGGCCGCACACCAGTCCTATGATTCCCACATGCCCTACGAAGTACGGCCCGCGCCAGAGGGCGACGGGTTCCAGGTGGTCAACACCGACACCGACGAAGTGAAGTCCGAGCACGCGACGAAGGCCGACGCGGACCGCCAGGTGCGGCTCCTGGAGGGCCTGGAGCACGGCATGAAGCAGCCGGAGGCGGGTTCCCCGTGAGCGACAAGCCATACAGCGGCGACGAGATCCAGGCAGCCGTCAAGATCCTCCGCGATGACCTCCACCTAGCCGCCAACAGCGCCACGCTGGCCCGCCTGGAGGCGATCGAGAACCGGTTGACCCGGATGCCCGTCAAGGAGATGACGGCCGAGGAGAAGGCCGCGGAGTACGACCGCATCATTGCGGGCGGGGCCCCCACCCCGCCGGCGGGCGGCCCTCCCGCGCCGGCCCCCGGCGCCCCCCCCGCGGGCGACCCGGGCGCGCCGCCCGCCGGCGGGCCGCCCCCGGCGCCGCAGAAGAAGGAGCGCAGCCCCTCCGCTGCGGACGCCAACGCCCCGCGGTCCTGGTGGGGCATCTACCAAGGCCAAGGAGAGTAGCCGTGACCAGCACCGCGCCCGTGCCCGCCGGGGACTACCTGTACCTGTACGACGCCATCGCCCCCACCGCCGACACCATCCCGGCCTACGCCAAGATGGTCGCCGGCTACGTCTCCGGGGCAGACCACAGCTACTGGTGGACCGCCGGGGACTGGGCGCGCTGGCCCGAGGCCGCTCACGTCCGGATCGACACCGACGCCAGCGCCGCGCTGAACTCCGACGTCCTGGACGTCGAGAACGGCGACGCCACGGTAGCCGACGCGGTGAGCTGGGTCCGGACCCGGCAGTCGGCCAAGGGCTGGTGGTCCTTCGTCTACTGCAACGCCAGCACCCTCCCGGCCCTCCAAGCCGCGATGAAGGCCGCAGGGCTCACCAAGGTCGGCTACTGGATGGCCGATTGGAGCCTGACCGAAGCCGAGGCCGCGGCCAAGCTCACCGGGGACATCGTGGCCGTCCAGTACGCCAGCCCGAGCACGGGCGCCCCGGCCGGCCACGACGTCTCGGTGAGCAACAAGACGTGGATGCCCCTCCCGGGAGCCACTCCCCCGGCCCCTCCCGCGCCCCCGGCTCCCCCCATCGTCCCCGTCCAGCGCGGGATCCTGGTCACCGGTACCACCACGCTGTCCAGTAAGGCGGTTACGTCCACCGACGACGGAAAGACTTGGCAGTAAGGAGCCGCTAATGCCTGACTGGCACTCCCTATTCCTGGAGGAGCGCGACCGGCGCTATACGGAATTGGGAGCCGAGCGCGATAGGAGGTACGCCGAAGTGGCCCGCGAGCGCGCGCGATCATTGCAGATAAAGCAGGAAGAAGACCGGCGTGCCCTGGAACTCGCACGCCAGATTCAGGACTACAAGGACGACAAGGCGAACGAGCTGCGCGACCAGATCGCGGCCGAGCGCGGGTTCTATGCCACCAAGAGCGACGTCACCGCGGCCGTCCGGGAGGTCATGGCCAAGATGGATCCGGTCCTCAGCTACTCCATGAGCCAGCAGGGCCGGCAGTCCGGGTTCAACGCCGGATGGCTGTACCTGCTGGGCGCCATGAGCGCGGCCGCCTCGGTCACCTCGGTGCTCGCCTTCCTCATGAGGTAACGGCCCTTGACGACCCGTCGCCCTACTGTATAGTCAAATCTATCGGACCCCCTTCCGATCGGCTCTCGCCCGGGAGCCGGCGGGACCGCCAGGAAGAGACGGCCCCCGAACCGCCCACGCCTCCACCCCCCCGGAGGCGTGGGCACCCCTATCTCATGAGGAGAAAATGGGATGAACGTATGGAAAGGGATCATCAGCGCCGCGGCCGCCACGCAGCCCACCACCGCAGAGGCAGCCAAGATCATGAGGTGCGTCTCTGTCGGTGAGCGCTCCGGAGAGATGCACACCGCCCTGTCCGCGGTCCTCGGGAAGCGCCAGACCTGGCCGGCTGTCAGCGACGCCCTGTGCGCCGTGATCGCCACTGCCATGACCGCGCTCTCGACCATCCAGCCCGACCCGGAACAGTACTTCGGCGACTACCTGCGCCCCCACATCAACGGGGAACCCTGGACCTGGCCGGAGATCAACGACGGCAACCACCTGGCCGGCTGCTCCATACTCGTCTTCCCCGGCCCCGCGTCCCGGTGCAGCTGCGCACCGCAGGCGCCCGACGACCCCACCCCGAAGCCGGCGAGCTCCCCGCGGGCGCCCCGGGGGAAGACGTTCAGCTGCGGCTGCCCCACCACCTACCCGCCCGGGACCGACGACTTCGACGCGCCGGTCCCGTGCTTGATCGACCCGACCCGGACGCACCTCCCCTTCCTGCGGGAGCCCACCGTCCACACCCTCCAGGAGAAGTCCCCGTGGTTCGAAGACGGAAAGGAAAAGACGGGGTGAGGATTCGGCGGGTTCCCCCACCAGTTACCTGCCGCGTGACTCTGACAGTCGAAAACCACGTAACCCAGGAAATCACGGTCGTCTATTGCGATATCGAAACCGAGCACACATCGCACGGCGGCTACAACGAGAAGGCTGGAATCCACGCGCACTGGCGGAAAGGACAGAGAGTCAGAATATGACTTCTCCGGGTTCATCCACCATCCGTGCAGCACGGCAGCGAATCCGCTGGGCTGCACGGCGCGATATCCGACCGGCCGACATTCTCATGATGGACAGAAAGGGAGTTCCGCGTCGGGGCGCTCCGGTGCTGACCTCCAGCAAGCAACTCCAGGCCCACATCCGAATCGTCAACTGGCGAACGGAAGATAGGTACGACGATGACTGAACAGACTCCCGACCAGAAAGAGGACCCGGCCGCCGAAGAGGTGGCAGGCGAAATGCTGGACCTGGTCCGGGCCCACCCGGACTACCGGCACGCCACCATGGTGAGCGAAACCATGGTGGGTGTGGAGCTCGCCAACCGCGGCTGCTTCCTGGTGGTCGTCGCCAGCTACCACGGCCCCCTTGGCGTGGAAGAGATCGACTCCCCGCGCAGGGAGCGCGAGGAGCGCCAGGAGCTGGTACGCCGAATCGCCCAGCTGTGGGGCAGCGGCGCGCGCGTCTACGGGGAGGACGGCGAACGCTGGCTGGGGATGGCGCTGGACGGAGACAAGGACGCCCGGAACGAACTGGCCGAGGCCCTGGCGGCCCGGGAGAAGCGCTGATGGCCGGCTGCCGGAGGGACTGCCCCGAGGGTGAGTGCTACTGCGGGGAACCCACCTACGAGTCCCTGGGCCTGATCTGCTCGGGGTGCGGTGCCATGGACGGAGACTGCTACTGCGACGAATGGCGATACGAATAGGGGGTGAATCATGGCCAAGAAAGAACCGAAGATAGTCCCGATAAAGGGATTCTGGGGAGTGAATGAGGTGAAGCTCATTCCCCGGAGGGGAATTGTTCAGACCATCAAGGACGCAATCCGCAAGCGCTAGACCAATGCAGTTCCGGGCCCCCCGCCGCTCAGACCGGTGGGGGGCCCGATGCTTTTCCCTTGCGGAGCAAGGGGCTTTTCTGCCGGAGACGGCAGAGGCGAGCGCAGCGAGCATTCGGAGC
>FTAE01000247.1_pt1 | contig 16827 bp, 12 predicted proteins | sample 1638991 | NCBI WGS metagenome assembly FTAE01 (sample SAMEA3914812, study PRJEB12502) | metagenome | biome: forest; material: soil | place: Canada | collected 2011-07-07 | depth 0.1 m
AGTCCCCCAGCAGCCCCAGGCACTGCCATCAGAGATGAATTACCCGGTCAGAGCCTTGATCGCGACTGGTCTCCTTACAGGTCAAATACCCCGGCGCGAGCAGGTCGCGGCTGATCCCGCTCAGGTCGGCAACGCCCGCCAGGGCCATGGACGTTGCCAGCTGTTCGCGGTAGGAGTCCAGCAACGAGGTGACTCCGGGCGCCCCGGCTACGGCAAGGGCCCAGAGCACCGGGCGTCCGACCAGGACCGCGTCGGCGCCGAGGGCCAGGGCGGTCAGGACATCGGCACCGGTGGAGATGCCGCCGTCCACCAGCACCGGTACGCGGTGTCCCACGGCGTCGGCCACGGCGCTCAGGGCGTGGGCCGTGGGCAGCGCGCGGTCCAGTTGCCGGCCGCCGTGGTTGGAGACGACTATCCCGGCCGCGCCGGCATCGGCGCAGGCCACGGCGTCGTCCGCCCGCAGCAGCCCCTTGACCAGGACCGGCAGCCCCGACATCTCCCGCAACCAGGTGATGGCATCGAGGGTGATGGCCGGGTCCTGCTCCCACTCCGAGGGCCGCGAGGACAGCTCGATGCCGACGGTCAGCGCCTCGTCGGGGAAGGGCAGCGGGTCGACGACGCGGGGCTTGGCTGCGACGTACGGCGTGTCGGCCGTCAGTACGAGGGCGCCTGCTCCGGCCAGGACCACCCGCTCGACCTGGCGCTTCGTCAGTTCGGGGTCGCGCAGGCAGTAGATCTGGGCCCACCACGGCCCGGCGGTCTCGGCGACCTGCTCGGGGTGACGGGTCGAACGCGAGGAGAGGACGAGCAGGGAGCCCGCCCCGGCGACGCCCCTCGCGGTGGCCACTTCGCCCTCCGGGTCGGCGAGGCAGTGGAAGGCGGAGGGCGCGGCGAGGACCGGGGTGGTCAGTTCGGTACCGAGGAGCGTGACCACCGTGCTGGTCGCGGAGACGTCCCGCAGTACCCGCGGCAGCAGCCGCCGGGAGCGCCAGGCCGCCGCGGCCTCGGCAACGCTGATCTCGTCCCCGGAACCGGCGCTGTAGTAGTCGAACACGGCTCGCGGCAGCACCCGTCGGGCCTGAGCCGCGAGGTGTGGCCCCGCCACCACCTCGGCGACGGTCGGACGTGGGCGCGACGCGCGCTCCTGCAACGAGGTCACTCCCGCGTGGCCGCGGCCGGCGGCCTCGACTGCCTGCACAGCAGCGGCCAGCCCCTGGACCGTGGTGATGCACGGGACGCCCCGGCTCGCCGCGGCCGTGCGGATCGCGGGTCCGCTCCGGCCCGACGCGCCGGACGAGGTGTTGCCGGACGAGGTGTTGCCGAACGAGGTGTTGCCGAACGACGTGCTGACGACGACGTCCACCTCGCCGGCCAGGATCCGGCCGACGGCGGTCGGCCCGCCCTCCGGACCGGAGGCGTCGCCGGGCCGTCCGACGGTGGTGACGCTGACACCGTTGTACCGCAGCACCTCGGCGGTTCCCTCGGTGGCCAGGATCTCGAAGCCGGTGTCGGCGAGCACCCGGGCCGGCAGCACCACCGCCCGCTTGTCACGGTCGGCAACCGACACCAGCAGCCGCCCCTTGCCGGGGAGCCGGCCGTTGGCGGCGGCCTGCGCCCTCGCGTACGCGGCACCGAACTCCGCGCCCAGGCCCAGCGCCTCACCGGTGGCGCGCGTCTCCGGACCGAGCAGCGGGTCCACGCCCGCGCCGGCCGGTGTAAGGAACCGGTTCCAGGGCAGGACCGCCGCCCTGACCGCGAACCCGGCGTCCGGCGGCAGGGTGCCACCGTCCCCGGTGGCGGGCAGCAGCCCTTGGGCACGGAGTTCGGCGATGGTGGCCCCGAGCAGGACCCGCGCCGCGGCCCCGGCCAGCGGCACGCCGGTGGCCTTGGACACGAACGGCACGGTACGGCCCGCCCATGGGCCGGCCGCCAGCACGTACAGGACGCCGGAGGCGAGCGCGTACTGGACGTTTATCGGTCCGCGAGCCCCGATTCCGGCGGCCAGCAGCCGCGTTGACTCGCGGATCCGGGCGTTGTCGGCGGCACCGAGGGTGATCGGCGGCAGCACCCGGGCCGAGTCGCCGGAGTGGATGCCGACCGCCTCGATGTGCTCCATCACCCCGCCCAGATACAGCTCGGTGCCGTCGTAGAGGGCGTCCACGTCGATCCCGACGGCGTTGTCCAGGAACCGTTCCACCAGCAACGGCTGGTCCGGGGAGGCGGTAGCGGTCCGTTCGAGGCAGGCGGCGAGCGTCCGCTCGTCGTGGACGACCTCCGTGCCCCGGCCGTCCGGCAGCCGGCCGGGTCGGACCAGCACCGGGTAGCCGATCCCTTCGGCGAGCTGCCTGGCCTCCGCGGACGAGGCGGCAGTGCCCTGCTTGGGCGCCCGCAGCCCGACCCGGTCCAGCAGCGTGCCGAAGGCGCCCCGGTCCTCGGCCAGGTCGAGGCCGGCCGGGGAGGTGCCCGCGATCGGCACTCCGGCCGCGGCGAGCCGACCGGCCAGGCCCAGCGGGGTCCGGCCGCCCAACTGCACCAGTACGCCGACCACCTCGCCGGCGGCCCGTTCGGCGGCCACCAGCTCCAGCACGTCCTCGAAGGTGAGCGGCTCGCAGTAGCGGCGGCAGCCGGTGCCGTGGTCGGTGGAGACCGTCGCCGGGTTGCAGTTGACCACGACCGTCTCGTAGCCGGCGGCGGCGAGCGCCAGACCGGCCTGGACGCAGGCATGGTCGAACTCGGCGCCCTGGCCGATCCGGTGCGGTCCGCTGCCGAGGATGACGACCTTCGGCGCCGTGCCCTCCGGCACCTCGCTCCCCTCGTCATAGCTGGAGTACCAGCAGTTGTCGACGCTCCGGTAGCCGGGTCTGATGCCGAGCGACCGACGCAGCTCCCGGACCATCTCCTCCGACCGGCCGCGGAGTTGCCCGATCTGAGCGTCCGACAGGCCGTGCTGCTTGGCCAGCAGCAGTGTCCGCGGGTCGATGGTGCCGGGCTGCTCGGCGACCGCCCGGGCCACCTGCTCGATCCGCTCGATCTGCTCCAGGAACCAGGGGTCGATGCCGGTGGCGGCGGCCAGCTCGGTGACGGTGGCGCCGGCCCGGACGGCCTGGTGCACGCTGTTGATCCGGCCCTCGGCGGGCACCGCGCCGGCCGCGACGAGCACCTCCCGGTCGCCGACCGGTTCGGCCCAGCTGAACGAGGAGCCCTCCTGCTCCAGCGAGCGCAGCGCCTTGTTGAGCGCCGCGGGGAAGGACCGGCCGATCGCCATCGCCTCCCCCACCGACTTCATCCGCGTGCCGAGGGTGGCGTCCGCGCCGGGGAACTCCTCGAACGCGAACCGTGGCACCTTGACCGCCACGTGGTCCAGCCCCGGCTCGAAGCCGGCCAGAGTCTGCCGGGTGCTGTCGTCGCGGATCTCGTCCAGGGTGTGGCCGACGGCCAGCCGCGCCGCGATCTCGGCGATCGGGAGACCGGTGGCCTTGGCGGCCAGCGCGCTCGACCGGGAGACCCGGGGGTTCATCCCGATGACGAGCATCCGGCCGGTACCCGGCTCGACCGCGAACCGGATGCCGCAGCCACCACCGTCGACGCCGGCTGCGCGGATCACCGCGCCGGCGGTGTCGCGCATCCGCCGGTACTCACGGTCGGTGAGCGTCATCGCCGGGGCGACGCTGATGGAGTCGCCGGTGTGGACGCCCACCGGGTCCAGGTTTTCGATCGAGCAGACGACGACCACGTTGTCCTTGCGGTCGCGCATCACTTCCAGCTCGAACTCCTTCCAGCCGAGGAGCGACTCCTCCAGCAGCACCTCGTGGGTGGGGCCGGCGGCCGGTCCGACGCCGGCTGCGGCGGCCAGTTCCCCCTCGTCGCGGGCGACGACAGCGGAACCGGTGCCGCCCCTCGTGGACGCGGGCCGCACCAGGACCGGGTAGCCAAGGTCGGCGACCGCGGCCCGGCACTCCTCCAGCGAGCGGCAGAGCGCGCTCCGCGCCACCTCGGCGCCGGTCCGCCGGACGAGCCGCCGGAACCGCTCGCGGTCCGCGCCGGCCCGGACCGCGTCGATGTCGGCACCGATCAACTCGACGCGGTAGCGGGCGAGTACCCCGGACTCGTGCAGCGCGACCGCGATGTCCAGCGCGGTCCGTCCGCCGAAGGTAGCCAGCAGGGCATCCGGCCGCTCCTTGGCGATGACCCGCTCCACCGTCTCGGCGGTCACCGGCTCCACGTAGGTGGCGTCGGCGAACTCCGGGTCGGTCATGACCGTCGCCGGGTTGCTGTTGACGACTGTGACGCGCAGGCCCTCCGCCCTGAGTACGCGGCACGCCTGGGTTCCCGCGTAGTCGAACTCGGCGGCCTGGCCGATGACGACCGGACCGGATCCGATCACCAGCACGGACTTCAGATCAATGCGCCGCGGCACCGGTAGCACCTCCACTGGTCAGGTACGGGCAGGGGTATCGCCGGAGGCGGGCAGCGCTTCGGCGGCCGGCGCTTCGCCGGCGCCGGGCCAGCGCCGGCCGCCCTCCCAGTAGGCCTGGACCTCGTCCAGCGAGCGGCCCTTGGTCTCCGGGGCCAGGACGAACACGAAGACCCCGGCCAGAACGGTGATGGCCAGCAGGATCAGATAGGTCAGCATGCCGCCGGCGGCGTTGAGCAGGTCGAGGAAGAACTGGGCGATGAACAGGTTGGTGGTGAGGTTGGTCAGCAGCATCACCGATGCTCCGGCGCTGCGCAGCCGGTCCGGGAAGCCTTCGGCAGCAAAGATCCACACCACCGATCCGAAGCCGAGGTTGAAGCCGACGATGAAGACGACGATGCCGAGGAAGCCCACCACCTCGGGAGCGTTGGCGGCAAACATGACCACCATCAGCACGTGGCCCAGGGCCATCAGGGCTGTGCCCGTGAGCAGCACCGGCCGTCGGCCGAAGCGGTCGATCGTCAGCACACAGACCAGCGCCGCGACCGCGCCGGCGACCTGGACCGAACCGGGCAGCACCAGTAGCCCGAACGAGTCGGTGTAGCCCATGTGCTGGAAGATCCGCGGGCTGAAGAACACCACCGCGTTGATGCCGGTGGCCTGGACGAAGAAGCCCAGCGCGACGACGAAGAGCGTCAGCGTCCGGTAACGGGGGCTCAGCATGGTGCGCAGGACGCCCGGCTGGGCCGGGGCCCCGGCCGTCGGGCCGGCTCGCCCCTCCCGCTGCAGCTGGAGCCAGCGGTCGGTCTCCGGGATCCGGGTCAGCAGCACGGTGCTGGCCAGGGCGAGGACGCCGGGAATGGCGAGCATCAGCCGCCACTGCCCGCTGCCCGCGAGCAGGTACCCGCAGAGGTAGCCCATCGCGCAGCCGAGGGAGGTGGCCACCTGGTACAGCACGGCGATGCGTCCGCGAGCGCGGGTGGAGGCCGACTCGGCGATGAAGATGGGCATCGCCACGATGGCGACGCCCATCATGGTGCCCTGCACGAACCGGCTCGTGTCCAGCCAGACCAGGTTCTGCGCCGTCACGGTCAGGACGGTGGCGGCCACATACAGCAGCGCCAGCCAGATCAGCGTGGTCCGCCGGCCGAGGGTGCTGACGAGCCTGCTTCCCAACAGTGCGCCGACGATCCATCCGGCTGCCGTGGCGGCGAACAGCGAGCCCTGCTCGGTCGCGGTAAGCCTGAAGTGGCTGGTGACCAGCAGGAGCGCGCCGGCCATGGCACTGGCGTCGTAGCCGCCGGTCAGTCCTTTGAGCACGGCCAGGGCGCTCACTTTGGCGTCCTGCCCGGGCCGGGCAGCGGGGATGGTGGTCAAGGAATTAGTCCTTTTCGTCTGCGACTGCGGATATGAGGTAGGGATGCACGGCGGCCGAGGCGAGGCAGACGTCGAAGACCTGATCCGCCTTCTCCAGGGGGCGGGTGAGATCCAGTGGTCGGCCGCCGAGGTCGGTGCAGACAGCGCCGCACTCCGTCAGGACACAGAGCGCGGCCGCCACGTCCCAGATCCGGCAGCTGCGATGCACGAATGCTCCGTAGGCGCCCTCGGCCACCATGCAGATGTCGAAGACGCTGTTGCTCATGCGGACGCCCTGGCACGCGGTTCCGATGGCGGCGACGAGCCGGCCCTCGGCGGCCATCAGGTCGGCCGGGCCCTTGTCCATTCCGTAGGCCACCAGCGAGTGGCCGGGGCCCTTGGTCGGGAGCGGTGCGAGCGGATGCCCGTCCCGCGTCGCGCCCCGGCCGGACTGGGCGACGTACACCGTGCCGAACGCAGGCAGCGCCAATCCGCCCGCGAGTACCCCGTGCGGGCCGACCGCCGCCACCATCACCCCGTACAGCGGGCTGCCGGCGGCGTAGTTGCTGGTGCCGTCCAGCGGGTCGACGACCCAGGTGATCCCCTGGTCGCCGGGGGTGGCGCCGCTCTCCTCCTCCAGGATCGAGTGTCGTGGAAACCTGTCCCTGATCCGCCCGGTCAGCATCGCGCCCAGGGCCAGGTCCGAGTCGGTGAGGATCTGGTTCACGTCGTCCGCCTTGACCCGCGCCCGGCCGGTGCCCTGCATCCGCAGGGCCAGTTCGGCGGCCTCGCGAAGGCTGGAGCCGATGAACTCCGTGTAGTCCGGCGCCCGCACGGTCACCGCGCGGCCTTCAGGTACTGCGCGATGATGGGACGCTCCGGGGCGATCACCGTGTCCGGAATCTCGTCCGGGGCGAAGAATCGCCAGGCGCTGTTCTCGGTGGTGTCCAGGGTGATGATGGCGTCCTGCGGCAGCCGGGCCAGATAGGCGGCGGTGATGTTGAAGATCTCGTCGCCGTTCGGATAGCGGTAGTAGTACTCCGCCCCGGAGTAGAGCCCGAGCAGGCTCAGCTCGCCGGCGTCGAGCCCGGTCTCCTCCTTCAGTTCGCGCCGCCCGGTCTCCTCGAACGACTCCCCCGGCTCCATGATTCCGCCCGGCAGGCCCCAGCCGCCGGTGTCGACACGTTCGAGGAGCAGCACCCGCCCGGCCGGGTCGACCAGCACGATCGAGGTCCCGGGAAGGATCAGCGGCCGGGTGCCGACCAGCCGGCGCAGGTCCGCAACGTAGTCGTTCACTGTGCTCCCGCGTGCATCTCGCCGACCAGGTCGCAGATCTCGTCGACGAGATCCGCCGGCATATGGGAGTAGAGCGGCAGCGTGATCATGCTCGCTGCCAGTTCCTCGGTCACGGAGAGATCCGCACCCTCGGGAATGCCCCGGTAGGCGGTCTGCCGATGCAGCGCGGGGCTGAAGTACTTGCGCGTGCTGACGTTCTCCTGTCCCAGACGCTCGGCCAGCTCGTCGCGGGTCATCCCGAACCGGTCCCCGTCCACCCGGATCCCGAGGTCCTTGTAGGAACTGACCGCTCCTGGCTGGAGCTGCTGGAACTCCAGGCCCGGCAGGCCGGCCAGACGGGCCCGGTAGCGCTCCACCAGGGACCGTCTGACCTCCAGCCAGCGGTCGAGGCTCTTGAGCGCGTGTACACCCATGAGGCCGGACACCTCCGTCATCCGGCCGTTGAGCCCGATGAAGCGGCTGTCGTAGTCACCGGGGTTGCCGTACTCGCGCGCCGTCCTCAGCTTCGCGGCCAGGGCGGCGTCGTTCGTGGCGACCAGCCCGCCCTCGCCGGTGCTGAGGGTCTTGGTCGGGCTGAGACTGAACACCTCGGCCAGGCCCTTGCTGCCCACCATGCTCCCGTCGGGATAGCGGCTCCCGAAGCCGTGGGCGGCGTCGAATATCAGTGGGATGCCCCGGGAGTCGCACAGCTCCTGCAGCCGGTCGGCGTCGCACGGGGATCCGAAGGTGTGCATGGCCATCACGCCGGCGACCTCGGGCACCAGGGGGGCCACGGCCTCCGGGTCGAGGGTCCAGGTCCGGGGGTGGGAGTCGGCGAACCGGACCCCGTGGCCGGCCCAGTCGATGGCATGGCCGGACGCCATGAAGGTGAAGCTCGGAACGGCGATGTCACCAACGAGGTCCAGGCAGCGGAGCACGAGGATGAGGCCGGTGGTGCAGTTGCTCACCGCGACCGCGTGCTCGACGCCCAGGTAGGCGGCTGCGGCCTCCTCGAACTCCCGCACGTGCCTGGCGTTGGTGAGCATGCCGGAGCGGAGGATCTCGGTGAAGGCGAGCTCCAGGCCGGCATCGACGTCAACGGTCGGCCGGACCAGCGGGACGAGCTCGGGAAAGCGCGGCGGGCGAAGGGTACTCGGGGGGAAGTTCGTCATGTCCAGGCTCCTCACGTACTAGTGCGTCGGCAGTGTGGGGTCAGAGCGCCCGCGTCGGAACCGGAACCTCGACCTGGGCGACGGCGATCTGGTGGTTGCTGTACCGGGCCGAGCCGAAGTCCGCGAACTCCCCGTCCTGCATGGCGTCCCGGATGTCCCGCACCGTGTCGGCCACCCGGCGGGTCGGCCGGAATCCCAGGTCCTGCGCGATCCGGTCGAAGTTCACCCGGTAGTTGCGCGGGTCCGTCTCCTCCTTGCGGATCTCCAGCCGGGCGCCGGGGATCTCCCTGGCGATCAGCTCGCCGACCGCGTCCATACGGTAGTTCTCCTCACGGGAACCGCAGTTGTAGACGCTCGGGCCGGTCCGCCGGTCGTCCTGCAGGGTGAGCTGCACGGCCGCGGCCGCGTCCTCGACGTGCAGGAACGGGCGCCACTGGGTGCCGCCGAACACGGTGAGGCTGCCGCGCGCCACGGCGTTGGCCGTCATGACGTTGACCGCGAGATCGAACCGCATCCGCGGCGAGAGCCCGTGGATGGTGGCGAAGCGCAGCAGCCGGGCCGAGAGCCCGTCGTGCGGCAGCGAGAGCAGGTAGTGCTCGGCCATCACCTTGGATTCGGCGTAGGCGGACTGGGGCGCCAGCGGCGACCAGACATCCACCTCCGCGGCGCCGGTGACCCCGTAGTTGCTGCAGGTGGAGGCGAAGACCAGCGAGCGCACGCCCGCCTGCCGGCAGGCCTCGGCCACCTGGATGGTGCCCCGGTAGTTGACCTCCCAGGTGGTGTCCGTGTCGACACCACAGGCAGGGTCGCCCACGATCGCCGCCAGGTGCACCACCGAGTCCACGTCATGCAGGGCCTTCGCCCAGGAGTTGGTGTCGCGGACGTCTCCGTCGATGTAGGTGACCCCCGGCAGATCGAGTTCCGGCCCGCCGACCAGACCGTTGTCGACCACGACCACCGCTGACCCCGAATCGCTGAGTCTTCGGGTCAGCACCGACCCGATGTATCCGCGTCCACCAGTGATCAGGTACTTCTTCATGGCTCGTTCTCTCCTCAGTTCTGCGGGGTGTGGGACGGCCTCGGCAGGTGGTCAGCGCGTCGGAAGCGTCGGAAGCCCCGCCAACCTGGCGTTGGCCACCACGATCTGACCCAGTGAGATGCCGCCGTCATTGGTCGGCACCTGCTGCTGGCAGTACGCGTCGAACCCCGCCGCGCGCAGCTCCACCAGGCAGTTGACCAACAGGAACTCGTTCAGGAAGACGCCGCCGGACAGGACGACCTGCCGGGTGCCCACGTCCCCCAGTGCCCGGCAGCGCTCGACGACCATGTCGACCACGGCCGAGTGGAAGCGCCGGCTCAGGGCGGTCGGATCCAGGCCGGCTGCCAGGTCGGCAGCCATCGCGCGGACCACCGGGCGGGGATCGATCTCGGTGACCCCGTCCTGCACCGTGACGCCGAAGCGGTAGCGCTCCTCGGGCTCCGCCATGGTGAAATCGCGCCCGAGCAGACCCTCCAGCTCGATCGGCCCCTGCGCCTCGTACTCGGCGTGCGTGGTGATGGCCAGCAACGCGGCGACGGCGTCGAACAGCCGGCCCATGCTGGAGGCGGCAGGCGAGTTGATCCCGCGCTTCGCCATCGTGGCGAAGACGTGGCGCTGCTGTTGGTCGAGGCTCTCCAGCACCGGAAAGGCCGCGACCGCGGCGGAGGGGTCCCCGAGCGCGTCCAGGGCCAGGGCGAAACCCGTCCTGATCGGCTCCGTGACCGCGCGGTCCCCGCCGAGCAGCGGCAGGGTCCGCAGGTGCGCGACGCGGTCGGCCCCGCGGTAGTCGCCGAGGAGGATCTCGCCGCCCCAGATGGTGCCGTCCAGGCCGTACCCGGTGCCGTCGAAGATGACGCCGATGGTCGGTCCTTCGAGCCGGTTCTCGGCCATGCAGGATGCCATGTGCGCATGGTGGTGCTGCACCTGGACCACCTGCTCGAAGGCGTCGCCCTGCTCCTCGAAGGCGAAGCGCGTCGCGCGGAACTGCGGGTGCAGGTCGACCGCGGCGTACCGCGGATCGAGGTCGTGCAGATCGGCCAGGTGTTTGACGGCCGCCTGGTGGGAGCCGAAGGTCTCGTCGTTCTTGATGTCGCCGATGTGCTGGCTGACATAGACGCGCGAGCCGCTGCTCAGGGCCACCGTGGTCTTCAGCTCGGCGCCGTACGCCACCATCGGCGCCAGCTCGGTACCCAACTCCACCGGGTACGGCGCATAGCCGCGGGCCCGGCGGACAAAGCTGACCAGTGGCTCGTCGAGCTCGGGGTGCTCGGAGTAGCGGACGATCGAGTCGTCGACCCGGACCTCGATGTCCCGGTCGTTGCCGAGGATCAGGTCGGCGACCTGGAGCAGATCCCCCGCGTCCTCGTCGCGGTACACGATGGGGTAGCCGGATATGTTGCCGCTGGTCATGACCAGCGCGTCCAGACCGACGTGGTCGACCAGCAGATGGTGCAGCGGCGCGGACGGGAGCATCACCCCGAGGTTGGGATTGCGCGGGGCGATCTGCTCCGGCAGGCCGCTGTTCCGCTTGCGCAGCAGCACGATCGGGCGGGCCGGTGAGAGCAGCAGCTCGGCCTCCGGAGCCCGGACCTCGGCGAAGCCCGCGACGGTGTCCAGGTCGCGGGCCATCACCGCGAACGGCTTGGAATCGCGCCGCTTGCGGGTCCGGAGCCGGGCGACCGCCTCGGCGTTGTGGGCATCCACGGCGAAGTGGAAACCACCGATGCTCTTGATGGCGACGATGCGGCCCGCGGCGAGTGCGGCGACCGCCGTGGCGAACGCCTCCTCCCCCTCGGCCGACTCTCCGTCGGGGCCGACCAGCAGCAGCCGGGGGCCGCATTCGGGGCAGGCGTTGGGCTGGGCGTGGTAGCGGCGGTCCAGGGGGTCCTGGTATTCCCGGGCGCACGGCCGGCACATGGTGAAGGCGGACATGGTGGTCGCCGCCCGGTCATAGGGCAGGTCCTGGATGATGGAGTAACGCGGTCCGCAGTTGGTGCAGTTGGTGAAGGGGTAGCGGTGGCGCCGGTCCGCCGGGTCACGCAGCTCGGCAAGGCAGTCGGCGCAGACGTAGGAGTCTGCGGGGACGATCGTGTTCCGCTCGCCGGTGTGCAGGCTCTCCCGGATCGTGAACCCCTCAGGATCCGCCGCGGTGTCGAGCAGTTCCTCCACCCGGACGGCCGTGACCCGGGCCTGAGGCGGCGCCAGGGCGCTGAGGCCCTCGGTGAAGCGGTGTACCGCCTCGGGCCGGCCGGCGACCTCGATCAGCACGCCCTCCGGGTCGTTGAGCACCCAGCCGATCAGGTCGTGCTTCAGGGCGAGCTTGTAGACGAATGGCCGGTAGCCCACGCCCTGGACCACACCCGTCACCCGGATCCGCCGCCGACTGCTCGGTTCGCTGTTCGTCATGTCGTCAGGTCTCCGCTCAGCACAGACGCGGCAGTTCGGAGCCCTCAAGCTCCTCGACCACGGAGTCCCGCCCGTCCGCGCTGCGCATCAGGACGATCGGCTCGGCCTCCTCCGTCACCTCGCCGATCGTCACCGCCGAGGCGCCGTACTTGTGCGAGCGGAGCGCGGCCAGCACCTCCTGCTCGACCGAGGGGTCGACGAACAGGCACATGCAGCCCTCGTTGGCGGCGTGGATCGCGTTGATCCCCAGCATGTCGGTGGCCATCACGGTCTCGAACTGGATCGGGAGCTTCTCCTTCTCGATCCTGATCGTGCGTCCGGTCTGGCCGGCGTACTCGTGCAGGACGGCGGCCAGACCGCCCCGGGTGACGTCCCGGACCGAGTGCACCCCGCCCTCGCCGACCGTCGACAGCAGCTCGTCCAGGATCCCGTTCAACGGCGCGCAGTCGCTGAGCACTCGCTGCTCGAAGCCGAGGCCCTCGCGGATCGACAGCAGGTGCACCGTGTGGTTGCCGATGGGCCCGCTGAGGATGACCCGGTCGCCGGGCCGAACGTCCCGCATCCGCAGCGGCGCGCGCTCGAAGACGCCGACGCCGGCCGTGTTGAGGTAGATCTGGTCGGCTTCGCCCTTGCGGACCACCTTGGTGTCGCCGGCGACGATCTGGACCCCGGCCTCCCGGGCCGTCTCCCGGATCGAGGTGAGCACCTGGACCAGCCGAGGGATCGGGAGTCCCGTCTCAAGGATCATCCCGAGCGTGAGGTAGAGCGGTCGCGCGCCCACCACGGCAAGGTCGTTGACCGTGCCGCAGACCGCGATCTTGCCGATGTCGCCGTTGCCGAAGAACGGCGGGTCGACCACAAAGGAGTCGGTGGTCATGGCGATCTGTCCGGCGGGGATGGACAGCATGGCGCTGTCCTCCATCTCACCGATGTAGACGTCGCCGAGCGTCTCGACGATGAGGGAGAGCAGCTCGTGGCTGAGCTTGGCCCCGCTTCCGTGGTCGAGAAGAACCTCGTCGGGGACGGTCGCCTGACTTGCCATCGTGGAGTCCTGCCTTTCTGCTGCGAATGGGAACTGGTCTGTGCGCGTGACCGCAGGAGGCGGCCGTTCTCGCCCGGGCGGTGCTGCCCAGGTCCAGCGGATCAACTGCCCGAGGGGAGACCGGCCGCCACTCTGGTCGTCCGCACACGCGGTGCCGTTACGGAAGGGTCTTGACGATCCGTCGGGGGAGCTCGCCCTTGGCGTCGATCGTTTCGAGGATCTCCTTCGAGTCGGCGACCGTGGCGCAGTAGCCGTTGAGCCAGGCCAGGGAGCGGTCGCGGTCCTCGGGGTTGTCGGAGACGACGCAGTCGGAGTTCACCCAGACGTTGTAGCCGCGGAAGAAGGCGTCAGCGGCGGTGGTCTGGACGCAGATCTGCGTCTGCAGGCCGGTGACCAGGACGGTGTCGATGCCGTCCGCCTGCAGCCGGTCGTTCAGCTCGGTCTCGTAGAAGCCGCTGTCCTTGGTCTTCTCGACGATGACGTCGCCCTCGGCCAGGAAGTCGGCGAGGATCGCGGCGCCCTCGGTGCCGCGCTGGAGCGGCAGGCTGCCGTCCGCCCGGCGGTTGGCGTTGAGGTCGTCGGGCAGGTTGATCAGCTGCAGGTGGTAGACGGCATGGCCGCGGCGGCGCACCTCGTCCAGGAAGGCGGTGAACTGGGGCTGCGCGGCGGCTATCACCGCGGTCCGCTCCGGGGTCAGATTGACCACATCGCCCTGAAGGTCGTTGGTGAGCACGGCAATCTTGCCCATGAGAACTCCTCGTGTAGACGAAACATTTTCCAGGAAGACCTTTGGGAAGCGGCCGCCGAAAAGGTCGAATTCCTTATGAGGAATAAGCTAGTAGCGGCCTGCAAAAAGGGTCAAGCATGTTCGAATGGCGAAGGCGGAACCGCACCCCGCATGGCCCGGGGCCGACGGACGCGAACCGAGTCGCGCTCCTCCTGTTCAAGGTTATCCAGCAGTTGGATCCAGGAGTCCGAATAAGTCCGCACCAGCACCGCCACCGAATCCACACAATGCGGGGGAAGCGCGGACAGGAGCTCGGGCCACTTGCGGAGCGCGGCCGCGTGGACATTCAGCCAGCGCAGGAGCTCACGCCCGGACTCGGTCGAGTGCACGGCAGGGTCGCGCCCCAGCCGTTCCAGGACCAGCCGGGCACCCGGCTCGTCGGTCGGCACCCCGGCCCGGGGCCGGGCCGCTCGGGTCCGGGCCCCGGGCGCCGCGGCCGGCGCCGCTGCCCGGTCGCCCGGTCCGGGGGTGAGGACGGGGCTGGCACCACGGCTCAGACGGTCCCGCACGTCCTTGGCCGTGCCCAGGGAGATGCCGGCCTCTCTGGCGACATCGCGCAGCGTCGCGCCCGGACATCCGGTGATCACGGCGGCCGCCCGCAGCCTGCCCGCCGAGGCATCCACCGTCTGCCTGCGGCCGTCGCCCCCGAGCCTGATGTTCACCTGCGGAATATCCGCACGCGAACGCCGGATCGCCGCCACGGTCTTGCCGGAGAGCCCCGCGCACCTGGCTACGGCCCGGTCGGAGAGATTCGGATGGCTTTTCACTATCCGCTCGGCCGCCGCCTTGCGGTCGGCCATCGACAGCGGAAGGCCGTGAGCCGTATTGCTCGACACCGATTCAAGGAATGCGTCCGCCTCACTGCCGTCGAAGTACTCGACCTCTATCGAGGCGTCTCCCCTGGATACCGCGGCACGCAGCCTGTGCATTCCGTCGATGACCCGCATCGTCTGCCGGTGGACCAGGATCGGCGGGACCGCCGCCTCCGACTCGGCGAGCCTCGCTATATGTTCCGGGTCCGGGCCTTTCAGCCGGGGGGAGTCCGCCTCCCGCAGTGCGTGGATGGCCACGACGCCATAGGCGCCCGCTCTCGCCGGACCGCGGACGGCGCCCGGCGGCACCGCCGGCTGCTGCTCGCACTCGATGAGGTCCATGTGGATCACCAACCGTTCTCTGGGAGCGATACGGCTGTACGCCGGCACGCGCTCGATGTGCCGAACGGCCCCCCAGGACACGGAGGGTGACGCGTCGTGCGCCGGCACCCCCGACGCGCGCGTGACTCACCGGCGGGGACGGTGCCAACAAAACCATTCCTTCGCAAAGGTTTCCAATTGCATCGGGAATCCTGATCAAACACGCACGACGGCCACCGGGTCCGCCGACCGCTCCGGCCGCCGGCTCACGGGGCTCCGAGCAGGTCCCGGACGTAGAGGCCCGCCGACAGGGCCGGCTGGACGGCCGCGTGCGCGGCGATCGCATGGCAGTCGCGCCAGTACCGCTGCAGGTCACCGGTCTCCGCCTGGGCACGCGCCCCGCCCGTGCGATAGAGGCCTTCAACGGCCCGGACCAGCAGGTCGATCGCCTCGGCGCAGTCACGCGCGTTGCGCGCGACCGGCAGCGCCGTCAGCGGAGCCCGGTCGGCCTGCACGGCCGCCCGCTCCAGCAGCAGTTGGGCCGCGTCGATACGGGCACCGGCCTTGGCGAAGGCCTGCTGCAGCGCGCTGTCGGACAGCAGCGGACGCCCGTCGGGCTGCCGGCGTCCGCGCATCAGCGCCCACCAGGCCGCCAGCGCCCCTCGGGCCGCGCCCAGGGCCGGCGCGGCGAACATCAGCGAGGTCACCAGGGCCTGCGGAAGCCGCTGCTGGCGCCCGGCCCAAGGGCCGGTCAGGCCGGCGGCGACCAGGTCCCGCGGCACGGTTCGGTGCGCGGGCACCCGGGCATCCGGAACGGTCAGACTGTGACTGCCGGTTCCGCGCAGCCCCGCGCCCTGCCAGGTGGCGTGGATCCGGATGTCCTCGCGCGGCACCAGCAGCAATCGCTGGGAAGGAGCCGCACCCGGCACGACGGCCCCCTTCCCGGGAGGCTCGAAGGCGGCGAGCAGGATCCAGTCGGCATGGTCCACCGCCGAGGCCGTCGCCCACTCCCCGGACAACCGCCACCCTCCTGGCACACGGGTCAATTCACCCCCCTCAGGGGCGAATGCGGCCGCAATGGGTACATCCGGGGATATACTCCAGAGGTCCCGTTGGCCCTGTTCGGGCAGATGGGCTGCCAGTCGGCCGTGCGCGGCCAGCAGCGTGGCGCACCAGCCGGCGGAGGGGCAGCCCTCGGCCAGTCGGGCGGCACGCTCAAGCAGGTCCGCAAAACCGGCTTCGCTTCCGCCCCAGCGGCGGGGTACGAACTGTCGGGGGAATCCGGCTTCGATGACGGCTCTCGCGACATCAAAGTGGAGCGTGCGGTTCTGCTCCGCGGCCCGCGCGTGGGCGGCGGCGACACTGCAGGCGAAGGACGTTTTCTGCTGCTGGGAGGCTGACGCGTCATCAATGGCGGTGTACATGGCTTCTCGCTCTCAATCCGGCCTGCAGGCGGCCTACTTGCAATCGGAGATCCGGCCTTGACTTGTTAAAGATCTCCCAGTGCGAAAAGATTCTGACGCACGGGAATGTTTTTATGGCTGGCATGAGCGGGCGGAGGGCTTTGTGAAGCAGGACAGGGCGCTGCGCACCCAGGCACTGGTCCTGGATGCGGCCGCCGCGGAGTTCGCAGCCCACGGCTTCGCCGGCAGCAATCTGCAGCTCATGGCCGACCGGACCGGATTGAGCAAGGGCGCGCTGTACGCGCACTTCCCCACCAAGGCGGCGCTGGCGGCCGAGATGGTCAGGCAGTTCGACCTGATCTGGTTCGGCCTCCTGCTCGCCGCGGAGCGGAGCCCGAACCCGCCGCTGGACGTGCTGAAGGAGCTGCTGAGCGACCTCACCCGCCACCTGCAGCAGGACATCCGGTTCATCGGCGGGCTACGGCTGGTCGCCGAGGAGGGCCAGGCGAGCCAGGAGCTTCCCCGGCAGTTCAAGGAGCTGCAGCAGCTGCTGGCCACGCTGGTGAAACGCTGCCAGGAGCCCGGGGCCGGGCGTCGCACCCCGCAGGCCGCCCTGGTCGGTCAGCTCCTGCTGGCGCTGGTCCTCGGACTGCAGCAGACCACGGCCACCAGTGCCGCCGACCAGTCCGACGCGGTGGTCGACCGGCTCAACGGCATGTGGGACGTGCTGCTGCGGGGCCTGTGCCTCACCCCCGAATGAAGCAGGCCGCGGTGGACTGCGCGGCACCCACGGCCGGCCG
>FTAE01000297.1_pt1 | contig 16788 bp, 9 predicted proteins | sample 1638991 | NCBI WGS metagenome assembly FTAE01 (sample SAMEA3914812, study PRJEB12502) | metagenome | biome: forest; material: soil | place: Canada | collected 2011-07-07 | depth 0.1 m
CCGCACTCGGGAATCGTGAACCGGCTGGCGTGCATGCGGCAGGTCTACGGCCTGACTGCCTCGGACCGGATGCTGCAGAAGACCCCGTTCGGGTTCGACGTGTCGGTGTGGGAGTTCTTCCTGCCGCTGCTGGAGGGCGCCACCCTGGTCGTGGCGCGTCCCGGCGGCCACCGTGAGCCGGAGTACCTGGCCGAGTTGATCCGGCGGGAGCGAGTGACGGTCACCCACTTCGTGCCGTCGATGCTCCGGATGTTCCTGGCCCAGCCGGTCGTCGCGGCCGGTACCAGCCTGCGGGCGGTGATGTGTGGTGGCGAGGTGATGACCACCGAACTGCGGGACGAGGTCGCGCGGGTGCTGCCGGGTGTGCCGTTGCACAACCTGTACGGGCCCACCGAGGCCACCGTGGAGACCACCGAGTGGGCCTGCGGCGACGAGGACGCCGGTGGATCCGTGCCGATCGGCCGCCCGGTCTGGAACACCCGCGTCTACGTGCTGGACGCCGCGCTGCGGCCGGTCCCGCCCGGTGTCGAGGGGGAACTGTACGTCGCCGGGGTGCAGTTGGCGCGCGGCTACCTCAACCGCCCCGGCCTGACGGCCGAACGCTTCGTGGCGAACCCGCTCGGCGCCGCCGGTGAACGCCTGTACCGCAGCGGGGACCTGGCGCGGTGGCGCGCCGACGGCGCCCTGGAGTACGTCGGCCGGACCGACGACCAGGTCAAGATCCGCGGCAACCGGGTCGAGTTGGGCGAGGTCGAGGCCGCACTGGCCGTACACCCGTCGGTGACCCACGCCGCGGTCGTGGTCCGTGAGGACGTCCCCGGCGACACCCGCCTGGTCGGCTACGTCGTCCCCGCGACCGGCTTCGACCCGGTGGCGGTCCGCGCCCACCTGGCGGCGACGCTGCCCGCGTACATGGTGCCCGCGGCGTTCGTGGTCCTCGACGCGCTGCCGCTGATGGTGAACGGCAAGCTGGACCGGCGGGCGCTGCCCGCGCCGGACTTCGTCGCCGGCTCGCACTACCGCGCGCCCGCGACGCTCCGCGAGGAGGTCCTCTGCGAGGTGTTCGCGCAAGTCCTCGGGGTGCCGCAGGTGGGTGTCGACGACGACTTCTTCGAGTTGGGCGGGCATTCGCTGCTCGCGGTCTCCCTGGTCGAGCGACTGCGGGTGCGCGGCGTCCAGGTGAGCATCCGGGCGCTGTTCACCTCCCCGACGGCGGCCGGGCTGGCGGCGGCCTCCGCCGTGGCAGAGGTGGCGGTACCGCCGAACCTGATCCCGGACGGCGCTACCGCGATCACGCCGGAGATGCTGCCGCTGGTGCGACTGACAGCGGCGGAGGTCGAGCAGATCGTCTCGGCCTTCCCGGGCGGCGCGGCGAACATCGCCGACATCTACCCGCTCGCCCCGCTACAGGAGGGCATCTTCTTCCACCACCTGATGAATGCGGGTGGCGATGACGTCTACGTCCTGCCGACCACGCTGACCTTCGACTCGCGCGAGCGCTTGGACGCCTTCCTGGACGCACTGCGGTTCGTGGTGGACCGGCACGACGTGCTGCGCACCGCCGTGATCTGGCAGGGACTGCCCGAGCCGGTGCAGGTGGTCGCCCGCGAGGCGCGGCTCCCGGTCGACGTGGTCGAGTTGTCCAGCGCGGACCCGCTGGCCGAGCTCGCCGCCGGCTGCCCGGCCTCGATGGATCTCGGCCGGGCGCCGCTGCTACGGGCCCGGATCGCCGCCGAACCGGGCAGCGAACGCTGGCTGATGCTGCTCCAACGGCACCATCTCAGCACCGACCACACCGCCATGGAGGTGCTGCTGGCGGAGATCCAGGCGGTGCTGGCCGGGGAACAGGACCGGCTGCCGACCCCGCTGCCGTTCCGCGACTTCGTGGCCCAGGCCCGGCTGCGGGTCTCCCGGGAGGAGCACGAGCGGTTCTTCGCCGAGCTGCTGGGCGAGGTCACCGAGCCGACGGCGCCGTTCGGGCTGCTGGACGTCCGCGGCGACGCCAGCGGCGTGGCCGAGGCCAAGTTGCCTGTGGACAGCGAGGTCGCCGGGCGGGTGCGGGAGCAGGCGCGGCGGTTGGGGGTGAGCGCGGCGGCCGTGGTCCACCTGGCGTGGGCGCGGGTGGTCGCGGCCACCTCGAACCGCGATGACGTGGTGTTCGGCACCGTGCTGTTCGGTCGGATGAGCGGCGGCAGCGGCGCGGACCGGGTGCCCGGGCTGTTCATCAACACACTGCCGGTGCGGGTGCCCACGGCCGCCACCGGCGTGGCCGAGGCCGTGCTGGCGATGCGCGGACAGCTGGCGGAGCTGCTGGTGCACGAGCACGCCCCGCTCGCCCTGGCCCAGAAGGCCAGCGGAATCGGCGGCGCGGCACCGCTGTTCACCGCGCTGCTCAACTACCGCCACAGCCAGCCCGCCGACGAGCACGCCCCCGGTCCTGAGCCGCTGGGCATCGAGGTCCTGCACAGCCAGGAGCGCACCAACTACCCGCTGACCGTGTCGGTCGACGACCTGGGTTCCGGTTTCACCCTGACCGCGCAGGCGGTGTCCCCGATCGACGCCGAATCGGTCTGCACGCTGCTGCACACCGCGCTCGACGGCCTGGCCAGCGCGTTGGAGTCGGCGCCGGAGACCCCCCTCGGAAGCGTCGGCGTGCTGGCCGGAACGGAGCGGCGGCGGATCCTGACCGAGTGGAACGACACCACCGGGGAGATCCCGAGCGGCACGCTGCCGGAGCTGTTCGCGGCCCAGGCGGCGCGGGTGCCGGACACGATCGCGGTCGTCTGCGGCGACACCGAACTGTCCTACGCCGAACTGGACGCCCGCGCCAACGGCCTGGCCCAGCGGCTGATCGCGCACGGCGTCGGCCGCGAAAACGGCGTGGCGGTGCTGATGGAGCGCTCCGCCGAGCTGGTGGTCGCCCTCCTGGCGGTGGTCAAGGCGGGCGGCTGCTACGTCCCCCTGGACACCCGCTATCCGCAGGCCCACCGCGAGGCCATCGTCAGCCGGACCGGCGCCCAGGTCGTGCTCACCGACGCGGCCCTCCACGAGCAGGCGGCGCGACTGGGCCGGACCGTGGTCACGGTCGGCCCCGAGCGCGCCACCGGTGTCGACGTACCGATCGACGCCGGGCAGTTGGCGTACGTGATGTACACCTCCGGCTCCACCGGAGAGCCCAAGGGCGTCGCGGTCACCCACCGGGACATCGTCGCGCTGGCGACGGACCGCCGGTTCGCGGGCGAGGCGATGGAGCGGGTGCTGCTGCACTCCCCGTACTCCTTCGACGCCTCCACCTTCGAACTGTGGGTCCCGCTGCTGACCGGACACCGGATCGTGGTCGCACCCGCCGGTCAGCTCACCACCGCCACCCTCGGCCGGCTCGTCACCCAGCACCAGGTCACCGCGGTGTGGCTGACCGCGGGCCTGTTCTCCCTCGTCGCCCAGGAAGAACCGGACTGCCTGCACGGCGTGCGACAGGTCTGGACCGGCGGCGACGTGGTCTCCCCCGCCGCCGTCGCCCGTATCCACACCGCCTGCCCCGGCACCACCGTCGTCAACGGCTACGGCCCCACCGAGACCACCACCTTCGCCACCACCCACACCGCAACCGACGCCCACACGCCCGTACCCATCGGCCGCCCCCTCGACAACACGCGCGCCTACGTCCTCGACGCCCGCCTGCAACCAGTACCCACCGGCAGCACCGGCGAGCTCTACCTCGCGGGCGCCGGCCTCGCCCGCGGCTACCACAACCGATCCGCCCTCACCGCCGAACGCTTCCTGGCCGACCCCCACAGCACCACCGGCGAGCGCATGTACCGCACCGGCGACCTCGCCCACTGGAACCGCGACGGCGAACTCCACTACGACGGACGAGCCGACCAGCAGATCAAACTCCGCGGCTTCCGCATCGAACTCGCCGAAATCGAGGCCGCCCTGGCCGCACACCCCACCGTCGAACACGCCACCGTCATCCTCCGCGAGGACACCCCCGGCGACAAACGCCTCACCGCCTACACCGTCCCCAACGGTGAACTCGACCCCGCGGCACTGCGCGCCCACCTCGCCGCGCGTCTGCCCGACTACATGGTCCCCAGCACGATCATTCCGCTCGACACCCTGCCGCTGACCCTCAACGGCAAGCTCGACCGCAACGCGCTCCCCGCACCCGAGCACACCGCCGCCACGACCGGCCGGGCGCCGCGCACCCCGCAGGAGGAAATCCTCACCACGCTGTTCGCCGAGGTCCTCAACCGTCCCCGGGTCAGCATCGACGACGACTTCTTCGACCTCGGCGGCCACTCACTGCTCGCCACCCGCCTGATCAGCCGGATCCGCACCACGCTGGGCGTCGACCTGCCGATCCGCGCGCTCTTCGACACGCCCACCGTCGTCCAGCTCGCCCAGCACCTCGACACGGACGCCGACCTCGGCGACACGTTCGCGGAACTGCTGCCGCTGCGCCGCGACGGCGAACTGCCGCCGCTCTTCTGCGTCCACGCCGGGTACGGTGTCGGCATCGGCTACAGCCGCCTGCTGCCCTACCTGCCCGGCCGCCCGCTGTACGCCCTCCAGGCGCGCAGCCTCACCCGGACCGAGGAACTACCGGAGACGGTCGAGCAGATGGCCGCCGACTACGTGGCACTGATCCGGGAGGTCCAGCCGTCGGGCCCGTACCACCTGCTCGGCCACTCCTTCGGCGGCCTGGTGGTCCATGCGATCACCAGCCAGTTGCAGGACCTCGGCGAGGAGGTGGCCCTGCTCGCCATCCTGGACGCCTACCCGTACGCGGCCTACACCGTGAAGGGGACGGAGCGGGACGAGCAGGAGACGCTGGCGGTCTTCCTGGAGATGTTCCAGGCCGACCGCCCCAGCCCGGAGGGCACCCCGCTGACCCGGGAGGAGGTGCTGCAGACGCTGGTCGACAGTTCCTTCTCGTCCTTCACCGCCGAGGACCTCGGTGCGATGGGTGACGCCTGGGAGCGGCACGTCCGGCTGATGCGGGACTTCGAACCCGCGCAGGTCAAGACGGACGTGGTGTTCTTCACCGCCACCCGCGACCGCACCGAGGGCACCCCGCCCGCCACGGCCTGGGCCCCGCACGTCGAGGGCCGGATCATCGACCGCCACCTGGACGCCACCCACCACGGCCTGATGGACGCCAAGCCCCTCGCCGAGATCGCCCGCGCGATCACCGAGTTCACCGAGGCCGCCGAGGTCTGAGAACCCGCAGTACTCGCAGCACCCGCCGTACCACCGGAACGCCGGGTCCAACCGGGGCAGCGCCCCGACCGGACCCGGCGTTCCAGGTGAGGCAGCCGGCGCACCGGACCCGGCGGCACGCCCGGGCCCGCGGTCACCTGCCTGCGGCCACGGCCTTGAACTCGTCCAGCGACTGGCGCACATGGTGCAGCATGTCCGGTTCTCCGGGCCCGCTGACCCAGCGCTCGAAGGCGACCTTGAACACCGCGATCCCCGCCTCCGCCGCCAGGCTCGCGGCCGGATCCGCCACGCCGCGCCGGCGCAGGGCCTCGGCGAGTGCCGCCGCCATCGACGCGAGCTTGATCAGCTCGCGTTCCTGCAGCTCCTGGTTGGCGATTATGACGCTCTGGCGCTGGTGGGAGTGTTCGTAGCGGTCCGCGAAGAGGACCCCGACGGCATCGAGACCGGCGCCGACCGCGTCGATCGGCACGGCGGACTCGGGTGCGGCGACGATGGCACTCGCCATGAGCTCCTGGAGCGAGGACGCGCCCCCGAACAGGACCTCGCGCTTGTCGGCGAAGTGCCGGAAGAACGTCCGCTCCGTGAGCCCGGCCCGCTTGGCGATCTCGGTGACGGTGGTCTGCTCGAAGCCGCGCTCGCTGTAGAGCTCCAGTGCGGCCTGCTCCAGCCGGCCTCGCGCGTTCGGCTCCCATCGTCCCATGCCGCTGATTCTAGCCGGAGCTGTCGGCCTCAAGCACGATGTGATGACAGCGGCTGACATCGGATGTAGTCTGATGACAGTCGCTGACATCAGTTCCACGGAGGCCCCCGCCATGGCGCGGACGGTCGACGTACCCAGGAGGTTTCCCATGCGCGTGTTCGTCACCGGTGCGTCCGGCTGGATCGGCTCCGCCGTCGTACCGGAACTCATCGGCGCCGGCCATCAGGTGGTCGGGCTGGCCCGCTCGGACGCCTCAGCCGCCGCCCTCGCCGAGGCCGGGGCCGAGGTGCAGCGCGGCACCTTGGACGACCTCGACGTCCTGCGCAGCACCGCTGCCGCCTCGGACGGCGTGATCCACCTCGCCTTCAAGCACGACATCGCCTTCACCGGCGACTTCCAGGGCGCCGCCGACGCGGACCGCCGTGCGATCGACACCTTCGGCGAGGCGCTCGCGGGCTCCCACCGACCGTTCGTGATCGCTTCCGGAATGCTCGGGGTCGCGCCCGGACGGATAGCCACCGAACGCGACGGCCAGGCCACCGGCACGGCGGAACCGGTGATCGGCGGCGTGCAGGCCCGGCAGACCAACGCGCACGCGACGGTCGCCCTGGCCTCCCGCGACATCCGCTCGTCGGTTGTCCGGCTTCCCCCGACCGTGCACGGCGACGGGGACAACGGCTTCATGGCGATGCTGGTGGCCATCGCCCGCGACAAGGGGGCGTCCGCCTACGTCGGCGACGGCGCCAACCGCTGGCCGGCCACGCACCGACTCGATGCCGCGCACCTGTTCCGGCTGGCTCTGGAGCAGGCCCCGGCTGGTTCGACGCTGCACCCGATCGCCGAGGAGGGCGTGCCGATCCGCGCCGTCGCCGAGGTGATCGGCCGGCACCTGGACCTGCCCGTGGTGTCCGTCTCCGCCGAGGACGCGGCCGGGCACTTCGGCTGGCTCGGTCACCCGCTGGCGGTCGACAGCCCGGCCTCAGGCGCGCTGACCCGCGAACTGCTCGGGTGGCAGCCGACCCACCCCGGCCTCATCGACGACCTGGAGAAGGGTCACTACTTCCACACCCAGTCCGCCTGATCCGGCAACAGCCCTGACAGCGAACGGATCTGACCTACCAGCAGATACGGGCTCGGCCCGCCGACTCATTGGGAGATGAGCCGACGGGCCGAGCTTCAGGTCAATCGGCGCGATCCGGGCGGATTCGCGCCACTCGACCTACCTCCGCTCAGGAACAGCTGCAGTTACAGCAGTTGGGCGGCGGGGCGCAGCAGAACGAAGCGCTGGCCTCGGTCATCCCGTGACCCGCTGTGAGCGACTGGCTCTGCTCGTCACCGGCCAGCGAGGCCAGGTCAAGCTCCAATGCCAGATCGGCGACCGCAGCCGCCAGCGAGGACGAACCCTGCTTGAACTCCATCGGAACCCTCCAATCAGTGAGGTAATACCGTGTCAAAACCCGGTCGCCACTTCGGCGTCCGGGATTGACAGTACTGGAGAGAGTGGTTCGTGTGAAGGGCATGGACTAGACCAGTCCACTCGGCTAGTCTCGGCCGTCGAGAGCCAGTGAGTGGAGCTTTGTCCGGCGCTCCCGCAGGGGCGGGAGCACAATCCCGCTCAGTCCTAATGGGGGTGGCGATGAGGCCGAGACTGCTTCCCGACACGCATCTGCTGCCGTCCGATCAGGGTGTGGTGATCCGTGGTCCGCGGCACACCGCCGCGTTCCCGAGGCCAGGGATCTACCCCTGGCTGGAGCGGATCCGCCCCTTCCTGGACGGCGACACCGAGCTGGACCGACTCGTCGCCGAGCTGCCGCCGCAAGCGGCCGAACATGTGCGTACGCTGGTGGAACTACTGGTGCGAGAAGGTTTCGTGCGCGACGCGGAGGGGGATCTACCGCACGGGCTCACCCCGGAGATCCGCGCCCGCCACTCCGCCCTGATCGACTTCATCGCGCTGCGGGCCGACTCCCCCGAGCGCCGCTTCGAGCGATACCGCAATTGCGCCCCGATGGTGATCGGCTCGGGCCGCATGGGGAGCGCACTGGTCCTAGCTTTGCTCACGTCCGGGGTGGAGCACGTTCGCTTCGGAGTTGTCGAAGCGAACGGGGGCGGGAGTCGCACGGATATGGCGCGATTGGAAGAGTGCGTCGCACTAATCCGTGGCGATGGCAGATCCTTTAGGTACGAAGCACTCGACGGAGCGCCGTCCGGACTTCCCGCGGACGCAAGTGTCGCAGTGTTGGCTACTGATGAGTTCGACGCGGAACTGACCATGCGTGTCCGCGCAATCGCTATGCGTCCAGACCTCGTCCACGGGCACGCGGTCGCCTCGGGCCGGCACGCGTACATCCGTACCCTGTCGCCAGATAGTGACTCTCAGTCACTTGATGACCCCGGCATGGGAATCCCCGACCGGTGGGCGGAGGCCGTGGAACCCGCCGACCGCTACCTCGGCGGCCCGGTCGCAGCCCTCGCGGCCAACCAGCTGTGCCTCCAACTCCTGGAACACATAGCCCAGTTGGACGACACCGAGGGCGGCGTCGGGACACCGGCGGATCGCCAGGCGGTGCTGGATCTGGCGACCGGGCGCTTCCTCACGGTGCGGGCGACGTGACCGCCGTGTCCGAGCAGCCGTTCCCGCTGGACCTGTGGTCCGAGGCGGTCTACTCGCGCCGGTCGATCCCGGCCACCCTCGCGACCGGCGAGTACACCGCCGAGGCCGACACGACCGCAAGCGCAGCCGCCGCGCGACCCACCGACGGGGGCTTCCCCCTGCCCCCGCCGCCCCTGCGCCTCGAAGCGGGTCAACTCGCGGCCGAGGCCGGGTTGTCCGACGAGTCCACCCTGGCCGCGCTGCTCCACTACTCCTTCGGCCTGCTCCAGCACGACCTCACCCCGGGCGGCTGGCCGCTGCACCGGGCGGTGGCCTCGGCCCGGTGCCTCTACCCGAGCGAGCTCCACCTGGTCTCGCCGGACCACCAGGGCCGTCCCGCCGACGTCCGCCGCTACGACCCGCTCCACCACCGGCTGACCCCGGTCCGAGGCGCCGCCGACCGGCAGGGCCAAGGAGCGTCCCGGTTCCTCGTGCTCACCAGCCGGTTCGCCCGGACGGCACGGCTGTACGGCGGATACGCGCCCCGGCTGTGCGCCCAGGAGGCCGGGATGCTCCTCGGCGCGGTGCACCTCGCCGCCGCCGCGCTCGGGCTGCGGGCGCGCGCCGGCCTCGACCGGGAGACGCTGCTCGGCCTGTGCGACGGCTGGCTGGAGGCCGGGGCCGAGCACCCGATGGGCTACCTGGAGGTCGGGCCGGCCCGGGGCACGGCCGCCCCGCCCGCCTGGGCTCCCGAGGACCTGGCCGGGGCGCTGCGCGCGCGGCACTCCGGCGCGGCGATCTTCGACCCGGCACCGGTGCCTGCCCCGAAGGCGATGCTCGACGAACTCGGCGCCGCCCTGGCCTGCGCGCCCTTCGCCGACTTCAGCTGCCACCTGTACCTGAGCCGGGTCACCGGCCTGTCCCCCGGCCACTACCGCTACACCGGCGACCGCCTGGAGCTGGTCCGCGCCGAGGACCCGGTCCCGGCGCTGGAACAGATCGGCCAGACCGAGGGACGGGTGTCGCTGAACTTCCGCGCCGTCGCCGTCACCGCCTACCTGGCCGTGCCGCGCGGCCCCGCCGTGGCCGCGCACGGCGCGGACGCGTTCCGGCGGCTGCACCTGGTCGCCGGGGCCGCCGCGCACCTGCTCTGCGTGGTCGCGGCGCGGCACGGCCAGAGCGCCCGGGTGCACAACGGCTACGACGCCGCCACCGCCGAGCGCCTCCTGGGACTGACCGGGGCGGACGAGACGGTGCTGTTCCAGATCGCGGTGGGCGCGGCGAGGCCCGCCCCCGGCTTCCGGCTCCCGGTGGTGTTCTGATGCCCATCACACCGCCCGCCACGTCGCCAACCCCGTCACCCGCCCCCGCCCGCGACCCGCTCACCCGGGCCGCCCCGGTCGGCGTTCGCATCGCCGGGCTGCCCGCCGACGCCCTCGACAGCTCCCGGATCCCGCTGAGCACCGCGCTCGCACTGCGGATCACGGCCCTGGACCGGGAGCTGCGCGCCGACGCGGAGCAGATCTGCGCGGAGCTGTACGCGCTCGTCGCCACCGAGCGGGCGCAGCCGTTCAAGGCGCGCCTGGTCGGTCTGCGCCGAGCCGTGCACCGGGGCGTCCCGGTGGCCGCCCTGCTCGACCGGGCGGCGCCGCCGGACGTGGTCGGCGGCACGCTCACCGCCCGGATCCGCCGCCACACCGCCCTGCGCCAGGCCCGCGCGGACGAGTCCGCCCGGCTGGAGCGGACGCTGCCGGAGGAGGTCCGCTCAGCGTCCGCCGCCCTGGCGCGGCTGGCCGGGGACCCGGAGTTCGGCTTCGGTCTCGGCTACGCCAGCCCCGACCTGTACGACGACGTCCAGCGCTGGACCGAGCGCGAGCGCGTCGAGCCCGGGCGGCGGCCGCTGGACCGGGCGGCCGTGCGGCTGGCGAAGTACGCGGCCCGGGCGGTGGCCAAGCCGAGCCCGCTGACGACCTTCGCCGCCGCCGGCCTGGCCCGCTGGGCAGCGGATCCGACCGCCCCCGTGCGGTTGGGCGACGCGCCCCGGGCCGACCTGCTGGAGGCCGGGCTGCTGCCGCTCGCCCGGATCGCGGCGACCCTCGCCCACCTGCCGGAACTGGACCGGGTGGCCCTGCTCCGGGTCAACCCGTTCGCCACGCTGGTGCCCGCCGCCGACGGCGACCGCTGGCTGTTCACCGCCCCGGGGCCGTCCGGCGAGGTGCGCTCGCTCCCGGCCACCGCCGCTCTCGCCGCGATCCTCAGGGCGGCACAGGACGTCGGCACCCGCACCGGCCTGCGCGCCCTGCTCGGCGCCCCCGCCGACCTCGACGACCCGGCGGCGACCGGGCGGGCGGACGCCGTCATCGCACGGCTGCTGCGGCTCGGTGTCCTGGAGACCCACCTCGGCCTGCCGGACCAGTCCCTCGACCCGGAATCCCTGAGCGCCTGGCTGGAGGCCAAGGTCCCCGACGGCGAGCGCAGCGAACGTCTCGCCCTCGTCCTCGCCGACCTGCGGGCGATCCGCGTCCAGGTCGGCGCCGCCCGGCCGGTGGACCCGGCCGCGCACCGGGGCATCGCCGCCACCCTGCGCGCCCGCACCACCGACGCCGCCCGGCAGCTCGGGCTGATCGGCGCACAGGAGGACCTGGACCTCAGCACCCCGTACTTCCACAACACCGTCGTCGCGGGCGACGCCGCGACCCTGGACCCGGCCGCCTGGCGGACCGCGCTCGCCGACCTGTCGCTGGTGCCCTGCCTGCTCGCCCCGTTCGACACTCTCGCGCCCCGCCGAGACGCCCTGCTGGGCCAGGCCGTGGCCGGGTACGGCGAGGGTTTCCGCCGACCGTTCACCGTCTTCCTCCAGGACTTCGGAGCCTGGTGGCAGCACGCCCCGGCGGACACCCCGGCGGAGCGCGACGCACGGCGGCAGGCCGAGCTGCTCGCCCTGCTCGCGGCCACCCCCGAGGACGCTGACGGCACGGTCAGGCTCGCCCCGGACGCCGTGCGCGAGCTGTGCGGCGGCTGGATCGACCCGTACGCGGCGGACGACCGCTACACCTGCTACGTCCAGCCCCTGCCGACCGCGACCACCGGACTCGGCGTCGTGCTCAACACGGTGACCTGCGGCCACGGAACCGGCCGCAGCCGCACCGCCCGGATGATCGACGCGGCGGTCGGCGCCCCGACCAGCCCGCCGCTCGACCACAACCACAACGACCACGACCACGACCACGACGATCACGACCGGCGGAGCCCGGTCCACTACGCCGAGTTCGACGCCTCCTTCGGCAGCAGCCTCAACCAGCGTGCCGCAGCCACCCGTTACGCGATCGACCTGGACGGCTCCTGCTCCGGCAGGCCGTCCGCGCGGCTGATCCGCCCGGCCGGGCTGGAGGTGGTGCACGACCGGACCGAGCGGCGGCTCCGCCTCGAATGGCGCGAGACCGGCCGCCCCGTACGCCCGTTGCACCTGGGCCTGCTGGCGACCCCGCTGCTCCCGCTCCCGGCCAGGCTCCTGGTGGAGGCCTTCGGGCAGAGCTCCTACTCCTTCTGGTCGGACTGGCCGCAGCTGTGGCGCACCGCGGCGGTCACCCCCGGCGCGCCCCGGCGCGTGGCGCGGATCGCCCTCGGCTCCGTGGTGCTGCGCCGGGCCTGCTGGTTCGTGGACGGCGGCCAGGCCCCCGCCCGCACCCCCGGTGAACCGGACGGCCAGTACCTGGTCCGGGTGCACGCCTGGCGCGAGGCGCACGGCCTGCCACTGCGCTGCTACCTGCGGACGCTGACCCCGAGGCCGGCCGAGGGCTACGCCGGGCCCGCGCTGCACGACAAGGACCGCAAGCCGGTGTACCTCGACTTCACCCACCCGCACCTGCTGCGGATCTTCGAGCAGGCGGCGGCCTCGGGACGCCCGCTGCTGCTCACCGAGCCCCTGCCCGACCTCCAGGACGCCCCCGCCCGGCCCGACGGTCGGCGCCACGCGGCCGAGTTCCTGATCGAACTCGCCGCCGCAGCACAACCGGCACCAGCGGCGCAGCCGACGAGGGCATCGAACCCGACGAGAGAACGGCCGAACGCGTGCTAGACCAGGAACCGGCCCACCACTGGGTCAGCGCGCACGTGTTCACTGCCCACCCGCTCGACCTGGTGGTCGCCCGGCTGCTGCCCGGCCTCCTCGCCGCGCTGCGCGCAGGCGAGTTGGCCGACCGCGCCTTCTTCATCCGGCACTGGCAGTCCGGTCCGCACCTGCGGCTGCGGATCCGGCTGACCGAGCCGGACGCCGAGCCGCAGGTGCGCGCGGCACTCACCGCGCACGCCACCGCCCTCTTTGAACCCCTGCCGCCGTCAACACCCATGACGGATCGTCAGTACCGGGAGCTGGCCGAGCGGTTCTCCGCCATGGAGCCCGGCTCCCACGTCGGCTCGCTGGCCCGGAACGACAGCCTCGCCTTCGTCACCTACCAGCCCGAGCACGCCAAGTACGGTCGGGGCGCGGCCCTGGACGCGGTGGAGGAGTGCTTCGCCACCTGCAGCGAACTGGCGTTGGACGGCGTCCTCGCGGAGTGGGACCAGTCCCGCCGACTGGCGCACTGCTTCGCGCTGCTCGCCGGATGCCTCGACGCACCCGCCCACCGGGCGACCCCGCAGCCGCCCGGCCTGGTCGAGCAGTACCGGCGCAGCCGGGCCACGCTGCTGCCGGTGGCCCGCGCCGCGCGCACCGCCCTCAGCAGGGCGGCGAGCACGACTGCCAATGGCACAGCGGCTGACGCCGACCCGCTCGCCCGTTGGTTCACCGCCTTCGGGCGGGCCCGGGCGATCGCCGCCGACCCGCAGCGCCTGCCCGGCCACCTGACCCACCTCGCCTGCAACCGGCTGGGCGTCCGCCTGGAGCAGGAGGCGACCCTGCGCGGCCTGGCCGCGCTCGCCGTGGACGAACTGGCCATCGACGCAAGGGCCATGGCCGAACCGACTGCGGACCAACCGGCTGCGGACCAACCGGCTGCGGACCAACGGGCAGGGCGATCGTGACGACTGAGAAAAAGACCGCGAAGAAGAACGAGGGACTTGCCATGGCACAGACACCGCTGCCGACGGAGACAGCCCAGTGGCGCGCGGCACACATCGCGTACTTCGGCGACGACACCGACCAGTTGCTGCTGAACGCGATCCGGCCGGTCATCGAACGCTGCGCCGGCCAGGTGCAGTCCAGCTACGTGCTGCGGCACTGGCGCCGGGGACCGCATCTGCGGCTGGTGGTCCAGGCCGAACCCGCCGTCTTCGCCGAGCTGGTGGAACCGGCCGTCGCCGAGATCGTCGGCGGGTACCTGCGGGAGCACCCGTCCACCGGCCCGGTTCCCGACGAGGCCGCGCTGCTGCCGATGCACCGCCGCCTCGCCGAGGCCGAACGCGAGCCCGGTCCGCTCACCCCGTTCTACCCGGACAACTCGATCACCTGGACCGAGCACGACCGCCGGATCGAGGTGCTCGGCTGCCCGGTGGGCGCGGACGAGCTCGCGCTGTTCTACGACCGCACCAACGGGCTGCTCTTCCAGCACCTGGAGGCGGTCGCCGCCGGGGTCCCGCGCGAGACGCTGGCCCTGCGGCTGATGCTCGCCACCGCGCACATGCTCTGCCGCCACCCGGAGGACGCCTCGATCCGGCGCGGCTTCGTCTCCTTCCGCTCCCACGCCGAGGGCTACCTCAGCACCGTCGGGCCGCAGGTCCGGCAGGCCTTCGACCAGCGCTACGCGGCCAACAGCGCGGTCCTGACCGCCCAGGTCCGCGCGGTCGTGGCCGCCTTCGACCACGCGGACACCGCCCCCGCCGACCCCGAGCACGACCACGACCACGACCCCGGCCACGGCCCGGACGCCGGGGCGCTGCGCAGCTGGGTCGCCGCGATCGACCCGCTCGGCTCGCGCTGGACCGAGCTGTACCTGGCCGGTGAGATCCCCGAAGCGGAGATCCCGGACGACGTGGAGAACGGCATCGGCGATCTGCTCGCCGCGAGCCCGATGCACCAGGCGATCGCCGGAAACACCGCCTACAAGCAGATGATGTACCGCGATCCCCGCTTCCTGCGGTACCGCCTGATGCTCAACTACACCTACCTCCACCTCTCCCGGCTCGGTATCCCCGGGCTCACCCGCTACCTGCTCTGCCACCTCGCCGCGAGCGCGGTGGAGGAGGTGTACGGCGTCAGCGCGCTGCAACTGGTGCTCGCCACCGTCTCGGCCAAGCCGAACGAACCGGCCGCGCCCGAGCCGCTGGAGACCCGCCGATGAGGCCGGAGACCCTGGAACCGGCCCCCGGCGGTGGTCCGAACCCCGACGAGTACCCGCTCCTGGCCGAGACCGGCGGTGCCGCCGCCCGCCGCTACCACGCCCGGTACGGCAGCGTGCTGCCCGCGATCGACCTCGCCGCGAGCAACACCCCGCCCAAGCACCACCCCGGGACACCGCTGATCCGGCTGCCGTTCCCCCCCTTCGCGCGGTCGTCGGCACCGGCGGCCGGGCCCGAGGGCCTCGGCGACCTGCTGGCGCTGCTGTACGGGGTGACCAGGATCGACTGGTCGGCCGTGGGCGTCGCCGCCGACCGCCCGGTGCCCTCCGGCGGGGGCGCCTACCCCGGCGAGGTCTACGCGGCCACCGCCGCCGGGCTGTACCACTACCTGCCGACCGCCCACGCCCTGGAACAGCTCTCCGACACCGACCGCCGCTCCGAGCTGACCGGGCACCTCGCCCAACCACCGTCCCGGCAGCCGGAGTTGATCCTGCTGATCACCGCCCGCCAGGACGCCAACCTGCCCAGGTACGGCCCCTTCGGCCACCGCTTGCAGGCCCTCGACACCGGCGTGCTGGCCGGCCAGGCGCTCACGCTGCTGACCTCGGCGGGCGCCGGCCCGGCCGCGCACACCCGCTTCGCGGACGCGCCGCTGAACCGGATGCTCGGCCTCGACGCCGCAGCCGAGAACGTGCACGTCGTGGTCACCTCCGGCCCGGCGGCGGAGCTCGCGCCCACCCGCGCGGTCCTGGACCGCCGCTCCGCCCGCTCCGGCTTCGAGCCGGTCGCCATCCCCTCGGCGCGGCTGGCCGAGGTGCTGAACCAGGCCGCCGCACCGGTCCCGCTGGACCACCCCGGCGGCCCGGGCACCCACGGCGCCGCCGCCGAGCTGTACTGCGTGGCAGGCCGGGTGGCCGGTCTTGAACCCGGCTGCCACCGCCGCGACCCGCGCACGGGCGAGCTCCGGCCGGTGGCCCCGGGCGCGGCGCCCCGGGACCTGTTCCCGCGCACCGGGCCCGGCGAGCTGGCCGGGTTCGAGGCCGCCTGCGCGGTGCTGGTCGTCGGCGACTACGAGCACGGGTACCCCGGGTACGGCGACCGCTGGTACCGGATGCTGAACATCCGCGCCGGCATCGTCGGCCAGCGCCTCGGCCTGGCTGCCGCGCGGGCGGGCCTGGGCCTGGGCCTGCGCTGCGACTTCGTCACCGAGCAGACGGACCCGGTGCTCGGGGCCCCACCCGGCCGCACCGCGCTGCTCAGCGCGCTCATCGGCGTCGAACGCGGTTCCGGCGCGCCGTCACAGCACCTCATCCCCGTCGGAGGCCACCGTTGATCCCGCTGGACCACGCGCCCCGGCTGCGCCCCGACGTGTTCCTGGTGCCGAGCGGACGCGGCACCGCCTACGTCCGCTCAAGCCACGGAACCGACCTGATCGCCGCCCCGGGCATCGCCGCCTGGCTCGACCGGCTCGCCCCGTTCCTGGACGGCACGCGCACGGTGGGGCAGCTGATCGAGGGCCTGGACGACACCCGCCGCCCGGTGGTGCTCGGCGTGCTGGACCGCCTCGACGCGCACGGCCTGCTGCAGGACGCGGCGGATCCGGGCCCGGCCGAGCGCGCCTCGGCGTACTCGGCGCTGCGGGTGCTGCTGCTCGCGCCCCCCTCCTGCGGCCCGGCCCTCGCCGACGCGCTGCGGCTCACCGGCACCGGCCCCACCACCGTGGTCACCGACCCGGCGGAGGCCGAGGCCGCCGCGGGCAGCGGGCGGTACGACGCGCTGCTGCTGCTCGCGGCCGCCGCCGATCCCGGCCGGGTCTCCCGGCTCGACGAGCTGTGCCGCCGCCACGGCCTGTGGTTCGCCACCGCCGTCGGCGACGCCGAGGCCTGGTGGATCGGACCGGTCCTGGCCCCCGGCCCGACCCGCGCCGAGGGCGGCTGGCTCGGCGCCTGGCTGCGCCTGCACGGCACCGCCCCCGCCGCCGCCACCGTCCCCGTCC
>FTAE01000020.1_pt1 | contig 16372 bp, 9 predicted proteins | sample 1638991 | NCBI WGS metagenome assembly FTAE01 (sample SAMEA3914812, study PRJEB12502) | metagenome | biome: forest; material: soil | place: Canada | collected 2011-07-07 | depth 0.1 m
CCGCCGAGATCGGGCGCTCGACGCAGTACGTGGCGAAGGTGCTGCGGCTGGCCGGGGTGACCATCCGACCGCCCTACCGGCCGGTAATGACCACCTACCCGGTGGACCTGGCCGAGCTGCGCCGCCAGTACGAGGCCGGGGCCTCGGTCTCGGGCCTGGCCCGGCGGATCCACTACTGCCGCGAGTCCACGCGGAAGTACCTGCTCCGCGCCGGAACGCAACTGCGGCCGAATCCTGCGGCGGGGTCGCCGTACTGACCCGCGAAGACCATGGCCCGGCCGGGGCGACAAATCCGCGTTAAGGCTGGTCATCAGGGCGGACACGGGGGCGGTGGGCGGGATTACCCTGCTAGTGCCGGGCCGTCCGCCGGGGTCGGTGCGGCGTGCCGTGTTCCGCTCCGGATCGCGGCTGGCAACGTCCGGGAGGCGCGCCATGATCGCCCTGCACCGGTATCGGGACCGTTTCGCCCTGATCGCCGCCCTCGCCGCGCCACCAGCCGTGGCCGCGCTGCTGATCCCCCTGCGCACCGTACTGCCGGTGGCCAACGCCGCACTGATCCTGGTCGTGATCGTGGTCGCGGTGGCCGCCAACGGGCACCGCACGGCCGGGGTGCTGGCCGCGCTCTCGGCCGCGCTGTGGTTCGACTTCTTCCTCACCCAGCCGTACTACCGCTTCGCGATCAACGGCCGGGACAACATCGAGACGACCGTGCTGCTGCTGGTCGTCGGCATCGCGGTGACCGAGCTGGCGCACCGGGGGCGGCGGATGCACGGGATCGCGGTCGTCGGCGGCGCGCAGGCGGGCGGGGTCCGGCGGACGGCGGAGCTGGTCGCCGCGGACGTCCCCACCGAAACCGTACTGGACGAGGTATCCCGTCAGCTGACTGTCCTGCTGGCGCTGCGCGGCTGCCGCTTCATCGTGGACGAGCCCACCACCTATCCCCCGGTGCTGCGGCCGGACGGCAGCCTGCGCTGGGGCAGTTCGCTGTGGGACGTGGCCAGTCTCGGCTTCCCCAGCGACGAGATCGAGCTGCCCGCGCGCTTCCAGGGCCGCCCGCTCGGACGCTTCATGCTGCTGCCGACACCGGCCACCGCGCCGAGCGTCACCGCCAGGCAGACGGCGGTGGTCCTGGCCGACCTGGTCGGCGCCAAGCTCGCGGGCCACAGCGCCGGGCCCCAGGGGCACGTGGTCCGACCGGAGCAGCTCGCCCACGGTGGCTGAACCGCCGACCGCCCGCGGCCGTCGGATCGCCCGGGGCCGGGGCCGTCAGTTCTCGTAGCCGACGCCGGCGTGGCAGTGCGGCGCGGCCCCGGCCCAGGCGGCGAGCGGGGAGCGCTCCGTGCGCGGCACGATCAGCACCTCGCAGGCCGCGTGGGTCCAGCAGTGCCTGGTCACCGCGCCGTGCACGACATGACTCGCCGCGCCGCGCCGCCCGCTGCCGACCACCAGCAGGTCGCCCGGGCGGTCCGCCGTGGTCACCAGCGCCCGGCCGGGCTCGGACCGCAGCACCAGCGGGTGGATTCTGATCCCCTCGGGGATGCCGCCGAAGGCCAGCTCAAGCACGGTGTCCAGGCGCTCGCGCGCACTGTGCCGCAGTTCCGACAGCGGGCGCAGCGGGTCGCCGTCCGCGGCTGTCCAGGCGATGACCGGGACCAGCAGGGCATCGCGCTTGCGCGCCTCCGCCGCCGCCTGCCGGACAACCTCCGGGCTGCGGTGCGATCCGCTGACCCCGACGATGACGCGAGTGCTCTGGAACATAGCGATCCACTCCCTGCTCCCATGGCCGATCGCCGCTGCTCCGGCCCTCACCTCCATGGGACCCCGCCCCGGGCCGGTCGGCGGTGATCATTGACGCGAGGTCTACACCATGGCCCGGCATTTTGACGGGCTCTTGACCAGTGCCGGAAGGCCGCCCGGACGGCCACCCGGACGGCCCCGCCGGGGACCCCCACCAAGGACGCGCCAAGCACTAAGGACGCGCCAAGGAACCCGCGCTGGGCGTCAGGGCCGCGCCAGGGAACCCGCCCGGTGCTTGCCCCGGCCCACCGCCGGGCGCTGGACTGCTGCCATGGGCCTTCTTGCTGGCAGCACCGACCGCGCCGTGACGGCGCCGTGCTGCCCTGCCCCGCCGATACACCCCGGTCGGCGCCACGAGGACCGGCCGCCTCATCCGGGCTGCCCGCTGCCTCCCCGCGCTCGCCGGCGCTGACTCGCGCCCTCGCTCCCCCCGCACGCCGCCCGGCACCCCGTTGCCCGGGCGCGTGCCTTTCCGCACTCCCCGGATCCGGCGCCGAGTCCGTCGGCCTGCCCGCGATCCCCGTCCCGAATGGAACCATCGTGCTCTTCGCCAACCGCACTGCCCTGGTCACCGGTGCCACCGAGGGAATCGGCCGACAGACCGCGCTGCGCCTGGCCCTCGGTGGCGCCCGCGTGATCGTGCACGGGCCCACCGCCGAGAGCTCGGCCGCCGCCGTCGAGCAGCTGGTCGAGGACGGCGCCCCGGCCACCGCCCTGGAGCCCGCCGCAGCCGACTTCGCGCAGCTGGACCAGGTGCGCCGACTGGCCGAGCAGCTCGCCGACCAGCACCAGCGGCTCGACCTGCTGGTGCTCAACGCCGGTATCGGCGGCCCCGAGCGGCGCACCCTCACCGCCGAGGGCAACGAGCTCTGCTTCCAGGTCAACTACCTGGCCCCGTACCTGCTCACCCGGCTGCTGGAGCGCCCGCTCGCCCGCAGCGCGGACAGCCGCATCGTCGCGCTGAGCTCCAGCCTGCACCGCACCGCCAACATCGACTGGACCGATCTGACCCGCGCCAAGCGCTACTCCCGGATCTCCGCCTACGGGCAGTCCAAGCTGGCGCTGACCACCTTCGTCACCGAGCTCGCCCGCTGGCTGCCCGAGGGGCACACCGCGATCAGCGTCCACCCCGGCGTCGCCGAGACCGCGGTGCGCCCGCTGTACGGGACCTCGGGGCGCCCCGCCGCCGAGGTCGCCGAGACCGTGCTGACCCTGTGCTCGCCCGAGACCAAGGTGGTCAACGGCGGGTACTACGACCAGCTGACGCCCGCTGCGCCGGGCACCCAGGTCGCCGAGAAGCGCTCGGTGGACCGGCTGCTCAAGCTCAGCGAGCGGCTCACGCTGCGGGTGCCGCAGTCCGCCTAGGGCGCGCCGGACGGCCCAGGAGCGGGGGTGCGCGCTGGTGCGCCCCCGCCCGCTCGGGGATGATCGGCGTATGCGGACGCTGTTGCGCGGGACCCTGGTGACGCTGCGCCCGGCGACGGCGGAAGACGTCCCGGCGCTGGCCGCGATCCGCCGCGCGCCCGAGGTGTACGCGCGCTGGCAGGGCGGCGAGGACCTGGCCGCCGCCGTCGCCGAGGACCTGGAGGACCCCGGGGCGAGCACCTTCGCGGTCGAGTACGACGGCCGGGTGGTCGGCGCGATCCAGTGGACCGCCCAGAACGAGCCGGACTACCGGCACGCGGGCATCGACATCTACCTGGATCCGGCGGTGCACGGGCGCGGCCTGGGCACCGACAGCGTGCGGACCCTGGCCCGGCACCTGCTGCGGGACCACGACTTCCACCGGCTGGTGATCGACCCGGCCGCCGACAACGCCGCCGCCATCCGCTGCTACGCCAAGGCCGGTTTCCGCCCGGTCGGCGTCATGCGCCAGTACGAGCGCGGGCCGGACGGCAGCTGGCACGACGGGTTGCTGATGGACCTGCTGGCCGACGAACTGACCTGAGCTCCCCTCGCCTGCCGTGATCGCCGCGACCGTCCGACGCGCGTGTTCGGCTCGCGCGGGGCCGGGCCGCCGCGGACAATGGTCCGGTGACCACCGATCTGCGCGGCATCCTGAAGGCCTACGTCGGCGACGGCGCGCTGCCGGGCGCGGTGGGCCTGGTGGCCCGGGGAGGCCGGGTGGAGGTGGCCGCGGTCGGCTCGACCGACGTCGGCGGCGGCACCCCGATGGCCAGGGACTCGATCTTCCGGATCGCCTCGATCAGCAAGCCGATCAGCGCCGCGGCGGTGCTGGCGCTGGTCGACGACGGCCGGATCGCGCCGGCGGACCCGGTCGCGGCCTGGCTGCCGGAGCTCGCGGCCCCGATGGTGGTGCGCACCCCGGCCGCTCCGCTGGACGACCTGGTCCCGGCCGCCCGGCCGATCACCGTGGCCGACCTGCTGAGCTTCCGCGCCGGGTGGGGCTTCCCGTCCGACTTCTCGCTCCCGGCGGTCGCGCCGCTGTTCAGCGAACTGAGCCAGGGCCCCTACCTGCCGCGGGAGGTCCCGCCGACGGACGAGTGGCTGGCCCGGCTGTCCCGGATCCCGATGCTGCGCCAGCCGGGTGAGGCCTGGCTGTACAACACCTCCGCCGACGTCCTGGGCGTGCTGGTGGCCCGGGTCTCCGGGCAGTCGCTGCCGGAGTTCCTGGCCGAGCGCATCTTCGAGCCGCTGGGCATGGCCGACACCGGCTTCGAGGTCCCGGCCGCCAAGCGCGACCGGTTCACCAGCTACTACCGGGCCGACGGCGCGGGCGGCCTGGAACTGCTGGACGGCCCCGCCGGGCAGTGGAGCGGCCTGCCCGGCTTCCCCTCCGCCGCCGGGGGCCTGGTCTCCACCGCCGACGACTGGTACGCCTTCGCCCGGATGCTGCTGGGCGGGGGCGTCACCGGGGGCGCGGGCGACGGCCGCCGGGTGCTGTCGCCGGAGTCGGTCCGGCTGATGACCACCGACCAGCTGACCGGGGCGCAGCGCGAGGCCTCGCGGCTGTTCCTGGAGGGCCAGGGCTGGGGCTGCGGCGGGTCGGTGGACGTCGCCCGGACCGACCCGTGGAACGTGCCGGGCCGCTACGGCTGGGTCGGCGGCACGGGTACCGCGGCCCACCTCACCCCGGCCACCGGCACGGTCAGCGTCCTGCTCAGCCAGGTGCAGCTGACCGGCCCGGCGTCCACCCCGCTGATGCACGACTTCTGGCGGTACGCGGCCGGCGCCTGAGGTTCCGCTACCGCTCCCCCAACTCCCCTCATTGATATAGACCTTGACACCCCGCCGGGCGCCGGGACAGATTGTGCGTGCGCGCGCGGTGCGGGCCGGGAGCGCGGTGCGGCGTGTCCCCGTCGACATCCCACGAGGTGGAATGATGCGAAGAGTCACGGCGTACTTCCTCAGCCCGGCGGTCGCCCTGCTCGTCTCCTCGGGCGCCCTGTTACTGACCGACGGGACGAGCGCGGCCTCAGCGCCGGTGCCCGCCTCGGCGCAGCAGGGGCTCGGCAGCAACTGGTACGCGTCCGCGCCCTACGTCGACGTCATCGGCGCCAACCCGCCCGACCTCACCCAGGTGATGACCGCGACCGGGCAGAAGGCGTTCGACCTGGCCTATGTCGTCGCCGACACCCGCAAGTCCTGCGAGGCGGTCTGGGCCAGGCACGCGCACACGCCCGTCGCCGCCCCGGTGGGCGCGGGCGTCGGCGCCCTGCAGAGCAGCGGGGGCGACCTGTCCGTGAGCTTCGGCGGGCCCACCGGCGTCCCGCTCGGCGAGGCGTGCGGCGGCGCCTACGAGACGGCCGACGCCGAGGCCGGCGTGCTGTACCGACTCGACGCGGGCGCGGTCGACATCGATGTGGAGGGGGCCGAACTGGCGGACCCCGCGGCGGTCGCCGCCGAGCTCGGCGCGGCCCAGGTGGAGCAGCAGCGGAACCCGGGGATGTACGTCTCGATCACCGTGCCGACCACCCCCACCGGGGTGGACAGCGACGTGGTGTCGCTGCTGGAGACCGCGCGCGGCCTCGGATTCCGGCCGGACAGCTTCACGATCAAGCCCGAGGGCGGCGGCTTCACCGGCGCGGCGGCCGAGATCACCGCGCTCCAGGACTTCAACGCCCAACTGGTCAGTGTCTTCGGCTGGACCACGGCCGAGGCGTACTCGTTCGAGGGGATCGACCAGACCGTCGGCCGCACCGGCGAGGGAACCCGGCTGACCACCGCCGCCGCCGCGCGGGTGCTCGACTTCGCCCTGGCCGACGGGATGAGCAGGTACACCTTCTGGGCGGTCGGCCGGGACCGTCCGTGCGCCCCGGCGAACGGGCTCACCGCGGGCTCCGGGACGTGCAGCGGCGTCTCCCAGACGCCCTATCAGTTCACTGGATACGCGGACCAGTTCGCGCAGGGAACGAAGCCCGAGCCCTCACCGAGCCCGACGCAGACCCCGAGTGGCGGCGGCAGTCCGAGCAGCTATCCCAGCTGCTATCCGCTCTGGAATCCGACCGCGTCCTACGCCGCCGGGCAGGGGGTCTCCTCGTCGGGCAACTGGAACTGGACGGCCGCCCAGCCGAATGTGGACGAGCCCCCCTCCGCCGGGACCGGTTACTGGAACTCCGTGGGCGACTGCGGAGGCCCGATCGGTCAGTCCTGATCAACCGTCAGACATCGGCGCGGCGGGGGGACATCCCCCGCCGCGCCGCCAACTATCCGCGCCTGCCCGCCGCCTGGCGCGCTGCGGCGACGGCCTCGCAGCGCAGGCTGTCCATGGTGAACGAGAGCAGCCGGTCGACGTCGGCCGAGCCGCCCGACTGCTCGCACACCCAGGCGACGCCGCTGACGAGTTGCAGTACCTCGGCGGTGGTGGCGTCGCCCCGGATCACCCCGGCCCGCTGGCCGTGTTCCAGCAGCAGCGCGCCCGCCTCGGCCATGACCTGACAGGAGGGGTTGAGCGGCGAGTTCTCGTTGCCCATGGAGGGGACCAGCGCCGCCACCAGGCCCCGGTAGACGCTCATGTGGGAGACCAGCGAGCGCAGCCAGAGGGCGAGGGCGGCGGCCGGGTCGGGGCCGGCGACCAGCTCCCGCGCCTCGGTCAGCACCGCCTCGGTCCAGTCCTGCGCGACCGCGTCCAACAGCGCCTCCCTGGTGGGGAAGTGACGGTAGAGGGTGGCCACGCCGACACCCGCCCGCCTGGCGATGTCGTCGAGGAAGACATCGGCTCCGTGCTTGGCGAAGGAGTCCCTGGCCTCGGCCAACAGGCGTTCGTAGTTGCGGCGGGCGTCCGCGCGCATCGGGCGGGCGGCGGGGCGGGGCGCCGCCGGGCCTGCGGGCGTCTTCTCCATCACGCACTCCTGGTTGCCAATCGGAGGAGTCCTCCGTATTATCCGTTACTGAAGAGGAGGATACCTCCGTTTCCTACTGTGCGCGCCTGCCCCCGGCCAAGCCGGTCTCGCGCGGGGCGCACCGACCCGACCACGGGAGAGTCGTGACCGAGAACAGCGTCGCACTGGACAACCCTGGTACCAAGAACGCGGACGGGCCGCCGACCGGCCCCTCCCCCCGCACCGGTCTGGCCCTTGCCGTGATCCTGACCTGCCAGTTGATGGTGGTGCTCGACTCGGCGGTGGTGACCATCGCCCTGCCCGACATCCAGCGCACCCTGCACTTCTCCACAGCGGGCCTGTCCTGGGTGCAGAACGCCTACATGCTCGCCTTCGGCGGCCTGCTGCTGCTCGGCGGACGCACCGGCGACATCTTCGGCCGCCGCAAGACCTTCATCTACGGTGTCGGCCTGTTCACCATCGCCTCGCTGGTGGGCGGCCTGTCCGACTCCTCCAGCCTGCTGCTGGTGGCCCGCGCGGCCCAGGGCCTGGGCGCCGCGGTCGCCGCGCCCAGCACCCTGGCCCTGATCATCACCACATATCAGGACGCCACGAAGCGCGCCCGGGCGATCGCCCTCTACTCCACCGTCACCGGCGCCGGGGCCGCGATCGGCCTGATCCTCGGCGGTGTGCTCACCACCGAGGCCTCCTGGCGCTGGGTGTTCTTCATCAACGTGCCCTTCGGCGTGGCCGTGGTGCTGCTCACCCCGCTGGTGATCCGCGAGCCCGAGCGGATCCGGGGCCGGCTGGACATCCCCGGCGCGCTGACCGCGACCGCCGGAACCGTCGCCCTGGTGTACGGGTTCATCCGGGCCGCCTCCAACGGCTGGGGCGACGGCGCCGCGATCGGCTCGCTGGTGGCCGCGGTGGTGCTGCTGGTCGGCTTCGTGCTGATCGAGGCCCGCACCCAGCAGCCGCTGGTGCCGCTGGGCCTGCTGGCGCAGCGCACCCGGGGCGGGTCCTACCTGGCCCTGCTGCTGGTCGCCGCGTCGATGTTCGGCATGTTCTTCTTCCTCACCCAGTACCTGCAGAACACCCTCGGCTACAGCCCGCTGCGGGCCGGATTCGCGTTCCTGCCCTTCGCGGTGTTCATGTTCGTCGGCGCGGCCGTGGTCCAGCCGCTGGTGGCCAAGATCGGCGGCGTGGCCGTGCTGGTCGCCGGAACGGTGCTGGTCATGGCCGGTCTGCTGTGGCTGACCCAGGTCGGCGTCGGCACCGGCTACGCGGGCGGGGTGCTCGGCCCGGTGGTGCTCTTCGGCCTCGGCGGCGGCTTCGCCTTCGTGCCGCTGAGCCTGGCGATCCTCGGCGGTGTGCCGCCGGAGGACTCCGGCACCGCCTCCGGTCTGCTCCAGGCGACCCAGCAGGTCGGCGGTTCGCTCGGGACCGCCGTGCTGGTCACCTTCTTCAACACCGCCGTGCGTCACCCCGGCGGCCAGATCTCGGCGAACCCGCTGCTGGAGGCCCGCCGGGCGCTGGCACACGGGGTCGGCGTGACGATGGGCGTCTCCGCGGCCTTCGCTGCCGGTGCGCTGCTGCTGGTCCTGGCCCTGATCAGGCTGCCGCGCCCGGACGCCGCCGCCGCGCCCCTGGCAGCGGAGGAGGTGGGCCAGGCGGCCGCCGCGGGCTGACCCCCCCGCCCGGCGGACGACCCCGAGGAGGTCGTCCGCCCGTCACCGACCGAACCCTGCGGTCCGTACCGGACAGCGGGGAACGGTCATTTCGGCGTACCCGCGCACCCCGCCCGGCCGCGCTCCCCGGCCGAGAAACTGACGGACCGTCACCGCCGATCCGCGGCCGGAGTGTTTGACGGCATTCGCTGCTCGCCTTACCCTCTGCTCAGGCAAAGAGTGCCAGCGCGAAACCTCGGTTGGCTGGCCGGCAACCCTCACACTGCGGTGGGGTGCCCCGAGGTAAAGCCCGGTGGCATGGGGGTCATGCCACAAGCGCAGGAAGTTCCGGGGGGTTGCCCGGGTGGAGACTGTCATGCAGCGATCGCATCGCCCCGTCGTCATCCATACCCTGCTCGTGTCGAGGCTCGCCGTCGACCTGGTCCGCATGGCCAGCGCGCTCTGTCGTTGACACCAGTGCCACCGGCCGCCGGGGTCCACGCGCCCCGGCCCGGCCGTCCGCTCTTCCCTGCCGGTCCCTCACGCGGTGAATTCCGTCGCACCCTGGAGAAACAACACCAGGGAAAACCGGGCCCGGCCATGTTCCGCTTTCCCCCGTCGCTGAACGGCGGATGAGCGGTCCACCGGTATGCGCCCGCTCCGGCGGACGCGCCACGTTTTGTGTTGATGCACTGTCAATCGGCATGAACCAGTCTGCCATTCACTCCGGCGTTGTTCCAACGATTCCGGAAAAGGAGCGACTGGTTCCAGGAATGCCGAATGGCAGCGCCCTCCACGAGGAGTTGTCATGGAACTGGTTGAGCGTGGAACCGAGCTCGGCCGACTGCGGGACGCCCTGGGCCGGTGCGCGGACGCGAAGGGGGGAGTCGTCGCGCTGACCGGACCGGTGGGCTCCGGGCGCACCGAGCTGCTGCACGGCTTCGCCGCCGAGGTGGCGCGGGCCGGAGCCCTGCACCTCGGCGCGGTCGGCTCGCCGATGGAGCGCGAGCTGCCGCTGGCGCTGCTGGTCCAGCTGTTCCAGAACGCGCCGCTGGACCCGGCCGCCGCCGCCGAGGTCTGCGCCCTGCTCACCGAGGGGATCCGCAACGCCGACTCGGACAGCTCGCCGGGACGGCTCACGGTGGCCGTACTGCACGGCCTGGCGGGCGCGCTGCTGGCGCTGGCCGAGGAGAGACCGCTGGTCATCAGCGTCGACGACGTCCAGTACGCGGATCCGCAGTCGCTGGAGTGCCTGCTCTACCTGGTCCGCCGGACCAGGCAGTCCCGGGTGCTGGTGGTGCTCGGCGAGCGGGAGTTCGCGGTGGCGGCGCACCCGCTGTTCGACACCGAGCTGGTCCGGCAGCCGCACTACGACCGGGTCCGGCTGCGTCTGCTCTCCCCCGACGGCTCGGCCGGGCTGCTGGCCGCCCGGCTCGGCCAGGACGCCGCCCGGCGCCTGGCGTCCGGCTTCCACTCGGCCACCGGCGGCAACCCGCTGCTGCTGCGGGCGCTGGTGCTGGAGTACCAGTGGGCCCGGGACACCGGGGCCGGGCAGGCCCTGGAACAGCTGCTGCCGGGCGAGACCTTCCGCCGGGACCTGCTCAGCTGCCTCTACCGGCTGGACCCGGCGGTGCTGGAGGTGGCCCGGGCGCTGGCGGCGGCCGCCGGGCCGCAGCCGCTGGAGGACCTGGCCGGGCTGGTCGGGCTGCCGGAGCGGACCACCGCCAGGGCGGTCGAGGCGCTGACCGGCTCCGGCCTGCTGGCCCGGGGCGACTTCCGCCACCCGGCGATCCGCGAGCACATCCTCGGCACCATGACGCCGGAGCAGCAGCGCACCCTGCGCGGCCGGTTGGCGCTGGCCGCCGCCGGGGCGCGGGCGACCGGTGTCCAGCCCGGGGCCAGCGCCCTGCGGCAGCGCTCGGCGGCGCTGCGGGAGGCCGTGGCGGAGCTCCAGGGCTCCGGCCACGACGAGGAGCTGGCGCACGCCCTGGCCGATCTCAGCCTCGCCTACCAGGCGCTCGGCGAGACCGGGCGGGCGCTGATGACCGCCCGTCGGGCCCTGAAGATCGCCGAGGACCAGGGCCTCGACGCGCTGTGCGAACTGCTCGCGCCGCAGGTCGCCGCCGTGCCGTTCGGGGTGCGCTCGCTGCCCCGGCAGGCGGCCCGGCGCGGCCCGGCGGCGGCCGCGGGCGGGCCGCGGGTCGAGGACGACAGCGTGACCGAACTGAGCGACGCGGAGCGGCGGGTGGCCGGACTGGCGGCGCAGGGCCTGATGAACCGGGAGATCGCGGCCAGGCTCTTCATCACGGTGAGCACCGTGGAGCAGCACCTGACCCGGGTGTACCGGAAGCTGGGGGTGACCCGGCGGCTCGACCTGATGCCGAGGTTCGACGCGGACCTCGCCGGCTGACCCCGGCCGGCGGCCCGGGAGCGCGCTGTCCCGGGCCGCCGGCACCCCGAACCGGTAACCCCGTAGGGGTCGGGGCGGAGGTTAGGGGTTTAAGGAGTCGACGGCGGACTCGACAATGGAGGCATACCAACGACACGCACGGCGGCCTTCCGCTGCCCTTCTCAGTGTCGGACGGGTGCGTCGGGACATTTCCTCCCGAGTCGTACCGCAAGGGGGGAGAATTCATGTCGGTGACCCAGAGCGCTGAATTCGCGGCTCTTTCCGCAGCAGCTTCCGTATCGGCTTCCGTATCGGCTTCCGCAGCAGCTTCCGTATCGGCTCAGGGTGAGCCGATCGCCATTGTCGGGCTTTCCTGCCGCCTTCCCGGAGCGCCGAATTCCGCGGCCTTCTGGCAGCTGCTGGAGCGCGGCGGGAGCGCGATCGGCGAGGCCCCGGCGGACCGGCCGGGCGCGGGCGGCCCGCCGGTCGGCGGCTTCCTCGACCAGGTCGACGGGTTCGACCCCGAGTTCTTCGGCGTCACCGCCCGCGAGGCCGCCGCCATGGACCCCCAGCAGCGGCTCTTCCTCGAACTGGCCTGGGAGGCCCTGGAGGACGCGCGGATCGTGCCGGCCGCCCTGTCCGGCACCGCGACCGGGGTCTTCGTCGGCGCGATCGCCGCCGACTACGCCGCGCTGCTCCAGGCGCGCGGCGACCTCGCGGTCAACCGCTACAGCCTGACCGGGCTGAACCGGGGCATCATCGCCAACCGGGTGTCCTACACCCTGGGGCTGCACGGGCCGAGCCTGACCGTCGACTCCGCCCAGTCCTCCGCGCTCACCGCCGTGCACCTGGCCTGCGAGAGCCTGCGCCGGGGCGAGAGCGACGCGGCGCTGGCGGGCGGCGTCAGCCTGAACCTGGCCCCGGGCAGCACCCTGGCCGCCGACCGGCTGGGCGCGCTGTCCCCGGACGGCCGCTGCTTCACCTTCGACGCCCGCGCCAACGGCTATGTGCGCGGCGAGGGCGGCGGCGTGGTCGTGCTCAAGCTCCTCTCCCGGGCGCTCGCCGACGGCGACCGGGTGCACGCCCTGGTGCTGGGCGGCGCGGTCAACAACGACGGTGCCACCGACGGTCTCACCGTGCCCAGCGCCCAGGCCCAGGAGCAGGTGGTGCGCGCGGCCGTGGCCCGGGCCGGGGTCGAGCCCGGCAGCGTCCAGTACGTGGAGCTGCACGGCACCGGCACCCGGGTCGGCGACCCGATCGAGGCCGCCGCGCTCGGCGCGGCGCTCGGCGCCGGGCGCCCCGCCGACCAGCCGCTGCTGGTCGGCTCGGCGAAGACCAACGTGGGCCATCTGGAGGGTGCTTCCGGCATCGTCGGGCTGCTCAAGGTCGCGCTCAGCATCCGCAACCGGGCCCTGCCCGCGAGCCTCAACTACGAGACCCCGAACCCGCTGATCCGCTTCGACGAGTGGAACCTGCGGGTCCAGCGGGAGCTCACGCCGTGGCCCGGCGCGGACCGGCCGCTGCTGGCCGGGGTCAGCTCCTTCGGCATGGGCGGCGCCAACTGCCACCTGGTACTGGCCGAGCCCGCGCTGGTCCCGGCCGCCGCAGCGGCCGAGGTACCGGCCGAGGTCGGGGAGGACCGGCCGGTGGCCTGGGTCCTGTCCGCCCGCGACCAGGCCGCGCTGCGCGAGCAGGCCGCCCGGCTGCACGCCGCGATCACCGCCCGACCCGGGCTCGCCCCCGCGCCGGTCGCCCGCTCGCTGGCCACCACCCGCACCGCCTTCCGCCACCGGGCTGCCGTCGTCGGCTCGGGCCGCCAGGAACTACTGGACGGCGTAAAGGCGTTGGCGGACGGCGAGCAGTCGGCGGCGCTGCTCCAGGGCGTCGCCGGGGACACCGGCGGCACCGTGTTCGTGTTCCCCGGGCAGGGCAGCCAGTGGGTCGGCATGGCGGCCGAACTGCTGGACAGCTCCCCGGTGTTCGCCGAGCACCTGGACGCCTGCCTGCGCGCCCTGGCGCCGCACCTGTCCTGGTCGCCGCTCGACGTGCTGCGCGACCGCCCCGGCGCGCCCCCGCTGGACCGGGTGGACGTGGTGCAGCCGCTGCTCTTCGCCGTCCAGGTCTCGCTGGCCCGGCTCTGGCTGGCCTCCGGCGTGCGCCCCGCGGCCGTGATCGGGCACTCGCAGGGGGAGATCGCCGCCGCCCACCTCGCCGGGGCGCTGACGCTGGCCGACGCCGCCGCCGTGGTGGCGCTGCGCAGCCAGGCCATCGCCGAGCTGGCGGCCTCGGGCCCGGGCGGCGGCATGGCCTCGGTCCCGCTTCCCGCCGACGAGGTCCGGCAGCGGCTGACCCGCTGGGCGGGCCTGCTCAGCGTCGCGGCCGTGAACGGCCCCGACTCCACCGTGGTCTCCGGCGACCGCGCCGCCCTGGCCGAGCTGCTCGCCGGGTACCGGGACGAGGAGGTGCGGGTACGCGCCATCCCGGTCGACTACGCCTCGCACTCGCCGCAGGTGGAGGGGCTGCGCGAGCAGCTGCCCCGGCTGCTCTCCGGCATCGTCCCGCGCCCGGGCGAGCTGGCCTTCTACTCCACGGTCACCGGCGGGCTGCTGGACACCACCGCGCTCACGGCCGACTACTGGTACCGGAACCTGCGGCAGCCGGTGGAGTTCGAGCAGGCGGTGCGCGCGGCCGTCGCCGACGGGCACCGGGCCTTCGTCGAGAGCAGCCCGCACCCGGTGCTGAGCTACGGCGTCCGGCAGATCCTGGACTCGGCCGCCCCGACGTCGTCGACGGACTCCACGACCCCGGCCGCGCGCGCGGGTTCGGTGGCGGTGGGCACGCTGCGCCGCGACCACGGCGGCCTGCGCCAGTTCCACGAGTCGCTGGCGCAGTTCCACCTCGGCGGCGGCCAGGTGCACTGGCCCGACGCGCTGCCCTCCGGCGCCGAGCTGGTCGACCTGCCCGGCTACCCGTTCCAGCGCCGCCCGCTGTGGCTGGACCACGAGGACACCGACGGCGCCGTCGCCGCGCAGCCGGTCCAGGGCCCGCGCGGCGAGGAGCTGCGCGGCGCCGTGCTGACCGCCGCCGCGATCGTCCTCGGCCGGCGGCCCGGAGAGCACATCGACGCCGAACTCACCTTCAAGGAGCTGGGGTTCGACTCGGCCGCGGCGGTCGAGTTCCGGGTCCGGCTGGAGGCCGCGACCGGCCTGGCGCTCTCCCCCACCCTGATCTACGACCACCCGACCCCGCAGGCGCTGGTCCGGCACCTGGAGCCGCGCTCGGACGAGCGGCAGCCGCCCGCCGCCCCTGAGCAGCCGGCCGATCCGGACACCGACCCGATCGCCCTGGTCGCGGTCAGCGGCCGGTGGCCGGGCGAGGCGGACACCCCGGAACAGCTCTGGGAGCTGGTGCTGTCGGGCCGGGACGCGATCGGTCCCTTCCCGGAGAACCGGGGCTGGGACCTGGACGGTCTCTACGACCCGCAGGGCGAGCGCCCCGGCACCACCTACACCCTCCAGGGCGGCTTCCTGCACCGCGCCGACGAGGTCGACGCCGCGTTCTTCGGGCTGAGCCCGCGCGAGGCGGCGGCGATGGACCCGCAGCAGCGGCTGCTGCTGGAAACGTCCTGGGAGCTGTGCGAGCGGGCCGGGATCGACCCGGTCAGCCTGCGCGGCAGCCGGACCGGCGTCTTCGTCGGCGTGATGCCGCAGGACTACGGACCGCGGCTGCACGAGACCCCCGAGGGGCACCAGGGGCACGCCCTGACCGGCAGCCTGACCAGCGTCGCCTCCGGCCGGATCGCCTACACCCTGGGCCTGGAAGGCCCGGCGATCACCATCGACACCGCCTGCTCCTCCTCGCTGGTGGCGATGCACCTGTCGGTGCAGGCGCTGCGGCGCGGCGAGTGCGACCTGGCGGTAGCCGGCGGCGTCACCGTGATGTCCCACCCCGGGATGTTCACCGAGTTCAGCCGGCAGCACGGGCTCGCGCCCGACGGCCGGTGCAAGCCCTTCGGCGCGGAGGCGGACGGGACCGCCTGGTCGGAGGGGGCAGGCCTGGTCCTGCTGGAGCGGCTGTCCACCGCCCGGCGACTGGGCCACCCGGTTCTGGCCGTGGTCCGGGGCAGTGCGGTGAACCAGGACGGTGCCAGCAACGGGCTGACCGCCCCGAACGGCCCCGCCCAGCAACGGGTCATCCGCGCCGCCCTGGCCTCGGCCGGGCTGGCCCCGGGCGATGTCGACGCGCTGGAGGCGCACGGCACCGGCACCACCCTCGGCGACCCGATCGAGGCGCAGGCGGTGCTCGCCACCTACGGCCAGGACCGCCCGGCGGACCGGCCGCTGTGGCTGGGCTCGCTGAAGTCCAACATCGGCCACACCCAGGCGGCGGCCGGGGTCACCGGCGTGATCAAGATGGTGCACGCCCTCAACGCCGGGGTACTGCCGCGCAGCCTGCACGCCGAACAGCCGTCCCCGCACGTGGACTGGACGACCGGAGCGGTCTCGCTGCTCACCGAGAACACCGCCTGGCCGCCGACGGACCGCCCGCGCCGCGCCGCCGTGTCCTCCTTCGGCATCAGCGGCACCAACGCCCACCTCATCCTGGAGCAGGCCCCGGAGGCACCCGCCCTCCCCGAGACAGCAGATGACGATCCGTCACTTCCGGTGCCGCTGCTGCTCTCCGGCAAGACCGAGGCGGCCCTGCGGGCCCAGGCCGAGCGGTTGCGGGAGCGGATCACCGACCAACCGCAGGACCGGCTCAGGGACTTCGGTCACTCGCTGGCCACCACCCGCAGCCGCTTCGAGCACCGCGCCGTGGTCGTCGCCGACAGCCGCGAGCAGGCACTGCGACGGCTCGCGGCGCTGGCGGCGGGCGAGCAGGCCGGGCCCGGGGTGGTCGTCGGCGCGACCACCGCCCGGGCCGGACGCACCGCCTTCCTGTTCAGCGGACAGGGCAGCCAGCGTCCCGGCATGGGCCGCGAGCTGCACCGCGCCTTCCCGCTGTTCGCGGCCGAGTTCGACGCCGTGGCGGCCGAGTTGGACCAGCACCTGAGCCGTCCGCTGCGCGAGCTGGTCTTCGCCGAACCCGGCGGCCCGGAGGCGGCTCTGCTGAACAGCACCGGATACACCCAGCCCGCGCTGTTCGCGGTCGAGGTCGCGCTGTACCGGCTCGCCGAGTCCTTCGGGCTGCGCGCCGACTACCTGATCGGCCACTCGATCGGCGAGCTGACCGCCGCC
>FTAE01000207.1_pt1 | contig 16018 bp, 13 predicted proteins | sample 1638991 | NCBI WGS metagenome assembly FTAE01 (sample SAMEA3914812, study PRJEB12502) | metagenome | biome: forest; material: soil | place: Canada | collected 2011-07-07 | depth 0.1 m
CCGTTCTGGCCCGGCAGCCCGCCCAGCGGGCCGTTCTCGCCGTTGTACTGGAAGTTCTGCTTGGCGTTGCGGAAGGGGGCGCGGCTCTCCGAGTGGTCGTCCATCGCCAGGTAGGTGACGCCGGAGCCGACCGCGAGCCCGACCAGGGCCGCGACCGCCGCCGCGACGAGCACGGGGCGGGGCGGCCTGCGGAAGGACCGCCGCTTGACGGGCGCCGGCCCGCCGATCGGCGGCGGGATCTCGGGGAAGCGGACGGCGGCGCCGTCCTGCAGCACCTCGCCCTCCAGTACCCGGGTGTCGTCGTCGGCCCCGGCGGCCGGAGCACCCGCGGCGTACGGCGCGCCGAACGGGTCCGGAGCGCCCGAGGGCGCGGGGTACTCCACAGGTGCGGGGCGGGTGCCGGCTGTCCAGCTCTTGCCGTCCCACCAGCGCTGCGGCCGGGGGTCAGTGGTGGTGTCCTGCGGATCCGGGTACCACCCGGCGGGAATCTGCTCGCTCACGCCGTTGAATCTAAACGGCGGCGGATAAACGCGATATCAGCAGAACGGCCCATTCGGCGATTTTGGATGAGATTACCGTGAGAACAGCGTCCGGGGCCCGATCGGGCCGCCCCGGCGGCCCTACAGCGGCGTCACATAGGCCCCGGAGATGCCGCCGTCCACCAGGAACTCACTCGCCGTGATGAACGAGGAGTCGTCGCTCGCCAGGAACGCGACGGCCGCCGCGATCTCCTCCGGGGCGGCGAAGCGGCCGAGCGGGATGTGCACCAGCCGCCGGGCCGCGCGCTCCGGGTCGGCGGCGAAGAGCTCCCGGAGCAGCGGGGTGTCCACCGGCCCCGGGCACAGCGCGTTGACCCGGATGCCCTCGCGGGCGAACTGCACGCCCAGCTCCCGCGACATCGCCAGCACACCGCCCTTGGAAGCCGTGTAGGAGATCTGCGAGGTCGCGGCGCCCATCCTCGCCACGAAGCTCGCGGTGTTGATGATCGAACCACGCCCGTGCCGCCGCATGTACGGCAGCGCGGCCCGGCAGCAGAGGTACACGGACGTCAGGTTGACGTCCTGCACCCGCTGCCACGCCTCCAGCCCGGTGGTGAGGATGGAGTCGTCCTCCGGCGGCGAGATGCCGGCGTTGTTGAAGGCCACGTCCACGCTGCCGCAGGTCTCGTACGCCTCGTCGAAGAGCGCCTCGACCATGGCCGGGTCGGTGACGTCGGTGTGTACGAAGAGGCCGCCGACCTGGCGTGCCGCCGCGCTTCCGGCCCGCTCATCGATGTCCGCGCAGACCACCTTGGCGCCCTCGGCGGCGAGCCTGCGGGCGGCGGCGAGGCCGATCCCGCTGCCCGCGCCGGTGATCACCGCCGTCCGCCCGACCAGGCGCCGGCAGACCGGGGCGTTCGTCTCCGGGTTGTCGGCCATCGGGGCTCCTGCTCCTCGGTGGGGCGATGGGTGGGTGCTCGGGCGCGACCGGGGGCGGCCGGTGAGGGGATCTCAGCGAACCGTACGGCCTGGCCGGGCCCTCGCCGGGGAGCGCGGCGCGTGGCGCGCCGAGAAGCGTGATTGACGCGATACCGAGCGTCACGGGTGCACAATTCCGCCATGGATCGCAGGCCTTTCATCGGCGTCAGCACCTACCTGGTCGACGTGAGCTGGAGCGACTGGCGGGGCCGCCGGGTGGCGCTGGTGCCCGAGCGCTACACCGCGCACGTCCGGGCCGCGGGCGGCGTGGCCGTACTGCTGCCGCCGGACGCGCCGGAGCGCGCGCCGGAGGTGCTCGCCCGGCTGGACGCGCTGGTCATCTCGGGCGGCCCCGACATGGACCCGGCGTACTACGGGCAGACCCCGCACCCGCTGACCGAGGCGGACGCCCCCGAGCGGGACCACTGGGAGACCGCCCTGGTGCGGGCCGCGCTGGCGTCCGGCATGCCCACCCTGGGCATCTGCCGGGGCATGCAGCTGCTGAACGTGGTGTGCGGCGGCTCGCTGCTGCAACACCTGCCGGACGTCGTCCAGCCGGACGTGCACGCCGGCTCGCCGGGCATGTACGGCGAGCACGCGGTGCGGCCCGTCCCGGGCACTCTGCTCGGCAACCTGCTGCCGGAAACCGAGCTGGTCGTGCCGACCTTCCACCACCAGGCGGTGGCGCGGCTGGGCGAGGGCCTGCGGGTCGGCGCCCTGGCACCGGACGGGACGATCGAGGCGGTGGAGGGGAACGGCTTCACGCTGGGCGTGCAGTGGCACCCCGAACAGGGCGAGGACCTGCGGGTGATGCAGGGGCTGGTCCGCGCGGCCACCGCGGCCCGGGCCCTCCCCCTGCTGCACCTGGAGAGCCCGGTGACCGTGGTCGGCTGACCACGCCCGCGGCGGGCGGCGGCTCAGCCCGACGGTGGCTCAGCCCGGCGGCAGCCCGGCCGACGAGGCCAGCGCGCCGAGCACGCCCGCGCAGACCAGCGCGGTGACCACACCCCGGCGGGCGACGAGCAGCCAGAGCGCCGCCGCCCCCAGCACGCCCCACTGCCAGCCGTACTGCAGCGAAGCCGCCAGCGGTACGGCCGAGCCGGCGATCGCGCCGGTCACGGCTGGGCCCGCGCCGGTCAGGAAGTCCTGCACCCGGGTGTCCGCCCGGAGCCGGCCGAAGTACCGGGCCCCCAGGATCACGAAGAGGAAGGACGGCCCGAAGGCCACCGCCGCCGCCAGCAGCCCGCCGCCGGCCCCGGCGGCCGCGTAGCCGACGGCGGCGACGGTGTGCACGACCGGGCCGGGAGTGACCTGTCCGAGGGCGACGGCGTTGAGGAACTGACCGTCCGTCATCCAGTGGTAGCGGTGCACCGCATCGTTCTGCATCAGCGGGATGATCACGAATCCGCCCCCGTAGGAGAGCGCGCCGACCTTGAACGCCACCCACGCCAGCGCGCCCAGGCCGCCCAGCCCGCCGAGCGCGGGCAGCGCCCCGGCCATCGGCAGGGCGCCGCGCCGGGTGCCCTTCGGGGTGCCCTGCCCCGTGCCGCCCCCGGGCCGCGCGCCGCGCGAGCGCACGGCGACCTCGGTGAGCCCCGCCGCCAGCAGGACCAGCACCAGCCACGGCCCGACCAGGACGCCCGCCACCACACCCACCAGGGCGTACGCCCCCCAGCGCGCCCGGCCCGCCCGGCCCGAGCCCGCCCGCGCGAGGCTGCCCGGCACCAGCGCGACGGCGGCCTGGAGCGCGACGGCGGGGACGGCCGCGCCCGCACCGGCGGCCGCACCCAGCACCCACAGCGGCGGGCTGCCCGCCAGGAACAGCGCGGAGAGCGCCAGGATCAGCACCAGTCCGGGCGCGATGAAGCAGACGCCGCCCACCAGCGCCCCGGCCGCACCGTGAAGCCGCCAGGCGGTGAGGATCGCCAGCTGGGTGGAGGCCGGGCCGGGCAGCAGGTTGGTGGCGGCCACCCCGTCCTCGAACTCCTGCGCGCTCAGCCACCGCCGCTGCTCCACGCACAGCCGCCGCAGCAGCAGGATGTGCGCGGGCGGGCCGCCGAAGCCGACCACGCCGATCCGCCCCCACTCGCGGGCTATGGTCCGCAGCCGGACCGGGCCGGTTTGCTCCACCGCTGTCTCTCCCTGCTGCTGTGGCCCGTCCAGGGCGGCCAGACCCTACCGGATCAGGGCGAACGGAGGGTGCCGGGGCGGCCGGCCGGCACCCCCCGACGGCAACGACAACGGTCACCAGTGCAGCCTTTGGACCTTCGTCCGATCTGCGGTTCACTTCGGGTGCGGGGCGGCCATGCCCTGCCCCCGCCCGTCCAGGAGAGGATCTCGATGGCCGGCCACGAGCACGACCACGGCAAGGCAGCGCACGACGGGCACGGCGGACACGACGGCCACGGCTCCGGCGGCCACTCGCACGCGGTGGCGGCCGACGCCGACCGCCGCTGGCTGCTCGGCGCGCTGGCGCTGATCGTGGTGTTCATGGCGGGCGAGGTGGTGGCCGGCTTCGCCGCGCAGTCCCTGGCGCTGATCTCGGACGCCGCGCACATGCTCACCGACGCCGTCTCGATCGTCCTCGCGCTGGTCGCGATGCGGCTGGCGGCCCGCCCCGCCCGGGGCGGCTACACGTACGGCCTGAAGCGGGCCGAGATCCTCTCCGCGCAGGCCAACGGCGTCACCCTGCTGGTGCTCTCCGCCTGGCTGGGGTACGAGGCGGTGACCAGGCTGATCAATCCGCCGGAGGTGACCGGCTCGCTGGTGCTGGTGACGGCGCTGGTCGGGATCGTGGTCAACATTGGCGCGACCTGGTGCATGTCGAAGGCCAACCGCAGCTCGCTGAACGTCGAGGGCGCGTTCCAGCACGTGCTGACCGACCTGTACGCCTTCATCGCCACCGCGGTGGCCGGCGTGATCATGCTGACCACCGGCTTCGTCCGCGCGGACGCGATCGCCTCGCTGGTCGTGGTGGCGCTGATGCTGCGCGCGGGCATCGGGCTGGTCCGCGACTCCGGGCGGATCTTCCTGGAGGCCGCACCGGCCGGCATCGACCCCGACGCGGTGGCCGACCGGATGGTCGCCGCCGACCTGGTGGTGGAGATCCACGACCTGCACATCTGGGAGATCACCTCCGGCCAGCCGGCGCTCTCCGCACACATCCTGGTCGCCCCCGGCGGCGACTGCCACGCGGTCCGGCGCAGGCTGCAGCGGCAACTGCGCGACGAGTACCGGATCACCCACGCCACGCTCCAGGTCGACCACGTCGGCGAGGACGACGACCAGCAGCTGCTCCAGATCACCCCGGCCGGCTCGGCCGCCCCCGACGACCACTGCGGCGACTCCCACGGCCCCGTCCACCGCAGCGGCCCGCACGAGCACTGACGGCACGTCAGCACGGAACTGCCCCCGCCGGGCGCGGGTGGGGCGACCGGGGTTGCAGCCCCGGAGGCCCTGGCAGATGCTGGGTTGTGTACGTCCCACTCGTGTCGTGCCGTTCCGAGCCCCGACCGGGGCCGCGAGAGGCAGGTGATGACGGTGGATCGCATCACCTCCAAGGTGACGATGCTCACGGCGTCCCTGATACTCGGCTGTGCCGCCTGTGCTTCCACGACAACCGGCGGCGCGCCGTCACCGCAGTCCTCCTTACCGGCGTCCGCGCAGGTGTCGGCTCCGGTATCCACTCAGGTGTCCCCGCAGGAGTCGGCCTCGCACCCGGCGGAACCGGCCACGCCCACGGCGCCTCCCGGTTCCGCATCCACGCCGGCCCAGGGCTCCCCCGCCGGAGGTGCGGCATCCGTTCCTCCTGATGCGGCCAAGGCGGTTTCCGACGTCGTGTCACAGGATCCCGCCGCCGTACGTTCGGCCCTGGCCGGGTCCCTCGCCCAGCTGACGCCCGACGGCGCGCTGGCGCCGAACGGCACCAGGATCGACGTACAACCGGGCAGCTGGCAGCAGACGGGCGACTTCGCCACGCTGACGGCGGTGGTCACGGTGCCGCAGCAGGCGCCGGTCACCGTGCTGTTCCACCTCGTCAAGGAGGAGGGGCGATGGCGCGTCCTCATGACCGAGCCCCGGTGATCCGGTCCTGCGCGCTCGCCCTGTTACTGGCCCTCCTCATGTGGGCCGCACCCGGCGCACCCGGCCCGGCCCATGCCGCCGCCACCGCGTCCGAAGCCACCTGTGCCACGCAGCCCTCGGCGGTGGTCGCCGGCACCACGCCGGTGCTCTTCGTGCACGGCATCAACTCAGGGCCGGATGTCTGGACGAGCGGCAAGGTGGAGGGATCCGACCAGGCGCCACTGCCGTACGTGGTCAACGCGGTCGGGGCCGACCAGGTCACCGGCTACACCTTCGACTGGTCGGGGGAGGCGGGGCCGCCCGGCGGGCCGGTGCAGTGGGTGAGCAATCCCGATCCCACCAAACCGAGCACGGGAAAGCAGCTGGCCGCCGCCATCCACTGCCTGGCGCAGGGCTCCGGACGCCAGGTCGCCGTCGTCGCGCACTCCGTGGGCGGGCTTCTGGCGAAGGCGGCAAGCAGCCTCGTCCGGCCGGACATCTCCTCCGTGTTCACCATGGGAACGCCGTACGAGGGCTCGTGGCTGGCGAATCTCACCACCGTCACAGGACTGACCGGCAGCCTCGCGGACTACCTCGGTCTCACCCTCGTGCCCTTCTGCCGGCTGCACACCGATGAGCTTGCGTGCAAGGTCTGGCTGGAGCGCAAGGACACCGGGATCTTCGAGATGCGGACCGACAAGGCCGCCCAGGTGCACAAGTTGCCGAGCTGGCCGGACGGCTTGCCCGTGTACACGCTCGCCTCGGACATCGTCGGATCCTGGCTACCGGTCTGGCCGCTCACAAAACCCCTCGACCTGGGCGGTGTCGGCGACATCGTGGTCGGTCAGCACTCGCAGAATCCGTCGGGCACCGGGTACACGCGCACCTGCCGCGTGGATCTGGGCAGGTCTGGCCCGCAGGTGCTGTGGGCTGCGGCGAACGCCCCCTGCAACCACATGGACGAGCCCCGGTACGCGGATCTCCTCAAGCAGGTGACCACCACCCTCACCGCACACCCGGGGACTCCCGGCCCGAGCGCGTCCGCCGCCCCGGTCGACTGGAACAACCGCACGTACGGCCTCACCTGCGACGACGCCGTGAAGACTCCGGTGAAGGTCACGGTGGGCGGAGGCAAGGCGAACGTGAGCGGCCCGGACATCGGCACCGGCCGCCACTGGGAGGTCCAGGTCCAGCGGGTTGCCTCCGGGACTCTCGCGCCCCTCGGGGACGTCACCGCCGTGATGTTCTACTGCAGCCCGCAGCCCAGCAACTACTACGTCCAGGAGATCCGCGTCTACCGCACCGCCGACGGCAGCGAGATCGGCCGTGTACCCACGCCGGACGCCGGCAGTAGCGGCCCGGGACTCCCCCCGCAGTACCAGCCTCCGTCCCTGTCCGTCGGCAACGGCCAGGTCGCCACGGACGCCAAGTTCTACGGGCCCGCCGACAACCATGCGACCGGGCCCTCGGTCCTCCGCCACCTGAGCTGGACCTGGGACGGGCACGCCTTCGCAGTGGTGACGACGACCGGAACACCGAGCACGTCAGCCGGCGGCCTCGGCGGAGCGCAGGTCACCGTCAACGGCCTCGGCCCGGTGAAGTTGGGGATGAACCACGCCGAGGCGGCGAAGGCCGTCGGCGCGCCGATCGCCTCGTCCGACCACCCGGCCTGCGAGGACGTTCCCGTCACCGGCGGCCCCGACGGACTGCTGCTGCGCTTCGTCCAGGACAGGCTGGTGGCCGTCTCCGTGTGGGCCCCGTCCTCCTTCGCCACGGCCTCCGGGATCAGCCTCGGCAGCCCCCGTGCCGACGTGCTGACCACGTACGCGGGCCAGGTGGGCCAGGTGTCCCCCGACAACGGCCTCGACGAGCTCGCGTTCGCCCCGACCGCACCCGAGTTCGCCGGGAAGGTCATCGTCTTCGACGTCACGGGCGGGCACGTGAACGCGTTCACCGCCGGGCTCCGCGAGTGGGCGTACCTCTCCCCCTGCCCGCACTGACCAGGGCCGCCGGGCGCGGGTGCGTCCGGGTCGCGCGGTTCGGACACCGTTGTGTCCGTCCGGTACGGCATGATCTGGAGCGTGACCGCACCGCGACTGATGCTCCTCGACTCCGCCAGCCTGTACTTCCGGGCCTACTACGGCGTGCCGGACTCCCTGAAGTCCCCTGCCGGTGAGCCGGTGAACGCCGTCCGGGGGCTGCTGGACTTCATCGCCCGGCTCGTCCAGGACCACCGCCCCGACCAGTTGGTCGCCTGCATGGACGCCGACTGGCGCCCGCAGTGGCGGGTCGACCTGGTGCCCTCGTACAAGACGCACCGGCTCGCCGAGGCGGGGGCGGACGGCGAGGAGGAGATCCCGGACACGCTGGCCCCGCAGGTGCCGGTGATCGAGCAGGTGCTGGACGCGCTCGGCATCGCCCGGGTCGGCTCGCCCGGCTACGAGGCGGACGACGTGATCGGCACCCTGACCGCCCGGGCGAAGGGGCCGGTGCTGATCGTCACCGGCGACCGCGACCTGTTCCAGCTGGTGGACGACAGCCGGCCCGTCCAGGTGCTGTATCCGGTGAAGGGCATGGGCAACCTCCAGGTCACCGACGACGAACTGCTGCTGGAGAAGTACGGCGTGCGCGGCGACCGCTACGCCGACATGGCCGCCCTGCGCGGCGACCCGAGCGACGGCCTGCCCGGTGTCAAGGGCATCGGCGAGAAGACGGCCGCCCAGCTGATCAACGAGTACGGCGACCTGGCCGCCATCCGCGCGGCCGCGCTGGACCTGCGCTCGCGCCTCACCCCGGCCCGGCGGAAGAACATCATCGAGGGCGCCGCCTACCTGGACGTCGCCCCGACCGTCGTCCGGGTCGCCTCCGACGCGCCGCTGCCCGACTTCGACCCCGCCCTCCCCAGCGAGCCGCTGGACCCGATGACCCTGGAGGAGCTGTCCGCCCGCTGGGGCCTGGGCAGCTCGCTGGAGCGGGTGCTCGCCGTCCTGGCGGGCTGAGCGGGCTGAGGTCGGTGAGGCCGGGGGGAGGGGCCGGGCCCCTCCCCCCGTGCTTTCAGCTCACCGAGGAGTACGCGATGATCCCGCGCCGCAGGCTGTCGACCGCCTTGCGGGCGGTGCCGCGCAGCTGGGCGTCGTCGCCGGCCGCGTCCTGGATCTGGCCGAGCACGTCGATCAGCTGCTTCGTCCAGCGGACGAAGTCGCCGGCCGGCATCTCGGCGTCGCGCAGGACGGCGTCCAGGTTGTGGCCGAGCGACCAGCGGTAGGCGACCCAGGCGAAGCCGAGGTCGGGCTCGCGCTGGCCGACGCCCTCGGCGGTGTTGATCCGGTGCTGCTCCTCCAGGGCGTCGAGGTGGCCCCAGATCCGGACCATCCGGCCGAGTGCCTCCTTGGCGTTGCCCTCCGGCACGCGGGGGGCGGCGGCGTCGTCGGCCTGCCGGGCCTCGTACACCAGCGCGGAGGCGCAGGCGGCGAGTTCGGCGGCGCCGAGGTCCTTCCAGACGCCCTCGCGGATGCACTCGGAGGCGAGCAGGTCGAGCTCGCCGTACAGCCGGCCGAGGCGCCTGCCGTCCGGGGTGACGGTGTCGCCCTGGAGGTAGCCGAGGTCGGTGAGCAGGCCGCAGACCCGGTCGAAGGTGCGGGCGATGGTGTGGGTGCGGGAGCGCATCTTGCGCTCCAGCAGGTCCGTGTCGCGGTGCAGGCGGTGGTAGCGCTCGGCCCAGCGGGCGTGGTCCTCGCGCTCGTCGCAGCCGTGGCAGGGGTGCTGGCGCAGGGCGGTGCGCAGCCGGGTGATCTCCGGGTCGTCGGCGGCGGCCGCCCGGCCCTTGCGGAACCGCTCGGGCTCCAGGTGGCCGGCCTTGGTGCGCAGCGCGGAGGCGAGGTCGCGGCGGGACTGCGGGCTGCGCGGGTTGAAGGACTTGGGGATCTTGATCCGGTCGACCGCCACCACCGGGTGCGGGAAGTCGATCATCGCGAGCCGCTTGACCTGCCGCTCCGAGGTGAGCACGACCGGGCGCGGCCCGTCCTGGTAGTCGGGGTGGCGGTGGGTGCGCGGCGAGCGGCTGACCGGCGGCAGGCCCGGGTCCAGGACGAGGGCGAGGCCGGCGAACTTGCCGGTCGGGACGTGGATGACGTCACCCGCCTTGAGCTGCTCGATCGACTCGACGGCGGCGGCCCGGCGCTGGCCGCTGCCCTCGCGGGCCAGCTCGTTCTCCCGGTCCTTCAGGTCGCGGCGCAGGCCCATGTACTCGTCGAAGTCGCCGAGGTGGCAGGTCATCGACTCGCGGTAGCCGTCCAGACCCTCCTCGTTGCGCTGCACCTGCTTGGCGATGCCGACCACCGAGCGGTCCGCCTGGAACTGCGCGAACGAGGTCTCCAGCAGCTCGCGCGAGCGGTGCCGCCCGAACTGGGAGACCAGGTTGACCGCCATGTTGTAGGACGGCCGGAACGAGGACTTCAGCGGGTAGGTCCGGGTGCCGGCCAGGCCCGCCAGGGCCTCCGGGTCGATGCCGCGCTGCCAGAGCACGACCGCGTGGCCCTCGATGTCGATGCCGCGGCGGCCGGCCCGGCCGGTGAGCTGGGTGTACTCGCCGGGGGTGATGTCGGCGTGGGTCTCGCCGTTCCACTTGACCAGCTTCTCCATGACCACCGAGCGGGCGGGCATGTTGATGCCGAGCGCGAGCGTCTCGGTCGCGAATACGGCCTTGACCAGGCCCTTGACGAACAGCTCCTCGACGACCTCCTTGAAGCGCGGGAGCATCCCGGCGTGGTGGGCGGCGATGCCGCGCTCCAGGCCGTCCAGCCACTCGAAGTAGCCGAGGACGTGCAGGTCCTCGTCGGGGATGTCGGCGCAGCGCTGCTCGACGATCGCGCGCACGGTGGCCCGGTCGGAGTCCTTGTTGAGCCGCAGGCCGGAGCTGAGGCACTGCTGGACGGCGGCCTCGCAGCCGGCCCGGCTGAAGACGAAGGTGATCGCCGGGAGCAGGCCCTCGGAGTCGAGGCGGTCGATGACGTCGACCCGACCCGGCGTCCAGACCCGGCCGGGGCGGCCGCTGGGCATCGAGCGGCCGCGGCCCTTGGCGAAGCGGTCGCCCCGGGGGTTGGCGGCGATCTCGGAGCGGGCGAGCCGGACGAGCTCGGGATTGACCAGCTTGGCCGGGTTGCGCGGGGCGTCCTTGGGGCGTCCGTCGCGGTCCGGGTTGGCAAACAGGTCGTACATCCGGTTGCCGGCCATCACGTGCTGCCAGAGCGGCACCGGGCGGTGCTCGGAGACGATCACCTTGGTGCCGCCGCGCACGGTGTCCAGCCAGTCGCCGAACTCCTCGGCGTTGGAGACCGTCGCGGACAGCGAGACGAGCGTGACGGACTCGGGCAGGTGGATGATCACCTCTTCCCAGACCGCGCCGCGGAAACGGTCGGCGAGGTAGTGGACCTCGTCCATCACCACGTAGCCGAGGCCGTCCAGCGTCCGCGAGCCCGCGTAGAGCATGTTGCGCAGCACCTCGGTGGTCATCACGACCACCGGCGCGTCCCCGTTGACGGTGTTGTCACCGGTGAGCAGGCCGACCTTGGCGGCGCCGTAGCGCTTCACCAGGTCGCCGTACTTCTGGTTGGAGAGGGCCTTGATCGGCGTGGTGTAGAAGCACTTGCGCCCGCCCTGGAGGGCCAGGTGCACGGCGAACTCGCCGACGATGGTCTTGCCGGAGCCGGTGGGGGCGGCGACCAGCACGCCCTCGCCGGCCTCCAGTGCCTCGCAGGCCTCGATCTGGAACTCGTCCAGCGGGAAGTCGTAGAGCTGCTGGAAGCCGTACAGCGCGGTGGCCTGCTCCTTGGCACGGCGACGGAAGGCCGCGTAGGCCTCGGCGGGGCTGAGCTCCTGGTCCTCGGAGCGCTGGTCCTCGGAACTCTGCGGGGTGGTGTTCATCTGCGTCACCTCTTCTTCCCGTAGGACTGCGTCGTCCCGTGGGGCTGGGGCCCGGACGGGCGGAACGGGGGCGCAGACGGCGACGCCTGCGGCTGCGGGGCCGAGCCGGTGCCGGTGGTGACCGGTGCCGGCGCCGGGGCGCGGCGGGTGTGGTTGGTGTGGTGATCGAGCATCTCAGGCAGAGGTTACCCGGCAGGACTGACATCAATAGCACCGTTTTTCCGGACGCCCGGGAACGGCTCCGCGATCTTCGCAGCGGCTCTACCCGGATCCGTCGCGGATCACTCTCGGATCGCTCCCGGATCGGTCACGGATCAGTTGCGGATCACTCGCGAAGCCGCTCTCGGGGTCACTCCCGAAGCCGCTCTCGGAGCGCTCTCGAACAGCGCCGGGATCACGCCTCAATCAGATCCATAGTTGCAAATGTCTTCAAGCGATCAACTCCGGAGCTGTCCTCGGCCAGACCCTCACCAGCTGCGGTCGCATCTGATCATTCGTCATCGGGCGGACGGCCGTCTCCCTACAGTTCGGAGGACAGCAGCCCCCACCGCACCGGTACGGGCTCCGCCCACAGGAGGATCGCGATGGCGAATCTGGAGACGTCCCTCAAGGAAGCGATGGCCATCGACGGCGCGATCGGCGTCGCCCTGGTCGACTACGGCAGCGGCATGGCGCTCGGCACCCTCGGCGACAGCGCCGAGCTGGACCTCAACGTCGCGGCAGCCGGTAACACCGACCTCGTCCGCGCCAAGATGCGCACCATGGAGATGCTCAACCTCCACGACAACGAGATCGAGGACATCCTGGTCAGCCTGACCAGCCAGTACCACCTCGTCCGGCCGCTGGCCACGAAGAACGGCCGCGGCCTGTTCCTGTACCTCGCGCTCAACCGCAGCCGCGCCAACCTCGCCATGGCCCGCCACCAGCTCAAGCGGATCGAGGCCGGCCTGGAGATCTGACCGGGCCCGCCAGCAGCCCGCCCCGTCGAGGGGCACCACCGGACCCCGCAGCAGGAGCCGTAGCAGGAAGGGCCGAGATCGTGGCCGCAGCGCTCTACCAGGTGAAGGCCGAGTTCTTCCGGATGCTCGGCCACCCCGTCCGGATCCGCGTGCTGGAGCTGCTCCAGGCCGGTCCGACCCCCGTGCGCGAGCTGCTCGCGGAGATCGACATCGAGCCGTCCAGCCTCTCCCAGCAGCTCGCGGTGCTGCGCCGGTCGGGCATCGTCACGGCCAGCCGGGAGGGCTCCACCGTGGTCTACGCCCTGGCCGGCGGGGATGTCGCCGACCTGCTCAGATCGGCCCGCCGGATCCTCACCGTCCTGCTGGCCGACCAGGGCACCCTCCTCGCCGAACTCCGCGCGGCGGACTGAGAGCCTCCGGCAACCGGGGAGTGGCCGGGCGGGCCCGCGCCCGCCGCCCGGCCGCACTCCCGGCCGGCAGCCGCCCCCCGGTGGAATGATGGGCGGCATGAGCCCCACCGCCACCGACCGACCGCATCTGACGCCGGCCCAGACCGTCGAACAGTCCGGTTTCAGCCTCGACACCCTGCGCTACTACGAGCGGATCGGCCTGCTCGGCACCGTCGAGCGCTCGCACACCGGGCACCGCCGGTTCACCCCGGACGACCTGGAGTGGCTCGGCGTCCTGCGCTGCCTGCGCGACACCGGGATGCCGATCGCCGAGATGCTCCGCTTCGCGGAGCTGGTGCGCTCGGGCGAGGGCACCTTCGCCGCCCGCCTGGCCGTGCTGGAGCAGCACGACGCCCAGGTCGAGGCGCAGATCGCGCACCTGCGGCAGCAGCAGGAGCTGATCCACCACAAGATCGACTTCTACCGCTCGACGCTGGCCGGGGCCCCCGGGGCGGACTGAGCCGCCCGCCACAGCTCGCGGGTGAGGTCCGCCGCCGGGCCCGTCCGGGCGAGCCGGTGGCCGGTACCGGCCCACAGGTGCACGGCCCCGGTGTCGCCGCGTGCGGCGACGGCCGCCCGCAGCGGCTGGGTGAGGTGGTGCACCTGCGGGTAGACCGCGGGGGCGTACGGCTCGTACCGGTCGATGAAGGCGTTCCGCAGTCCGCGCGCGGCCCGGCCGGTGAAGGCCCGGGTGACGACGGTCTCGGTGAGGCGTCCGTCGGCCAGGGCCGCGCGGTGCGCGGCGGAGGTGCCGGCCTCGTCCGTGCGCAGGTACGCGGTGCCGAGCTGGACGGCGAGCGCTCCGGCGCGCAGGGCGGCCGCGATGCCGGAGCCGTCCGCGATGCCGCCGGCCGCGATCAGCGGCAGGTCGCACTGCGCCCGGATCTCCGCCAGCAGCTCGGGCAGCGGCGTGTGCCCCGGGCGGGCGGCGATCTCGTACGTCCCCCGGTGTCCGCCGGCTTCCGGGCCCTGGACGCAGAGCGCGTCCATCCCGGCGGCGGCCGCCAGGCGCGCCTCGGCGGGCGAGGTGACCGTGCCGATCTGGAGCGTCCCGGCGGCGCGCAGCGCGGCGGCCTCGGCGGGTGAGGGCAGGCCGAAGGTGTACGAGACCAGCGGGACGGGGTCGGCGGTGAGCGCCGCGATCTTGCCGTCCCAGTCGTCGCGGTCCGGGGCGAAGGCCGTCGGCAGCCGGACGCCGTGCCGCTCGGCCTCGGGGAGCAGCCGCTCCCGGTAGGCGGCCACGGCGGCGGCGCCGGGCCCCGCATCCGACGGCTCCGCACCCAACGGCTCCGCATCCGACGGCTCCGCATCCGACGGCTCCGCGCCCGACGGCACGAAGAGATTGACGCCGAACGGGGTGTCGGTCAGGTCCCTGAGCCGGGCGATCTGTTCCGTCATCGCGGCCGCGCTGCGGTAGCCGGCGGCGAGGAGGCCGAGGCCGCCTGCGGAGTTGACGGCCGCGACGAGTCCGGGGGTGAACGCGCCGCCCGCCATCGGCGCCGCGACGATCGGGACGGCCAGGCCGTCGAGCCCGTCGAACCTGGCCGGCATCCGCATTCCGCGCTCCCCGTATCGGCGTCCGGTCGTGTACCGCCACCCTAGCGCGCAGCCGGGAGAGGCCTGCGGTGAGCACAAGGCAACCTCCCGGCAACCGACGGGCAATGCGGGGGAAGCCACGGTCCCCCACATTTCTGTCAGCCGACAGAAACCATGCGGCCGACGCCTCCCCGCCTTCCTCCCCCTCCCCCGTGGAAAGCCGGTGCCCGATGACCACCAGCCCCTCCCTCGCACCGCCCGACGACCCCGCCAGAACGGCCGGCGACCACTCGCTCTCCGAGTTCGGCTACCCGCAGCAACTGCACCGCACGATGGGCCGGTTCGCCTCCTTCGCGGCCGGATTCTCGTTCATCTCGGTCCTCACCACGGTCTTCCAGCTCTTCTCGTTCGGCTACGCCTTCGCCGGGCCCGCGTTCTTCTGGACCTGGCCGCTGGTGCTCGGCGGGCAGCTCCTGGTCGCCGCCTGCTTCGCCGAACTCGCCGCCCGCTACCCGATCTCGGGCGCGATCTACCAGTGGGCGACCCGGCTCGGCGGCGCCCTGTACGGCTGGTTCACCGGCTGGCTGATGGTCATCGGGCAGATCGTGGTGGTCACCGCCGCCGCGCTGGCCCTGCAGGTGGTACTGCCCGCCGTCTGGTCCGGCTTCCAACTCCTGGGCGGTGAACCGGCGCTGACCACCCGGACGGGCGCCGCGAACGCCGTCCTGCTGGGTGCCGCGCTGATCGCGCTGACCACCCTGGTCAACGTCGTCGGCATCCGGCTGATGTCGGTGATCAACAGCATCGGCGTCACGGCGGAGCTGACCGGCATCGCGCTCATCGCCGTGCTGCTCTTCACCCACAGCGAGCGCACCCCCACGGTCGTGCTGCACACCGGCGGGCAGAGCGGGTACCTGTGGGCCTTCCTGGTCGGCTCGTTCACCGCCGCGTACGTCATGATCGGCTTCGACAGCGCCGGCGAGATGTCCGAGGAGACGGTCAACCCGCGCCGCACCGCGCCCCGGACGATCCTCGGCGCGCTGGCCGCCGCCGGCCTCGGCGGCGGCCTCCTGCTGCTCGGCGCCCTGCTCGCCGCACCCAGCCTGACCGACGGGCGGCTCGCCACCGAGGGCATGTCGTACGTCCTGACCAGCACGCTCGGCGACGGCCCCGGCCGGCTGCTGCTGGCGGACGTCGCGGTGGCGGTCTGCGTCGGCACGCTGGCGATGCAGACGGCCGGCGCCCGGATGATCTTCTCAATGGCCCGGGACGGCGTCCTGCCGTTCTCCCGCCGGCTGGCCGCCGTCTCGCCCCGCACCGGCACCCCGCACCTGCCGGCCCTGGTGGTCGGCGCCCTCGCCGTCGGCTTCCTGCTGGTCAACCTGCTGGCACCGTCGGCGTTCCTGGCCCTGGAGACCACCTGCATCGTGCTCGTCTACACCGCGTACGCGCTGGTGGTCGCGGCGATGCTGCGGCGCCGGCTGCGCGGGCTGCCGATCGGCTCCGAGGGCGGGCAGGAGGAGCGGGACGAGAACGGCGAGCCGCTGTTCGGCCTGGGCCGCTGGGGCCTGCCGGTGAACGTGCTGGCGCTGGTGTACGGCGTGGTGATGACGGTCAACCTGGCCTGGCCGCG
>FTAE01000294.1_pt1 | contig 15812 bp, 10 predicted proteins | sample 1638991 | NCBI WGS metagenome assembly FTAE01 (sample SAMEA3914812, study PRJEB12502) | metagenome | biome: forest; material: soil | place: Canada | collected 2011-07-07 | depth 0.1 m
CCGCTACCTGCCGTTCCTGGGCACCACCAAGGTGCTGATGGCGGCGGTGCGCGCGGGCGTCGGCCGGGAGACCGCGCACGAGGCCATCAAGGAGCACGCGGTGGCCTCCGCCCTGGCCATGCGCGCGGGGGTCCGGGAGAACCAGCTGCTGGCCCGCCTCGGCGAGGACGAGCGGATCCCGCTGGACCTGGCCGGGCTGCAGGCGCTGCTGGCCGACCGGCTGTCGTTCACCGGCGCGGCCTCCTCGCAGGTCGCCGAGGTGGTCCGGCAGGTGGAGGCGGTCGCCGCCAGGTACCCGCAGGCGGCGAAGTACACCCCGGGCGACATCCTCTGAGCCCGTCCGTCCGCTGAGCCCGGTCCGTCCGGGTCCGGTTGTCTGACGAACCGGTGAATCACCGCTGCGCCGCCGCCCCGGCTACTGTGCCGGGGCGGCGGCGCGCTGCATGATCGAGCGGAGGGGCGTCCCCGGCCGGGACGTCCGCCGGAGCGGCAGCGGCAGTGAGGACAGCCCATGACCACGATCGCCTCCCCGCCCGAGCCGCTGCCCGCGAGCGGTTTGGCACTGGAGCTCGGGCTGCCGCAGGGACGGCTGCCGGAGCCGCTGGACCACCCCGGGCGGCAGCGGCTCAGGGAGCGGCACGACACCTGGTTCCGGGAGCGGATCGGCGGGGTGGGCCTGCCCGCCGCGCGGCGGCTGTTCGCGGAGTGCGAGGGCGTCAGCCTGATGTGCCGGGTGCTGCCGGGCGCGGACGAGGAACGGCTGCTCGGCATCTGCCTCGCCGCCTCGGTGCTGTTCCTGCTGGACGACGCCACCGACGGCGACTCGGCCGAGACCGGCCGCGCCGACCAGTACCTGGCCGTGCTGGCCGGGGCCGCCGCCACCGGCGGCTCGGCCCACCTGCGGCTGTTCCGGCAGACCCTGGAGCGGGTCCGCCAGGGTGTCCCGGACCGGCTGTGGTTCCGCTTCACCGGCGGGTTCGCCGAGGTGGTGCGGGCGGCCGCGGTGAAGTCCGGCGCGCCGGTCCGCGACTACCCCGGCTATCTGGCGGTGCGCCGCGCCGACGCCGCCTTCGACCTGGTCGGTGTCGCCATCGAGCACGGCCTCGGCCTCGACCTGGAGCTGGGGCCGGACCCGCTGGCGGCCTTCCACGACGCCTGCTTCGAACACACCATCCTGGTCAACGACCTGCTCTCGTACCGCAAGGAGTACGCCGACGCCGAGCCGATGAACGCGGTCGGGGTGCTCCGGCGGACCGAGGGGCTGGGGTTGCAGGAGGCCGTGGACGAGCTGTGCCTGCGGCTGCGCGCCGCCGAGGACGCGTACTTCGCCCGGGCGGCGGAGCTGGACGCCGCCCACGGCGCGGCCCACCCGGCGCTGCGGCCCTACCTGGACGCCTGGGCGCGGATGCTCAGCGGCAACCTGGCCTGGTCGCTGGCCTGCCCGCGCTACCACGGCCCGGGCGGCGGCTGGACCGGCGCCGCCGGGCGCGGCACCGGTGGCGCCACCGGTGGCGTCCCGGCGCGGATGGTGCTCTACCCGGACCGGACGCTGTTCGAGGGCTGACGGCGGGCGGGGCTCGGCTCAGGCTCCGCTCAGGCCGAGATGGTCAGTGCCGCGCGGGTCACCGGGTGGGCGAACTCCTGCCCGGCGCAGTAGCGTTCGATCTCGTCCAGGGCGCTGCTGGTGATCCGCTGGAGCTCGCCGCCGAGCGAGCCGGCGATGTGCGGGGTCAGCAGCACGTTGGGCAGCGAGTACAGCGGCGACTCGGCCGGCAGTACCTCCGGGTCGGTCACGTCGAGGACGGCGTGGATGCGTCCCGAAGCGGCCTCGGCGGTCAGTGCCAGGGGGTCGATCAGCGAGCCCCGTCCGGTGTTGACCAGGGTGGCGCCGTCCCGCAGCAGCGACAGCCTGCGGGCGTCCAGCAGGTGGTGGGTCTCCGGCAGGGCGGGGGCGTGCAGCGAGACCACGTCGCAGGCGGCCAGCAGGTCGTCGAGGTCGACCAGGCGGGCCCCCAGCGCCTCGGCGTCCGCCGGATCGAGGTGCGGATCGGCCACCAGCAGGTCGAAGTCGTAGGGGCGCAGCAGCTCCAGCACCCGGCGCCCCACCAGGGAGGCGCCCACCAGGCCGACCGTCCGGCGGTAGTTGCCGAAGCCGGGGAAGCGCGCCGCCCAGTCCAGCGGGGCGCGGTGCTCGCGGTAGAGGCCGCGGATCTCCAGGACCCGCTTGTTGGCGAACAGGACGGCGGCGACGGTGTACTCGGCGACCGGTACCGCGTTGGCCGCGGCGGCCGTGGAGACCCGCAGCCCCCGCTCCCAACAGGCGTCCGTCACATGGTGTTTGACGCTTCCCGCCGCGTGCACGACCGCCTTCAGGCGCGGCATCCGGGCCAGCACCGCCTCGTTCAGCGGGGGGCAGCCCCAGGAGGTGACCAGGAGTTCCACGGACGCCAGGTCGGGGACCCAGTCGAAGTTCTCGGAGACAAGGTGCGGATCGATGTGGACGAGGCGCTTCAGCCGCTGGATCGCGGGCTGCGGGAAGAGGGCGTCGCGGTGCGCGCGGCCCATGGCGAACAGGGCCTGCGGGCAGGGCTGTGCGGTTGGCATGGGGATCCTCAGGGCGATCGGTGACCGGGGTGGCCTACTTGACGGCGCCGGCGGTCATGCCGGACTTCCAGAACCGCTGGAGCATCAGGAACAGCAGGACCAGCGGAGCCACGGACACCAGCGATCCGACGACTGCCAGCAGGTAGTCCTGCGGGTGGCCCTGGGAGAGGGCGGACGAGTACCAGACGTACAACCCGAGGTTGACCGGGAAGAGCCGCTGGTCGGAGAGCATCACCAGGGGCAGGAAGAAGCTGTTCCAGATCTGGGTGAACTGGAACAGGAAGATGGTCACGAAGGCCGGCGCCAGCATCGGGAAGGCGATCCGGCAGAAGGCCCTGAACTCGCTCGCGCCGTCCATCCGGGCGGCCTCCAGCACCTCGTCGGGGACGTAGGAGGCGCTGAACACCCGGGCCAGGTAGACCCCGAACGGGAAGACCAGTCCGGGCAGGAACACCCCCCAGAAGGTGTTCACCAGGCCGACCTTGGCCGCGAGCAGGTACAGCGGGATGGCCAGCGCCGTGGCCGGCACCATCACGCCCAGCAGCACGAAGGCGAACAGCTTCTCCTTGCCGGGGAAGGCCAGCTTGTCGAACGCGTACCCGGCGGCCAGGCTGAACGCGGTGGCCAGCAGCGCGCCGACGCCCGCGTACAGCACGGTGTTGACGATCCAGCGCAGGTAGATGCCGTTGTCGGCCTCGAACAGGTAGCGGAGGTTGCCGAGCAGCGCGAAGTGCCTGCCCGGCGCGAAGCCGTTGGTGGCGAAGAGGTCCTGCCGGCTCTTGGTGGACGACATGATCAGCCAGAGCATCGGCAGCAGCGTGTACAGCGTGGCCAGGCCCAGGATCGCGGTCACGCCGGTCCTGGACAGCAGGACCGAGGGCTGCCTCCCGGGGCGCCGCGCGCTGTTCCGGGTCGGCCCGGTCCCGCCGGTCCCGCGCGGCACCGGGGCGGACGCGGGGGCACTGAGTGTCGTGGGCTCGGTCATGCCTGGCTCCTGCCGCGCGAAAGTCGGGTGACGATGAACGAGAGCGCCGCCGCGAACAGCGCGATGAGCAGCGAGGCGGCGGCCGCCAGCCCGAAGTCGTTGTTGGTGAAGGCAGCGGTCTGGACGTACATGTTGGGCGTCCAGCTGCTGCCGATCGCGCTGGAGGCGCTGTAGATGACCTGCGGCTCGGTGAACAGCTGGACCGATCCGATGACGGTGAACAGCACAGCCAGCGCGATGGCCGGGCGGATCATCGGCACCTTGATCGACAGCGCCGCGCGGATGCCGCCCGCGCCGTCGATCAGCGCCGCGTCCAGGGTCTCCCGCGGCACGGCCTGGAGCGCGGCGTAGAAGATGACCATGTTGTAGCCCGTCCACTCCCAGACGGCGATGTTCGCGGTGGAGAACACCGCCGTGCCCGGCGACAGGAAGTCGATGTGCAGGCCGCCGGAGTTGAGCAGTTCGATCACCGGGCTCAGCCCCGGCGTGTACAGGTAGACCCAGATCAGCGCCGCGATCAGACCGGGCACCGCGTGCGGCAGGAACAGGGCCAGTTGGAAGAAGTTCCGCGCCTTGACCAGGGCCGAGTCCAGCATCAGGGCGAGGACCAGCGCGCCGCCGATCATCACCGGGACGTAGACCGCGACGTACCCGGCGACGGTGAGGAAGCCGTCGCGGAACGCCGGGTCCGACAGGGCGTCGACGTAGTTGCCCAGGCCGGTGAACACCTCTTCGGTGCCGCCGAAGCCGAGGCCGGAGCTGTGGGTGGTGAACAGGCTCATCCAGCCCGCGTAGAGCAGCGGGGCCAGGGTGACGGCGGTGAACAGGACGAAGAACGGTGCCAGCAGCAGCGCGGCGGTACGGCGCTGGGCACGGGCTGACGGGCTTGCCATACCGGCTTCCTCAGTGAGAGCGGGGGGTGGGCGGGGCCGGACACCGGTCGGGCCCGGCGGGGGGGGGCGTCCGGCCCATCAGGGGTTCGCCGGCTACGGGGCGACGTTCATGCCGCGGTGCTGGATCTCCTTGACGGTGGCCTGCTGCGCCGCGGTGAGGATGCCGAAGAGGTTGGCGCTGCCGGTGGCGACGTCGGGGAGCTGGTCGACGATGGCCGTGTTCGTGGTTCCCATGACGGGGCCCCAGGTCCAGCCGGGCACGATCGCGTCGTAGGACTGGCTGGCCACGGTGTACACGTCCGGGCCGCGGAAGTAGCCGGTGGGATAGGCGGCCTTGGCCACGGACACCAACTGGGGGTCGGCCGGAAGCATGCTGCTGATGCCGGAGGAGACCCACGCCTTGATGCCCTGCGGGTCGGTGGTGATCCACTTGATGAACTCCGCGGCGGCGGCGCTGTTCTTGGCGCCCTTCGGGATGACGAAGGACGAGCCGCCGTACATCGCGGAGGCCGGCTTGCCGTCCCAGGTCGGGACCGGGGCCACCGACCACTTGCCGGCCTGGTCGGGGACGGTCGCCTGGAGGGAGCCCGCGCACCAGCTGGCGCAGACGAAGGCAACGGTCTTGTTCTGCTGGATGCTGGTCCAGAACGGGTCCAGCGTGGTCAGCGAGCTGACCAGGTCCTGCCGGGCGAGGCCGCCCCAGAAGTTCGCCACCTTCTGGGTGGCGGCGTCGTCGAGTGACACCTTCCAGGAGTTCTGCTCGGCGGTGAACCACTTGGCCCCGGCCTGCCAGGCGAGACCGGTCAGCAGCCCGGGGTTGTCGGTGTACAGGACCCCGCCGCGGGCGTTCGGGTCGGCCTGCTTCACCTGCACGGTCATGTTCCGGTAGGCGTCCCAGGTGGTGGGGACAGCGATCTTGTGTGCCGTGAAGAAGTCGTTCCGGTAGTACATCATCAGCGGCCCGGCGTCGCGGGGAACGCCCCAGGTCTGGCCGCCGAGGGTGACCAACTGCTGTATGGAGGACGGGAACTGGCTCTTGACCGTGGCGCCGAGGGAGCTGTTCAAACTCTCCAGCATGCCCTCGCTGGCGAATTCCGGGATCTGCGGGAACTCGACCACCGCGACGTCCGGGCCGGTCCCGGCCTTCACCGCGTTCGCGAGCTTGGAGTAGTACTCCTGGCCCGAGGGCATCGACTCGAAGGTCACCTTGATGCCCGGGTGGGTCTGGTTGAAGGCCGCGGCCACCTTGTCGGAGCCCTTGACGAAGGACCAGAAGGTGACCGCTCCGGTTGGCTGCGCCGCCACCGAGCCCGCGTTGGACGAGCTTCCGTTGGCCGAACCGCCGCAGCCGGTGAGCAGGAGACCGAGTGCCGCGACGGAGCCGGCCAGCGCTGTCAGACGTCTAGGAAACATGGTGTGTCACCGTTCGTTTGCTTGGGTGTCACCACATCATTCGCTACGTACGACAGACAGTCAATACATTTGCTTTCGTTTGCTGAAACGAAAGCGATATGACGGCGGTTGGTCGGCCGACGGTCAGTCAGCGGCCCGCCGGTCCGCGCCGCAGGAGGCGCGCACCCGCAGCTCCGGCCGCAGCAGCACCTCGGCCAGCGGCGTCGACGGGTCGGTCAGCCGGCGCAGCGCCAGGTCCAGCGCCCAGGACCCGACCGCCTGCTTGGGCGGAGCCACCGCGGTCAGCGGGATCTCGCTCAGCTCGGCGACCTCGTCGTCGTAGGTGACCAGGGCCAGATCCTCCGGCACCCGCAGCCCCCGGGCGCGCAGGATGCCGAGCAGGGCGATCGCGTCGATGTCGTTGTGCACCAGCGCCGCGCGCACCTCACCGGCCTCCACGGCCCGGACCACCTCCTCGAAACGCGCCTCGGCCGGAGCCGCGTCGTCGGTGGTGCTGATCCGGTACTCCGGCCCCGGCGGCAGCCCCACGGCGGCCACCGCGTCGGCGTAACCGACGCTGAGGAGAGCCGTGTTGGGGCTCTCGACCCTGGCCACCAGGGCTACCCGGTCGTGCCCGAGCCCGGCCAGGTGGTGCACCGCCAGCGCCGCGCCGTAGGCGTGGTCGGAGGCCACCCGCTCCAGCCGGCCGGCCCGCAGCCCGGCCCGGCGGTCCACCAGCACGGCCGGCACCTCCAGGCCGCTCAGCCACTGCTCGGCCGCGTCCAGCGGACGCAGGCCCGGGTGGAGCATCAGCAGCAGCGCGTCGACGCCGCCGGCCATGAGCTGGCGGACCTGCTCCTGGTGGTCCGCCAGCGACTCCCCGGAGACCGCCAGCACGACCCGGACGCCGCGCGCGCGGGCCGCGCTCTGGACACCGCGGATCACCTCCGCGTAGTAGTAGCCGCCCGGAGGCACCACCAGTCCGACCGCGTAGTGCTCCCCGGCGGGGGCCGGGGCCGGCTGCGGGACCTCGACCGCGGCGGTGGTGTCCGCCGAGGCCAGCGCCCTCGCGCCGCCGTGCACCCGGGCCAGCAGTCCCCGGTCGGCCAGCGCCCGGACGTCCTGGCGCAGGGTGACGGCGGAGACTCCCAGCTCCGCCGCCAGTTCCTTCACGGTGATCGAACCTTGGCCCTCCACAGCACGCAGGATCGCCTGCCGCCGCTCATCAGCCAACACCTTCGGTCTCCTCTCGGTGACGAGTGAGCCATTGTCCTTCACTCGATAACCGAAAGATATCAATCAAAGGTAAGCAATCGGCTGGCATCGCGGATCCTGTCGGGACTGGGAGCGTCGGGACGGGGAGCTCAGTGCCAGGGCCGGTCGTCGACCTGGACCAGGTTGTTGTCACGGAGCGTGTAGAGCAGGCCCTGGTCGGCGTTGACGTGCGGGCCGCTGTACCAGACGCCGTTGATCCCGGCGACGACGGTGCTGACCGCGAACGTCCGCGGGTGGAAGCGGAAGAGCGTACTGGTCGACACGGCGTAGACAGTGCCCCGGTTGACCACCATGGCGGCGAAACCGGTGAAGACGCCGCTCACGTCGGCGAGGTGCACGATCCTGCGCAGCCGCAGGTCGATGACGAACGCCTTGCCGTCCTTGGTCAGCCCGTAGAGGTTGCGGCCCTGCACCGCCAGGGCCGCTATGCCCTGCTGCTGCGCCGTCTCCACCCGCCACTTCTCCCGGCCGGTGACCGGGTCGAGCGCGACGACGGTGCCGTGCGGCCCGGTCGGGCCGGCGTTGTCGCCGCCCAGGTAGGCGACGCCGTCCTGGTTGGTCACTGCCCGGACCAGCTGGATGTCGTCGATCGGATTGACGAAGGAGGCTGACTTCCCGGTCCGCGGCGAGTACGTCCACAGGGCGCCGCCGCCCTGGGTGTCGTCCTGCACGGCGACCAGGAGCAGCCGGTTGACCTCGTCCCAGGAGGTGTTCAGCGGCCGGTTCTGCTCGGCCGGGAACTGTGCGATCTGGGCCGGCTCCTGCTGCGTGAACGGGTCGTACCGCCAGATGCCCTCCGAGTCGTACTGGCCGGTGTACAGGCAGCCGTCGACCACCTCGGCGTCCTTGGCCTCGCCGGGCGCCTGCAGGTTGGCGACCTTGCCGGTCCGCAGGCTGTGCCGGGCGATGGTGCCGTTCCCGCCGACGTAGGCGTACCCGGCGCCGGCCGCGATCCCCATGCCCGCCTGCGGGCTGGCGGGCGCGCCGGCCGTGCTCAGGTCGGTGACCACCGAGGTCTGCGCGGACAGGTTGATCTCGGCGACGAAACCGAAGTCCGAGACGGTCGCCAGCTGCCCGTCGGTGTAGTCGAGGCCCCAGATCTCGCCGAGGTCAGGACCGGTGAACCGCACCGGGGAGAGCGTCCCGGCCGCCAACGAGTAGGCCTCCAGGCCGGTGTCGGTGGCGAAGTAGACGTTGTCCGCGTCGGCGGTGAAGCACTTGACGGTGGTGTTGTTGTCCGCCGTTGCCACCAGGCTGTACGAGGAGAGGTCGGCCAGGTCCAGCAGCGCGAACTTCGCGGAGTCGGTTCCGCCCGCGCCGGAGCTCCCCACGGCCAGGTTCCCGCCGATGACGGTGAGCCACCGCAGACTCGGGTCCTGCTTCATCTCCGCGGGCACGACCGAGGTGAACACCTTCGTCGCCCGGTCATAGGCGAACAGCGATGCCTGGCTGGTGCCGCTGCCGCCGGCGAGGACGCTGCCGGCCCCGAAGAAGACGGTGGTGTCCGTGGCCGCGACCGCCCTGGCCAGGGTCGCGTTCGGATCGGGGATGCCCAGGTCGGTGACCAGACCGGTGGCCGGGTCGTACTCCCACAGCGCGGGCGGCTTCCCCTGGACGCCGAGGCCGCCGACCGCGTAGACGGTGCCGTCGGGGGCGACCGCCAGGTCGCGGATGTCGCGGTCCCCGGTCCGGCCGATGTCCACGGCGGGGGTGTCCGGCGTGGTCAGGTCCCAGCGGAAGAGGTTCGGCTTGCCCTCGTCGGCCTTGAGGATGACGCCGATGTAGAGGTAGCGGCCGGTGGGGTCCGCCGCCAGGGTCTGGATCGAGGGCTCGGGGCCGGCGTCGAGGTAGGTGTGCGAGACCACCGTCCGGGTCGCCAGGTCGAGCCCGACCACCAGCGAGGGGTTCATGTTGCGCGAGCCCACGTAGTAGGTGTTGCCCACCAGCAGCCCGCTCATCAGCGAGAACTGCACCAGACCCGGCCCCAGGTCGGTCACCGTGGTCGTCGGCGCACCGCCGGTGGCCGCGCGGGCCTGGCCGGTCAGAACGGACTGGGCGGCCACGGCCAGCCCGAGCGCGCCGCCGCTCTGCAGCAGTCGGCGCCTGCTCAGGGAAGGACTGTCGGTCATCTGAACTCCTTGATGTGCTGGTACTTCTGAACGAGCGTCAGGAAAGGTTGAAGATGCGGATGTCGTCGTCCTGGACGATCCGGGTGGGCACGTCGCCGTTGGCGAGCGACTCCGAGGGCCGGTAGAGGCCCCACTTGAGGTAGCCGTCGTCGGCCGTGCTCCGGGGGTCCCAGGTGGCCACGTTCTGCCAGGAGACCATCTGCGTGTAGCCGCACTGTCCCGGCAGCTGTACGGAGACCGTGAAGTAGCCGGTGGTGTCGGTGGCCCAGTGCGCGTCCACCTGGAAGTTCAGCCACTGGTTGATGTAGGGGCGGAAGTCCGGCACCACCGTCGTCTGCAGGTTCAGGTTCGGCGAGCGGAACGCGATCGCGTTGCGCTTGGTCATCAGGTAGAACGCCGGGGGCTGGGCGCCGCCGTACTTGCCCTGGAAGATGATGTCGCCGGTGTCGCTGTCCCCCGCCTGGTACGGCTGCCAGTCCTTCAGCAGGATGCTGATGTCGTAGCGCTGGGTGTCACCGACGTGGAAGATGCCGTTCGGGAGCTGGTCGGTCGCGTCCTCGCTGCGCGGCGCGCCGTCGGACACGTATCCCGGGTCGCCGAGGGTCACCTTGAACTGGGCCGCGTACCTGCTCCGGTACCCGGGCTGGACGATGCTGGAGGCGTCCGGCGCGGTGGCGTGGGTGGTGGTCAGGCCGGGGATACCGGAGTCCGCGGTCCCGCTCTCGTAGTTCACGTCGAGGACCTGCGTCGCGGTCCCGGCGGTCACCGGTCTGCCGTGTCCGGGCCTGCTGTGGACCGGGCTGCCGTGGACCGGGCTGCTGTGGACCGGGCCGGCGTGCACCGGTCGTGCGTGGGCGGCGAGTTGTGCGTCGGTCTGATGGTGCTGCGACAGCAGCGCGGGAACCAGCAGCGCCGCCGCGCAGACTGACGTCGATACCTGGCGAAGCATCTTCTACTCCTCACGATCGCAGGACGTGCGGGTGGGGGCGCCGGGCGCACGATCGCGTGCCGACCGGGGCGGTCACCTCGGGGGACAGCGGGCATGGTGCATTCGTAACGAGCATGGCAAAAGCGAAACCATGTGGAGGCGTATCGAAGGCTGCGGCGCCTTCAGCATGCTGGCACAGCATCAAGTGATTGCGAAAGTGTGGTGCAGAAGTTCCTTGTTATGAACGCCCAGGTGACTACTTGCCTGCATATCGGGCGATAGGAGGGCGTCTGAGGGATCCGGGCAGCCCTCTGCCCCGGCTCGTTGAAGCCTTCGTTCGATGGAACGCGATCCACGATGGTGCGATACGACAAACAGCGGCCCCTGTTCCTGCCGCACACGGGCGGCAGGAACAGGGGCCGCTGCGGCGGCGCGATGCGTTCCCGGGGCTACTGGGGCTTACCGGCTACTGGGGCTTGCGGGCCTCGATCAGGAAGCGGCTGGTGTGCGCGACGAACGGGCCCTGGGCCTGGATCTGCTCGTGCAGCTCCCGCAGCCGGTCGCGGTACCGCTCGACGGTGAAGCCGGGGACCATCCAGATCACCTTGCGCAGGAAGTAGACCACCGCGCCGATGTCGTCGAAGTGGGTGTGCAGGCGCTCCGCGCGCAGGTCGATGATGTCGAGGCCGGCGGCCCGGGCCTCGGCGGCGGCGCGGTCCGGGTGGCGGCCGTTGCGGACCTCGGGCGGCTGCTCGCCGAGGAAGTACTCGACCAGCTCGAACACGCTGGCCGGGCCGACCTCCTGGGAGAGGTAGCTGCCGCCCGGCGCCAGCACCCGGGCCGTCTCCGGCCAGTCCACCCGTACCGGGTGCCGGCTGACCACCAGGTCGAAGGTCCCGTCGGCGAACGGCAGCGGGCCGTCCTGGTGCACCACCACCGCCGCGCCGCGCGGGCGCAGCAGCGCGGTGGCCTTGGCCACGTTCGGCGGCCAGGACTCGGTGGCCACGGTCAGCCGGGGCAGCCGGGGGACGCTCGCCAGCACCTCGCCGCCGCCGGTCTGCACGTCCAGCGCGGCGCTCGCACCCGCCATCCGCTCGGCCATCGTCCGGGCGTAGCCCCAGCTGGGCCGCTGCTCGCCGGCGCGGCCGTCCAGCCAGGAGAAGTCCCAGCCGGCGACCGAGACGCTGTCGGCCTCGGCGACGAGGTCGTCGAAGGTACGTGGTGCATCCATCCTTTGATCCTGCCACCGGGGGCGGGTGGGTGCCAACGAATATCGGCCGCCCACCCGCCCCGCCCCCGGTCCGGGACCCACCGGTCAGCCGGTGGCGACCGCCACGGCCCAGGGGCGGACCGCGGACATGCCCAGGGTGCGGGCGAAGGCGTTCGCGGGCACGACCGGAACCGGCGGGAGGGCGTTGCGCAGCAGCGTCGCCTCGTCGTAGCGGAGGCAGCCGAGGTGCCAGCCGAGGATGCCCGCCATCCAGTTCCGCAGCTCCTGGGCGTAGCCCTCCAGGATCCGCCTGACCTCCGGGGAGACGTCGAAGTCCCGGTAGAGCGCCGGGAGTTCGACCTCGGTGACATGCTCGAACTGACGCATCCTGGTGGTCATCAGGTCGCCTACGATGCCTAGCGCCTGGTGCCGGTCGCAGTCGAAGAAGTTCTCCACCACCAGCACGCAGTTGTGGATCTCACCCTCGAACTGGATCTCCTTCTGGTAGGAGAAGACGTCGTTCATCAGCGCCGCGTAGTCCGCCGCCGAGTTCTCCATGGCGGTGACCGCCCGGGAGCGGTAGAGCTCCGGCGGAACGGTTCTGCCGTGGGCCAGCCGGGACAGGCTCATGGTCAGCTCCGACCCGAAGGTCCGGCGGCGCATCTCGATGTAGTCCACCGGGTCGGGGACCCGGTTCTCCTTCTGGTTGGCCAGCTCCCACAGCCAGCTTTCGAGCATGTCCACGATGGTCCGGCGGAAGGCGGCGCGGGCGTCGGCGGTCATCGGCCCGGCGGTCCTGGCCCACAGGTCGACCAGGCCGCGCTCCAGACCGGTGACCGGGACGATCCCGGGGGCCCCGGCGTCCGGCGGCAGGCAGGCCAGCAGCCGGTCGGTGCACGCCCTGGCGGCGGACAGGTCGGGGGTGCGGCCGAACAGCACCGGGTAGACGTCGTCGCCGTAGGTGCCCCAGGCCAGCCACGCGGAGGAGAGGTTCAGCTCCTCCTCGGTGGCGTCGGGGTGGATCCCGGCGGCGCACAGCGGCAGGTCGATGTCCCGCAGCCGCGCCTCGTCCCAGACCAGCGGGACGTCGTCGTAGATGCCCACCCCGCGCGCCCATGCGGCGGTGCAGTTCCGGGCGGCGTCCAGGTGCGGGCTCGGCGTGACCGTGAACGGCAGGTAGAACTCCGGCAGTTCCAAGTGCCCGACCGACTGGAACGGGACGTGCGAGTGCGCCCGCAGCCGGGTCGGCAGGGTGGCCGCGATCGAGGGCAGCAGCCGGGCGGCCGAGGTACCGAGGCCCAGCGGACCGTCCAGCAGCCGGTCGACGCCGGAGCCGGCCGGGCCGCCGCCGTTCATGTAGCGGCTGGAGCGCAGGTGCCACTCGTGGCCGCCGGCCTGCCAGTCCTGCAGCCCCTTGGCGTACGCCAGCACGGCCGCGCAGGCCCGCGGGTCCAGGGCGTGCTCCAGGAACAGCGGTCCCAGCTCGGTGAGCACGGTGTGCTCGAACTGCATCAGCCGCGAGGTCAGCAGGTTGTTCACCGCCTCGGCGGCCTCCTGCGTGGTGCACCCCAGGAAGTGCTCCAGGACCAGCACGCCGTTGGCGTTCTCGCCCTCCTCCTCGACCTCGCGCTGGTACGAGAAGAGGTCGTTGCGCAGGTGCACGCCGTCGGAGAAGGAGTCCTTGAGCACCCGCAGCGGGCGGCTGGCCGCGACCGCCGCCGGGACCTCGGCGCCGACGGCGTGCTCCACCAGGCCGGCCGACCAGGGCGCGCCGCCGACCTTGCGGCGCATCTCGATGTACTCGACCGGGTTGGAGATCCGGTTCTCGTTGATGTTGTTGAGCTCCCAGAGGGACTCCTCCAGCAGGTGCTGGGTGCTCTCGGCGAAGCGGGCGCGCCAGTCCGGCGACATCGCCGGGACGGTGCGGGCCCACAGGTCGGCCAGGCCCGCCTCGACCTGGTTGACGGCCTCCAGGGCGGGCCGTCCGCCGTCCAGCGGCATGAACGCGGGCAGCCGGTCCAGGTAGGCCTTCGCCCCGGCCATGTCCTTGCTGCGTTTGAAGATGTCCAGGAAGTGGTCGTCGAAGAAGAAGACCCACACGTACCAGTCGGTGACCAGGGCGAGCTCGTCGGCATCGCAGTCGGGGTGGGTGTAGGCGCACAGCAGGGCGTAGTCATGGGCGTCGAAGGTGGCCTCGTCCCAGATGCCCGATCCCTCGATCATGGTCATCGTGCGGGCCCAGGCCTTGGAACGCACCCGGGCGCTCTCCAGATGCGGGTTCAGCCGCGCCGGATACGGCGTGTAGAACTCGGGGAGCTTGAACGGTTGCGGCATCTACGCCAGTACCTTCCAGTGATCCGCTGATGGCTGCCGGTTGGCTCGACCACGGTAGGTCCGGTCCGGGGCGCCGACAACGGAGACCGGTGGGCACCGCCCGTTCAGGTGAATTCGGCGATGTTCGAGATTGCGGGCCCGCGAATCAGGACAGTGGAGCGCTGACCGGGGCCGCGTGTGCGGCGCTGGGTGCGCCTGGGGTGAACAGCCCGGGATGCCCTTCGCCAACCCCGTGTGCAGGCAACTCTCCGGCGATAGGCTCCTGCTGTGGCAGAACAGATACAGTCCGCGGCCGGTGCCGGGCTGCTCGAACGCGATGCCGAGCTCCAGCTCGCCCGGGAGGCGCTGGACAGCCTCTCGGTGACCGGGGTCCCGGCGGAGCCGGGCGAGCGCCTGCTGGTGTTCACCGGGGCCGCCGGGCTGGGCAAGACCAGTCTGCTGGCGCGGATCCGCGAGGAGGCCGCCGCCAGGCAGCTGCTGGTGCTGTCCGCGCGCGGTGGCGAACAGGAACAGCTGTCGGCCTTCCAGGTCGTCCGCAACCTGCTGCACCCGCTGCTGGCCGAGGTCGACCAGGCGGCGCAGCGCGCGATCCTGGCCGGCTGGTACGAGATCCTGGCCGCCGCCGTCGGTCTCGCCGACCACGGCGAGGGGGCGGTCGCCGCGCCGGACCCGCAGGGTGTCCGCGACGGCCTGGACTGGGTGGTCACCAACCTCGCCGTCTCGCGCGGGCCGCTGGTGCTGCTGGTGGACGACGCGCACTGGTCCGACGCCGAGTCGCTGGCCTGGCTGGCCTCCTTCGCGTCCCGGGTCGAGGACCTGCCGGTGCTGCTGGTCTTCGCCTACCGGCCGGACGAACTGCCGTCCGGATCCGAGGCGTTCCAGGAGATGGCCGAGCACAGCGGGTCGAGCCCGATCGGCCTGTCCGCGCTGACCCCCGAGGCCGTCGCGGTGATAGTGCACGACATGTACGGGGCGCCGGAGGTGCAGGCGGCGTTCTGCCGCGAGGTCTGGGCGGTCACCGCGGGAAACCCGTTCGAGACCGTGGAACTGGTCGCCAAGGCGCAGGAGCGCGGGCTGCCACCGGTGGAGGCGTCCTGCCCGCTGCTGCGCGAGGTCGCCGCGGCGACGAAGGGCAGCGGTCTGGTGTCCCGGCTCCAGCGGCTGGGCCGGGTGGCCGTCCAGTTGGCGTACGCGGTGGCGGTGCTGGGCATCCACACGCAGCTCGACCTGGCCGCCTCGGTGGCCGGGCAGACCCGGGCCGAGGCCGCCGACGCGGTCGAGAAGCTGCGCGGGGCCCGGATACTGACAGGGCATCAGGTCCTGGAGTTCGTGCACCCGTTGATCGCCACCTCGGTCTACCGCAGCATCCCGGCGGAGCAGCGCGTCGAGCTGCACACCAGGGCGGGCTGGGCACTGCTGGACGCCGGGCGCGGCCCGGGGACGGCGGCCCGGCACTGGTTCGAGGTACCGCCGCAGGGCGACGACCTGGTGGTCGAGCAACTGCGGGCCGCCGCCCGGCTGTTCATGAAGGCCGGGGCACCGGACACGGCCCAGCGCTGCCTGGCCAGGGCGCTGCGGGAGCCGCCCTCGCGTCGGCAGCGGGCCGGGGTGCTGTTCGAACTCGGCTACTCCACCCTGCTGTACGACCCGGCGGCCACCGTCGGGCACCTGCGCGCGGCCCTGGCCGAGGAGGGCCTGCCGGAGGAGCTGCGGCAGAGCATCATCGTGCGGCTGGCCCAGTCCCTGGCCCACAGCAACCAGTTGGACGAGGCGGCCAGGGTCACCGCCGAGGCCGCGCGGGCGGCCGAGTCGCACAAGGCGTGGCTGCGGCTCCAGGTGTGGAACCTGATGTGGTGCTCCTTCGACGCCGACGAGCGGGGTTCCGCCGTCCGTTCGGCCCGGCTCGCGGAGCTCGCCCAGCGGATCGAGGCGGCCGGGGACACCTCCGTCGCCGGGCGCTACGTCCTCGGCCTGCGGGCCTGGGACGCGGTGGTCCGCGGCGAGCACAAGGACACCGTCACCCACTACGCCGACCTGGCGCTGGAGGGCGGGCTCAGCTGGA
>FTAE01000237.1_pt1 | contig 15476 bp, 12 predicted proteins | sample 1638991 | NCBI WGS metagenome assembly FTAE01 (sample SAMEA3914812, study PRJEB12502) | metagenome | biome: forest; material: soil | place: Canada | collected 2011-07-07 | depth 0.1 m
GCGCCGCCGACCAGCAGCCCGATCACCTTGGCGTTGCCCCAGCCCCAGGCGCTGCCCTGGGTGACGCCGAAGACCAGGCCGCTCATGCCGAGCGCCAGCGCGATCACGCCGACCGGGTCGGGCATCCGGCGCCCGCTGGGCGCGTCGGCGCCGACGCCGCGCACCGCGAGCACCACGAACAGCACGCCCAGCGGCAGGTTGATCAGGAAGACGGCGCGCCAGCCCCAGACGTTCACCAGCAGCCCGCCCAGGCTCGGGCCGACGGCGGCGGCCATGCTGCCGACCGCGCCCCAGACGCCGATCGCGGCGGCCCGGCGGGCGGGCACGGTGTGCGCCAGGACCAGGCCCAGCGAGGCCGGGATCATGCCGGCCGCGCCGATGCCCTGCAGCGTACGGGCGGCCACCAGCAGCGGCAGGTTCGGGGCGATCCCGCTGAGCAGCGAGGCGCAGGTGAACAGGCCGGTGGAGATCACGAACAGCCGGCGCCGCCCGAGGATGTCGGCGACCCGCCCGGCGACCGCCAGCAGCGCCGCGAAGACCACGGTGTAGGCGGTGATCACCCAGGTCAGGTGGGCCAGCGGCTCGCTGCTGAAGTCGGAGCGCAGGCTGGGGAAGGCGACGTTGACCACCGTCGTGTCCAGGACCGCGAGGAAGGTACCCCCGGAGGCCACCACCAGGGCCAGTCTGGAGGACCGGGGCTCCTCGGTTTCAGCGGCGCTGTCGCCGTTCTCCGGCCGGATTGAGGTGGTCGTCATGCCGGGGTTCCCTCCGTCGTCTGGAATGCCGCAGGCAGTCAGGACGAGCCTACTATCAAAACGAACGATCGTGCATTAATTGCGACGATCGGGTCACCTCCGACCCGATCGCCCGCTCACCGGATCAGCTGTTCACCGGGTCAGCTCCTCCACCGGGCGGCTCACGCTGTCGGACGGCAGCGGCTGCTGCGCCAGCACCGCCCGGGCGATGGCGTCGGAGTCCTGCAGGATCACCGAGTTCACCCCCGGCCGGATCCCGGCCGCCGTCGCCCAGTGCACCGACTCGGTCGGCACCCCGAAGGCGAAGCGGCGCGGATGCGGCCGACCGGCCGCGTCGACCAGGTGGAACGGCGCGGGGGTGACCGCCAGGCCGCCGGTCTCGTAGCCACCGGCGGCGGCGTCGCCGATCTCGTACGGGCGGCACTGCCCCTCCGCCAGCAGCCCCCGCAGCAGCGGATCGGCGGTCTGCCGCAGCGCGCTGGTCGGCAGCCTGGCCTCGATCAGCGCGGTCGCCGTGGTCCGCGAGCCCGGGACCTCCGCCGACTCCACCGCGAAGGCCCCGGCCTCGGCGTCCGGCCTGGCCCGGGTCTGCGGGCCGAGCACCCGCAGCACCCCGGCCTCGATCAGCGCGATCGCCTCGGCGATCCGCCGGGCGGGCGGGCCGATCGACAGGAAGGCGTTCAGCGGGGTGTACCAGCCGTCCAGGTCCTCGCGGTGCGACTCGCCGGTGAGACCGCCGTGGTCCACCACCTGCCTGACCTCGTTCCGCAGGTCGCGCAGCACGTCCAGGGCCGCCTTCAACGGGCCCTCGACGTTGCCCTCCCGGGCCGCGTCCAGATCCGCCCGCAGGTGGCCCAGCAGCCAGGTCCGGAACTCCTGCGGCGAGCCGAAGTCGCGTCCGTCCAGCGGCCGGGCGATCCGCGTCCAGTCCCACCGGTCCGCCGCGCCGATCCCGAACTCCTCGACCAGCGCCGCCTCCTGCGGGCTGCCCCACTCCACCGCCAGGTACCGCAACCGCAGCGCCTCGGCCTCGGCCGCCCGGCCCTGGGTGGTCAGCAGCGCGGCGTAGTAGACCGCCTCGACCTCCTTGGCGATCAGCGGCCACAGCTGCGAGCGGAAGTCCAGGCCGCCGCGCCGCCGGGACTGGCGGCGCAGCGTGTCCACGGTCCCGGGGGTGAGCACCGCCGGCAGGTGCCTGCCGTGCGGCCCCTTCTGGTTCTCGCCGCGCGAGTGGAACGGCAGCCCGCGCCGGGAGCCGGCCACCAGCACCGGCTCCCGGCCGGACGGGCGGTAGACCAGCCGGTCCCCCTCCCCCTGCGGTTCGAAGTACCCGCCCCGGCCCAGCGTCAGCAGGGCCGTGTAGTCGAAGAAGTTGAGGCCGAGGCCGAGCAGCGCGACGGTCTCGCCCGGCAGCACCGCGTCCAGGTCGACGTCCGCCGGGTTGGCCGGGGTGATGTAGACCAGGCCGTGCCTCCGGGCGAACTCGGCGCGGTCGACCTCGGTGCCGGTGTGCCGCGCCGGCAGGTGGCCCTGGGCCAGCACGACCGCGTGCAGCCCCTCCAGCCGGGTGCCGTTCTCCAGCAGCACCCGCTGGGCGCCGTCCGCCGTCTCCTCCTCCAGGCCCACCGCGCGGGAGCGGTGCACCACCGTACGCAGTTGGCCCGGGGCGGTCCTGACCACCCGCTGGAAGACCCACTCCAGGTAGCGGCCGTAGAAGGCGCGGGTGGGGTACGAGTCGGGGCCCAGCGTGCGGGCCTCGGCCATCACCTGCCGGCTGTAGCCGTCGGCCTCGCTCGGGTTGGCGACGTTCAGGAAGCGGGCCCACTGGTACAGGCTCGGCCCCCGGACCAGCGGACCGGCCAGGGTCACGCTGTCGTCGGTGAACATGGTGACCTGGCCGGCCACCGTGTTCATCAGCAGGTGCGGCGACTGGCCGGTGCGCCACACCTGCCCGGCGCCGGGCGGGAACGGATCGACCACGTGCACGGTGACCGGTCCGCCGCCGCCGCGTGCGGCGTTGGCGCAGAGCCGTTCCAGGACCGAGAGCCCCCTCGGGCCCGCGCCGATGAGGCAGACGTCGAGCTGCCCGCTGTTCATTGGTCACTGCCTCCACTGTTGTCGGACCGGAACTGTCGTCGGACCGGAGCGTACGTGTGTCGGACCGGGGTCCGGCGTCAGGCGGGCGCGCTCGCGCCGCTGAGCTGCCACCCGGCGGCCTCGCGGTCGGCCGGGGCCCGGGCCGGGATCCGGGCCTGGCCCTCGGCGCCGCGCTTCAGCGCCGCGCCGATCTCGGCCGAGGCCCGGCGCCGCGCCTGCGGATCGCCGCTGCCCAGGTCGCGCAGGGCCGCCAGGACCACGTCCAGGTCCAGCGCCAGTTCGGACAGGATGTCCGCGACGGCGGCGGCGTTGGAGCCGAGGATATCGGTCCACAACCCGCTGTCGCCCCCGGCGATCCGGGTCGCGTCGCGCAACCCCTGCCCGGCCACCCGCAGGTGCGCCTCGTCGCCGACCAGCAGCCGGGCCGCCAGCAGGCTGGAGACCAGGTGCGGTGCGTGCGAGGTGAGCGCGACCGCGCGGTCGTGCTCGGTGTGCGCCATCGTCAGCGGCCGGGCGCCGCAGAGGTGCACCAGTTCCAGCGCGCTGCGGACCGCGTCCTCGCGCGAGTGGACGGACGGGGTGAGCACCCAGGGGCGGCCGTGGAAGAGGTCGGCCCTGGCCGCGAGCGGCCCGGACCGCTCGCTGCCCGCCATCGGGTGCCCGCCCACATAGCGGGTCAGGTCGCAGCCACGCTCGGCCGCCTCCTGCTGCGGGCCCGCCTTGACGCTCGCCGCGTCGGTGAAGTACCGGGCGAGTGAAGACAGTTGGGCCTCCCGCAGGACGGCGCCGGTGTGCCGCGGCGGTACCGCGATCACCGCCAGGTCCACCGGGGCGGCCGGGCGGCCCGCCGTGCCCGCGCCGATCGCGGCGGCGGTGGCCGCCGCCTGCGGGTCGCGGTCCAGCAGGTAGGTGTCCACCCCCCGGCCGGTGAGGGCGAGGGCGATGGAGGTACCGATCAGGCCGGTACCCACCACTGCGGCGGTGCGCATCAGCTGCTGCGCCACAGCACGGGGCAGAACTCCGGGTCGCTGTAGTCCGGCGTGCCCTCGGGCGTGCGGCGGACCAGGCTGTCGTGGTTGTACGACACGGCCGAGCCGTCCGAGCGAGTGAACTCGCGGTAGCGGTTCTCGCCGTCCTGGAGGTGGAAGGAGATCGCCCGGCGCGGGCGGTCCGCGGTGTTCGGACCGCTGCCGTGGTAGGTGCGGCAGTGGTGGAAGCTGACGTGACCCTTGGGGATCTCCATCGGGATCTTGGTGACCTCGGTGCCGTTGAAGCGGGCGTTCTCCTCCAGCATGGCCTCCAGCTGGCTGCGGTCCCGCTCGGCGAAGTGCAGCGAGGTCGCGTCGTTGACGGCGGTCTCGCGCCAGCGGTGGCTGCCGTCGACCATGGTGATGGTGCCGAGCTCCACCGTGCAGTCGTGGAAGGGGATGAACGCCGTCAGCATCCGCTCCGAGGTGCAGTTGGCCCAGTAGTGGCGGTCGAAGTGCCACGGCACGATGTTGGACTGCTCGCCCGCCACCGGCGGCTTGTAGATCAGCGTGGACTGGAAGGCCCGGATCTCGTCGGCCTGCGCCAGCCGCGCGGCGATGGCGCCCAGCAGCGGCTTGCGGAGGACCCTGGCGATCGTGTCGTCCTCGTAGTGGATGTAGTCGTTGTGCCGCTGCACCGGGCCCTGCTCCGGCTCCCAGTAGGCGAGCTTCGGCGGGCGGGCCGGCAGCGTGCGGTCGCGGTGGCCCGCGTAGAAGCGCTCGCTCGCGGCCTCCAGCTGGTCGGTCTCCTCGTCGGTGAAGACCTTCCCGGAGAGGTACCAGCCGCGCTCGGCGTACGACGCGACCTCGCGCTCGGAGGGCAGCAGCTCCCGCTCCGCCCCGGTCAGCGTGAACAGTTCGGATTCCTGGACAGTCACGGTGCTTTCTCTTCCTTCGGTACGTGTTCGGTACGTGGGTCCGGGGCTGCCGCCGTCAGGCGTCGACCTTGTCCTCGTGGGCCACCGCCGCGTACAGCGCCTTGATGTTGCCGCTGCCGAAGGTGCGCGCCCCGTGCCGGTCGATGAGCTCCCAGAAGAAGGTCCGGCGGACGTGCATGGACTGGGTGAAGATCTGGAAGACCTGGCCCCAGTGGTCCCGGTCGACCAGCACGTTGGTGTCGCGCAGGTCGCTGATCGCCAGGTCGGGCAGGCCCAACCGCTGCTCCAGTTCGGCGTAGTACGCCTCGGGGGTGCTCAGGAAGCGCACCCCGCGGCCCTCCAGGGTCTTCACCGCGCCGACGATGTCCTCGCCGAGCAGCGCCAGGTGCTGCACGCCCGCGCCGCCGTGCCGGGCCAGGAACTCGTCGATCTGGCCGGGCTTGCGGTCGGTCACCGGCTCGATCAGGGTGAAGGTGACCTTGCCGGACGGGCTCTGCACCACCTTGGAGTCCATGGCCTGCTCGCCGACCTCGATGAACTCCTCGAAGATCTGCGTGAAGCCGAAGACCCGCTGGTAGAACTCGACCGTGGGGCCGAGCTCGCCGGCGGGCAGGCAGATCGCGGCGTGGTCCACCACGTTCACCAGGGCGTCGCCCTGCTCCGGGTCCGGTACGAACATGTCGACCGCGCCGGGCAGGAAGGCCTCGCGGTCTCCGGAGCGCTCCACGAACCGGTGGCTGACGTCGCCGAAGCCGACGACCGAGGCGGTGACCACCCGGTCCTCGCCGACCTGGTGCCGCTCCGGCTGCTCGACCGCGACCGCGCCCCGGGAGACGGCGGTCGCCAGCGCCTCGGCGGCGTCGTCGACCTCGAACGCGATGGTGGCGACACCGTCGCCGTGCCGGGCCACGTACGTGGCGGCCGGGTGCCGCTCGGTCAGCGCCGAGGTGAGCAGCAGTTGGATGCCGCCCTGGCGCAGCAGCAGCGAGCGCTGGTCGGCTAATCCGGTCTCCGGGCCACCCTGGCCCACCAGTCGGAAGCCGAACGCCGTGCACAGGTAGAACGCGTACTGCTGGGCATCGCCGACATAGAACTCGACGTGGTCCACCCCATCGATCCTCATGCGTGTTCCTTTCGTTCCACGCGACGACGGGTCCGCGTGGTGGAGGGTCCGCCGAGCAGCAGGCTCACGTTGTGGCCGCCGAAGGCGAAGGAGTTGGACAGCACGGCCCGGACGTCCTGGCGCCGCGCGCTGCCCCGCACGTGGTCCAGGTCGCAGGCGGGGTCCGGGTCTTCCAGGTTGTGGGTGGGCGGCAGCGCGCCCTCGGCGATGGCCAGCGCGCAGATCGCCGCCTCCACCGCCCCGGAACCGCCGAGCAGGTGCCCGGTCATCGACTTGGTGCCGCTGACCGCCGGCGAGTGGTCGCCGAAGACCGCGCGGATGGCCTTGGTCTCGGCCACGTCGCCGAGCTTGGTGGCGGTGCCGTGCGCGTTGACGTAGTCGACGTCGGCGGCGGTGAGCGAGCCGGAGGCCAGCGCGGCGCGCATGGCCTGGGCCGCCCCCTCGCCGTCCGGGCGGGGGGCGGTGGGGCGGTACGCGTCGGTGCTGCCGCCCCAGCCGAGCAGGTCGGCGTAGCCGGCCGCGCCGCGCGCCTCGGCGAACCCGGCCCGCTCGACCACCAGCACGCCCGCGCCCTCGGACAGCACGAAGCCGTTGCGGCGGCGGTCGAAGGGGCGGCTCGCGGCCTCCGGGTCCTCGAAGCCGTGGGCCAGGGCCCGCGCGTGGGCGAAGGCCAGCGCGGTGGTGGCGTTCAGCGGGGACTCGGCCCCGCCGCAGACCACCACGTCGGCCTCGCCGTAACGGATCAGCCGGGCGGCCTCGGCGACCGCGTGCGCCCCGGCCGCGCAGGCCGTGGCGACGGCCGAACTCCAGCCGCGGATGCCGTACTTGATGGCGATCCTGGCCGCCGCCATGTTCGGCAGCATGCCCGGCAGCAGGTACGGGCTGACCGCTGTCGGACCGCGTTCGGCCCGCTCCAGCGCCTGCGCCTCGTAGGTGGTCAGGCCGCCGGCGCCGCTGGAGACCACGATCGCGACCCGGGTCGGGTCGACGTCGGTGCCGATCACCAGTCCGGCGTCGGCGATCGCGTCGTCGGCGGCGGCCATGGCCATCAGCACGAAGCGGTCGACCAGCCGGCCCTCGCTGGGCGGCAGCACCTCGGCCGCGGTGATGTCAGGCGCGATGCCGATCTCGCTGACCACACCGTCCAGCTGGTGGCCCGCGGGCGGCCGGCGCAGCCCGGACTTGCCGTGGCAGAGCGCGTCGAACAGCTCCGCCGCGCCCCGGCCGAGCGGGGTGAAGGTGCCGAGGCCGGTGACCACGGCGGCGTTGGATCCGCTGGCCACGCTCACTTGGCACCCGCCGGGGCGGCCAGCGGCACCGCGCCGCTACGGAAGCTCTCCCGCAGCAGGACCTTGCGGACCTTGCCGGTCGGGCCGAGCGGGATCAGCGCCGGGTCGACCACGGCGACCCGCTCGACGGTGGCGGCGACGTGCTCGTCCAGCTGCGCCAGCACCTCCTCGGTGCGGTCGGCCTGCTGGTCGGCGGCGGGGTCGAGCACCAGCAGCACCGAGGTGGTGACCCGGCCCTCCTCGCGGACCGCGACCACGGTGCACTCCAGCACGTCGGGGCAGCCGGCCAGCACCTGCTCCTCGGCCAGCGCGGTGTACAGCGTGCGGCCCTCGCCCAGGTCCACCGCGTCGACCAGGCGGTCGACGTGGAAGAAGTACCCGGCCTCGTCCCGGAAGACCAGGTCCCCGGTGAGGAAGTAGCCGTCCCTGCGGGTGCGGTAGGTGGTCACCGAGTCGTTCCAGTAACCCAGGGCCAGGGTCGGCGCGTTGATGCCGAGCTGGCCGATCCGGCCGGTGCCCAGCTTCTCGCCGTCCTCGTCGAGCACGACCGCGTCGGAGAAGGCGTGCGGCTTGCCGATGCAGCGCGAGTAGCGCTGGGTGTCCGGGGTGTGCGTGATGAAGAACTGCGAGTGGCCCATCTCGGTCGAGCCGAGGCCGTCGATGAAGTGCGAGCCGGGGCTCCGCCGCCGGGAGGCGCCGACGCCGACCTCGCGGCTGCCGACCGCGACCAGCTTGCGGATGTGCGCCTCGTGGGCGCAGTCCCCGGTGTTCCACCAGGACCGGACCGTGTCCAGGTCGCGGACGGACAGGTCGTGTCCGGCCAGCTCCGACCAGGTGGCGGAGAAGCCGAGCACGCACTCCGGCTTCCAGCGCTCGATGGCCGACAGCACGTTCTCACCGTCGGAGGTGGAGACCAGGGCCAGCTGCACCCGGTTCGCCAGCGCCAGGTTGACCGCGATCACGGTCGCGGCGTGGGCGGAGGGCAGCGCGCCGAGCATCCGGTCCAGGCCCTGCGGCTTGGGCAGCTGCAGGCGGTGCCGGATGGAGGCGAACAGGCTGTGGTGCGAGTGCGCCACCGCCTTGGGCAGCCCGGTGGTGCCGGACGAGTGGGTGATCACCACCGGCTCGTTGCCGTGGTGCCGGTAGGGGCGGGGCGCCGCCGACGGGTCCGCCGCGCCCAGCTCGGAGACGTCCGCGAGCAGCGGCGCGCCGAGGTCGAAGCCTTCGAGCACCGCCCGGTGGGCGGTGTCGGTGAGCACGCCCACGGCGCGCAGCCGCTGGATGTAGCGGCTGGCGGGCTCGCCCGCCAGGCGTCCGTTGATCAGCGCCGGGATCGCGCCGATCCGGGCCAGCGCCAGGTAGTTGAGCACCTGGTCGGCGGCGTTGCTGACGAACACCGCGACCGGGTCGCGCGGGGCGACGCCGAGGGCGTGCAGCGCCGCCGCCCGGGCGGCCACCCGCTCGCCGAGCTCGGCCAGGGTCAGCGGCTGCCAGGCCGGGTGCCCGTCGACGTCGGTGTCGAAGGTCAGGGTGGGCTGGTCGAGGCCGTGGCCCCGGTCGATGAGCGCGGTCAGGACGTTGCCGACGCCGAGCTCCTGGTCCGCCGCCAGCTCCGCGCGGTCGTTCTTGGCAGTCATAGCGGTGACTCCACCTCTCTGTGACTCGTACGGGCCTGCGGTCAGGAGGAGACAGTGGAGGGGGCGGTCCGCTCGACGATCTCCTTGACCAGGCCGGCGACGGTGAGCAGGGCGACGCTCTCCATCTCGTCCTCTTCGAACTTCACCCCGTAGGTGTCCTCGACCTGGATGGCTATCTCGGCCAGCGAGAGCGACTCCATGTCCAGACCGGCCGGGCCGAGCGGGGTCTCGCCGGTCACGTCGGCAACGTCGTAGTTCATGTTCTTCAGGGCCTCGATGACGAACTGGTGGATTTCGGCGGACATCTGATTCACTCCGATTCATGAGCGTGGACGGACACCCGATGCCGACGGCTTCGGGCATGGTGAGGGTTTTGTGGAACACCACGGACGGGGACGAGCGCGCCAGGGCGCACCTACTGCTGCTGCGCGGTGCGGCGGCGGAACTCGGTGTCCCGGCGTCCGAGATCTGGGTGGAGCACGAGCCCGGCGGCCGCCCGCTGCTGGGCGGGGCCGGCCGGGGTGTCGGGGTCAGCGTCAGTCACGCCCGGCGGGCGTTGGCGGTGGCGCTGTGCGACGGTGCTCCGGTGGGTGTCGATGTCGAGCCGCTGCGCGGACTGTCCGGCGCGGCACTGGCCGGGAAGTGGCTCGCCCCGGCCGAGGCGCGCTGGGTCGAGGAGCTGCCGGGACCGCAACAGGCCCTGGCGTTCCTGTGGTTGTGGACCCAGAAGGAGGCGGTCGGGAAGGCACTGGGCCTGGGGCTGCGGGAGGGTGGGATGAGCAGGCTGGTGGCCCTGCCGGGGGAATGGCCCCCGGCCGGGGACGGGACTCCGGTGCTGCGCCCGCTGCCCGGCGGCCCGGCGCTGGTCTCCGGCGCCGCGCTCGCCGACAGCGGTCGGCTGGTGCTCGGGGTGGCGGTGCGCCGGGACGGCGCGGCCGACCACCGGGTCGAGTTGCGTCGGGTCGAGCTGCCGGACCCGGACTGAGCTGCCCGGGTCACCGGGCGGCCGGCAGCCGCGCGGCGGCCTGGAGCACCTGCGCGTTGCGGACCGGCTTCCCGGTCGCGGTGCGCGGCAGCTCCGACAGCAGGTGCAGCGTGCGGGGGCGCTTGTAGGGGGCGAGCCGGCTGGCCAGGGTGTCGGCCAGGCCCTGCGAGGTGACCTCGGCGCGGACGGTGACGTAGGCCTCGATCCCGGCCTCGTGGACCACCACCGCGTCGGTCACCCCGGGCAGTGCCCGGATCAGTGCCTCGACCTCGGAGAGGTCCACCTTCAGGCCGCCGATGGACACCTGGGAGTCCAGCCGTCCGCGCACCGTGAGCAGGCCGGTGGCCTGGTCGAGGCTGCCCGCGTCCTTGGTGTGCAGCCAGCCGTCCCGGTAGCGGGCCGGGTCCTCCAGGCCGACGTACGGGGAGTCCGGCAGGCCGAGCAGGATCTGCCCGTCCTCCACCCGGACCCGCATCCCGGACACCGGGGTGAGCCCGGGGCTGGTGGCCCCGGTCAGGTCGGTGGCGATGACCCCGGCCTCGGTCATCCCGTACATGGCGCCGAGCTGCGCGCCGTAGCCGGTGGTGAAACGTTCCCGCACCTGGTCGTTGAGCAGTTCGCCGCCGGTCACCATCCGGCGCAGCTGCGGCAGCCTGGGCGGGTTCCTGGCGGTTGCCAGCAGCGCGGTCTGCGAGGGCACGCCGAGCAGCGTGGTGGGTTCGGGGCCGGCCGCGACGGCCTTGAGTATGCCGTCCAGCGTCTGGGTCCCGGGCAGTACCACCTGGGTGCCGCTGGCCAGCCCGTAGAGCAGGCCGCCGACCAGGCCGAGCACGTGGACGATGGAGGCCAGCACCACGGTGCGCTCGCCACGCTGTGGGAATCCGTCCAGTCGGGCGTAGCGGTCGATCTCTTCCAGCAGGCTGCCCACCCGGCGGCCGATGACCTTGGAGGGTCCGGTCGATCCCGAGCTCAGCTGGAGCAGTGCGTGGTCCGTCGCGGCGACCTGGCGGCCGCCGCGCAGCGGGGTGATCCGGGTGCGGATGTCGACATAGCCGCGGAGCTTGCCGGTGACCTCCTGCTCCGGCTCGACCACCAGCTGCGGGCTGAGCCTGGCGATCGCCCGGCCCACCTCGTGGGTGGTCAACCGGTAGTCGAGCAGGGCCACCTGGGCTCCGCTGCGCCAACCGGCCAGCATCGCGACGATGCAGCCGAGGGAGGGCGGGAGACGGAGCGCCAGACCGCCGCCCGGTAACAGGCCGGCCTCCTGGTAGCGGGCCTGCTCCGCCGCGACCATCCGGCGCAGTTCCGCCCGTTCCACGGGCTCTCCCAGGTGCAGCGCGACCTCGCGGTCCGGTCCGGGTAACAGGACCTCGTCCACCCAGCCGCACCCGCTGCCCACGGGCCTGCTCGGCGCTGTTCCCTCCACTGCGATCCCCACCCATCTGGTAATTCGGATGATTCCTTGCAGCAATTTTCGGCGACTGCTTACAGACTTCATCACCGCCGCCCGTATGGCAAGCAAAACTTTTATTAACAGCTACTCACGGGTAGCTGTCGATAATTTCCCAGCTCTTCCACCCGGGCACGCGCATTTCGCCCGCCGGTGACTGCGGGCGTGCTGATGGATCAAATTATTCCACTGGACCCGAGCGCGCCATGCCGGATTCAGCCACTCAGGCCCGGGACACGCCGGCAGGGCCGAAATCCCGGACTTCAGGCACCCCCATAAGCGCCATGACCTCGTCGAACTCGTCGATCAGCAGCCGCAGAACGTCCGCTGCGCCATCACTTCCAGAATGCGTGAGGCCCCACAGCACCGGGCGCCCCACCATGACCGCATCAGCCCCCAGGCAGAGCGCCCTGGCTATATCTGCACCATGCCTCACCGCGCCGTCGAAAATGATCCGACATCGACCGCCCACTGCCTGCGAGATTTCTGGGAGTGCGTCGGCGGCGGGCACCGCGAAATCAAGCTGCCGCCCTCCGTGATTCGATACGACAATTGCCTGGACACCGTGCTCGACAGCGAGTACCGCGTCCTCGGCGGTGAGCACGCCCTTCAGCACCAGCGGGAGCGGGCTGCGCTCCCTGAGCCAGGCCAGGTCGGCCCAGGTGATCGACGAGTCGAACTGCTCCCGGGAGTGCCGGGCGATCGCCGACGCGCCCGCCTCCCCCTGGTGCGAGGCCGACATCAGGGCCGGGGCCACGTTCACCGCGCTGATGCCCTCCGGCACGGTGAAGCCGTTGCGGACGTCGCGGTGGCGCCGGGCGACCCTGGGCGCGTCGACGGTCAGCACCAGCGCCCGGTAGCCTGCCGCCTCGGCCCGGCCGACCAGCTCGGCCAGCTGCTCCCGCTCCCTGAGCCAGTACAGCTGAAGCCAGAGCGGGGCGGTCGTCGCGGCCGCGATGTCCTCCAGCGTGCGGCTGGCGAACATGCTGACCGTGAACAGCGCGCCGACCTCTCCCGCCGCCCGGGCGGTGGCCACCTCACCCTCGGGGTGGGCGAGCCGGTGGTACGCCATCGGCGCGATGGCGAGCGGGGCTTCCAGGGCGGACCCGAGCAGCGTGGTCCGCGGGTCGGGCTTGGAGACGTCGACCAGGCAGCGCGGACGGAGCCGCCATCGGTCGAGCGCGGCCCGAGCGGCGATCGGCATGGACTCGGTCCCACTGGCACCCGCCAGAAAGTCCCAGACCGGAGCCGGCAGCGCCGCTTTGGCGGCAGCCTCGTACTCAGCGAGCGACAGCGGTGCCATGTCACGGTCCCCCGTTAAGAACACTCGACTTTAAAAGAAACTCGATGTATCCGGACTGCTGAAACGCGGTAAGGCCAAAGTAAACGCACGACCGTGCAGGAAGCCCCAGTCTTGCATAGTGTCCGCACGGTCGTCCACTTAGTACCATAATGGATCACGGGAGGCCCCCACGAGAAACAGTGGCCTTCCCATGAAGTGAGAAGAGGTGCCGCATGCCAGGCGTGAGCAAGGACAACCGGATCGAGCGGGGCAACCAGACCCGGCGACTGATCCTGGCGCGTACCGTGCAGATCGCGTCAGTGGAAGGCCTCGAAGGCCTGTCACTCGGCCGACTGGCCTCTGAACTGGAACTGAGCAAGAGCGGCGTCTTCGCCCTGTTCGGCTCCAAGGAGGAGCTCCAACTGGCCACCGTGCGCGCCGCCATAAAGATCTACATCGAGTACGTGGTGCAGCCCGCGCGGGACGTCCCCCCCGGTCTGGGCCGGGTCTGGACCATGTGCAGCACCTGGCTCAAGTACTCCGAGCAGCGGGTCTTCCCCGGCGGCTGCTTCTTCTACTCGGTCACTGCCGAGTACGACGCCCGCAAGGGGTTGGTCCACGATACGGTGGTGCAGGCCCGCGACAACTGGCTCTCCTTCGTGGAGCAGACCATCGAGGGCGCGCGTACCGCCGGTGAGGTGGACCAGGACAGCGACGTCCCCCAACTCGCCTTCGAGCTGACCGCGTTCCTTGAGATGGCCAACGCCGAGTCGGTCCTCCACGACGACGCGACCAGCTACCCCAAGGCAGCCAGGGCCGTCCTGAACCGGCTGCGAGCCATCGCCACCGACCCGTCGCTGCTGCCCGACACTCCTTAGACTGGCCGCGGTCCGCCAGGGCCGGGCCCCTGGCCGGAGAGACCCATGGCATTCGACCCGCAGTTCCAAGCCCTCTACCAGGCGCGGACAGGGCAAGACGTCCGCCCGCTCTACACCATGACGCTCGCCGAGGCCCGGGCGGCGGACCTGGCCGCGATCCAGGCCGACGCCGGGACCCCGGAACCGGTCGCCGAGGTCGTCAACCGGTTCTTCCCCGGACCGCAGGGCCCGCTGCCGGTCCGGATCTACCGGCCGACGGCGCCGGAAGGACCGGCCCCGGGCCCGCTGCCGGTCCTGGTCTACTTCTTCGGCGGCGGCTGGACCCTCGGCAGCCTCGACACCGGCGACGCGATCTGCCGCAGCCTGACCAACGCGGTCGGCTGCCTGACCGTGGCCGTCGGCTACCGGCTGGCCCCGGAGCACGTCTTCCCCGCCGCCGTCCACGACTGCTTCGCCGCCGTGCGCTGGATCGCGGACCAGGCGGCGGAGCTGGGCGCGGATCCGGCCCGGATCGCGGTCGGCGGCGACAGCGCGGGCGGCAACCTCAGCGCGGCGGTCACCCTGCTGGCCCGCGACGCCGGCGGCCCCGCGCTCGCCGCGCAACTGCTGGTCTATCCCAACACCGACCACCTCGCCGACACCGGGTCCCGGCGGGAGAACACCGACCCACTGCTGTTCAACGACAAGTCCGTGCAGTGGTACTGGGACAACTACCTGGCCACGCCGGAGGACGGGGCGAACCCGCTGGCCTCCCCGCTGCGCGCGGCCGACCTGTCCGGGCTGCCGCCCGCGCTGGTGGTCACCGCCGAGTACGACCCGCTCCGGGACGAGGGCGAGGCCTACGCCCAACGGCTGCGCGAGAGCGGCGTACCGGTGGAGCTGGCCCGCTACTCCGGAGTCCCGCACGGGTTCTTCGCGATGGCGGGCAGCCTGGACGCGGGCCGCCGGGCGATCCAGCAGGCCGCCGGGTACCTGCGCGACACCTTCGACGGCAGCGCCGCGCCCGACCGCGCCGCCGCCGACCGCACCGCCACCGACAGCACCGACCTGAGAGGCTGACACCGTGCCGGCGACCTCCCCCGCGACCGCTCCGCAGGCGCTCGACCTCACCGAGCTCCACGGTTCGCTCACCGATCCGCTGCTCGACGCCATGAACTTCCTCAACGAGGCCGTGGGGCGCTTCCCCGACGCGCTCTCCTTCGGTGCCGGGCGGCCCACCGAGGGCTCCTTCGAACCCGAGCAACTGGCCCGCCACCTGCGGTCGTTCACCGACCACCTGGCGCAGGAGCGCGGCTGGAGCCAGGACCGGATCCGCACCGCGCTCTACCAGTACGGCCGCACCAACGGCATCATCCACGACCTGATCGCCCGCACCCTGGTCAACGACGAGGGCATCGAGGTGCCGCCGGAGGCGGTGGTGGTCACCACCGGCGCGCAGGAGGCGATGCTGGTCACCCTGCGCGCGCTGTTCGCCCGGCCGGAGGACACGCTGCTGGTCAGCTCGCCCTGCTACGTCGGGGTGACCGGCGCGGCGCGGCTGCTGGACATAGCCGTCCGGCCGGTGCCGGAGGGGGCGGCCGGGCCGGAGCCCGAGGCGGTGCTGGCGGCGGTGCGCGCGGTCCGCGCGGCGGGCGGCCGACCACGCGCCCTGTACCTGGTGCCCGACTTCGCCAACCCCTCGGGCGCGAGCATGACCGTGGAGGCCCGGCGCGGGCTGCTGGAACTCGCCGAGCGGGAGGACCTGCTGATCCTGGAGGACAACCCGTACGGCTTCTTCGTGCGCGGCGGCTCGGCCCGGCCGACGCTGAAGTCCCTCGACCGCGCCCGCCGGGTGCTGTACTTCGGCTCCTTCGCCAAGACCGCCCTGCCGGGCGCGCGGGTCGGCTACGTGATCGCGGACCAGGAGGTCGCGGGCCCGCAGGGCGAGCGCACGCTGCTCGCCGACGAGCTGTCGAAGATCAAGAGCATGACCACCGTCAACACCTCGGCGATCAGCCAGGCCGTCATCGGCGGGATGCTGGTCGAGTGCGGCTTCCGGCTGCGGGAGGCCAACGCCGAGGCGATCGCCTTCTAC
>FTAE01000204.1_pt1 | contig 15323 bp, 17 predicted proteins | sample 1638991 | NCBI WGS metagenome assembly FTAE01 (sample SAMEA3914812, study PRJEB12502) | metagenome | biome: forest; material: soil | place: Canada | collected 2011-07-07 | depth 0.1 m
CGCGGGCTGGCACATCGCCACCGCGCAGGCCGCCGCACAGCGCCGGGGCTTCCTCGGCCTGGTCGCCGAGCAGTCCCTGTACAACCTGCTGGCCCGCACCGTGGAGCTGGAGGTGCTGCCCTCGGCGCAGCACCACGGCCTCGGCGTGATCCCCTGGTCGCCGCTCCAGGGCGGCCTGCTCGGCGGCGTCCTGCGCAAGGCCGGCGAGCAGGGCGGCCGGAGCGCCAAGCGGGCGGAGGAGCTGACCACCGCCCAGCGCGAGCAGCTCCAGGCGTACGAGGACTTCTGCGACAAGCTCGGCGAGGCGCCCGGCACCGTGGCGCTGGCCTGGCTGCTGCACCAGCCGGCGGTGACCGCCCCGATCGTCGGCCCGCGTACCGGCGACCAGCTGGACACCGCGCTGAAGGCGCTGGACGTGAAGCTCGACACGGACGCGCTCACCCGTCTGGATGAGATCTTCCCGGGCCACAAGACCGCGCCGGAGGACTACGCCTGGTGACCCGCCCCGGCCCGACGGCCGGGACGTCCGGCCGCGACGGACACGCTCCGTCGCGGCCACACCCGCCTCACACCTCTCTCCTGCCGTCACCCTGTACCATCCGATCCGCCCGGGCCGATCCGCCCAGGACGCCGGAATCGTGACCGATCAGTAGGTAGATGTGACCCCCTCGACCGAGCCCTGGACCGGCGTCGCCCAGTCCTCGACCGCCGCTCCCGAGCCCGGGAGGCGCGCCGGCTGGCTCAGCCTGTGGCCCGGTCTGCTGACGCTCGGACTCTGCCTCTACCGGATCGGCCGCCCGCAGCTGTGGCGTGACGAGTTCGCCAGCGCCAGCGCCGCCTCACGCAGCTTCGGCCAGCTGTTCGGGCTGCTCGGCCACGTCGACGCCTCGACCGGCTGCTACTACCTGCTGCTGCACGTCTGGATCACCCTCTTCGGCAGCTCGCCCACCGCGCTGCGCACCCCCTCGGCCCTGGCCATGGCCGGAGCGGCGGTGCTGATCGCCCAGATCGGCTCCCGGCTCTACGGCCGCGCCGCCGGGCTGGCCGGCGGCCTGGTGTTCGCGGTGATCCCGGCCGTCTCCCGGTACGGGCAGGAGGCACGGGCCTACGCGCTGGCGGTGTTCGCGGTGGCCCTGGCCACCTTCCTGCTGCTGCGCGCGCTGGAACGCCCGGGCCGGGCCCGCTGGGCGGGCTACGCCGCCGCCGTGCTGCTGGTCAGCCTGATCCACGTGGTCGCGCTCAGCTGCCTGGTCGGGCACGCGGTCGCGGTCTGGCTGCACTGGCGCAAGCACCACGACCGCCGGGTGGTGGGCTGGTTCGCGGGCGCCGTCGTGGTGGTGCTGGTACTGGTCTCGCCGCTGCTGATCCTCGCCCACTCGCAGGTGAACAACCAGCTGACCTGGCTGGCCCGACCCGACCTGGCCCGGCCCCAGCACCTCGCGATGGACCTGTGGATCGACCTGTACGCCTCCCGGATCGGCGGGCTGATCGCCGCCGTACTGGTGCTGATCGGCGTGCTGCTGCCGCTGCGGCGCAAGCGGCAGCGGGCGGTGACGCTGTTCCTGGTCGCCTGCGGCGTCCTGCCGGTGCTCGCGGTGATCCTGGTGTCGGAGCTGGGAACCTCCTACTTCCTCGGCCGCTACCTGCTCTTCACCGACATCGCCTGGTCGGTGCTGGCGGGCGCCGGGCTGGTCGGCGCGGCGGGCGCGCTCGCCGCGAAGGTGCGGCTGCCGCAGGGCGGGCGCCGGTTCACCGTCCCGGTCGCGGCGGTGGCCGCGGTGGCGCTCGGGCTGCTCGCGGTCTGGACCAACCAGACCGGCGTCCGCGCCTACGGCTCGCACGAGTGGACGCACTACCCGAGCGGCGCCAACCCGGGCTACTTCGCCTACCAGGGCGCCGCCGACCTGCTCGCGAAGCGGGCGCAGCCGGGCGACGGCGTCGTCTACCTCGGCTACAACCCGATCATGCTCAACCTGGGCGTGCCCTACTACCTGGGCTCCCGGGTCTCGCTCGACCAGGTCTTCGTCAGCCGCACCCCGGCCCAGGACAACAGCTACTACCCGGAGTACTGCACGTCCCAGGCCGCCTGCCTGGCCAAGGCCCCGGACCGGATCTGGATGGTCGAGCTCGCGGGGGACAGCGGCGAACCGGCGGCGCAGAAGGCGCAGAAGAAGCTGCTGCACAAGCAGTACCGTGTGAGCACCGAGTACCACCTGGCGCTGGTCAACGTGAGCCTGCTGGTGCGCAGGTCCTGATCCCGGCACACGGGGCCGCGACACCCGGCCCCGGCCGGAACCGTCCGGCCCCGGCCGGGACAACCGGCCCCGGCCCGCGCCGGATCCGAGGAGGAGGCAGCCGGTGAACCGGACCTGGATCGCGTTCCTGCGGGCGGTCAACGTCGGCGGACGCAAGGTCGAGATGGCCCGGCTGCGGGCCCTCCTCGACGGCATGGGGCTGGCCCGCGTCCGGAGCTACATCGCCAGCGGCAACGTCTTCTTCGACGCCGAGCTGGACACCCCGGCCGAGCGGGCGGAGCTGACCGCGACGATCGAGGCGCGGCTGCGGGAGGAGTTCGGCTTCGACATCCCGGTGGTGCTGCGCAGCACCGACGAGGTGGCGGCGGCACTCGCGGCGGCCCCGTTCGACCAGGTCGAGCTCACCCCGGACACCCGCCTCAGCATCGCCTTCCTGTCCGGCCCGCTCACCGGGCTGACCCTGCCGCTGCGCTCCCCCAAGGGCGAGTGGGAGCTGCTGGGCGCGACCGAGGGCGAGGCGTACCTGGTCTCCTGGCGGGTGAACGGCCGGGTCGGCGACAACCCGGTGGCGGCGCTGGAGAAGGCGTTCGGGGTGAAGGGCACCGCACGGTTCTTCCACACCACCGAGAAGATCCTGGCTGCGGCCCGGAAGCCCTGACCGGCCGTATCCGGCTCCACTCGGCTCCCAGCCCTCGGCTCGCGGCGGTCGGCGCCCGGCTCCCGGCCCTGGGCTCCCGGCCCCCGGCCCCCGGCTCGGGTCGGCTCAGGCCGGCCCGTTCCAGTCGAAGGTCGGTGGCAGCACCCCCTCCAGGGTGAGCAGCCAGCGCTTCACCTCCATGCCCAGCTCCCCGCCGCCGAAGCCGCCGATGCCGTCCGCGGCCACCACCCGGTGGCAGGGCACCAGCAGGAAGATCGGGTTCGAGCCCATGATCGAACCGACGTTGCGGGCCGCCTGCCCCAGCTGCCCGGCCGCCAGCTCCGGCTCGAACGCACCGCTGCGGACCGCGAGTTCGCCGTACGCCACGGTCTGCCCGTAGCCGACCGTCCGGTGCAGCGCGGACAGCACGGTCCGCTGCGGGCCGAGGGCGGTGCGCCCCCAGTCCAGCGGCAGGTCGAAGTCGCGGCGGGTGCCCGCGAAGTACTCGGCGAAGCGCTGCGCCACCAGCGCCGCCTTCGGCTCGTCGCCGGGCCTGACCGCGTCCGGTGCCTCGGCCCCCTCGCCGAAGTTGGCGGAGACCACCCCGTCGGCGGTGATCCCGACCCGGACGGGGCCGCTGGGGAGCGGGGTCGGCACAGTGATCCAGGAGACCGGCATGGTCGGCATGGCCCTAGTCCATCACGCTCCCGCTGTGCGCTGCCGGGGTTTTCACCCGGCCGCGTTTTTGCCTCTGAGGCAAGCTTCTTGCCTGCGGGACCGCCGGGGTGTGGACTGAGGCCATGGAGAACGATCGCGGCCTCCCGCTGGAGGACCTGCCCGGCCTCGGTGCCCGCCTGCGCGAGCGCCGCTTGAGCAGCCGACTCACCCTGGAGGCAGCCGCCGCCCGGGTGGGCCTGTCGCCCGCACACCTCTCCCGGCTGGAGACGGCCAAGCGTCAGCCCTCACTACCGGTACTGCTCGGCCTCTCCCGAGCATACGGCGTCCCGGTGGAGTCGCTGCTGCTCGGGGCGGAGGTTCCGGGCGCACCCTCGCCGGTGGTCCGGGGCTCCTCCGGGCCGTCCGGGCCCGGCGGCGCCGACGAGGGCCTGGCGGGCGGCTGGACCTACCGCCCGGCCGGCACCCCGGGCCGGGCGATGCAGGCCCTGCGGGTGCACATCCCCAGCCGGGTCCAGGACGAGGTGGTCCGGGTCCACCCCGGCGAGGAGTGGCTGTACGTGCTGCACGGCCGCCTGCTGCTCTCCCTCGACCGGGAGGACTACCGGCTCGAACCGGGCGACGCCGCCCACTTTGACTCGATGCGCCCGCACCGGCTGGCCTCGATCGACCGGCCGGGGGTGGACCTGCTGTTCCTGCACACCCTGCTGCAGAGCCCGACCGCCGACCTGTTCCCCCACTGAACCCCCGCCGGAACCCACTGCCCCCGAACCAGCCTTCCGCCCGAATCCGAGGAGCCGGTCATGTCCACTCTCGCTCAGCCCACCGAGGACGGCAGCACCCGCACCGAGCGCCGCGTGGGCGTCCGCGTCTTCATCTACGTCATCGGGCTGCACGTGTTCGCGGCCTTCGTGATGCTGCTCATCTACTTCGGCCACCGGGGCTGACCGCCCCCGCATCCGTACGATTCGAACACCGGATCACCTTCCGGCAACTCCCCCACGGATTGTCACTGCACAGTGACATGCTGTGCTCGTCAGCGAGATCCGGCCGCCACCGTCCCAGGGGGGAACAGCGCCATGCCCGAGCAGGAGACCCCAGCAGCACCGCAACCATCCCGGTGGGCACGGAAGTTACCGCCGGGCAGGTCACGCGTGGCGTGGCGTGGCGGCGGCGTGGCCCTGCTGCTGGTCCTGCTCGGGATCACCGCGGCGGTGGCCGGGCCCAGCGGACGCGGCAGCGCGGGCGGCTCCCGACCCGTCTCCGGCCCCGGCGACCTGTCCGGCGACCCATCCGGCGCGGCGTCCGGGCCGGGGTCCGCCGGGTCCTCCGCCTTCGCCGCGCCCCCGACCGGGCCCACCGTCGGCACCGCCAAGGGCTCGGGCAGCGCGCAGGGCGGCCCCGGATCCGCCGCCTCGGCCGGTCCGGCACCACTGACCCATCCGTCCACCCGGCTCGCCCCGGCCCCGGCCAGGGCCGGGGCGGCGACCGTCCTCGAAGCCGACGACAGCCACTACCGACAGGAGTTGACCGTCGGCGAACGCCTGCTCGGCACCCCTGGCTTCGCCGCCTGGTCCGCGCGGACACTGGCGGATCCCGCCGACCGCTCCGACACCGCCCGGGCCGACGCCGAGTTCACCGGGTCGGACCAGCCCCCGGCCCTCATACCCTGGCGCGCCGACAACGGCGAAGGCGTGGCGGCGGTCCAGCAGTTCGCCCGGGACGGCGCGGACGGCGCCTCGATCGCCACCCGCACCGACGCCGGGAACGCACTGACCTACCTGGCCGACGCGGACCGCCTGGCCCAGCAGGTCAGCGCGGGCGACTAGCCGCCCCCTGGGCGCGGCGGCGACCCGCCGCGCCCCGACGGACCGCCGCTGTGGGCCCGCCCGTGCCGACGGGCCGGGGCCCACAGCGGCAGCGGCAGCCTGCCCGGAGTCAGCCCCGGCGGCGCTCCAGCGCCACCACCGGGATGACCCGGCTGGTCTTCTCCTGGTACTCGCCGAACCGGGGGACGTCCCTGACCTGCTCCGCGAACAGCCGGTCGCGCTCGGCGGGTTCGGTGACGACCGCCGTCACCTCGACGGTGTCGGCGCCGACCTCGATCACGGCATCCGGGTGCGCGACGAGGTTGTGGTACCAGGCCGGGTTGGTCGGCGCGCCCGCAGCCGAGGCGAAGACCAGCCAGCGGTCCCCGTCGACCCGGTAGGTCACCGGCGTGGTGTGCGGCCTGCCCGACTTCGCGCCGGTACTGGTGATCAGCAGCAGTGGCATACCGGTGAAGCTGCCGCCCACCTTGCCCTCGTTGGCCCGGAACTCGTCGATGATCGAGTCGTTGTACGAACTCATGGAATCCTCCGTCGTCAGGTGGCTTCCATCATTTCCCCGAGCCGTCCCAGGACCGCGGATCCCCACCCGAACCAGCGACGCCACGTGTCGGCCGCGCCACCGCTCAGGGCAGCAGCAGGATGCGGCCCAACTGGGCGCGGCCGTCCAGGATCCGGTGCGCCTCGGCGGCCTCGGCGAGCGGCAGCCGCGCGTGCACGGCGGTCCGCAGCCGGCCGTCGAGCGCGTACCCGGCCACCTCGTCCATCTCCGCGCGGGCCTGCTTCGGGTCGGCCGCCCGCCACGCCATCAGGCTGAACCCGGCCACGGACTTGAGCCCGAAGACGGTGGCGACCGGCAGCTCCGTCATCTGGCCACCGGCGACCCCGTACACCACCGCCCGCCCGTGCGGGGCCAGCAGACCGATGCTCCGCAGCAGTACCTCGCCGCCGACCGAGTCGAGCACCACGTCCACACCCCCGGGCGCCGCCGCCCGGACCTGCTCGTCCCAGTCGCCCGCGCTGTAGTCGACGGCGACGTCGGCACCACAGGAGCGGGCGAAGTCGAGCTTGGCGGGCGAACCGGCGGTGGCGATCACCGTCCCCGCGCCGAGGATCCGGGCCAACTGGACGGCCAGATGCCCGATGCTGCCCGCCCCCGCGTGGACGAGCACGGTCTCGCCCGCTGCCGGCCGACCGGTGCGCAGCGCCCGCAGCGCCACCGGACCGGCCATCGGCAGCATGCTGGCCGCGCCGAGGTCGAGCCCGTCGGGAACGGTCGCAAGCCACTCGGCGTCGGCGACGACGTAGTCGGCGAAGGCGTCCTCGGCGACCAGGGCGGCCACCCGCCGCCCCACCAACTCGGCGTCGACCGCCGCTCCGACGGCCTCGACGGTCCCCACCACGTCACCGGTGAGCTTCCCCGGCAGCGGGCGGTGGAAGATCGCCGGCATGGACGGGCCCCGGCGGATCATGGTGTCGACGAAGTTGGCCCCGATCCCCTCGGTGCGGATCAGCACCTGTCCGGGCCCCGGGGTGGGGATATCGGCATCCTCCAGCTTCAGGACTTCTGGGCCGCCGTACTCGTCATAGCGAACGCGTCGCATGGGGACTCCCTGGTCAGGATGGAACGCCGGATATGCTGCGGCAGCCGGGAGACCCAAGTGGACCCCCGGTCAAGTTCTACGACCGACCGTAATGGACCGCCGGTCCAGTTGTCTATGCGGAATGAGACGCCGATGGCAGAGGTACGCCGCGAACGCGCCGACGCGGCACGCAACCGGCGGGCGATCCTGCTGGCCACCGAGGAGTTGCTGACCCAGTACCGGCCCGAGCAGATCTCCATGGAGCAGGTCGCCGCAGCCGCCGGGGTGGGCAAGGGCACGGTCTTCCACCGCTTCGGGAACCGGATGGGACTGATGCGAGCGCTGATGGAGGAGCGGGCACTGGCGCTGCGCGAGGCGACCACCGACGGCCCGCCGCCGCTCGGCCCGGGCGCCGAGCCGCGCGAGCGGCTGCTGGCCTTCCTCGACGGCATCGTCGACCTGGTCGCCCGCAACAAGGGCCTGCTGGCGGCACTCGGCCACGCCACTACCACCGCCCACCAGCCGGACCCCAGCCCCGAACCCGCCCCTGCCACCGCCGCCGCCACCACCACCACGCCGAAACCGCAGCCCGCGCACAGCGACCACCCGGTCTACCGCTTCTGGCACGGCCACCTCGCCGGGCTGATCGCCGAGCTGCGCCCCGACCTGGACGCCGACCTGATCGCCCACCTGCTGCTGGCCGCGCTCCAGAGCGACCAGATCCTGCGGCTGCTGGAGCAGTCGGGCGGCGAGCGCCTGCGCGACACGCTGCGCACCGTGGCCACAGCCCTGCTCGACAGCCGCGAAGGCCAGCCCCGACAGCCCTGACGCCCGGTAAACCCCCAGTTGTTGCGCGCCCACCGGCACGCAACACCTTCCGGCCGCCGCCTCCACCGAACCGCCGCGCGCGGACGCTAGCGTTTTGCCCACAGGGAGCTCGCACTCCGGGAAGACGGTGACTCATGGGCATCTACGGTCAGGACTGGGCCTCGTACCAGTCGACAGCCCCGGACAGCGCCGGTCTGTCCTTCGCGTTCGTCAAGGTCACCCAGGGCCTTGGCTACACCAACCCCAACTGGCAGGCGCAGTACCAGCACGCCGTCTCGGCCGGGCTGGTGGTCGGCGTCTACCACTACCCCGACATGGCCAACTCCCCCCAGGCCGAGGCGGACCACTTCCTCGCGGTGGCGCAGCCGGCCCCGGGCGCGCTGGTGGCGCTCGACTGGGAGGGCTACGACGCCGCCAACCTGAACGTCCCCAAGGCGCAGCAGGCCTCCTACAAGGACGCCTGGATCGCCTACGTCCAGGGAAAGCTGCCGCAGAACCAGGTCGGCCTGTACTGCGACAAGGACTACTGGCTGAACGTGGACACCACGTCCGACTGCGGTGATTTCCTGTGGATCGCCACCGTCGGGCTGCCCGCCGGGCAGCCCGGCATCCAACACCCCTGGTTGTTCCACCAGTTCAGTGCGAACCCGGTGGACCAGGACTTCTGCTCGATGGCGGACGGGCAGGCGCTCAAGCAGTGGGCGCTGGCCAAGACCGCCGCAGGTACCACCGCACCGCCTCCGGAGGATCCCGTGACACCCGCAGACGCAGAGCTCTTCGTGCAGACCCTGATGGCGCATGTCCTGCCCGACGCGGGCATCAAGAACGCGGACGGGACGCAGGCGACCCGCACCATCGCCGACTTCTTCGAGTACCTGGACATCCACAACCGCACCCTGCTGAGCCAGATCGCCTCGCTGTCGGCGCAGGTCACCGCGCTCTCGGCGGCGGTCACCGCGCTGTCGACGGCGGGCGGCACGTCGCCGGACCAGGTCCACGCGGCAGTCACCTCCGCGCTCACCGCCGCCGGCCACTCCCCCGCCTCGGCGACCGCCCCCGCGACCGCCCCGGGCACCACGCAGACGGCCACCACCGCGACCGTCCCCGCCCCGGCGACCCCCGCCGACGACTGACAGGCCGACCGCGCACCCCACCGCGAGCCCGATCCATCGACAACTACCGTCCTTACCAGCCTGCCTGACATCTCGTCAGGCAGTCGCCGAGGCGTCGTCCCCGCGCCTCGGCAGGTCACGTCGGCCCCGGATCGGGCTCGCCAGGAGCACCAACCCGGCGGAGAGCACGAAGGACGCCATGATCCAGGCCGCCGCCCTGATCCCCAACTCCTCGCCCAGGAAGCCGCCCAGCAGCGCCCCCACCGGCATCGCGCCGTAACCGATGGTCGACGAACAGGAGTTGATGCGGCCGAGCAGCTCCGGCGGGCAGTAGCCCTGGAAGAAGCTGCCGGTGATGACGTTGCCCGCGACCACCCCGCCGACGGCGACCGCCCAGGCGGCCACGCACAGCGGCAGCGGCAGCCAGCGCCCGGCGAACGGCACCAGCAGCAGGAACGGCGCCCCGACCAGCTCGCAGAGCAGCAGCCCGCGCGCGGTCCCGAAGCGGCCCGCGATCCGCCCGGCGATCGCGGCGCCCACCAGGCCGCCGACGCTCACCACCGCGAAGACCGCGCCGACCCCTCCGGGCGGGACGCCGACGCTGCGGACCAGGAACACCGTCTGTACGGCCTGCACCCCGCTCAGCCCCAGGTTCCCCAGCCCGGCGAAGTACGAGACCGTACGCAGGTAGGGGTCATGGACGACGAAGCGGATGCCCTCGGCTATCTCGTGCCGGATCCCGCGCCGCTCGGCGCGCGCTGGGCGCTCCTCCCGCACCTCGATGGCGCTGAGGCAGAGGGCGGAGACCAGGTACGAGCAGGCATCGAGCAGTATTCCGGTGACGGCGCCGAAGGTCTCGGCGAGGATCCCGGCGACCCCGGGCCCGGCGACGTCCATGGCGGCCGCGCTGCTCTGCAGTTTGACGTTGGCCTCCAGCACGTCGGGGCCGGAGACCAGCGAGGGCAGCATCGTCCGGTAGGCGGTGATGAAGAACACCTTCACCGCACCGGCCAGGAAGGCCACCGCCACCAGCTGCCACACGGTGAGCACACCGGCCCACTCGGCCACCGGCACGCTGGCGAACAGCGCGAGCAGCAGCAGGTCGGCGACCAGCATCACGGCCCGGCGCGACCAGCGGTCCACCCAGGCCCCGGCCGAGAGGCCGAGGAACAGCCACGGCAGCCAGGCCGAGGCGGTGAGCACCCCCACCATGAACGGGCTCGCCCTGAGCAGGCCCACCGCCACCAGGGCCAGCGAGACCTGGCCGACCGCGGTGCCGAGACCGCTGGTGGTCTCGCCGATCCACAGCCGCCGGAAGTCCTTCTCCACCCACAGGCCCCATCGGCCCCGCGCCGGCCGCGTGCCGACCGGCGCCGGAGCCATACCCCCCGCCGCCTTCACAGCTGCCCCGCCCCCGTCGCCCCGGCGTCCGCTGCCCCGGTATCCGCTGTCCCGATGTCCGCCGCCCCGGCGTCCGTCGCCCCCGCCGTCCCGGTGTCCAGGGCCCCAGCCTCCAGAGCCCCCGGCTCGGGCAGCAGTTGGGTGACCACCACCACCCGCTCGGCCCCGGCCGGGGCGTTCGCGGCGGTCTCCGGCGTGGCCGGCCGGTACCGGCGGAGCAGGGCGGCGAGCTCCCGCCGCAGCTCCTCGGCCTCGGCCGGGGTCAGCCGCAGCGGCCAGTCGCTCAGGTCGACGAGCTCCCGCCAGGCCACCGGCATCGACTGGAACTCGTTGAGGGTCTGCTGCGTCAGCGAGGCGTACCCGGTGGCGACGGCCTGGAGGTACCGCACCGCGGCCTCCGGCTCGCTGCTGATCAGCCCCCGGTCACCGAAGGACTGCCCCCGGTACACCGAACGCCACCAGCGCTCCCGCGCGTTGCCCCGGGTCGGGTCGTCCTCGATCAGTCCGGCCGAGGCCAGCTGCCGCAGGTGGTAGCTGGTCGCTCCGGAGTTGAGTCCCAGCCGCTCGGCGAGCTGGGTCGCCGTCGCCGGGCCGTGCTTCCGCAGCAGGCCCACCAGTCGGCCGCGCACCGGGTGGGCCAGCACCCGCAGGCCGCTGGCGTCCAGGGCCAGCACCGGCCCGTCCTGCTGTTCCACCGCTTCGTGTTCCGCTTCATCCGCCATGCGCCACACACTAGACCACACAACTTTCTTCGCAAAGAGATTTTCGCAAAGAGTTCTTTGCAGTCCTGCGCTCGCCGCGACTCCCCCGGACCGGCATATTGGAGAGCCCCACCGGAACCAGCGGGGAGTCACAGCCATGGACCTCGACTCGTTGCGCCGGGAGACCCCTGGCTGCGCGAACCGCGTCCACCTCGACAACGCGGGCGCCGGGCTGCTCTCCCGCGAGACCCTGGCGGCGATGACCGACCACCTCGCCCTGGAGGCGGCCATCGGCGGCTACGCGGCCGCCGACCAGACCGCCGAGCGGCTCGCCGGGACCTACGCCGGGCTCGCCGCCCTGCTCGGCGGCCGGGCCGAGGAGGTGGCGCTGTTCGACAACGGCACCCACGCCTGGAACGCCGCCTTCCACTCGCTCCGCTTCCGGCCCGGCGACCGGATCCTGACCGGCCGCTCCGAGTACGCCAGCAACCTGCTGACCTACCTCCAGGCCGCCCAGCGGTTCGGCGTCGGGGTCGTCGTCGTGCCCGACGACCCCACCGGCCAGCTGGACACCGGGGCCCTGGCCGCACTGATCGACGAACGCACCCGGCTCGTCGGCGTCAGCCATGTCCCCACCAGCGGCGGCCTGGTCAACCCGGCCGCCGAGATCGGCCGGATCACCCGGGCGGCGGGCGTGCCGTTCCTGCTGGACGCCACCCAGTCGGTGGGCCAGTTCCCGGTCGACGTGGCCGAGATCGGCTGCGACCTGCTCACCGGTACCGGCCGCAAGTTCCTGCGCGGCCCGCGCGGCACCGGCTTCCTGTGGGTCCGCGGCGAAGCCCTGGCGTACCTCGACCCCGCCGTCATCGACCTGCACTCGGCCACCCGCGACGGCGCGCGCGGCTACACCTGGCAGCCCGGCGCCCAGCGCTTCGAGAGCTGGGAGCGGAGCTGCAGCAACGTCCTCGGCCTGCACGCCGCCGTGTCCCAGGCCCTCCGCCTCGGCCTCGACCGCGTCGGCGAGCGCAACACCCGCCTCGGCCACCGCCTGCGCGACCGCCTGGCCGAGCTGCCCGGGGTGACCACCCACGACCGGGGCCGGGTCCGCTGCGCCATCGTGACCGCCACCGTCGCCGGACTGCCGGCCCAGGACGTCGCCGACGCGCTGATCCGGCAGGGCATCAACGTCCGGGTCACCACCCCGGCGAACCCGGACCTCGACACGGCGCCCGGCGCGACCGAACCCCTGGTCCGGCTCTCGCCCCACTACTACAACACCGAGGCCGAACTCGACCGCGCGGTGGCCGCCATCGCCAGGCTCACCCCCCGCTGACGGCGGGCCGCTCCCCGAACCGCTCCCCGGCCCGCTCCCCGATCCTGGCCGCGAGCCGGGGCAGCAGCGGCAGCGCGTTCCGCCCCTCGATGAGCCGCCGGGTGGCGGCCGGGAGGCCCGGACAGGCGTTCAGGCCCTCGGTGTTGGCGGCGATCAGCGCTTCCGGACTGAACGGGTAGTCGGTGCCGAACAGCAGGTGGCTCGGGTCGGCGAGTTCCAGCAGGGTGGACAGCGAGTGCGGGTTCGCGCCGAGCGCGAGGTCGTAGTAGAGGCCGCGCAGCTGCGCCGACACGGCCGCCGGGGTGAGCGCCACGCCGGGGGCGAGCTCCACGCCCGGGGTGAGCGACGGCTGCGCGGCGAAGGCGGAAAGCCGCCAGGCGAGGGCCGGTACGGCTCCCCCGGCGTGCGGGAGCACGATCCTCAGGTGGGGGTGACGGGCGAGCGCGCCGCTGTAGACCAGATGGGTGACCGCGCGGGCCACGTCGAAGACGAACTCGACCAGCGGCGCGGGGTGCCCCAGCCCGGTCCGCTCGTAGCAGACGGGGGCGGTGGGGTGCAGCAGGACGGTGGCCCGGCGCCGGTCGAGCTCGGCCAGGACCGGTTCCAGGGCGGGATCGCCGGGATAGACGCCGTCGTAGTTGGTCGCCAGGATCACGCCATCGAGGGCGAGGACGTCCAGCCCGCGGGCGATCTCGGCCAGCGTCGCGTCCACGTCCGGCAGCGGCAGGTGCGCCAGGGCCCCGAAGCGGGTCGGGTGCCGTTCGACGACCTGTGCGGCGGCGTCGTTGAGGCGGCGGGCCAGGGCCGCCGCCCCCGCCGTTCCGGCGAGTTGGTGGGCGGTGGGCGAGGGCACCGAGAGCACCTGGGCGGCGATGCCGTGCCGGTCCATGAACTCCAGCGCCCCGCCCAGGCTCCAGGCCGGGATGGGGATGCCGCCGTCGAAGCCGGCCAGCCCGGCCTCGGCGGCGGCCCGAAGGTAGGCCTCGGGCAGGAAGTGGGCGTGCGTGTCGATCCGGAAGGCGTCGGTCATGCGGTTCCCCTCACCAGCGGACGTCCGCCCCTCGGCGGGCCCGGGCGAACCCAGGCGGACGGCGGGCCCGGGCGGACGCGGACGGCGGGCAGCGGCGTCGGCTCACTGCGCCCACGGCGGCGGGAAGGTCGCCCCGCCGACGGTGGCCTTCATCCCGACCGAGGTCACGGCGGTGAGCTCGGCCGGGTTCTCCGGGCAGGCGTTGCGGATCCGCAGTGCGCTACCGGCCGGGACGATGATCGCGTCGCCGTCCCCGGCGCTGACCTCCTCGCCGCCGACGGTGGCCGAGACCTTGCCCCGGACCACGACGAAGACCTCCTCACGGTCCATCGAGTGGACCTCGCTGACGGCCCCGGGGCCGATCCGCAGCGCCCAGATCGCCAGCTCCGCGCTGCCGCGGGAGGGGACGGCCAGGGGGCGGAAGGTGAAGCCGTCGCGGGCGAACACCTCGGCGTCGGCAAGCGTCGATACGGGCATGAGTTCCTCCAAAGTCGTCAACTGAACTGACTACATGGACCCTATGCCGACATCCACAGAAGGTCAACCAGGCTGACTACAATGAGGTGTACGCCCCCTCGGAAAGGCACGCCATGGACACTCCCGACGGTCGACCCACCGCCGCCCCGGTCCCCAGACCCGGCGAGGTGCCGCTCATGCTCGCCATGACCTTCCGCGCCATGAGCGACCACCTGCACACCCGCTTGGCCGAACTGGGCCGCGAACCCCTCCGCCCCGCGCACGGCTACGTCTTCCGCTACCTCGCCGACCATCCGGTGGCCACCAGCGTCGACGTCGCCGCCCACCTGGGCGTGACCAAGCAGTCCGCGTCCAAGACCGTCGCCGAACTCGCCGACTGGGGCTACCTGGAACGCGCGCCCCACCCCGTCGACCGCCGCGCCCAGATCCTGCTGCTGACCGAACGCGGACGGGAGTACCTGCGACTGGCCGACCGCCTGTGGGCCGAGGCCGAACAGCAGTGGGCCGACCTGATCGGCGACGACCGCCTGGCCGCCGTCCGCGACGACCTGCGCCGCTACCTCGACCACCTGCCCGACGGCCGCCCCAGCGGCCTGCGCCCGGTCTGGTGACCGCCCGCCGGATCGTCGCCGGAGCAGCCGCCACCGGTCTCCTCCAACTCCTCGCCCACCGCCCCTGGCGCCGCGCGGCGGCGGGGCCCGCTCCGGTCGCGGCCCCGCCCGTGCTCGCGACCGTGACCGTGGATCAGCCGTGGTGCAGGGTGGCGAAGAGCAGCAGCAGGACCGTGACGGCGATGAAGACGAGGCAGCCGGTCCCGCCGCTCGGGCTCCTGCGGTTGCTCTCGACCCGCCCGCCGGGAGCGATCCCCTGGTGGTGTTTGGCGTAGTGCTCGATCTGCTGCCGCTCGCCCTGGGACTCGGTGCCCCAGGACGTCTTGAAGCCGCACTCGCCGCACCAGTAGCGGTATGCCATGTCGGTTCCTCACCTGTTCGTCGGTGGTCGTCGCACGTCGGCTGCTCGTGCTGCCGCCGGGCCGGGCCGCGCTGACGCGTTGAGAGTGGCGTTCCTGTTGGTGAAAGCACAGGTCAAAGCACCGGCCATAGGTGACCGGTGGTCACGGTAGGCTCACCGGCAGCCGAACGCGCCAGTTGACGTCCAGGTGATGGGACCCCGGTATGACGGATCAGCTCGGCACGCTGCTGCGCCGGCTGCGGAAACAGGCAGGGCTGACGCAGGAGCAGTTGGCGGAGCGCTCCGGGGTGAGCGTGCGCACCATCCGTCGGCTGGAGACGAACAAGCCCACCGACCACCGGCTCAGAACGGTCGAGTTGCTGGAAGCCGCCCTGAAGGTCGGCGCCGAGGACCACCAGCGCCTGGTGGCCGCCCTAGCGAAGTCACCAGAGCCCGCCCCCGACCCGGCCCCCGCACCCGACCCCGGTCCCGATCCCCGTCCCGACCCCGGTCC
>FTAE01000167.1_pt1 | contig 15288 bp, 12 predicted proteins | sample 1638991 | NCBI WGS metagenome assembly FTAE01 (sample SAMEA3914812, study PRJEB12502) | metagenome | biome: forest; material: soil | place: Canada | collected 2011-07-07 | depth 0.1 m
ATGCTGTTCCAGGTGTCATCTGTCGGCTCCACCGCCGAGCAGGCGTCGCTGATGGCCGACAAGGTCCGTACCGCGTTCATGGCCAAGGCCGCACCCGGCAGCAACGTCTTCGCCACGCCCATCCCGATCCCCGGCTACGCCGTCACAGACCGGGAGGTGGACAGGGAGGACGGCACTACCTCGGCATCGTCCACATACACTTACCTTCAGCGATTCGCGCTGTCGATCACCACGACCGGCAGCTGACGACGCTTCACCTCACCGCGGAGGCCCAGACGCGGACGCCCGGCCGATAGCGGCACGGGCCGACCCCACCTGTTGGGGACGGGCCTCCACGTCTTCGGGGCTACGTCCCTGGAGAGTGAGTCACCTCCCTTGAGCACCACCCAGCAGCGTTTCATGCGCCGTGGCGTCACGAAGATCTACTTCCTGGACACCATCGCCGCGCCCACCAACGTCCCCACCCGCGCGGAGCTGACGGGCGGCACCGACCTGTCCGGCGCCGTCGCCGACATCTCCGGCTGGAGCCTCGCCAACTCGCCGATCGACACCCCCGACCTGGGCTCGACGCTGACCACCAGCATCCCCGGCGAGGACAAGGCCGACGCCTCCACCCTGACCTTCTACGAGGACCAGCTGTCGGAGAAGGTCGAGACCCTTCTGACGAAGGACGTCGTCGGCTTCATCGCCATCCTGCGCAAGGGGGACATCCCGGCGTCGAAGAGCCTGGACATCTTCCCCATCCGGGTCGCCAGCCGTGCCCCGTCGTACAGCACCAGCTCCGACCCGGCGAAGTTCGTCGTGACCTTCTCCATCAGCGGCGAGCCGCTGCTCGACCAGGCCGTTCCGGCCGCGAGCTGAGCAGGGGGAGGCACCGCATGACCACGCACACTCCGCCGCCGCCGGCCGCCGTTGCCGCAGACCCGCACTGGGCCGCGAAGATGGAGCGGCTGCGCAGCCGCAAGCTCCCGGAGCGCCCCCTGCGGATCTGCGACGACGAGCAGGCCAAAGCTGCTGTCGCTGACGCCGCGCTGCTGCTGGCCAAGGCCCGCACCGCTGCCATCGGCGAACTGTCGGAGCAGGGCGTCCGCGAGGACCAGCACACGGACTGGATCGACGCCCACCCCAAGGTCGTCGCCGCGTCCGCCCAACTGGGCTTCGCTGAAAAGCGCCTGGACGAGGCCACCATCACCCTGACGCTGCGCGCCCTGCCGCGCCCCGTGTGGGAGGACCTGCTCACCGAGCACGGCCCCACCGAGGACCAGGCCGACAAGGGCATGGAGTACGACCCGGAGTCCTTCCCCGCCGCACTGATCTCCGCGTGCTCCGTGGACGGCATGAGCCCGCAGGAGGCACAGGAACTACTGGACACCTGGGCCGACGCCGAGGCCAAGAGCTTGTTCACCGCGGCGCTGCTGCTGAACCAGCGGACAAGGATCGACCTGGGAAAAGGCTGATCGCCGACGCCGGGTTCCGCGCGGAGATGGAGGCGTGTGACGCCTACGGCATCCCCCACTCCCAGTTCATGGGAGCGGGGGCCGCCGGGCGGTGGACCGCGCTGGACCGGGCGAAGGCACTGGCCTACCGCGCGCACTCGCGCGCTACCTGCTCGGGCTGCGGCACCCGGGCCGACGAATGGGAACCGGCACTCGGCGGCGACCGGTTCGCGTACGTCACCGAGACGCACCGCTGCCCAGGGTGCGAGCTCATCGAGATGGAGAGGGACCAGGTTCCGGACGGGCCTGACGGGCGCGGGGTGAAGATCGGGCTGAGGCCCGGAAGGGACCAGATCCCCCGTGGGTGACGCCTATTCCCTGTACGTCAACCTGACCGCCACCACCGGCGGCCTGACCACCGGCCTGCGCACCGGCGCGACACAACTGCGCTCGTTCGACGGCCAGTTGCAGGCGGTGAACCGCAGCCTGATCGAGACCGGCGACGCGGCCTCTCGCCTCGCCCGCATCCAGGACGTTGCTCTCGCCGACACGCTGCGCTCGCAGACGGCGGTCACCGCAGCCGTGGAGCGCAGCCGTCTGGCGTGGGCCGCCGCCGGCACCGCCGCGCAGACCAGCGGCCGGGCCGAGACACTGGCCGCGACCACCGCCGCCCGCGCGGAGACGGAGCGGGCCGCAGCCGTCACCGCAGGCGAACAGGCCCTGCGCGCCCAGGCCCTGGCGCAGACCATGGCCGCCCGCGCCGCCGCGACCACCGGCGCGGGCGCTGCCGCCGCCCAGGCCACCGCCACCGCTGCCGCGCAGGCCGCCACCCGGGCCGCGACAGCTCAGGCCGAGCAGGAGCAGCGGGCCGCCGCCGCGCAGGCCACCGCCACCCGCGCCGCGAACCTCGCCCAGCGCGCCGCCGCCGCGCAGCAGGTGACGGAGACCACGGCACGGCAGGCCACCATGGCGCAGGCCAACGCCGAGGCTGCCGCCTCGCAGCGCGCCGCCCAGAACGCCGCCGCCGTCCGCCAGGCCCAGGCCGCCGCGACCGCCGAGGCCCGGGCCTCGACGCAGGCCACCATCACCGGCTACCTCAAGACCGGCGCGGTCATCTCCGCCGTGCTCGGCGCCGGGGTCCTCGAAGCGGTCCACCTCCAAAAGGAGATGGCGAACGTCCTGACGATCTCGAAGGAGATCACCCCGGACAACGTCAGCCAGTACACCGACGAGATCGTTCGGCTCTCCACGCAGCTGCCGCAGACCTCGACCCAGCTGGCACAGGGCCTCTACCAGATCGTCAGCACCGGCTACGACGGCGCGGACGCGATGCAGATCCTCCAGGTCGCGGCCAAGGGCGCGTCGGCGGGCCTGACCACCACCGACGTTGCCGCCACCGCGCTGCTGGGCGTCATGAAGTCCTACGGCCTGGGCGTCGACCAGGCGTCGGACGTCATGGACACCATGTTCCAGACGGTCAACCTCGGCGTCATCAGCTTCGAGCAGCTGGCGCAGCAGCTCGGCGATGTCGTGCCGATGGCCGCCGCCGCCGGGGTGGGCTTCGGGGACCTGTCCTCGGCGCTGGCCGCGATCACCCTGGCCGGCATCCCCGCCGCTGAGTCCAGCACCGCGCTGAACATGCTGCTCACCCGGATGATGGCCCCGACCACCAACCTGCGGAACGCCCTGCACTCCCTCGGCTACGAGTCCGGCGCCGCAGCCGTCCAACAGGACGGCCTGTACGTGGTCATGAACAAGCTGGAGAAGGTGACCGGCGGCAACGCCGACGCCACCGTGGCCCTGTTCAACGACGTGCGGGCCAGCCGCGCCGCCCTGGCGCTCGCTGCCGCTGACGGGCAGAACTACGCCGACACCTACCAGGGCATCGCGCAGCAGGTGGACCGGGCCGGGGCGACGCAGCGCGCCTACGACACGCAGATGCAGACCACCTCCGGCCAGTGGACGCTGACCGAGAACCAGGCCAAGGCCCTGGGGATCAGCATGGGCACCGCACTGCTGCCGGTGCTGGAATCGGTCGGCAGCACCCTGCGGCTGGTCGGCGGCAGCGTCAACGACCTGCCAGGCCCGATGAAGTCCCTGATCGGCATCGTCCTGGCGCTGGTCGCCGCAGGGGCTCTGCTACGTGCCGGGTACGGCAAGGTCACCCTCCAGTTCCAGGAGTTCCGCACGGCGCTGGCCGCGACCCGGGCGGGCGGCTCGGTACTGCCCACCGTGCTGTCTGGAGCGGGCCTCGCGGTCACCGGCCTGTCCGCCGTCCTGATGCTGGGCGTTGCCGCGTACTCGGCTTACTCCGCCGCGAAGGAGCGTGCCAAGGAAGCTACCCAGGACCTGGTGCAGGCCCTCCAGCAGGAGCGCAACGAGAACGACGCTGGGGCCGGGATCCGCGAGTTGACGACGCAGCTCACCAACAGCGACGACATGAAGAAGCTCAACCAGATGGGCATCGCCACCGATGCGGCGATCGACGCCATCACCTCCGGCGGCGCGAAGCTCGACGTGCTGTACGCCAAGATCGCCGCCGGACGCCAGGCCAGCTTCCAGACCACCGGGAACGTCGCCACCTACGACACCCGGTGGGACGACGCGAAGAACGTCCTCGACAAAGAGCACAAGATCTGGTCCGACGCCGTCCAGCAGGAAGACACGCTGGCGACGGAGATGCAGATCGTCAACAGCAAGATCGCTCAGTCCCGGATCAAGCCCGGTACTGCGTTCGACCTGTCGCAGCTGCTGCCCGTCGGACAGGACGGCCTGCCGCAGTACACCGACGAGATGACCGCCATGGCCAAGGCCTTGGGCGGCATCGTCGACCCGGCGCAGGCGTGGCAGGACGCGCAGAACAAGGTCGCCCAGAGCAACAAGAACGCCAAGGCGACGTTGACGGACTACGTCAACGAGCTGGAGTCACAGCTCAAGGCGCAGCGGTCGTTCCAGGACAACCTGGCCGCCCTCGGCGAAGCCGGGTACACGGACCTGGCCGACCACTTCGCCTCTCTCGGCGTGTCGTCCGCCGGCATCCTCCAGCAGCTCGCCACCCAGCTCGGCAAGGGCAACACCAAGGTCGCGGACCAGCTCGAAGGCATCATCACCGAGTCCACGGCCCGCAGCCAGAACACGTTCCGCCTCGGCCTGGAGCAGCTGCCCGGCATCGCGGCGACCTACGGCAAGCAAGTCGCCGACGCCTGGGCCAAGGCCGCAGAGACCAACGACAGCGCCGGATTCGCCAAGGTCATGCAGACCATGGCCGTCACCGACATGACCAAGGCCGTGCAGAAGGGCAGCACCTCGGCCAAGAGCGCGCTCCAAAAGGGCATGGCGCTGCTGTCACAGGTCGCGCAGGTGGGAGGCGTCGACGCGGCCAACACCATGCGGGACGCTCTCCTCAAGGGCGACATGGACGCCGTCACCACGCAGCTGGGCGCCCTGGGATCGAACGTCAAGATCAGCGCCCCGGACCTGACCGCCGTCGTAGGCGCGTTCAAGACCGCGGGCAAGCAGGCCAACTCCCAGTGGTCCGGCATGCTCACCCTGATCGCCGAGGTCTCCAAGTCCAAGGGCGAGGCCGCGGCGCAGGCCCTCACCTCGGCGCTGCTGTCCGGCGACATGGCCAAGGTGCAGTCGATGCTCAACGGCATCGGCGCGGCCGTGCAGGAGATCCCCGGCTCCAAGACCATCACCGTCTCCATCAACGCCCCCAAGTCTGTCACCATCCCCGTGTACGCGGCCCTGGCCGGGAACACGCCCACCAGTTGGGACCGCGACGGCAACGGCATCCCCGACTCGATCCAGGCCCCCAGCAAGCAGGCCGACGGCTCCGTCCTGTCCTTCTACGCGAAGGGCGGGCTGCACCCGGCCACCGGCCGTGAGCAGCACGTCGCACAGATCGCCCCGGCCGGAGCGTGGCGAGTATGGGCTGAGGAGGAAACGGGCGGAGAGAGCTACATCCCGCTCGCCCCGTCCAAGCGCACCCGGTCCCGTGCCATCGCCGAGGAGACCGTGCGCCGCCTCGGCGGCAAGGGCGTTCGCTGGTACGCGGACGGCGGCCTCGACGGCTGGTCCTACAGCCCGTCCTCGCTCTACAGCCTGTCCGGGCTCGCGGACGACTCCAAGGACTCCAAGGGGAACTTCTCCCTGGCTCTGTTCCAGAAGAAGCTCCGGTCCTCGGTCGGCATGTCCCAGCAGTGGCAGCACGACCTGACAGTGGTCGCGCAGCGCGCCGGCGTCGACGTGGCGCAGGCCCTGGCCGACATGGGCGAAGACGGCATCGACCTGACGCGGAACATGGCGACCGGCAGCACCAAGTACGTCAAGCAGATGGCGGCCGAGCTCCAGCAGCTGGCCGACACGGCGAAGGGCAGCCTCTCGGACTACACGCTGTCGCTGTCGGCGGCGGCCGGGCAGACCTCGGCGTTCCAGAAGAACCTGGCCAAGCTCGCGGCCGAGGGCTACGGCGATCTCGCGTCCCGCCTCGCCGAGCAGGGCGACACCACCGCGCAGGCCCTCGCCGCGCAGGCCGTGAAGTCCCAGAGCGCGGCGGCGCAGGCCAACAAGGCGAGCACGTCCGCGAGTTCCACGCTCTCCCAGCAGGACATGGCGGACCTGTTGACCATCATCGCCGCCGTCAAGACCAGCTCCACCGGCATCCACAAGGTGGCCGACGCGACGGGACTGGGCGAGGACCAGATCATCACCGTCGCCGATGAGGGCAAGGCCCTGCTCAAGCAGGCGCTCGGGACGCGCGGCACGAAGTTCCTCGCGGACCTCGCCCTTGCCGACAAGGGCCTGTCGTACGAGAAGGGCGGCCTGCTGACTCCCGGCATCTACGCCACCTCCAACGGCATCGTGCGCTTCGCCGAGCCCGCGACCGGCGGTGAGGCGTACGTGCCGCTGGGCACGGCGCACCGCGGCAGCGCCACCAACGTGCTGCGCGACGTAGCCGACCGCTTCGGCTACCAGGTGTCACGCCGCGTGGATGCCCACCCGGCCGGGGCGCAGGTCGTGGTGGTGCAGCAACCGGCGGCCCTGATCGGCCAGATGCCGGTGTCGGTCACCACCGGCAGCAGCGGCACGCAGGCCGCCGCCGAGTTCGGCGCGGAAGTGATGCGCCGCCTGCGCGCGGCGCAGCGAGGAGGACGGATCTGATGAACACCCTGCTGGACTTTCAGGTCGACGTGGCCGGAGTGGTCATCGGCACCGGAACGCAGGTGCCCCTGTCGGAGATCAGCGGCTTCGGCACCCCGGCGCAGCGCACCGCCGACACGGACAACCCCGTCGGCGACGGCGCGTTCCCCGGCATGGACCTGCTGTCGGCGCGTCAGGTCGAGGTCGAGGCGGGCATCCGCACCCCCGGCGACCCGGGCGCTGCCCTGGACCTGCTCGCGCAGCTGCAACAGGTCGCCCTGGACCAGGACGTACGCCTGGTGCCGGGGGCGCTGGCGGTGCTGCGCGCCAAGATGCCCGGCCGTCCGACGCGCCGCCTGTACGGGCGGGTACGCGGCGTGGACACGGCCACGATGTCGGACGTCGTCCACGGCTGGATACCGATCACCATCACGTTCCTGGCCACCGACCCGACGTGGCAGGACGACGTGCAGCAGTCGCTGACGCTGCCGCTGGACATCACCGACGAGCCGTCCGGGTTCCGCGCCCCGGTGGTAGCGCCGATCACCACCGGCGTGTCCAGCCCCGCCGAGCGGCCCGGCTGGGTCAACAACGGCGGCAACGAGGCGACGTGGCCGCATCTGACGATCACCGGCCCCTGCTCCAACCCGAAGGTCTGGGTAGTCGAGACCGGCCGCTACCTCCAGCTGAACATCACCCTCGCAGCCGGGGAGCGCATCGACATCGACACCCGGCCCGGCACCCGCTGGGTGCTGCTCAACGGCTCCGGCAACGCCTCGACGGCACTGACCTCCGGCTCCCGCCTGGACCTGTTCACCATCCCGCCCGGCACCAGCGAGATCCGCTGGACCGCGACGGACTACACCAACACCGCCCGCCTGGCTCTGAGCTGGCGCGACGCCTACACCGGCCTGTGAGGACAACATGACGCTGATCCAGCCCCCGATGATGGTCAACGGCGGCATCCACCCCGCCCGCACCATGCGCATGATGATCCGGGACCTGTCCCGGGGCTCCCAGGGGATCACCGAGTACAACGACCTCAAGGTCACCCAGCAGACCACACCGACAGCGGGCGTGCAGATCAGCGACGGCTCCGCCGTGGTGCGCGGAGCCGCCTGGGGCCAAGGCTCCTACACGCAGTACAACGTCGGCACAGCACTGCTGGCCATCGCCCCGACCGGCGCGACCGGCCGCACCGACCTGGTCGTCCTGCGTGTGGAGGACCCGGAGTACGAAGGCAGCCTCGACCCGGCCAGCGACGACATCGGGTTCTTCACCGTGGTCAGCAACGTCTCGGCCACGGCCACCGCCCCGCCAGCGGGGATGACCGCGGTCGCGCTGGCCCGGATCACCCTGCCGCCGAACTGCGCCACCGTCACCGCTGCGATGATCACCGACCTGCGAGTCATCGCCAACCCCCGCCGCGACCGGCAGCTGTACACCTCCTCACCCGGCGGTGACCAGAACTGGGCAGGCAACAAGAACGGCACCCTCGTCTCCTGGCCGCCCGCCGCTTCCTGGAACATCGCCGTGCCCGCGTGGGCGGTCCAGGCCCGCATCAAGATGGACATCGCCGCCGTTCAGGTCATGAACGGCTCGGTGTGGGGGCAGGCCGCGTTCAAGCTCGGCACCGTGCAGGGGCAGAGCATCAACATGGACACCGGTGCCTTCATCGGCGGCGACGAGAGCCAGCGCGTGAACCTGATCAGCGGCGACACCCTCACCATCCCCGCCGCGATGCGCGGCACCACTGTGCAACTCCAGGCACAGATCGGTCTCGCCTCGTCCGCCGCCGGCACCCTGCAAGCGGACATCGCCACCAGCTGCTTCGCCGATGTGGAGTTCGAGGAAGGCGCGGTCTGATGCCGTCCTACCGGTACCTGACGCAGGACGTGCTCAGCAGGGAGATCCTGGGCGAGCTGCCACTGTCCGGGGTCTCCTACGGCCCCGAGCTGTCCGGGTCGGGTTCGCTGACCGCCACGGTCGAGCCGCGGTTCGCACACCTGCTGCCGTCGCAGGCCGACGCCGGGAACACCGCGATCCTGGCCGAGCGCGACGGCAAGCTGATGTGGGGCGGCCTGATCTGGACCGCGAAGCCCGTCGGCGGGTCGTTCCCGATTGAGGCCGCCGGGTACTCCTCCTACCTTCCACGTCGCCACGACGTGCACGGGAACCTCGACGGGCGCGGGCCCTGGGTCAACGCCGACCCGTGCAAGCTCATCCGCGACGCCTGGTCGTACTGCCAGGCGCAGCCGGACGGCGACCTCGGCGTGAGCGTGGACGCCACCACGTCCACGGTGGCGATCGGCACCTCCGCCGAGCCGTACACCACCGCGTGGTGGGAGGCCCCGGCGCTGGACACCGTGGTCAGCGACGCCGTCGCGGTTCAAGGCGGCCCGCAGTGGACCGAGCAGGTCTCCTGGGTCGACGGGCAGCCTGCTGCCCGCATCGTCCTCGGCTGGCCGCGCCTGGGGACCAGGCGCACCGACGTGTCGTTCAGCACCGGCATCAACATCGCCACCGCTACCACCGTCACCTACGACGCCGACACGTACGCCCAGGTCGTCATCGCCCTGGGCACGGGCGAGGGCCGCGCCCGGCAGCGCGCCATCGACGCAGTTCGTGACGGACGCCTGCGCCTTGAGGAAGTGCTCGACCTGCCTGCGGTGAAAGGCAGCGACCAGTTGGCGGCCCGCGCCCGGACCGAGCGCACCGCGCGGCAGATCCGCGGCGAGGTCACCGAGATCACCATCCACGACCACCCCGCCGCCCGCTTCGGGTCCTTCGCCGTCGGAGACGACGTGAGGGTCACCGTCCACGACCAGTGGACCGACTTCGACGGCTGGTGCCGCGTCACCGGCTGGACGCTGACGCCCGCCGCCGGCGACCAGGCCGAGCAGATGACCGTGGCCCTGGAGAGAGCCGACCGCTTCACCTACGCGGCCTGACCGGCCGCCCTACCTCAGCACCGGCGCGGGGGAGAACAAGGCACCGGAGTTGTCCTCAACTGACTTGGCCGCGCTCGCGGGGCGGATTGCCTCCCTGGAGCGCCTGGTCACACAGCTCAACCGCAGCAGCCGTCTCGGGCAGTCCTCCATCGAGGGCGGTGCGATCCAGGTGTACGACACCGACGGCACCCACCGCGCCTCCCTCGGCGTGCAGGAAGACGGCACGGTGGGCCTGACCGCCGTCAACGGCCCCACCCCGCCAACGCCTTCGCTCCCGCAGCTGTCATCCGTCCTCGGCGGCGTCGCCGCAGCATGGGACGGCACGTTCGCGGACGGCGACTCGGCGCCGCTCGACTGGACGTTCACCGAAGTCCACGCCAGCCCCACCGCAGGCGACTTCACGCCCGACGCTTCCACGCTGCGCGGCACCATCGCCACCGTCTTCGGCGGCACGCTGGTTGTCCCTGCCGACGCTCCGGTGTGGGTGAGGCTGGTTGCCCGCACCACCTCCGGCGTCGCCTCCGACCCTTCCGATCAAGCCGGACCGGTCGGGCCCGCCCCGGTCGTCGCCCAGGCGGTCCTGGACGGCATCGTGTCGGATCTTGCGCTGGCCGACGGCGCGGTCACGGCCGCCAAGCTCGCGGTCGGCGCGGTCGACGCGCAGGCCCTGGCCGACGGCGCGGTCACCGCCGCCGCCATCGGCCAGGCCGCCGTCACCAGCACCGCGCTGGCGACCGGCGCGGTCACCACCGGCGCGCTCGCCGCAGGCGCGGTCACCGCCGGGAAGCTCGCGGCCGGGTCGGTCACTGCTGGCAGCATCGCGGCCGGGGCAGTCACCGCGGGCAGCATCGCCGCCAGTTCCATCACTGGCGCGCAACTGGCCGCCGCCACCATCCTGGCCACGAACCTGGCCGCGAACTCCGTTGCCGCTGGCACGATCGCGGCCAACGCCATCACCGGCCGGGAGATCGCCGCTCTGGCAATCACCGCCGACAAACTGAGCGCGAACTCGGTCACCGCTGCGGCCATCGCCGCTGGCACCATCGACGCGACCAAGCTGGTCATCTCCGGCATCGCCACCAACATCGTCCCCGACCCCGGGTTCGAGACCGCCGCCGGCGCGGCCCTGGTCGCCGCGGCGGGCAGCTCCTGGTCGCTGGACACCTCGACGTTCAGCACCGGCACCCGGTGCGCGAAGTTCTCGGCGACCGCCGCCGCCGCGACCACCGCCGACATGACCATCCTCAAGGGCGTGCCGGTCACCGGCGGGGACCAGGTGTTCGTGTCGGGTGACTGGCGCGCGACCGCGCTCACCGGCAGCTCCACTGTCGGACAGAAGCTCTACCTGCGGTGGCGAGACGCCGCCGGTGTACTCGTGGCCTACTCCGTGCTGACGGCCCCGGCCACCCTCGACGGCACGTGGCGCACGATGAGCGGCACCTTCCCGGCCCCCTCCGGCGCGGTGACGTTCGACCTCGCCGCGCAGGTGTACCAGTACCTGACGGCCTCGCTGTGGTGGGACAACATCATCGTGCGGCCCATGGTCGGCTCCACCCAGATCCAGGCCGGGGCGATCCAGACCGGGCACCTGTCGGCGACCGCGATCGATGGCATGACGATCAACGGCGTCAACATCACCGGCTCCAGCACGGTCACCGGTAAGACCCTCCAGACCGCGACGTCCGGCAACCGTGTCGTCCTCAGTGAAGCCCCCCGCGCCTGGGGACCGGGCGCTGAACTGCTCTTCTACAGCGAGGTCGCCACCGACGAACCCGGGTCACTGATCTGCTACGGCCCGGCCGACGGAGCGTACCGAGGTATCCAGCTGACCGCCCCCAACGGGGCCACCAGCTCCATTGCCGCACCGGCACTGTTCCTGTCGTACACCTCCGAGGGCACGACGGGGTACAGCACCGCGCAGCTGCAAGCCGACCGCATCACCCTGGCCGGGCAGACCATGTTCGACCTCCCGGCCACGTACAACGACGGCCTCGGCGGAGCTGTGCTGTTCGATCTGATCCAGGACTGGACCACTCCCGCGCTCGCGTCCGGCTACACCGCCAATGGCAACAGCCAGGGCGTTCCTCAGTACCGCATCATCAACTGGCTGGGCACCGAATTCGCGCAGTGGCGCGGCGGGGTGGCGCTGACCTACCCCAGCGGATCGATCGCCAACAGCGGTGCCCTGCTGAAATCCGCGCTTCCAGCCGTGGCCCAACCGAGCAGCCTGCGCACCTGCTGCGGAGCAGTGAGCCAGACCGGGAACGGGCTGAGCCTCGCGTTGAAGGTCGACTTTACCGCAGGCGGAGCGATCAACCTCGTCGGCACCACCACCACCTACCAGCCGACGTGGGTCTCCTTCAACGGCATCCAGTACACCCTGTGACCCCTCCGCGACCAGCAGAAAGAGACAGCACATGAGCAGCCCCCGCCAGGTGACCATCATCGGCCCCGACCCGTCCGGCTACTCCTGGACCTGCGGAGCCTGTGGCGCGGTCGGCAACGGCACCGACAGCAGCGACTCCGCCATGTCCGCCTTCAACGCCCACTGGGAGTCCGCCTCCATCCCGCCCTGCGAAGCCTGGCTCGTCACCCTGCTCGCCGCGGGTCAGGCCCTGGACGACGCGGCAGGATCAACGCCCGGCTGGGGCCGTGCCATTGCCCAGGTCCCCGCCGACAAGATCGCCTCCTGGAGAGCCGGGAACGATGTGCATCCGCTGTAGAGCCTTGACGTGGGGTGCTGGTGCCTGGCGAGACCCGTGTACAGGGGAGGGAATACGACCACGGTGCGGGGTGTTGTAGGTAATGCCCGGCCTTTAGCAGGTTCTTGACTTAAAGTCAAGAACCTGCTACCATCATCTCAACTTGCTCGCCTGCCTCGCTGCCTTTGCGAAGCACGGGCTAGCTGCCTCTCTCATGCACCCCCCCTTCGGTCTGATCCTCTTGGCCGTCCTTGCCAGTTGGCTTCTCTACCGCGCTGTTCTCGAAGCGTGTGAAGCATTCAGTCCGGAGTCCCCAGAGCTGGAATCCCCCAGCACCCCCATCAAGGCAGATCCCGAGCCTCCAGTGCAGTTGGAGGCTTCGAATGACGTCCTAGACACACAGAAAGGTCCCCACCGGAACAAGCGAGAGGTTTCCCCTATGGACAAGATCAATAAGTCAGGTGTGGCCGCGGCAGAGTTCTACTCCACCACCAAGGCTTGGCGTGACGTGGGGGCAGCAAGGTAGGCGATCGAGCGGCAGGGAAGGCGCACCTTCGGGTGCGCCTTCCCTGCGTTCTGGCAGGCTGCTCGACAGGGATAGCTAGTAGGATCTTGGATCAGCGCGGGGGCGCTGCCGTCTGGAGAGCCCCGTGACTTCACCGCCGCCCGGCGACCCCACGCTGTGGGAACTCCACCGTGCGCTGCACCAGCTGCGCGAGGACCAGACGCGCAGCATCGCCCAGCTCCACGAGGACCTGCGCAGCGACCTCGCAGGGCTTGCCGCCCGGATCGAGAACGCAGTCACCAAGGACGTCTACGCAGCCGACCAGAGGCTGATGCAGGCCGAGCTGGAGCAACTACGCCGGGACCTGGTCGAGGTCATCCGCCAGCGGGAGCTGGACCAGGCCAGCCAGGCTGCTTCCCGACGCCTGGCGGTGAGCGCCCTGGTGGCGCCGCTCGTGCTCGTCCTCGTGCAGTGGTGGCTCCACCTGCACGGCAGCTGAGCACCAGTCACATCGAAGTACCGCATTCGGCAGGCGCGGGGGAGAACGCGCAGCAGCTCGGATGATCAAGCACGGCACCCTCGTCCACTTCTACGACCACCACCCGAGGCTTGGCCGCCACCAGGTCCTGGATGCCCGCTCCCTGGACTGGCTCCACCAGCACGACGGCTCGGTCCTCAAGCCCGCCGAGCACCAGCCCCGTACCCCGGTCCTGGACCAGGAGGACCTGAACGCGCAGGGCATCCGCGTGTCCCAGGTCGTCGCCGGGGCCGAAGACGCCGACGCCCTCGGCTCGTGCACCGGGAACGCCGGCACCGCCGCGGTGTCGGCTCTGCTGACCGCCGAGCAGGCCAAGACGGCTGGGCTGGACTACACCAGCGCGAAGGCCGCCGAGGAGTGGGCGATCGGCCTGTACGCGCAGGCGACCGGCCTGGACTCGGCTCCGGGGACGTTCCCGCCCGACGATGCCGGGTCCTCCGGCCTGGGTATCGCCAAGGCGCTCAAGCAGCGCAAGCTGATCCGCTCCTACACCCACGCCACCACCGCTACCGGCCTCGCGTCGCTGCTCCAGAACGGGCCGGTGCTGCTCGGGGTGCCGTGGTTCGTAGCGTGGTTCGAGCCCGATGCCTCCGGCTTCATCGACCGGGGCGACTGGGAGTCCTCCCAGCTTGCCGGGGGTCATGAGCTCTGCGTGACCGCGCTGGAGAAGGTCGCCACCGACTGGCGCGGCCAGGTCGACCCGGACGCCTCGGTCATCCGCTTCCGCAACAGCTGGTCGGCCACCTGGGGCGACCACGGCGAGGGCCGCATGTCCCTCGCCACCTACCAGGTGCTGCGCCGCTACATCGACGCGATCCAGCTCCACGCCTGAACCCTTGGGCCGGGCGCGGAGCGCGCCCGGCCCTTCCACCGTCGAAGGGACGTCACCACCATGGGCATCTACGGACAGGACTGGTCGAGCTACCAGAGCGCCGAGCCGGAGACCACCGGCCTCGCTTTCGCCATCGTCAAGGTCACCGAAGGATCCGACTACACCAACCCGAGGTTCGCGCAGCAGCGCGCCCACGCCCACGCTGCGGGCCTCGTCGTCGGCCTCTACCACTACCCGCACATGGCGGACTCGCCGCAGGCCGAGGCGGACCGCTTCCTCAAGGTCGCGCAGCCGAAGGCCGGGGAGTTCGTCGTCCTGGACTGGGAGGGCTACGACAAGGCCAACGCCGGCGTGCCCAAGGCCACCCAGGTTGCGTATCGCGACGCGTGGCTCAAGCACGTCAAGGAGCAGCTGCCGCACGTCCCGGTGGGCCTGTACGCGAACGTCGACTACTGGACCAACGTCGACAAGACCAGCACCTGCGGCGACTTCCTGTGGATCGCCACCGCTGGCCGCGCGGCGGGCGCGCCCGGCATCGAGCACGAGTGGATGTTCCACCAGTACAGCGCGAGCGACGTGGACCACGACTACTGCCGCCTCGCGGACGCGGACGCGCTGCGCTCGTGGGTCGCCTCGTTCGCGCCGAAGCCCGCCCCGACCCCGGCCAAGCCCTCGGTCAGCCTGGCCAACGTGATCGCCGCAGCCCGGCACGACCCGGGGGCCGCGCAGGGCGCCGCGCTGCACCGGGCCGATGTGCAGGTGGTGGAGAACGCCCTGGTTGCTGAGGGGCTGCTGCGCTCCGAGTGGTCGGACGGCTCGTTCGGGACCAAGACCGTTGCCGCGTACAGCGCGTGGCAGCGCAGGTGCGGCTACCAGGGCACCGACTCGGACGGCATCCCCGGCCGCGACTCCCTGGGCAAGCTCGCCGCCAAGCACGGCTTCCTCGTGCACTGACACCCCCATATAGAGAGGACAACACCCTTGTCGAAGACTGCTGTTGTGGACGTTGCGGAGCGGGCTGTCGCCACCTACGTGGAGGCGTTCCTCGGGCTGCTGCTGGCGTCCGGCGTGCTGGACGTCTCCGCGCTTAAGGCCGCGGCGGTGGCCGCTGTGCCTGCCGCGCTGTCGGTGATCAAGTCGGCGGTGTCGGTGCTGCTGACCGGCAGCGGCGCGGCGGTGCAG
>FTAE01000059.1_pt1 | contig 15034 bp, 11 predicted proteins | sample 1638991 | NCBI WGS metagenome assembly FTAE01 (sample SAMEA3914812, study PRJEB12502) | metagenome | biome: forest; material: soil | place: Canada | collected 2011-07-07 | depth 0.1 m
GCAGCAACAGCAGCAGGAACGGCAGCAGCGGGAACGGCGGTGCCGGGGGCGGCGGGGGCGCCGGCGGATCGGGTGAGCACTTCTCGGTCGATCCGTGGGAGATGCACGGCGAGGGCCGGGAGTTCGAGAAGATCTCCAACGACTTCGCCCGCGCCACGCTCGGCCTGGAGCAGTCCCTGGCCGGCCTCGGCACGCCCTGGGGCGCCGACGAGCCGGGCAGCGGATTCGCCGCGGAGTACCAGCAGGCGCGGGAGACGCTGCTCGGCGCCCTGCACGGCATCGCCGACCGCCTCGGGGAGATCGGCACCGGCCTGCACGGCATGGCGGACCGCGTGACGGACACCGACGGCGGCATCACGGCGGACTTCGGCAGCGTCGCAACCTCCGGGGCCTCCGGCGCCGTCCCCCCTGGCAGGGCATCCGCCACCGGCACGCTCTGAGCCGCAGTTCCCGCCCGTACGACCCGTACGGCGTGACGTCACATCCGTTCGAAGGGGGAACCGCGTGTCCCGGAAGCTGCCCGAGGAACTCGCCCCGGTACTGGCCCAGCTCGGCCACGCCTGGCCGTTGGCCGATGAGGACGCACTGCGTCAGGCGGCCACAGTGTGGCGGGAGTTCGGCGCCGAGGCGGAGCGGCTCGGCCGGCGCGGCGGGGCGTCCGCGGGCCGGGTCACCGGCGAGAACTCGGGCCGGTCGGTGGACGCCTTCGCCGAGCACTGGCGGACGTTCAGCGGCGGCGGGCGCGGGCACGTCGACGACGCGCAGCACGCTGCCGAGCTGGTCGCCAAGGCCTTCGAGACGGCGGCGCAGGCCGCCGACACCTGCAAGGCGGAGCTCGTCTCGGCGCTCACCGCCCTCGCCGAGGAACTGAAGAAGGCTCAGGAGCAGGCGGCGGCGGCCAAGGCGGACGCCGCCAAGGCCGCGGCGAGCGCGACGACGGCGCAGCAGACCCAGGGCGTGTTCGGCGCGGTGGCGCAGACGGTCGGCGCGGTCGCCGCCAAGGTCAAGGCCGCCGCCGCGGACACCGTCGCCGCCGCGGAGCGGACGGTGGCGGTCGAGGCGGCCGGGCTGAAGGTCGCCGGGCTGCTGGAGGAACTCGGCCGGGCGATGCGGGCCGCGATGCAGACGGCGCTCAAGGAGCCCTCGGTCACCGCGCTGGAGCGCCTCTCGGCCGGCTCCGCCGCCGCGTCCGGGCCGGGCGCCGGGGTGCGGACGCTGTCCGAGGTGATGAGCGCCAAGGGCGGCTTCGACGCCAAGGCGGCGGGCCTGCCCGCCGTGCTCGGCGAGGCCGGCGTGCTCGGCAAGGACGGCGCCGGCCTGAAGCTGGTCGTCGACTCGGCGGGCCGGCCCGTCCTCGGCGAGGACGGCAAGCCGGTGCTGGGCGTCGAGGGCCTCACGGTCAAGCTCGGCGCGGACGGCAAGCCGGAGCTGGACGACCGGGGCAACCCGGTCATCCTGCACGCGGACGGCACCAAGGTGGCGGACACCACCGGCCTCAAGCTGCTCCCCGGCGAGGACGGCAAGCCGGTGGTCGGCGTCGAGGGCCTGACGGTCAAGCTCGACCGGGACGGAAAGCCGCTGGAGGACGAGAACGGCCGCAGCGTCCTGGACGGCGCGGACGGCCGGCCGGTGGTCAAGGCAGACCTGACGGCCGACGTGCCTGGCAAGGGCAAGCCGCCGCACGGCACCGTCCTGGACGCGCTGCCCGGCGAGACCGGCCCCGGCGGCCGGCCCGGCGGGCTCGGTGGCCCGGGCGGGCTCGGGGTGGACGTCACGGTGGCCGGTGGCGCCGGGCCCGACGGTGGTGCCGGTGGCCCTGGAACTGTCGGTGCTCCGGGCCTCGGGGTGACGGCGGGCCCGGGCGGCCCGGGCATTCAGCTCCAGACCGGCCCGGTCGGTGGCAGTGGCGGAGGAGGCGGCTGGGACCCGGCCGGGGACGCGCCGGCCGCCCGGCCGGAACGGCCCGCCCCCGCCTCGTACGCCTCGTCGTCCGGCGGTGGCGGCGGACGCCCGAGCGGCGGCTACGGGCCGGTGTACGCGTCCGTGGACAGCTACCTGCCCGGCCCGGCGGAGGCTCCGGCAGCCTCCCAGGCGCCTCCCTCGCACGGCGCGGGCGTGCCCGCCTCGGTGCGGACGGACTCGGTCTACACCCCGCCGGCGATCAGCACGGACCAGCCGGTCGGCTCCGGCGGCGGCCACGGCTGGGGCGGCGGTACCTCCGGCGGATCCGTGTCCGGCGGGGTCTCCGGAGGCGGCGGCTCCAACGGTGCGGTCTCCGGCGGCGTCGTGTCCGGTGGCGGTTCGGGCGGCGGCGGGTACGGCTCCGGCGGCTCCTTCGGCGGTGCGACCGGCGGCGGGAGCGGGGGCATGACCGGTGGTGTGACCGGCGGTGCGGGGCACCTGCCGTCCGGCGGCGGTCAGGCGTACGGCGGTGCGCAGGGCATACCCACGGCCGGGCCCGCCGGTGCGGCCGGTACACCCGGTGCGGCGGCCGTCGTCGGCGTCCCGGCAACAGGCGGTCCGGCAGCAGGTGGTGCGGCAGCGGGCGGTGCGGCAGCAGGTGCCCCGGTGGCCGGCGGCCCGGTCGCGGGCGGCTCCGCTGCGGGTGGCTCGGCCGCCGGGGCGTCGGGTGCGGGCGGATCCCGTCCGGGCGCCGGCGCGATGGCCACCGGGCCGGTGGGTGTCGCACCCGTCCTCACCCCCGGGCCGGGCCGGTTCGCCGCCGAGGGCTCGGGCGCGGCGCCCGGCGCGGGTGTCGGCATGGGCGCGGGCGAGCCGCGCCGCCGTCCGGACCACGTCGCCGGCGAGGGCACCGGCTCCTGGGCCACCCCGGTGGCCACCGGCCAGGTGATGGTGATGGCCATCGCGCTGCGCGACCGCCGGGGCCACGGCGGCGAGGGGCCGGAGGGCGCGGTGCGGCCCCGCAGCATCGCCGACGGCCGCCCGTACGGCGTGCCCGGCGGGCTGGGGCCGGTCTACCCGCAGCATCAGGCCGAGGTGGAGCGCCGGGTGCCCAGGGGCGCCGACGGCCTGCCCGTCCGCCACCCGGATCCGGCGGCCGGCGGCTGGGCCGAGGTGATCGACGACGGCGGGTACCGCGAGCCCGGCCGGGCCAACAACGGCCTGGAGATCGCGCTCTCGGCCGTCGACACCTTCGCCGGGCGCCCGGCCTGCTCCGCCCCGCGCATCCCCACCGAGGGCGACGCGGGCGAACGCGGCGGCCGCGACCGCGCCGAGCGGGAGCTGGGCGCGCCGTTCCGCGACCTGGGGGACGGCGCCGGGACGTACGAGCGGCTGGCCGGCGAGCTGCGCCGGGCCGGGCACGGCTCGCAGGCGGTGCTGCTCACGGTGGACGCGTACGGGCGCCCGCACGCCTGGAACGCCGTCAACCACCAGGACGCCGTGACCTACCTGGACCACCAGACGGGCCGTCAGGGCCCGGCCCCGCTGCACAGCGCGGACCACGGGCTGTGGGCGATCGCGCTCGACCCGGACGGCCGCCCGCTGGACCTCGCCGAGCGGCGCCCCCGCCCGGCCGTTCAGGCGGCGCCGGCGGCTCCGGCGGCGGAGGACACCGCCGGGCCGGGCACGCCCGCAGCGACCGACACCCCCAGCACCAGGAGCGCCGACGCGTGACCACCCGAGCCCAGGCGGTCGACACCGCCCACCGCTGGATCAACGGCGACCTGCCCCGGGCGTCGGCGGACTCCGCCACCGGCAGCCGCAAGGTGCACGCCCACGAGTTCGACCTCGGCTGGGTCTGCTGGGCCGACCCGTCCCCGGTCCGGGTGGACCCGCTGACCGGCGAGCGCCGGGCGCCCGAGGAGATCGGCGCGGCCTGCGCCGTCGTCGACCGGGCGAGCGGCGGGCTGAGCGTCTGGCCGTCCGTCCCCGTGCCCGAGGTGATCCGGCTCTACCGGGACAGCCTGGGCGCCGGTTCGTACGACCCCGCGCTGCCCCCGGTCACCGGCCCGGGCGCGCGGGCCGAGCTGACGTACCGTGACGAGCTGGGCGAGCGGCAGACCCTCGCCCTGCGGTCCGTGCCGGGCCTGGCGCACCCGGCGCTGCGGGCCTGGCGGCACCTCCAGGAGCAGGGCGTCCGGCCGGAGGACGTCCTGGCCGTCCACACCGACCTGCGGATCGCCGCGCTGCCCGGCGGCTACTGGGCGCACGCCCTGGCCGCCGAGCTGCCCGCCGCCCGGGTCACGTCCGACCTCCCGTACGGCCCGCGCTTCGACCACCGCGCGGAGGCGGTGCGCGGGCTGCCCGCCCCCGTGGCCGAGCCCGGGCAGCCCGCCCCCGCGCGGCGCAACCGGGTGCCGTTCCCGAGGACGGTGCCGGCGGCCCCGGCCGAGCACGAGCGGATGCTGTCGGCCCGGCTGGCGGAGCAGTTCGGCCCGCAGGGGGTGTGCCGCTTCGACCCCGCCGACGTCCTGCGGGCCGACCTGCCGGAGGTGACGGCCGGGGCGCTGCTGCGGGTCGGCGTGCCGGTGGCCGTCGAGGGGTACTTCGCGCTGCACCACCCGCGCCCCGACGCCGTCCTGGACGGCACCCGCCCCGGGCAGGTGCTCCCCGAGGTCGCCGGGTACCTCGCCGAGCTGGGACGCGGCACCCGGGCGACCGTCCGGGCCGGCCAGGAGCTGGTCTCGCAGCTGCTGCTCGGCACCGACGGCTGGTCGCTGATCACCGTCGACACCGCGCAGGGCCAGGTCCGGGCGGTCGACCCGGACTACGCCACGGCCCGCTACTGCAACGCCGACCTGACGGCCTTCGTCCGCTGTCTGGCCCTGTTCGCGGACCGCCTGCCCAAGCTGCGCGGCCTGCACCCGTACGCGGCCGGGCCGGCCGTCGCCGAGCTCCAGTGGGGCCTGGCGGCCGTCGACCGGACGGTCTTCGACGACCCGGAGAACTGGTGGGCCGTCCTGGTGGAGCAGTTCTGGGACGGCCTGCTGTGAGCTGACGAGCCGACGGCGTCCCGTACGGCGGCCCGGCCCGGGCTGCCGTACGGGTGACCGTACGCGTGGTGCCGTCCGCCGCCGGTGCCCGCAGACGCATCATGGGGACAGCCCGGGAATTGACGGGTTGTCACATCATCCTGGTGATCAGTCCGAGCCTGCTCGGGCCTGCCCGACGGAGCCGGAGCCTGCCGTGACCATCCCACCCCGACCGCGCGCCCGCGCGGCCGCCCTCGGCGCGCTCGCGCTGCTGACCGTGCCGCTGGCCGGCTGCGGCACGCCGTCCGCCTCGCCGCCGCCGGCCGCGCCGGTGGCGCTGCGCGCGCAGCTGGCCGCCGCGCCCCGGGTCTGCGCGCAGCCGGTCGTGATCGGCCACCGGGGGTCGCCGCAGGCCGCGCCGGAGAACACCATGGCCTCCTTCGAGGCCGCGCTGAAGGGCGGCGCCGACTGGCTGGAGACGGACGTCCAGACCACCAAGGACGGCGTGCCGATCCTGATGCACGACTCCACCGTCGACCGCGTCACCGACGGCAAGGGCGCGGTCGGCGACCTCACGGCCGCGCAGATCGCGGGCCTGCGGGTCACCGTCGGCCCCGGCGGCCCCGAGCCCGTGCCGACCCTGGACCAGCTGCTGACCCGGCTGGCCGGCACCCGGACCAGGCTGCTGATGGAGATCAAGTGGCAGCGCGCCGAGGACGTCCCGCGGATCGCGCGGATGGCCGCGGACAGCCACGCCGACGTCGTCCTCTACTCCTTCTCCGCCGACCACCTCCGGCAGGCGCACGACGCCGCCCCGCACCTCCCGCTCGTCCTGATCCAGGGCGTCGCCATCCAGGACCCGCCGGCCGGCCTCCCGCTGGACGGGCTGGCCCTGGACTCCGGGCTGGCCACGCCCGCCCGGATCGACGCCGAACGGCGGGCCGGCCGCCAGGTCTACGTCTGGACGCTGGACGACGAGGCGTCCTGGCAGCTGATGTCCGACCGCGACGCCGCCGGGCTGATCACCGACGTCCCGGCCGAGGCCAGGCGCTGGGTGGACGCGCGCTGCCGGGCGCCGCACGACGCCGCCCCACAGGCCCGGCGGTCCGTCCGCTAGGAGCACCAGTGGAACTGACGTCCGGTCAGGGCGGCCCCCCGGCCGGCCCCGGCAGCCGGTACGGGATCGGAATACGCAGGCCAGGGCCGTCCGTCGGTCGCATCGCGTAGCGTGGAGCGTTATGCGACTCGGTGTTCTAGACGTAGGTTCCAACACCGTCCACTTCCTCGTGGTGGACGCCCATCCCGGTGCTGCCCCGCTGCCCGCCTACTCCCACAAGGCGGAGCTGCGGCTCGCCGAGCTGCTCGACGACCAGGGCGCCATCGGCGCGGCCGGGGTGGACAAGCTGGTCGGCATGATCGCCTCCTCGATCCGGGTCGCCGAGGACAAGGGCGTCGTCGACGTCCTGCCGTTCGCCACCTCCGCCGTACGGGAGGCCAGCAACGGCGAGGCCGTGCTGCGGCGGGTCGCCCAGGAGACCGGAGTCGAGCTGCGGGTGCTCTCCGGCCAGGACGAGGCGCGGCTGACCTTCCTGGCCGTCCGGCGCTGGTTCGGCTGGTCATCCGGGCGGCTGCTGAACCTCGACATCGGCGGTGGCTCGCTGGAGATCGCCTGCGGCCTGGACGAGCAGCCCGACGTCGCCTGCTCGCTGCCGCTCGGCGCGGGCCGGCTCACCGCCGGCTGGCTGCCGGGGGACGTCGCCGACCCGGAGGACCTGCGCCGGCTCAGACGCCACATCCGCGCCGAGATCGCCGGCGTGGTCGGCGAGATCGCCCGGCTCGGGCCGCCCGACCACGCGGTGGCCACCTCCAAGACCTTCAAGCAGCTGGCCCGGATGACCGGCGCGGCCCCCGCCGAGGCGGGCCAGTACGCCGCCCGTCGGCTCACCCGGGCCGGGCTGTCGGCGTGGCTGCCGAAGCTCTGCGCGATGTCCGTCGGCGAGCGGGCGCAGATCCCTGGCGTCTCGGCGGGCCGGGCCAGGCAACTGCTCGCGGGCGCCCTGGTCGCGGACGCCTCGATGGACCTCTTCGGCCTGGACGAACTCGCCATCTGCCCCTGGGCCCTGCGCGAGGGCATCATCCTGCGCCGCCTCGACACCCTGGACAGCCCGACCGACCGCCGCCGCGCGGCCCTCACCGGCTGAGCACCCGGTATGTGACGTTCGTCGCCCGGTACGTCCCGATCCGGGGCCCGTCCGCTTACGCTGTCTCCCGTGGCGCAACCAGCGGACGAGGACGGGACGCAGGAGGGCCGCGCTGCCGCTGCGGGGCAGCCGCGGCCGGCCGGGCCGCGCCGGGCCCGGGCGGGCACGGCGGCCAGGCGGACGGTCGAGGCCGCCTCCAGGACGGCCCGCACGGTCAAGCCCGCGAAGCCCGCCAAGGCCGCGAAGCCCCTCAAGGCCGTCAAGCCCGCCAAGCCTGTTGCGAAGCCGGCCAAGCGCGCCGCGGCCGAGCCCGCCGAGCCGGCGCGGGCGCCGAAGCCCACCCGCAAGGCCGCCGTGCAGCGGGCGGTGAAGACCGTCGGCGCGGTGAAGGCCGCCAAGAAGGCGGCGAAGAAGCCGGTGCCGAAGCCGGCCCCGCTGCTGCGCACCACCGACCGGCTGGTGCTGCCGCCGCACCCCACCCTGCACATCCCCGACACCAAGGTCGCGCTGTCCACCGCCTCGGTGTACCCCGAGTCCACCGCCGTCGCCTTCGAGCTGGCCGAGAAGCTCGGCTACGACGGGGTGGAGGTGATGGTCTGGAACGACCCGGTCAGCCAGGACATCGAGGCCCTGCGCCGTCTCTCCGACGCCCACCGGATGCCGATCCTGGCCGTCCACGCGCCCTGCCTGCTGATCACCCAGCGGGTGTGGACCACCGACCCGTGGACGAAGCTCGTCCGCGCCAGGGCGGCCGCCGAGAAGCTCGGCGCGAGCGCCGTCGTCGTGCACCCGCCGTTCCGCTGGCAGCGCCAGTACGCCCGCGAGTTCGTCGAGGGGATCGGGCGGATGGCGGGCGAGACCGACGTCCGCTTCGCCGTCGAGAACATGTACCCCTGGCGCTACCGCGACCGCGAGGTGCTCGCCTACGCCCCCGGCTGGGACGTCACGGAGGAGGAGTACCGGCACTTCACCATCGACCTCTCGCACGCCTCGACCTCCCGGATCGACGCCCTGGAGATGGTCGGCCGGATGGGCGACCGGCTCGCCCACATCCACCTCGCCGACGGCAGCGGCTCCGGCAAGGACGAGCACCTGATCCCCGGCCGCGGCAGCCAGCCCTGCGCCGCACTCCTGGAGCACCTGGCCCGCACCGGTTTCGACGGCCACGTCGTGCTGGAGGTCAACACCCGCCGCTCCGCCTCCCCCGCCGAACGCGAGGCCGACCTCGCCGAGGCACTCGCCTTCACCCGCCTCCACCTGGCCACCCCGGCGCGCGTGCGCTGAGCCGCTGAGCGTCAACAGCCGTCCGGAGGAGGGGACGCCGGACGTCGGCACGGCCACCGGAATCGCGGCCCGCCCGCCCGCCGGCCGGGCGCGGCGCCCCGCACGCCCGCCGACCACGGGCCGACCCGGCTGACCGCATCGCGGACGTGGCGTCCGCGCGCTGGACGGGAGGCGTACGCTCGATAGCTACCAGCGGCCCTGCACCTCCCACCAGCGCAGTCGGCCGCAGCAGCCTCCGAAGGAGTGGAGCACAGTGCCCGAGCTGAAGTCTCGTACGGTCACCCATGGTCGCAACATGGCAGGCGCCCGGGCGCTCCTCCGGGCCGCAGGCGTAGCCCGCGAGGACTTCGGCAAGCCGATCATCGCGGTGGCCAACTCCTTCACCGAGTTCGTGCCGGGCCACACCCACCTGCAGCCGGTCGGCCGGATCGTCTCCGAGGCCATCAAGGCCGCAGGTGGCATCCCGCGCGAGTTCAACACCATCGCGGTGGACGACGGCATCGCGATGGGCCACGCCGGCATGCTGTACTCGCTCCCCTCGCGCGACCTGATCGCCGACTCGGTCGAGTACATGGTCAACGCGCACTGCGCGGACGCCCTGATCTGCATCTCCAACTGCGACAAGATCACCCCCGGCATGCTGATGGCCGCGCTGCGCCTCAACATCCCGACGGTCTTCGTCTCCGGAGGCCCGATGGAGGCCGGCCAGGCCGTCCTGGTCGACGGCACCGTCCGCAAGCTCGACCTGGTCAACGCGATGTCCGACGCCGTCGACGTGAACGTCTCGGACGAGGACATCGCGATCATCGAGGAGAACGCCTGTCCGACCTGCGGGTCGTGCTCGGGCATGTTCACCGCCAACTCGATGAACTGCCTGACCGAGGCGATCGGCCTCTCGCTGCCCGCCAACGGCTCGGTGCTGGCCACCCACACCGCCCGCAAGGCGCTGTACGAGGACGCCGGCCGCAACATCGTCGAGATCACCGAGCGGCACTACCACCAGGACGACTACTCCGTCCTGCCGCGCAACGTCGCCACCCGTGCCGCCTTCGAGAACGCCATGGCGCTCGACATCGCGATGGGCGGCTCCACCAACACGATCCTGCACCTGCTCGCCGCGGCCCAGGAGGCCGAGGTGGACTTCGACATGCGCGCCATCGACGCCATCTCGCGCCGGGTGCCGTGCCTGTCCAAGGTCGCGCCCAACGGCAAGTACTACATGGAGGACGTCCACCGGGCCGGCGGCGTCCCCGCCATCCTCGGCGAGCTGTACCGCGGCGGGCTGCTCAACGAGGACGTGCACACCGTGCACTCCTCCTCGCTCGACGAGTGGCTGAAGACCTGGGACATCCGCGGCGGCTCGCCCTCCCCGGAGGCCGTCGAGCTGTTCCACGCCGCCCCCGGCTGCGTCCGCTCCGCCACCGCCTTCTCGCAGTCCGAGCGCTGGGACACCCTGGACACGGACGCCGCCGGCGGCTGCATCCGCAGCGTCGAGCACGCGTACTCCGTCGAGGGCGGCCTCGCCGTGCTGTACGGCAACCTGGCCGAGGACGGCTGCATCGTGAAGACGGCCGGCGTCGACGAGTCGATCTGGACGTTCAGCGGCCCGGCGGTGGTGCTGGAGTCCCAGGAGGACGCGGTCGAGGCCATCCTCAGCAAGCGGGTCAAGGAGGGCGACGTCGTCGTCATCCGCTACGAGGGCCCCAAGGGCGGCCCCGGTATGCAGGAGATGCTCTACCCGACCTCCTACCTCAAGGGCCTGGGCCTGGGCAAGGCCTGCGCGCTGATCACCGACGGCCGGTTCTCCGGCGGCACCTCCGGTCTGTCGATCGGCCACGCCTCGCCCGAGGCGGCCTCCGGCGGCACCATCGCGCTGGTCGAGGACGGTGACGTCATCGCCATCGACATCCCCGGCCGCACGGTCGAGCTGAAGGTCTCCTTCGAGGAGCTGCACGAGCGCCGCCTCAAGCTGGAGGCGGAGGGCGGCTACCGGCCGAAGAACCGCGACCGCCAGGTCAGCGCGGCGCTGAAGGCGTACGCCGCGATGGCCACCTCGGCCGACAAGGGCGCCGTCCGCGACGTCAGCAAGCTGGGCTGACGCCCGCCTGCAACCCGTTCGACGAGGAGCCGCCCCGGATGGCCGGGGCGGCTCCTCCGTCGTCCGGCCGCCGACGGGTGATAATCGGACTCGTGAACGACGACCGCACCCCCAGCCCCCGGCCCGACGGCGCCCCCGAACCGGAGGCGATCCGCTGGTTCGGCACCAGCTGGGTCGAGCGCGGCTCCGGCTACCGGCTGCGCCGCGTCCTCGTCCCGGCCGGCGCGCTGCTCGCGGCCGTCGCCGGGGCGCTGCTGCTGCGCTTCGGCGTGCAGGGCGTCCAGCAGTCCGACGCCGGGAGTTTCGTCTACGTCCTGCTGGTGGCGGCCATCGCGATCTGCTCCTGCCTGGCGGCCCTGCGCAACTGGAAGCTGCTGAGCGAGGGCCGGGACGCGCTCACCGGCTGGATGGCCGAGGACAAGTCGCTCGGCGCGGTCTGGATCATCGGCGGCGTCGGCGGCCTGCTCGCGTACTTCGCCCGCAGCCTCGTCGAGGCCCCCGGCGAGGCCGTCCTGCGGGCCCGCTACGAGCAGGCCGCCGCCCGGTACGAGCGTCGCCAGACGGCCCGCTCCCGCCGGCCCGACGGCAGGGCGCCGGGCCGGGGCAGGCGCCAGCGCTGACCGCGCTCAGCTGCGGCTCGTGGTGCCGCACTCCGGGCTCTCGCCCGGGCCGGACTCGGTCAGCGGCCTGCTCCGGTCGTACGGGTCCCTGGTCGGGCCGGTCGGCTGCGGGTCGCCCGGCAGGCGCGGCGCCTCGAACTGGTCGAACTGCGGGTGATAGAAGCCGTCGTCGGAGTAGCAGGCACTGTTGCCGAACTGGCTGTCGATCTTCGCGAAGTTGATCTTCTTGCTGCTGTTGCGGTACCTGGCCGGGTCGTAGAAGCGGAAGTCGAGCGTGCGCCGCACGATGGTGCGAGCGGTCCGGGTGTTCCCGTCGACGTCCCCGGCCACCCGGGCCGTCCAGCCCACCGGCCTCGCCGTGGACGTGCCCTGCGGCGTGCCCGGCTTCGCGGTCGGCCGGGCCTTCGCGGCCTCCGGGCCCGGGCGCAGCGCGTACACGAAGGTGTAGTCGGTGTGGACGAGTACGCCCTTCTCGCCGTCGCCCTCGACGGTCGTCCGGCCCTGCACCCGGACGTCGCCGACCGGGATCGCGTCCCGCGGGTCGAAGCGGCTGAACAGGTAGGTCGGGTCGTCCTCCACGCTCGGGTGGTCCACCGACTTGGCGGCCGAGTCCAGCTCCCAGCGGTCCAGCAGGTCCAGCGCGGTCTGCGGCCGGCCGCCGGCGACCACCGCCGGGTCGAGGTTCGCCGCCGTCAGGAAGTCCTTGACGAGCTTCAGCTGGGCCGCGACCTGCTCCGCGTCGAACGCCCCGAGTGCCTGCGCCTGCGGCAGCAGGATCGCGTCCGGCCCGGCCGGCCAGCCCTCGGCGGGGGAGCCCGCCCACGGGTGCTCGACGGTCGGGGTCTGCTCGGCGACCGCCGGCGGGGCGGTCGTGGGCCGGGCCGTCTCCGGGCCGACGCTGGGAGCGCTGACGGGAGCGCTGACGGGCGTGTCCGGCGACGTGCCGTGGTACCAGTCCCGCAGGCCGTCGACGTTGAGTGCGGCGAGCAGCACCGCGATGGTGAGGACCACGAAGAGCGGCGCCCGCCACTCCCGCCGCGTCCGCCGGGTGTTGCCCCACGGGTCGACCGGCTTCGGGCGGCGTCCGAAGCGTGCCGTGCGCCTGGGGCGCTCGGGAACGGAGCGGCGGCCGCCCGGGTCGACCGGCGGCTGGTGCTTCCAGCGGGCGGAGAGCATCCGGGTGCGCCCGGCCGGCTCCTTGACTGGGGCACCCCTGACGAACTCCTCGTCCAGGACGAGGTTCTCGAACGGGTCCGTCCCGTCCGGCTCGGACCCCTCGGACGCGCGGGGATCCGGATCTTCGGCTATCGGCATCGCGTCAGTATGCCGACCCCGGGTGACAGTTCGCCGACCGGGGGCACCCCGGGTGTTGAATTCGTGTGCACTCTGCGCCCATTACCCCTTTTTGCGGGCCTCCTTCACCGAGCCGACCACCCCGGCCACCGCCAGCAGCAGTCCGGCCGGCAGCAGCGAGACCAGGAAGGCCCCGATCAGGCTCGCGTCGCCGAGGAACGTCTGCGCCAGCGTGTTCAGGACCAGCAGCAGCCCCGCCGCCGGCATCGCCGACTGCCAGGGGTGCTCGGCGGCCCACCGGCGGATCCGCCGGTCGCCGGTGTCCCGGCTCAGCCGGCCGCCCACCGTGCCGACCAGGAAGAAGAAGAACAGCGCCCAGCCGACCGGGCCGGCCAGGATGTCGAGTGACCAGTGCCCGGTGATCACATCCACCCCGAGCGCCGCACCACCCACCACCGCCCCGACCCCGGCGGCCGTCTTCCACGGCCCCATCGTCGCCGAGGCGACGGCGAGCTGCTGGTTATCGCGTTGCGACAAGTCTCCGTGTGCCATACCTCCACGGTGCTCCGCCGACCGCCCGGAAGCCATAGGGGAGAACCCGGAGTTTGGCCCCTACGGGCCGGGGCGGCGGGCGGGCGTGCCGGGTCTGCCCGCAGGGTGGACGGCCGTGCTGCGGGCCCGCGCGCGGTGCGAGGATGGCCGGAGCACCGTACGAAGGAGCGGCTATGAGCAGCAGCGCGGCACACGGACAGAAGATCGCCTTTCTCGGCACCGGAAAGATCGGCGAGGCCCTGCTCTCCGGCCTGCTGCGGGCCGGAAAGGACCCGGCGGACGTCCTGGTGACGGCCCGCCGCCCGGAGCGCGCCGCCGAACTCGCCGCCCGGTACGGCGTCACCGTCGTCACCAACGCCGAGGCGGCCAAGCTCGCGGACACCCTGATCCTCGCGGTGAAGCCGCAGGACATGGGCACCCTGCTGGAGGAGCTCGCCCCGCACGTCGGCCCGGACCGGCTGGTCATCTCGGCGGCGGCCGGCATCCCGACCCGCTGGTTCGAGGCGCGCCTGGCGGTCGGCACTGCCGTCGTCCGGGTGATGCCCAACACGCCCGTCCTGGTGGACGAGGGCATGTCGGTGATCTCCGGCGGCTCGCACGCCACCGAGGCGCACCTGGAGCGGGCCGAGGAGATCTTCCGCTCGGTCGGCAAGGCCCTGCGGCTGCCCGAGTCCCAGCAGGACGCGGCCACCGCGCTCTCCGGCTCCGGCCCCGCGTACTTCTACTTCCTGGTCGAGGCGATGACGGACGCGGGCATCCTGCTCGGCCTGCCCCGGCACGTCGCTCACGACCTGATCGTGCAGTCCGCGATCGGCGCCTCGGTCATGCTGCGCGATTCGGGCGAGCACCCGGTCAAGCTGCGCGAGGCGGTCACCTCGCCGGCCGGCACCACCATCTCCGCCATCCGCGAGCTGGAGAACCACGGCGTCCGGGCGGCTCTGCTGAGCGCCCTGGAGGCGGCCCGCGACCGCTCCCGGGAGCTGGCCTCCGGCGGCAAGTAGGCTCGGAGGCGTGACCTACGACCTGGTGATCTTCGACAATGACGGCGTGCTCGTGGACAGCGAGCCGATCTCCAACCGGCTGCTCGCCGAGTACCTGACCGAGCTCGGCTTCCCGACCACGGTCGAGGACTCCTACCGGGACTTCATGGGCACCGCCGCCCACCGGGTGCACGACGTGATCGGCGAGCGGTACGGGGCGACGCTGCCCGAGGGCTTCGACGACCTCTTCCACGCGCGGGTGTTCGCCGGGTTCGAGACCGAGCTCACCGCCGTCCGGGGCGCGGAGCAGCTGCTGAAGGAGCTTCAGCAGCGCTCCGCGCCGTACTGCCTGGCCTCCTCCGCGCACCACGAGTGGATCCGCACCGCCCTCGGCCTGACCGGTCTGCGCGGTTTCTTCCCCGAGGAGCGGATCTTCAGCGCCCAGGACGTCGGCGTCGGCAAGCCTGCCCCCGACCTCTTCCTGCACGCCGCCCGCACCCTCGGCGTCGACCCGGCCCGCTGCCTGGTGGTCGAGGACAGCGTCAACGGGGTGCTGGCCGCCCGCGCGGCCGGCATGGACGTGTACGGCTACACCGCGCTGACCGACCCGGCGAAGCTCACCGCGGCCGGCGCCACCGGGCTGATCGGTGATCTCACGGAGATTTCGGCCGTGCTCTGACGGTTCTCGATCACGCTTCGGTCATGTGTATGCTTCCCGCCGGTCTGCGGACTGACTGATTGTCAAGGGGGAGCGCATCATGGCCGGAAACTGGCGCGGACTGCCCGACGGGCTGACCGCGGGGGAGCGTGAACTCGTCGAGGCGCTGCGCTCGATGAAGGACGCCTCGGGGCTGACGCTGACGGAACTCGCGGCGAAGACCCACTACAGCAAGTCGTCCTGGCAGCGCTGGCTGAACGGCGAGCGGCTGGTGACCGAGCCCGCGCTGCTGCGGCTCGGCGAGCTGGCCGCGTCGTCCGACGCGGAGCGGGACAGGCTGGTGGAGCTGTGGGGCTCGGCGCAGCAGGCGCAGGCACCGGAGGAGGAACCGTCAGCGGAGGCGGAGGCGGAGGC
>FTAE01000225.1_pt1 | contig 14336 bp, 7 predicted proteins | sample 1638991 | NCBI WGS metagenome assembly FTAE01 (sample SAMEA3914812, study PRJEB12502) | metagenome | biome: forest; material: soil | place: Canada | collected 2011-07-07 | depth 0.1 m
ACTGCGAGGGAATGTAGAAGGCCTGGACGAAGAAGGTCTTGATGATCACCGCCATCACGATCGCGGCCACGACCAGCAGCGGAACCTCCTTCCAGAACGCGCGCTGCTTCCCGTTCCCGGCGGCGCGGGTGGGCGCGGGGTCGGGGACGGCGTCGGGCGTGGGCGCGGGGTCGGGTGCGGGGACGGCGTCGGGTGCGGGGACGGGCGCGCTCACCGGCCGGCCGCCGGGAACACGTCGGTGGTCCAGTCGGCCTGGTCGCCGCCGAGCGAGGCGATGTACCTCAGGTAGGCGGTGGCGCTGCCGAGCGGGCTGGCCGGGGAGTCCACCGGAACCGCGGCGAAGTCCGCTCCCTGGTCACCGTTCCTGTTCAGCGTCAGCGAGATGTGCAGGCCGTCCAGGTTCTCACTGGCGGTCACCGGACCGCTCCGGGTCGCGCCGCCGCCGGGCAGCACCGATATCTGCGCGATCACCCCCCGGCCGACCGCGACGTCCACCTGGACGTCCTGCAACGCGCCCTGCCGCAGGCTCAGTTCGGCCGCCGCCGAGGCCGCCGAGGAGGCCAGCGGACCGCTCAGCCGGATCGGCAGCGGGCGCTGCGCCGGGGCGTACACCAGGCTCCGGGCGATCCTGAGCGCGACCGGCTCCGCCAGGTCGCTGGTGCTGACCAGGATCCACTGGCCGGACGGCGACTGGAGCACGACGTCGACGCCCATCGGGGTCTGCCCGTGGGCGGCCGTGGTCCGCTGGTACGCCTCGTGCCCGTTGACGCGGCCGATCCGGGTCATCGAGGAGAGCTGGTCGTTCAGCGCCAGCCCCGGCCTCGGCTCGACGGAGAGGTCGACCGTGTCCGCGAACCCCGGGCCGTACGCGGCGTCGTTCTCCCCGTACACGCGGCCGCCCTCGACGCCGTTGTGCTCGTAGGAGACGACCGTGTCCTGCGGCGGCAGCCAGCCGAAGGCGGCGCTCTGGGTCAGCGGGTCGCTGCTCGGGGCCAGGCCGGTGGCCGGGGCGGCGGGCGACTGCGAAGGCGCGGCCGGGTCGGTCGTGGTGGCTCCGGCCACCGGCAGGAACACCGCCACCAGCGCGACCGCGGCCAGGCCGCTGACCGCCCCGGCGACCCGGCGCCGGAACCGTCGGCGGACCAGTGCGCGGCCGTCGCCGAGCAGTCGCTCCAGGTCGACGGTACTGGGCGGCGGGGGGGTGTCGAAGACCGCGTCGAGGCCGCGGGCAAGTGCCTCGGTGTCACTGGTCATGGTCGGTCTCTCCTTCGCGGCGCTTCACCGGGACGCGGATTCGCTGGATGCGGGTTGGATCTCGGCCAGTACGGTGCGCAGCGCGTCCAGGCCGCGCGCGCTCTGGCTCTTGACGGTGCCCTCCGAGCAGTCGAGCAGCGCGGCGGTCTCGGCGACCGAGAGGTCGCAGTAGTGGCGCAGCACCAGGGCCGCGCGCTGCTTCGGCGGTATCCGGGCCAGCGCGGAGATCAGGTCGAGCGTGCCGTCCACCTCGTCGGTCCGGGAGCCGGTGACCGCGTCGACGTCCACGTGGTGGTGCGAGGTGCGCCGCCACCAGGAGGTCTTCTGCTCGTTGAGGAAGACGTTGACCAGGACCCGGCGCACGTAGGCGTCGAGGTTGTCGGCGCGCCGGGCCTGCCCCCAGTTGACGTAGAGCCGTAGGAAGGCGGCCTGGGTCAGGTCGTCGGCCCGGTGCCAGTCGTGGCAGAGCAGATAGGCGATGCGGCGCAGCCAGGGCGTCCTGGCTTGCACGTACGCGGTGAACTCGGCGTCTCGCCGGAGCGTCGCCATGCAGTGCCCCCCTTACGGATGTGGATTCGGACGGTGGTGCTCGCGGAGCAGTCCGCGTCGGACACCAGCAGGACAGCCTCGGCCGCCGAAAGGGTTGCACGGGTCCGCGGGTCCGTCGAAACCGCTCAGGCGTCGGTGCCAGCCGCCACCGTCAGGCGTCGGCGTCAGCCCCGGGCAGGTACCGGGTGAACCAGGCCGCCGCCAGGTCGGCCACCGCCTCCAGCGCGCCCGGCTCCTCGAACAGGTGCGTGGCGCCGGGGACCACGGCGAGGCGGTTCTCGCAGCACAGCGCGGCCCGGGCCCGCCGGTTGAGGTCCAGCACCGCCGCGTCGTCGCCGCCGACGACGAGCAGCGTGGGCGCGGTCACGGCCGGCAGGCGCGGCCCGGCCAGATCGGGTCGGCCGCCCCGGGAGACCACCGCCGCGACCGGGGAGTCGGGCTCCGCCGCCGCCCACAGCGCCGCCGCCGCGCCGGTGCTGGCGCCGAACCAGCCCACCGGCAGGCTCTCGGCCCCGGGCCGCGCCAGCAGCCAGCGGGTCGCGTCGGCGAGGCGGCCGGCCAGCAGCGCGGTGTCGAAGACGTTCGCCCGGTCCGCCGCCTCCTCCTCGGTGAGCAGGTCGAACAGCAGCGTGGCCAGTCCGGCCCGGTTCAGCGCGTCCGCCACGGACCGGTTGCGCGGGCTGCGCCGACCGCTGCCGCTGCCGTGCGCGAACAGCACCACCCCGACCGCGCCCGGGGGCACCACCAGCCGCCCGCCGAGCCGCGCCGCGCCCGCCCGGACCACCACCTCGTGCGCGCCGGTGCGCGCCGCCGCCCGGTCCAGGCAGGCCACCACCTGCTCGTCCGAGGACTGGGTGAAGTCCTCGTAGAACTGTCCGATGCCGAAGAAGTCCGCCGGGGTGCCCGGGCAGACCAGTTCGTCGGCGACCCCGCGCAGCCGGGTGCGCCAGTCCCACGGCGCCACCGGCACGGCGAGCACCACCCGGGCCGCGCCCTGCGCGCGGGCGATCCGGCAGGCGGCGCGGGCGGTGGAGCCGGTGGCCACGCCGTCGTCGACCACCAGCGCCGTCCGGCCGGTCAGCCCGACCCGGTCCCGCCCGCTGCGGTACCGCCCGGCGCGCCGCTCCAGCTCCGCCCGTTCGCGCTGCTCCACCAGCGCCAGCTCGGCCTCGGACGTCGCGGTCGCCCGGACCACCTCGTCGTTGACCACCCGCACCCCGCCCTCGCCGATGGCGCCCATGGCCAGCTCCGGCTGGAACGGCACGCCGAGCTTGCGCACCACGATCACGTCCAGCGGCGCGGCCAGCGCCGCCGCGACCTCCGCCGCCACCAGTACCCCGCCCCGGGGAAGGCCGAGCACCACCACGTCCGGGCCCCGCAGCCGCACCAGCCGCGCGGCCAGCCGCCGCCCGGCGTCGGCCCGGTCAACGAAGTACACGGCCGGACCTCCTCAGCCCCGCCCCCTCGCTCCTGCCCCCTCGCCCCCCGCGTCCCGCCCCAGCGGCGGTGAACCCGCAGGTCACTGCCAGCTTACGCCGCTCCGCACGCCGACGCGGCGGCAGTGTCGGCAGCCGAGGCGGCTAGCGTGGGGGCGTTCCGCCCGCCCGTGGTCCGACCTGGAGCCCTCCCTGAACACCGCCGTCGCCGAGCTTGTGTCCGTCGCCCTGCTGCTGGGGGTGCTGGCGTTCGCCGTGGCCCGCCCCAGGGGCTGGCCCGAGGCCGCGGCGGCGGTCCCGGCCGCCGCGCTGCTGGTGGCGCTGGGGGCCGTCTCCCCCGCCCAGGCCTGGGCGCAGACCCGCAGCCTGCTGCCGGTGGTGGGGTTCCTGGCGGCGGTGCTGGTGCTGTCGCAGCTGTGCGCGGACGAGGGCCTGTTCACCGCCGCCGGGGACGCGGTGGCCCGGATGTGCCGGGGCAGTTCGGTGCGGCTGCTGGCCGGCGTGTTCGTGGTGGCGTCGCTGACGACGGCGGTGCTGAGCCTGGACGCGACGGTGGTGCTGCTGACGCCGGTGGTGTTCGCGACCGCGGCCCGGGCCGGGGCCCGGCCGCGCCCGCACGTGTACGCCACCGCCCACCTGGCGAACTCCGCCTCGCTGCTGCTGCCGGTCTCCAACCTGACGAACCTGCTGGCGTTCACCGCCAGCGGCCTGTCCTTCACCCGCTTCGCGGCGCTGATGGCCCCGGCCTGGCTGCTCGCCATCGGCATCGAGTACCTGGTCTTCCGCCGCTTCTTCCGCGCCGACCTGGCCGCCCCGCTGCGCCCGGCGGGCCGGTCCGAGCGGCCCGACCTGCCGGTGTTCACGCTGGTGGTGCTCGGTCTGACGCTGGCCGGGTTCGCGGTGACCTCCTTCGCCTCGGTCAACCCGGCCTGGGCCGCGCTGGCCGGGGCCCTGGTCCTGGGCGGCCGGGCCCTGGCCCGCCGCAGGACCACCGTGCCCGGCCTGCTGGGGATGACCAGTCCGCTGTTCTGCCTGTTCGTCCTGGCGCTGGGCGTCGTGGTCAAGGCGGTGGTCGACAACGGCCTGAACACCGCCGCCGGGCACCTGCTGCCGCACGGCGACGGCCTGCTCCCGCTGCTGGCGATCGCGGGCCTGGCGGCGCTGCTGGCGAACCTGATCAACAACCTGCCGGCGATCCTGGCGCTGCTGCCCATCGTCGCCGACAGCGGCCCCGGCGCGGTGCTGGCGGCGCTGATCGGGGTGAACCTGGGCCCCAACCTCAGCTACGTCGGGTCGCTGGCGACCCTGCTGTGGCGGCGCATCCTGCGCGACCACGACACCGACGCCGACCTCGGCGCCTTCACCCGCCTCGGCCTGCTCACCGTGCCCGCCACCCTGGCGGTGGCCACGGTGGCGCTGTGGGCGACGCTGCGGGTGATCGGTGGCTGAGCCCGGGTGCGGCCCCGGAGCCAGGGCGTTGACCTGCGATCTTGACCTGGTAGCCTCCACTGTGCCCGCCGCCAGCACTACCTTCGAGCAGGACGTGCCCCCGTGACATCCACCGGACCGGCCTCCCCGAAGGACCACACGGCCATCGCGGCGGACATCGAGCGGCGCATCGCCGACGGGGTGTATCCGGTCGGCCGACGGCTGCCCAGCGAGCAGGCGCTCGCCGAGGAGTACACCACCACCCGGGCCCGGATCCGGACCGCGCTGGCGTCGCTGTCCCGGCGCGGCCTGCTGGTGTCCCGGCCCAACTCGGGCTGGCTGGTGCACCTCGGCCACCAGGCGCAGACGGTGGGCGAGATGCGTTCGTTCTCACGCTGGGCCGCGGAGCAGGGGCGCGAGTTCAGCGGGCTGATCGTGCGCCGCGAGCGCGGCGGCGCGACCGCGCGGGAGGCCCGGCTGCTCGGCATCGGGCTCGGCGAGGAGGTGCTGCGCTTCGCCCGGGTGCGCACCCTGGACGGACGGGCGGTCATGGTCGAGCGGTCGACCTGGGCGCCGTGGGTGCTCCCGGTGATCGACGCGCTGCCCGACGACGTGCCCTCGGTCTTCGGCGCGCTGGACTCCGCCGGTGTCCGCGCCGTCCTCGGCGGCCACCGGATCGAGGCGGTGTCCGCCTCCAGCGACGACGCCCGGCTGCTCGGACTCCGCAGGTCCAGCCCGCTGCTGCAGGTCAGCCGGACCACGACGGCGACCCACGACGGCCGGATGGTCGAGGTGGCGGTCGACCGCTACGTGTCGGACGTGGTGGCGTTCGACGTCCGGGCCGGGGACGTCGCCCGGACCCTGCTGTCGCCCCGCGACTGAAACACCCGCGCCCACCGCCCGGGGCCGCGAAACCGGCCCACTGCGCGCAGTCGGCGATCCAATCACCCCCCTCGGGCCCGGAAACGACAGGGCGTCGGGCCGCGTTCACGGTTGATTCACCCGCAGCGCTTTTGATCCGGACTGAAGGCCCCTCACAGTTCCCACACATCAGGAGCGTCCGATGACCACCGACCCCGAGCCCTCCCGAGCCGACAGCGCACACCAGGGGACACAGGTCCCGCAGTCGATCCTGCGGTCGGGACTCTCGCGGCGCGGCATGCTCAAGGCCATGGGCCTGCTCGGCGGCGCGACCGCGCTGGCCGGCGGTGGCGCCGCCTGGGCGAGCACCACCAGCGGGGCGGCCGGCGGGCCGGGGCAGTCGGCGGCCTACGTGCTGCCCGAGGGCTTCACCGGCACCATGGCCGACCTCAAGCACGTGGTGATCCTGATGCAGGAGAACCGCGCCTTCGACCACTACTACGGCGCGATGCCCGGGGTCCGCGGCTTCAACGACAAGCAGGCGCTGCGCTTCCAGAACGGCAGCGACGTCTTCTCGCAGCCCTACGGGTCGACCGTGGTCAAGCCGAACCACGTGACCACCGTCGCCCAGTCCACGACCGGTCTCGACCACAGCTACTCCACCGGCACCGGCGCCTGGAACGGCGGCAAGTACAACAACTGGGTGCCCGCCAAGGGCACCGCGACCATGAACTACCTCACCGGTGAGGAGATCCCCTGGCAGTGGTCGCTGGCCAGCAACTACACCCTGTGCGACAACTACCACTGCTCGATCATGGGCCCGACCACGCCCAACCGGCTCTACCTGTGGACCGGCACCTCGGACGGCGTCACCAGCAACGGCGGTGAGACCTCGGGCGACCGGGGCTGGCAGACCTACCCGGAGGCGCTCCAGGCGGCCGGTGTCTCCTGGCGCGTCTACGTCGACAACAACGACGGCGACGGCTGGGTGGGCGACTACGAGGACAACCCGATCCGCGGCTTCGCCAGCTTCACCCCGAGCGCGGCGAACCTGGCCGACACCACCAAGACCGCCCCCGGCACCGGGCTGGTCTGGCGCGCCAACTCCTTCCCGTACGCCCCCGACGGCCTGCCCGACGACGACAGCGACACCAACCTCAACGGCGTCCTCGGCGACTTCATCGCCGCCTGCGCCCCCGGCGCGCAGTACCCGCTGCCGCAGGTCTCCTGGCTGGTCTCGCCGTACGAGTGGTCCGAGCACCCGGCGGCCGACCCGGAGCACGGCGCCCACTACACCAGCCGGGTGCTCCAGGCGCTGCAGAGCAACCCCGACATCTGGAACCACACCCTGGTGGTGCTGAACTTCGACGAGAACGACGGCTACTTCGACCACGTGCTGCCGCCCGTCCCGGAGCCCGGCACCGCCAACGAGTTCTCCGGCAGCACCCCGCTCGGCTACGGCGCCCGGGTGCCGATGACCCTGGTCTCGCCGTGGACCCGGGGCGGCTGGGTCAACTCCGAGGTCTTCGACCACACCTCGGTCATCCAGTTCCTGGAGGTGTGGACCGCCTCGATGGGCACCCCGGCGCCGAGCACCACGATCACCCCGTGGCGCCGCTCCATCAGCGGCAACCTGACCAGCGCGATCGACTTCTCCCGCCCGGTCCTCGGCGTCCCCTCGCTGCCGGACACCTCGGCCCTGGTCGCCATCGCCCGCGCCGGCGGCACCATCGCGACCCAGCTGACCAGCGACGACCAGTGGACCGACTCCCCGCCGCTGCGCCCGCGCCCGCTCTCCTTCCACGCACAGAGCACCTTCTCGGAGAACCGCGGCACCGGCCTGGTGACCGCGAACATGAGCCTGGTCGGCGGCGCCACCGGCAAGGCCGTGAGCCTCCAGGTGTTCCCGGACCAGTACAAGGAGTTCAGCAACACCCCGTTCACGGTGACCGCCGCCGCGCCGCGCGGCTACGGCTGGGACGCCTCGGCGTACCAGGGCCGGTACGCGTTCTCGATCTACGGCCCCGACGGCTTCGTCCGCTCGCACGCCGGGACCGTGCTCCCGGCCGGGCAGAACAACGCCGGGGTGCCCCGGGTCGACGTCGAGCTCACCCCGGGCGGCGACCCGACGGTGGAGATCACGCTGCACAACGACGGCCTCCAGCAGGTCCACTACACCCTGACCGCCAACGACCACGTCGGCGGCCTCCAGCAGTTCTGGGTCGCGCCCGGCACGTCGAAGCAGGTCAGCTGGCCCACTGCCGAGGGCTACTACGACGTCGTGATGACCGCCGACACCGGCACCGGCTGGAACCACCGCTACGCCGGTCGCATCGCCCAGATCACCGGCTGACCCCCTCCTCCGCCCCGTTCCACGCCTGTCCACGTCCCCTGGAGCGCTCCATGGCCCTTCGGCCGCGCAATCCCCTCCCCCCACCGCGCCCGCCGGCGCGGCGCCTCACCGCCGCCGGTGTCTCCGCCGCGCTGCTGGCGGCGGGCCTGTCGGTGCTGTTCTCCCCGGCGGCCTCGGCCGACCCCACCTACGACTCGCGTGACTCCGCCCTGCCGGTGGTGTCGTACAACTTCGACAACGACTCCGGCACGACCGTGGTCGACAGCTCCGGCCACGGCAACAACGGCACCTGGAGCGGCACCCCGAGCTACGCCGCGGGCGTCTCCGGCAAGGCCGCGCACATCAGCGCCGGGACGAACTTCGTGACGCTGCCGAAGGTCGCCGGGCAGACCGACGGCTCCGGCAGCTTCTCCTTCGAGACCTGGTGGTACGACAACGCGGAGACCGCCGACGTCCCGTTCGTCGCCAACCAGAACTTCGCCGCCTGCACCAACACCGGCTTCACCTTCTACCACATCAGCGGCACGTACCAGCAGCGCTCGTGCTTCGCCGTGAACGGCGCCAAGACCTACACCGCGACCAACACCGCTTCGGTGCAGAAGGGCTGGCACTACCTCGCGGTGGTGGAGGACAGCAGCGCGCACACCTACGACTACTACGTCGACGGCGTCCTCAACTCGACCACCTCGACCATATCCGGCACCGCCGCCGCGAACTTCGACTCCGGCAGCCCGATCCGGATCGGCCAGGACGGCACCGGCGTGTACAGCGCCACCGACGACGCCCTGGTGGACGACTTCAACTTCTACAACCAGGCCATCGGCGCAAGCCAGATCGCCGCCGACTACGCGGCGACCAACCCGGCCACGCACTTCCCGGTGACCGTCACCGACGACGGCCACGGCACCGGCAGCGCGTCGGTGCTCGCCCCGGCGGCGGGCGCCGGCGACACGCTGACCGCGACGCCCGACCCCGGCTACACGTTCAGCGCGTGGGTCCCGGTGTCCTCCTCGATGCCCGCGGTCAGCGGCAACGGCACGTTCACCGCGCCCGGCAGCCCGGCCACCGTCGAGGCCACGTTCGTGCCGAACACCTACACCGTCACCTTCGACGGCAACGGCGCGGACGGCGGCAGCACCAGCCCGCAGACGCTGACCTACGACCAGGCCGCCACGCTGACCGCGAACGGGTTCACCGACTCCGGCAAGCAGTTCGTCGGCTGGAGCACCACCCCGAACGGCGCGCCCGCCTACGCCGACCAGGCCGGTGTCAAGAACCTGACCGCCAGTGCCAACGGCAGCGTCACCCTCTACGCCCAGTGGGCGTCGGCGGGCAGCTACCGGGTGACCGAGAGCGGCGACAGCGACGTCACGGTGAGCTCCTCCGCCGACCCGTCGCTGGGCTGGGAGCTGCCCGGCTCGACGGTCACCCTGACCGCCACCCCGGCCACCGGCTACTCCTCGACCTGGCAGGTGGTCTCCCCCAGCGGGCTGACCGTCGCGGCCAACGGCACCTTCACCATGCCCTCGCAGAACGTCGTCATCAAGGCGGTCTCCGCGGGCAACCCCTACACCGTCGCCTTCAACGGCAACGGCGCCACCGGCGGGGCCACCGCGGCACAGCAGTTCAGCTACGGCCAGGCCGCCGCGCTGACCGCCAACGGCTTCACCCGGCCCGGCTACGGCTTCCTCGGCTGGGCGACCAGCGCCACCGGGGCGGCCGCCTACACCGACGGCCAGAGCGTCAGCGACCTCACCGCGAACGCCAACGCCACGGTCACCCTGTACGCCGTCTGGGGCCACTACCGCGCCGTCGGCGACACCGTCGCGCCGATCGCCTCCTACGACTTCGCCGCCGACAAGAACGGCGTGGTCACCGACAGCTCCGGCCAGGGCAACAACGCCGTCTGGAAGGGCACCGCCACCTACGCCAAGGGCGGCTTCGCGGGCCTGTCCGCCCACGTCAGCGGGGGCGGCAACTTCATCCAACTGCCCACCGTGGCGGGGGAGACCGACGGCTCCGGCAGCTTCTCGTTCTCCACCTGGTGGGGCGAGTACGGCGAGACCATCGACGCCCCGCTGGTGAGCGACCAGAACTTCGCCGCCTGCTACAACCCGGGCATGTCGCTGTACGACGTCTCCGGCACCACCACCACCCAGTCCTGCTGGGGCCAGCCGTCCGGCACCGGCCGCCAGTACTCCCCGGTCAACCCGACCGCGCTGCAGGGCAACTGGCACTACCTGACGGTGGTGGTCAACCGCGGCACGCAGACCCTGAGCTACTACGTCGACGGCACCCTGGCCAGCACCTCCAGCGCCGGCCAGATCACCTCGGCCACCGAGTTCGCCTCCGGCATGCCGTTCAACATCGGCCAGGACGGCACCGGCGTCTACGGCGGCACCGTCGACGCCCTGGTCTCGGACTTCGACTTCTACGACCAGCCGCTCTCGGCGGCCCAGATCAGCAACGACTACAACGCCACCAAGCCCGCCTCCACGGTACTGCCGAACGAGTCCACGGTCGACGTGGTGCCGCCCGTCAACACCGTCGCCCCCGGCTTCGTCACCGACACCTTCCACGCCCCGCAGGTGCGGGTGAACGCGGCGGTCTCACAGTCGGTCGCCGGTCTGTGGAACGGCGGTACCGTCACCTCCTACACCAAGACCGGCGGTGACTCCTGGCTCAGCGTCAACAGCGGCGGCCTGGTGACCGGCACCGCCCCGGGCACCGCCCCGCAGCACCCGGGCACGATCACCGTGCAGGCCACCGACGGGACGACGACCTCGCAGATCACCGTCGAGGTCCCGGTCATCGCCGGCAACGACGCCCCGCAGATCGCCACCGCGACCTGGAACCTGTGGGACGCGGGCACCCACGTGGACAACTCGCTGCTGAAGGACCTCACCGTCATCGGCGACAACGGCCTCGGCGTGATCGGCGTCCAGGAGGACGGCGGCACCGTCGCCGGGCAGCTCGCCCAGGCCCTCGGCTGGTACGACTACGAGGGCGCCGACGGCCTCGGCATCGTCTCGGCCTGGCCGATCTCCTCGACCGGCGTCGTCGCCGCGACCGCGACCACCCCGGCCGTCGGGGTGACCGTGGACATCGACGGCCAGAACGTGCGGGTGTGGGACGCCGCCCTGGACCAGACCGGCTACGGTCCGGAGCAGGCCTGCGCCCAGTCCGGCGCCACCGCCGCCTCGATCGTCGCCTCGGAGCAGGCGAGCAACCGCTACGCGCAGGCCCAGGCGATCGCCGCCGAGGTGAAGCCCGACGTCGCCGCGGCCGACAGCACCCCGGTGGTGTTCCTCGGCGACCTGGCCTCCCCCTCGGCCAGTGACTGGACGGCGGCCACCGCCGCCGCGCACTGCGGCATCGGCGCGGTCGACTGGCCGGTGCCCGACGCGATCACCGGCACCGGGCTGCTGGACTCCTTCCGCGCGGCCGACCCCGACCCGGTGGCCGACCCCGGCAACACCTGGTCGCCGATCGAGCCGACCAACCCGACCACCGGCGCCGCCGAGCCGCAGGACCGGATCGACTACGTCGACTACGCCGGTACCGGCCTGACCGAGGTCGGCTCCAACACCCTGGTCGCCGGCTGGCCCTCGGCCACCAACGTCAGCGCCAACGCCTGGACCAGCAACCACGCCGCCGTGGTGACCACGTTCACCCTGGGCACCCCGCTGGCCTCGATCCCGGCGCCGACCGTGACCGCGGCCGACAGCACCCTCGTCTACCAGGTCGGCCAGGGGCCCGGCAGCAGCGCCCTGGCCAGTGCCATCGGCGTCAGCACCACCCCCGCCGACGCCACCGTCAGCGTCGACTCCAGCCAGGTGGACTACACCACGCCGGGCTACTACACGGTGCTGGTGACCGCGACCGAGAACGGCTTCGTCTCCGACCCGGTCGCGGTGACCGTGCGGGTGGTGCCGGTGGTCAAGGTCGACCTGGCCAACAGCTCGGTCTCGCTGGCCGGTACCGGCCTGAGCCAGGCGGCGGTGCTCGACGGCCTCGGCGGCGGGCTCAACGTCGACGGCACCGTCAGCGCCGACCTCTCCCAGGTCGACCCGGCCGTGAGCGGCAGCTACCCGGTCACGGTGACCGGCACCGACGACTACGGCTTCACCGCGACGGCGCAGGCCACCGTCGTGATCACCACGCCGGACCAGCCGCCGGTGGTCACCACCGCGGTGACCCCGGGCGCGCCCGACGGCCAGAACGGCTGGTACGTCTCCGCCCCGACCGTCTCGGTCACCGCGACCGACGACACCGGCACCACGCCGACCATCCAGTACAGCACCGACGGCAGCACCTGGACGGCCTACACCGCGCCGCTGCCCGTGCCGGACGGCGACTGGACCTACCAGTTCCGGGCCACCGACGGTGTCGGCGCGGTCTCCACGCCGGTGTCGCTGCCGATCCAGGTCGACCGCACCGCGCCGAGCACCACCGCGACCGCGGCGCCGGGCGCGACCATCATCACGCCGGTGACGGTGACCCTGACCGCCACCGACGCCGCCTCGGGCGTGGCGCGGACCCAGTACCGGATCGGCGACGGCGTCTGGACGCCCTACACCGCGCCGTTCACGGTGACCCCGCAGTCGGCCGACCAGACCGTCTCGTACTACTCGACCGACACGGCGGGCAACGTCGAGGCCACCCGGCAGCTGGTGGTCCCCGCGATCACGCCGGTCAACCCGACGATCACCGCCTCTGCGCCGGCCGGCCAGTACGGGACGGCCGCCACCGCGACGGTGACGGTCAGCTCCCCCGGACTGCCCGCCACCGGCACCGTCACCCTGACCGAGGGGAGCACCCCGCGCGGGACCGCCACCCTGGCCGACGGCACGGCGACGTTCACCCTGCCGGTCGGCCTGGCCGCCGGCAGCCACGTGATGCTCGCCTCCTACTCCGGCAGCGGCCTGCTCACCCCGCAGATCCAGACGCTGACGGTCACCGTGGGCCTGCCCGCGGCCTGGAACCCGGCGACCGCGTACGGCACCGGCGACCGGGTCTCCTACCAGGGGAACCTGTACACGGCCTCCTGGTACACGCGGAACCAGCTGCCGGGTGACCCGCAGGGGCCCTGGCAGGAGATCGTGATGACCGAGAACGGGACCGCCGTCTGGACCGCCTCGCGCACCTTCGACTCCGGTGACCTGGCCGTCTACGGCGGCAAGACCTTCAAGGCCGGCTGGCACACCCGGGACGACGTCCCCGGTTCGGTCACCGGCCCGTGGGAGGAGCAGGCGCCGCTCGGCCCGAACGGGATCGCGCCGTGGGCCCCGACCAGCGTCTACACCACCGGTGACCAGGTCACCTACCAGGGCGGCACATACCAGGCCAGGTGGTACACCCGCGACCAGGCCCCGACTGCGGTGAACGGGGGCTGGAAGAAGATCGGCTAGCCGCGCCCGCCCGACCGTTCGGCCGGACCCCCGCCAGGGGTCCGGCCGAACGTCGTTTCCGGCCGCCGCCCCGCACGCCGCCCTGGTATTCGCCGGGGAGAGGCCGGGGAGAAGCCGGCCGGGATATTCGCGGGCGCCGACCGCGAAACCGTTCGCCGGGCACATCTCCGCGCCCTTTCCGCGGGGCGGATAAGCAGGCCGCCGCCCGGCGGCGGGTTTCTCCCGACGCGACCGGCGGAATTCCGGTTCGGAGACCACCGGCGGCACCCCGCCGCCGAGGCCTCAGAAGCCGACGGCCACCTGTACGTACTGCGCGTCGGCCGAGTTGAAGTCCGAGGACTGGCCGTTGTCGTCGTCGTAGGCGAAGCCGTACTGCAGGCCGTTGACGGCGACCGAGTGCCAGAACGCGGCGTAGTAGTTGCACGGCGCGTTCTGGTAGTAGTCCGACGGCGTGTTCTGCACGGTCGTGGAGAACTGCGCCACACAGCGGTTGAGGCCCGCGCACAGGCTCGCGTCGCCGTTGAGCGCCGGACTGCCGCCGCCGGAGCACCCGAAGACCTGTTGCGTGGTCTCGGTCGCCCCCACCGAAGCCGCGTAGGACACCATGTAATCGGCGTCCGCGCCGCCGGGCTGGAAGGCGGCCACGTCACTCGGCGCGGGGATGCTGTAGGGCGCGTTGACGGTGGCGAGTTGCTGGAACTGCGCCGGTACGGAGTTCTCGAACTGCTGGAAGAGCGCCGTCCGGCTCTCCGAGAACACCTGGTCGTCCTCGCCCACGACGGTGTCGGAGCCGTCGGAGTTGTGCAGGTGGATGGCCAGCGGCAGCCCGAAGGCGTCGACCCGCGAGGTGTCGGCGTTGATCGTGGTGCCGTTGGAGTTCAGCTCGATGAAGTCGTTGTACTGGCTGTTGGGCGATCCCAGGTAGAAGTAGATCCGGCAGGAGCCGCACGAGGTCATCGTGTAGTACGGCGACTGCGCGATCGACTCCTCGACGCCGTTGACGTCCCAGTAGACCTCGCTGTCGGGGTACTGGCCGTTGGTCGC
>FTAE01000108.1_pt1 | contig 13838 bp, 10 predicted proteins | sample 1638991 | NCBI WGS metagenome assembly FTAE01 (sample SAMEA3914812, study PRJEB12502) | metagenome | biome: forest; material: soil | place: Canada | collected 2011-07-07 | depth 0.1 m
CGATGCGCGGGTGGCGGAATGGCAGACGCGCTAGCTTGAGGTGCTAGTGCCCTTCGGGGCGTGGGGGTTCAAGTCCCCCCTCGCGCACGCATCGGGTCGTTCACGATGAACGGCTTCGAAAATCAGTACCGAGTTGTGGCCCCCCGGGTTTTCCCGGGGGGCCACAGCCATTTCCGGGCGGCCGGGTTCCGGGCGGCCGACCTGCGGACCTGCCGGCCGCCGACACTCAGGTCACAGCGTTCCCACCCGGCTCAGCGCGCGCTCGCCCCGGCCGCGACGCCCGCATTCCGCGCTGCTCCGGGACCTTCGGTATGGAACCGGAACCCACCCCCGGCAGTCCCAGCAGGCAGGAGCCCAATGTGACACCACTCGGAGTTGTGAAGATCTGGGAACCGGTTGGCGCGGGCCCGCTCCTGGTGTAGTCATGTGTTTGTGCCTGAACAGACCATGCCAAAGAAGACGTCGGATCCCTCACCGGCCACCTCACTCTGGCGCCATCGCGATTTCGTCCTGCTGTGGTCCGGCGGTGCGGTCAGCGACCTGGGCTCCGCCGTCTCCACGCTGGTGCTGCCCCTGATCGCCGTGCAACTGCATGCGACCACCTTCCAGGTGGCACTGCTCGGGGTGATGGGCAGGCTTCCGTTCCTGGTGCTGTCGCTGCCCGCCGGGGTTCTGGTGGACCGGATGGACCGGCGCTCGCTGATGCTGTGGTGCGACGCCGGGCGGATGCTCGCGATCGGCAGCATCCCGCTGGTCTCGCTGCTCGGCGGCAAGGTCTCGATGTGGCAACTGGCTCTGGCCGCACTGGCGGTGGGCTCACTGCGGGTGGTCTTCGACGTCGCCGACCAGAGCTACCTCCCGGTGCTGCTGCCCCGGGAGAACCTGGTCGACGCCAACGGCAAGCTGCGGTCGACCCAGATGTTCGCCGACTCGGTCGGCCCCTCCCTCGGCGCGGGCCTGACCGCGCTGCTCGGGGCCGCCGCCCGGGCCATCACCGCCGACTCGCTCTCCTACGCGGTCAGCGTGGGCTCGCTGCTGCTGATCCGCAACCGGGAGCCGAAGGGCGCGACCGGAGCCGCCGCGCCCCGGGTCGGCTTCCGCGCGGCGATGTCCGAGGGGCTGCGCTTCGTCCTCGGCGACGCGATCCTGCGCCGGATCGCGGTCTCCACCGCCACCGCCAACCTCGGGATCTGCCTGGTCACCGCCATCGAGGTGGTCTTCCTGGTCCGCGTGGTGCACTCCTCGCCCACCCAGATCGGCCTGGTGCTCGGCCTCGGCACGATCGGCGGCGTCGGCGGCAGCCTGGTGGCCCGGCGGCTCACCGACCTGGTCGGCACTGCCCGGATCATGTGGATGGCGCTGGTGGTGCCCGCGCCGCTGGTGTTCCTGATGCCGCTGGCCCAGTCCGGCTGGGGCGTGCTGGCCTACGCGGCCGGGTGGGCTGCCTTCAACGCCTCCGGCGCGGTCTACAACACCGCCCAGGTCTCCTACCGGCAGGCCGTCTGCCCACCGGAGCTGCGCGGCCGGATGAACGCCTCGATCCGCTGGCTGATCTACAGCACCACCCCGGTCGGCGGCCTGCTCGGCGGCGCGCTGGGGACCTGGTTCGGGCTGCGCGGCGCGCTGTGGGCGGGCGCCTCGATCATGGCGCTGACCGGGGTGTGGCTGGTCACCTCGCCGCTGCGGGGCATGCGCGACGTCCCGGAGCCGGTCACCGCCTGACGCACACCCCGCCCGACGCGCCTGCCGCCTGACGCACAGTCGAGGCACGAACAGGCGATCGCGGATATGGGCGATTCGGGCAAAGCAGAGGTTTCGGAACTATCAAGAAAACATCCGACTTGGGCAAATCTTCCGGGCTCCGGGCGTTGCGGTCGGGCCGCTGCCCGGGCCGGGCAGCAGGCTTGCGCCCATGGCAACGACCGCGGTCCGTCCGGACCAGCTCAGCACGTCCCAGCAGCAGCCCGGCCCCCGATACACGCGTCCCGCACTGATACTGATCGCCGCGCTCGCCGCCCTGCTCTACACCTGGGACATCGGCCAGAGCCAGTACCACCCCTTCTACGCCGACGCGGTCCGCAGCATGACCGAGAGCTGGAAGGCGTTCCTGTACGGCTCCTTCGACCCCGGCAACACCATCACCCTGGACAAGCTCCCCGGCTTCCTCTGGCCGCAGGCCCTCTCCGCCCGGCTGCTGGGCTTCCACCCCTGGTCGCTGGCGCTGCCGCAGGCCGTCGAGGGGGTGCTCAGCGTGCTGGTGCTGTACCGCGCCGTCCGCGTCTGGGCCGGCGTCAACGCCGGGCTGCTGGCCGCCTTCGCGTTCACGCTGACCCCGGTCGTCGCCGGGCTGTTCCGCACCTCCGTCGAGGACCCGGCGTTCACCCTGCTGCTGCTGCTGGCCGCCGGGGCCACCCAGCGCGCCGCCCGCGACGGGCGCACCCGGACGCTGCTGCTGGCCGCGCTCTGGGTCGGGCTCGCGTTCCAGGCGAAGATGCTGGAGGCCTTCGCCGTGCTGCCGGTGCTGGCGGCGGTGTACCTGCTGTCGGCGCCGCCCGCGCTGCGCCGCAGGCTCGGTCAGCTGGCGCTGGCCGGGACCGTCGCGATGGCGGTGTCCGCCTCCTGGGTGCTGCTGGTGACGCTCACCCCCGCGCACGACCGCCCGTACGTGGACGGCACCACCGACAACTCCGCCGTCAGCATGGTCGTCGGCTACAACTTCCTGAACCGCTTCTCCGCCGTCGGTCTGAACGCCGGGGACACCGGCAGCGTCTCGGCGGTGCGGACCGGCGGCATGCCCAGCACCGCGCCGAAGGCCCCGCAGGCCTCGCAGGCCCCGCAGGCCCCGCTGACCGGCGGCGGCGCCGGGGGCGGCGCGGGCGGACGCCAGCCGGAAGGCGGCTGGGACAAGATGCTGGCCGGGCCGCTCGCCTCGCAGACCGGCTGGCTCTACCCGCTGGGCGCGCTCGCCCTGGGCTTCGGCCTGTACCAGCGGCGGCGGGCCCCGCGCACCGACGTCCGGCGCGCCGGGTTCCTGCTCTGGGGCGGCTGGTTGGCGACCTACCTGCTGGTCTTCAGCGCCGGCAGCGTCGGCGGCCACACGTACTACATGGGCGTGGTCGCCGCGCCGCTGGCGGCGCTGACCGGGGCGGGCCTGGTCCAGCTGTGGCGGGCCTACCGGGCCGGCGGGTCCGGCGCCTGGGCGCTGCCCGCGACGGTCGCGGTCACGGCGGGCTGGGGCGCGCTGGTGGCCCGGGACTACCCGAGGTTCCTGCCCTGGCTGGCCCCGGCCGTGGTGGGCCTGGCACTGGCGTCGGTGCTGCTGCTGGTGGTGCCGCTGCTGCGGTCCGGGCCGCGCGCGGCCCGGCGTTCCGGGCCCGGCGCGGCCGGGCTCGGACTGGCGGCCGGGCTGGCCGCCGTGCTGCTGGCCCCGGCCGCCTGGAGCGCGTCGGTGTTCGACCCGGTCTACGGCCACTCCGGGATGGGCGCGGTCGGACCGGTCTCGGTGCGGCACCAGCCCCAGCCGGCGGCGCGGACCGGAGCCGAGGCCGCGGCGGCCGAGACCGTGGCCCAGATCTGGGGCCGCCACGCACAGCAGCTCACCCACCGCCAGCAGGCCCTGATGTCGTACCTCCAGGCGCACCGGCACGGCGCGCGGTACCTGTTCGCGACCACCGACTGGTCGGTGGCCTCGCCGTACATCCTGGCCACCGGCGCGGAGGTGCTGCCCATGGGCGGCTTCACCGACCAGGTTCCCTTCCCCACCCTGCCCTCGCTGCGGCGGACCATCGCCGCCGGGGGGCTGCGCTACGTGCTGCTCGGGCAGCCGTCGCCGATGAACGGGCCGCTCCCGGCCACCACCGTCGCCGCCCGGACCACGGTCTGGGTCTCGCACCGCTGCCAGGAGGTCCCCACCCGGACCTACGGCGGCGGCGTGGACGGCCAGCGGCTCTACCAGTGCCCGCGCGGCGTCTGATCCACCGTCCGCCCCCGCCGCCCGCCCGCTCCCCGGGCGGGCGGCGGTCCCACATCCCCTGACCAGGTACGGTTGGGGGCCGGCCGATGAGGCGACCGCAGCAAGGAGGGACCAGATGCCGCCGCAGCCCGGGGTCGCCGACGCCCCGCCCGAGGAGGCGGTCGGACCGCTGGAGCGGGGCCTGGCGGTGCTGCGCGCGCTCGGCGCCGCCCCGCACGGCCGGACCCGCGCCAGCGACCTGGCCCGGGAGACCGGGCTCGCCCGCTCCACCGTGGACCGGATCGTCAGCACCCTGCTGCAGCTGGGCTACCTGCGCGGCGACGGCCGGGAGCTGGGCACCGCGCCCCGGCTGGCGGAGCTCGGCAACGCCTATCTGACCTGCTCCGGACTGCCCGACCTGCTCGATCCGACGGTCCGTCAACTAGCGGACGAGCTGGACGAGTCGGTGTCGCTGGCGGTACCGGACCGGACCGCTGTCCGCTTCGTCAGCCAGGCCGTGCGGCGGCGGACGATGTCGGTGGCGTTCCGGGTCGGCGACCTGCTGCCCGCCGAACGCTGCGCCCCGGGCGCCCTGTTCGCCGTCGACTGGACCCCCGAGCAGCAGCAGGAATGGCTGACGCAGTATCACCAGGGCCTGGTCGAAGGGCAGTTCCCCGCGCTTCCGGTCGGCGAGCGGGCGGCCGCGACGGATCCGGCCGCCTTCGCCGCCGCCACCGCCCTCGCCCGCGAACACGGCTGGTCGGTCGACGACCAGCTGATCGAACCGGGGCTGGTCGCCCTCGCCGTCCCGGTCCGGGCCGAGGACGGGCGGGTGCTGTGCGCGCTCAGCGTGGTCAGCCACACCAGTCGCCACAGCGCCGACTCGCTGCGCCAGCTGGCCCTGGACCGGCTGCGCCGCACCGCCGCCGCGATGGAGGCCGCCCTGCGCGACGCGCCCCCGAGCCTGCTCCCGGCCGCCGCGCCGCGACCGGCGGCGGCCGAGCCCGGTCCGGAGTTCCTCCAGTCGCTGGCGCGCGGACTGGCGGTGCTGGTCGCGCTCGGCAGCCGCCGCGGCGGGCTGACGCTGACCGAGGCCGCCCAGGCCACCGGCCTGTCCCGGGCCACCGCCAGGCGCAGCCTGATCACGCTGGCCCACCTGGGCTACGCCGCCGCCGAGGGCCGCAGTTTCCGGCTGCTGCCGCGGGTGCTGGAGCTGGGCTACGCGGCCCTGTCCGCGCGGACGCTGCCGGAGCTGGCCCAGTTCCACCTGGCCCGGCTGGTCGGGCAGGTGCACGAGTCGGCCTCGCTGGCGGTGCTGGACGGCGCGGACGTCCGCTATGTGGCCCGGGTGGCCGCGACCCGGATCATGAGCGTCGACATCACCGTCGGCACCCGCTTTCCGGCGTACGCGACCGCGCTCGGCCGGGTGCTGCTGGCCGCGCTGCCGCCCGCCGAGCGGCGGGCGGAGCTGGAGCGGCTGCGGCTGGAACCACTCACCCGGCACACCGTCGGCTCGGCCGCCGCGCTGGAGCGGCTGCTGGACAGCGCGGCGGCCGACGGCTGGGCGCTGGTGGACCAGGAGTTGGCGGAGGGGCTGCGGTCGCTGGCGGTCCCGGTCCGCGACCGGCGGGGGCGGGTGGTGGCCGCCGCCAACGTGTCCGCCCACGCGGGCACCGAGCCGGCGGAGCAGACCCGCGAGCATCTGCTGCCGGCGCTGCGGCGCGCCGCCGCCGACCTGGAGGCCGACCTCTCCTTCGTCAACACCCTTCGCGGATAGGGGAACTGACGTCAGATCAGGGGGAGGCCGACGTAGTTCTCGGCGACCGTGGCCGCCGCCGACGGCGACGAGACCAGGTAGCGCAGGTGCGACAGCCGCAGCCGACGGTCGAACTCGTCCTCGCCCGGGTCGCTGTGCAGCAGCGTGGTCATGGTGGCGGAGAAGTGCTCGGCCCGCCACACCCGGCGCAGCGCCGTCTCCGAGTAGCCGTCGAGCAGGCTCTGGTCGCCGTCCCGCTGCCAGGCGGTGACGGCGGCGGCGAGCAGGGTGACGTCGGCGACGGCCAGATTGAGCCCCTTGGCGCCGGTCGGCGGCACAATGTGGGCGGCGTCCCCGGCGAGGAACAGCCGTCCGTGGCGCATGGGTTCGGCGACGAAGCTGCGCATCGGGGTGATCCCCTTCTCGGTGATCGGCCCGCGCCGCAGGGTCCAGCCGTCGTCGGTGGCGAAGCGGGCGTCGAGCTCGTCCCAGATCCGCTCGTCGGGCCAGGCCTCGATCCGGTCGTCCGGGTCGACCTGCAGGTAGAGCCGGCTGACCTCGGGCGAGCGCATGCTGTGCAGGGCGAAGCCGCGCTCGTGGTGGGCGTAGACCAGCTCCTCGCAGGACGGCGGGACGTCGGCGAGGATGCCGAGCCAGGCGAAAGGGTAGTCGCGCTGGGTGGTGCGCGGCAGGCCCTCGGGCATGGAGCGGCGGCCGATGCCGTGGAAGCCGTCGCAGGCGACCACCAGGTCGCAGTCGAGGGTGTGCGCGGCGCCCTGGTGGCGGTAGCCGATCCGGGGGTGCTCGCCGTCGGTCCCGGTGAGCGCGGTGGCCTCGGCCTCGAACAGCACCGTCCCCCCGGCGGCCTCGCGCAGCGCGATCAGGTCCTTGACCACCTCGGTCTGCGCGTACACCATCACCTGCCGCCCGCCGGTCAGCGAGGGGAAGTCGATGCGGTGGGCGGTGCGGTCGAAGCGCAGCTCGATCCCGGCGTGCGGGAGCCCCTCGCGGTCCATCCGCCCGGCGGCGCCGCAGGCGCGCAGCACGTCGACGGTGCCCTGCTCCAGGATGCCCGCCCGCTGGCGGTGTTCGACGTACTCGCGGCTGCGGGACTCCAGTACGACGTTGTCGATGCCCTGGCGGTGCAGCAGCTGCGAGAGCAGCAGCCCGGCCGGTCCGGCGCCGATGATGCCGACGGTGGTGTGCATAGGACGATCCTTCATGAGTCGGTCGCGTCGAGGTCGGCGAGTACCCGCTGGGCCACGGCGAAGGCCGAGTTGGCGGCCGGGACGCCGCAGTAGACGGCGCACTGGAGCAGCACCTCGCCGATCTCGTCGCGGGTCAGCCCGTTGCCGAGGGCGGCCCGGACGTGCATGGCGAGTTCGTCGTGGTGGCCGTGGGCGACCAGCGCGGTGAGCGTGACACAGCTGCGGGTGCGCCGGTCCAGCCCCGGGCGGGTCCAGATCTCGCCCCAGGCGTAGCGGGTGATCAGGTCCTGGAAGTCGGCGGTGAAGCCGGTGGTGCGGGCGGCGGCCCGGTCGACGTGGGCGTCGCCGAGCACCGCCCGGCGCACCGCCTCGCCCCGGGCCCGCCCGTCGACCGGACCGGCCTGGTCGCCCGGGTCGCCGGGCTCGGCCGGGTCGCCGTGTTCGCCGAGGTGGCCGAGCAGTGCGGCGAGGACCGCCCGGGGCTGCTCGGCGGGGGCCAGGTGGGCGGCGGCGGGGAGCTCCAGCAGGCCCGCGCCGGGGATGCCGTCGGCGAGTTCGCGGGCGTGGGCGACCGGGGTCGCCGGGTCCTCGCGTCCGGCGACCACCAGCGTGGGCGCGCTGATCCGGTGCAGTTCGGGGCGCAGGTCGTAGTCCGCCAGCGCGTCGCAGCAGGCGGCGTAGCCCTCGGCGTCGACCGTCCGCAGCTCGTCCACCAGCCGCTTCGCGACGGCGGATCCGGCCCCGGCCGGGGTGAACCAGCGCTTGGCCGCAGTGTCGGCCAGGACGCCGGTCCCCCGTTCCCGGACGAGCGCGGCCCGGGCGTGCCAGTCGCCGGGCCCGCCGAAACGGGCCGAGGAGCACACCAGCGTGAGCGAGGAGATCCGCTCCGGGTGGTGCGCCGCCAGCCAGGCGCCGACCGCGCCGCCGAGGGAGACCCCGGCGTAGTCGAACCGCGCCAGGCCGAGCCCGTCGGCCAGCGCCAGCACGAGTCCGGCCAGGTCGGCCACGGTGGTCCGGCCGGGGGCCGGGTCCGGCAGGGCGGTGGCCGGCGTGCCGCCGTGTCCCGGCAGGTCCCAGCGGATCACCCGGCGGGTGCGCGCGAGCTCGGGGAGCTGGGCCTGCCACAGCGCGGTGGAGGTGCCGAGGGAGGGGCCGAGCAGCAGCGCGGGGGCGTCCACCGGTCCGTCGGCCCGGTGGTGCGGGGTGTTGGTCGTCATGGTGTGTCCTGTGGTGCCGGAGTGCGCCGCAGCGCACGGTCGGTGAGAGCGGTGGCCGCGCCCGTGTAGGCCGCGGGGTCCATCAGTTCGTTCAACTGATCCTCTGTCAGCAGCGAGGAGGCGGCGAGGGTGCGACGCAGCGGGACGCCCTGATCGACCTGGGCCCGGGTGGCCCTGTCGATCAACTCCCTTGCCTGGCCGCGTCCCAGAATGGGCGTCAGACAGGCGGCGAGCCGTTCGGAGACGATCAGGCCGCCGGTCAGCTCCAGGCCGGAGCGCATCCGCTCCGGGAACACCCGCAACCCCTCGGCGAGTTCGGCCGCGTCGCGGGCCGCCCCGCCGGTGAGCCGCAGCGCCTCGCGCAGGGTCTGCCACTCGGCGTGCCAGGCCCCGGCCGGGCGCTCGTCCTCGGCGGTCAGCGATCCGAGCAACACCCCCGCCAGCGCCGGGAGTTGCCGGGCGGTGGCGGCGATCAGCGCGGCCCGGACCGGGTTGGCCTTGTGCGGCATGGCGGAGGAGCCGCCGCCGCCGGCCTCGGCGAGCTCGGCGGTCTCGGTCCGGGTGAGCAGCAGTACGTCGGCGGCGAGTTTGCCGAGCGCCCCGGCGGTGACCGCGAGCGCGCAGCCGAGGTCGGCGATCGGGGTGCGCAGCACCTGCCAGGGCAGTTCGGGCACGGCCAGGCCGGTCTCGGCGGCGAAGGCCTCCACCAGCGCCAGTGCGTCGGCCGGGGGCGCGTCCGCCCGGGCCGCGTCGACCGGGGGCGCGTCGGCCGGGCTGATGGCCTGGAACGCCGCCAGGGTCCCGGCGGCTCCCCCGAGTTGGGCGGGCAGCCGGTCGCGGACGGCGGCCAGCCGGTCGCGGGCGTCCAGGGCGAGGCTGCGCCAGCCGGCCGCCTTGAGCCCGAAGGTCGTCGGTACCGCGTGCTGGGTCAGCGTGCGGCCGGGCATCGGGGTGGCCCGGTGCTCGGCGGCGAGCCGGGCGAGCGCGGTGGCGGTGCGGTCGAGGTCGTCCAGCAGGTGCCGCAGGGTGCGGCGGGCGACCAGGACGGCAGCGGTGTCCAGGATGTCCTGGCTGGTCGCTCCCCGGTGCACCCAGGGCCTGGCCGCCGCCGGTACGGCGGCGGTGAGGTCGGCGACCAGCGGGATCACCGGGTTGCCACCGGCCCGGGCGCGCAGCGCGAGCCGCCGGACGTCGAAGCGCTCGGCCCGGGCGGCGGCGGTGACCGCCGCCCCGGCCCCGGCCGGGGCGAGGCCCACGGCGACCTGGGCCCGGGTGAGCGCGGACTCGGCGTCGAGCATGGCCTGGAGGAAGGCGGCGTCGCCGGTCGCCGCCTCGGCCGGGCTGCCGACCCGCACCGGCGAGAGCAGCCCGACGTCGTAGCCCTGCTGGGGGTCGGCCGGGTCACTGGGCCAATCACTGGGCGAAGTCAAGGAACACCGTCTCCCCGTCGCCCTGGATCCGGATGTCGAAGCGGTACTGCCGCTCGCCCTCGGCGGTGGCGACCAGCGTCGCCCGGCGTTGCCCGGGCAGCCCGGCCAGCAGCGGGTCGTCCTGTCCCGGCAGGTAGATCCGGGTGAACAGGTGGTGCAGCAGCCCGCGCGCGAAGAGGCAGACCGAGAGGTACGGGGCCTCGGCCGGCGGCCGCAGGGTGCGGACGGCCCAGTGTCCGTCGGCGTCGGTGGGGACCCGGCCGAAGCCGGTGAAGTCCAGGCCGTGGCGGCCGAGGACGGCGCCGGTGGTGGGGTCGCGCCGGAGCGAACCGGGGGCCCCGCCCCTGCCCCCGTCGGGGGCGGCCTGCCAGAACTCCAGCAGCGCGTCGGGGACCGGCTGCCCCTGCCCGTCGTGGACCCGGCCGTGGAAGGTGACCGCGTCCGGGTGCCCGGCCGGGACGAGGTCGCCGCCGCCGGGGAACGGCAGGGCGTAGCCGTAGAACGGCCCGACGGTCTGCGCGGGCGTCGGTTCCAGCAGCGGGCTCATGCGCCGTCCTCCGTCCAGGTCGCGGCGGGTCCGTCGAGCACGATGTCCCAGCGGTAGCCGAGCGAGAACTCCGGTGTCGACAGGTCGTGGTCGTAGGCGGCCACCAGCCGCTCGCGGACCCGGTCGTCGGTGACCGACTGGATGATCGGGTCGTACCGGAACAGCGGGTCGCCGGGGAAGTACATCTGGGTGATCAGCCGCTGGCTGAAGGCCGTCCCGAACAGCGAGAAGTGGATGTGCGCCGGACGCCAGGCGTTGTCGTGGTTGCGCCAGGGGTAGGCGCCGGGCTTGACCGTGGTGAACCGGTAGCGGCCCTGGTCGTCGGTGAGGCAGCGGCCGACGCCGGTGAAGTTGGGGTCCAGCGGCGCGGGGTGCTGGTCACGCAGGTGGGCGTACCGGCCGGAGGCGTTGGCCTGCCAGATCTCGACCAGCTGGCGGCGCACCGGCCGCCCGGCCCGGTCCAGCACCCGCCCGGTGACGGTGATCCGCTCCCCCAGCGGCTCCCCCGGGTGCTGCCGGGTCAGGTCGTGGTCCAGGTCGGTGACGTCGGTGACGCCGAAGACCGGCCCGGTCAGCTCCACCGCCTCCGGGTCGGCGAGCGCGACCAGCGGCTGCCGGGGGTGGCGCGACTCGCTGCTGCGGTACGGCGGGTAGTCGCGCTCGGGGTGCCGCGCGCCCGGTACCGCCCGTTCCCGGTACCGCTGCGTCTGCCGGTCGATCTCGGCCTGTCCTGTCGATGCGCGTCTGTCCATGCGCGGAGCCATTCTGTTCGCCTGGTGAACTTTTCTTCACTATCAATGCAGGCGAGTGTGCCCCGGCCGGTTCCGGCTGTCAACGCCCCGGCGACCCACCGGCCCGAGCGCGCCCCCAGCCGACACCCGCTCCGGCCGCGCCGCCACCGGACGTGTGAGGATGGTCCCAAGCCACGCGACGAGGAGTACCAGTTCCCATGGGTGACGTGATCCTGATCCGCCACGGCGCGACCGAGTGGAGCCGCGACGGGAGGCACACCAGCTACACCGACATGCCGCTGCTGCCGGAGGGCGAGGCGCAGGCCCGCGCGCTGGCGCCGATGCTGGCGCGGCACGACATCGGCCTGGTCCTGTGCAGCCCGATGGGCCGGGCCCGGGACACCGCGAAACTCGCGGGGCTCGACCCGGTGCGGCTCGACGAGGACATGCACGAGTGGGACTACGGCGGCTACGAGGGGATCACCACCGTCGAGATCCACCGCACCCGGCCCGGCTGGAACCTGTGGAGCGACGGCGTCACCCCCGGCCCGGCCGGACACCCGGGCGAGACCCCGGCGCAGATCGGCGCGCGCGCCGACCGGGTGCTGGCCACCGTGGACGCGGCACTGCGCGGCAGCCCGCGCGACGTGGTGCTGGTCGCGCACGCCCACTTCCTGCGCGTGTTCACCGCCCGCTACCTCGGCCTGCCGCCCGCCTGCGGTGCGCTGTTCATGCTGGCGACCGGCACCATGAGCCGCCTCGGCGCGGAGCACGACCAGCCCGCCGTGGCCGCCTGGAACGAGCGGCCGCGCTGACCGGCCGGGCCCGGCCGAGGGACCGTCATCGTCCGGGCGGAGCAGGCCCGGACGGAGCACCCGCCGCGCGCTGAAGGAGCCGGGCCGAGCCCCCTGCCTTAGTATCCACATGAGCGTGATGTCGGATATGTGGCGTTATACGGGCACAGGCTCGCCTTCGCCGCGAACGGAGGCAGCCCCTTGACCGCGAGCGAGGCCACCCGGCCGGCCGACGGCCCGCCCCCGGGCGACGACACCGCCTTCTTCGGCCACCCGCGCGGCCTGCTCACCCTCTTCGGCACCGAGATGTGGGAGCGCTTCTCCTACCTCGGCATGACCGCCATCCTGACCCTGTTCTTCACCGAGTCCGTGGCCGACGGCGGCCTGGGCATGTCCGACGGGACCGCCTCCTCCGTCTACGCCGCCTACAGCACCCTGATCTACCTGGTCTCAGTCGGCGGCGGCTGGCTCGCCGACCGGGTCCTCGGCTCCTACCGGTCGGTGCTGTACGGCGGGATCTGCATCGCCCTGGGCCACTACGCCATGGCGGTGCCCACCAGTTCGATGACCTGGATCGGCCTCGGCCTGATCATCGTCGGCACCGGGCTGCTCAAGCCCAACGTCTCCACCCTGGTCGGCAAGCTCTACCGGACCGAGGACGAGCGCCGCGACGCCGGGTTCGCGCTGTACTACATGGGCATCAACATCGGCTCGTTCCTGGGCCCGCTGGTGGCCGGCTGGCTCGGCCAGAAGATCGGCTACCACTGGGGCTTCTCCGCCGCCGCCGTCGGCATGACCTTCGGCATCGTCCAGTACGTGCTCGGCCGCCGGCACCTGGCCGGGCGCCGGGACGGCGCGGAGTCCGCCGTACCGGCCGAGGCGATGCGGCGCACGCTGCGGCTGATCGCCGCCGGCGCCGCCGCGGTGGTGCTGCTGTTCGCGGCCCTGGCCCTGGCCGGGGTACTGACCATGGACCTGACGGTGGACCTGGTCACCGCCGCGTCGATCCTCGCCCCGGTCGCCTACTTCGGCTTCCTGTTCCGCAGCCCGAGGGTCACCGCCGACGAACGCGGGCGGCTGCGCCCCTACCTGGTGCTGTTCGGCTCCTCGGTGGCGTTCAACCTGGTGCTGTTCCAGTCCTATTCGACGATGAACCTGCTCGCGCTGAACCACGCCGACACCGACCTCTTCGGCTGGCAGTTCCCCTCCTCCTGGTACGGCTCGGTGCTCGGGGTGGCCGAGGTGGCGCTGGCCCCGGTGGTCGCCGCCGTCTGGACCAGGCTCGGCCACCGGCAGCCGCACGCCTCCAACAAGATCGCCTACGGGGTGATCCTCGGCGGGGTGTCCTTCCTGATCATGGTCCCGGCCACCACCGGCCGCAGCGGCGACTGGATGATGTCCGGACTCTGGCTGATCATCAGCTACCTGGTGCTCGGCCTCGGCGACATCCTGCTGGAGACCACCGGCATGTCGGCCACCACCAAACTGGCCCCGGCCGCCTTCAGCAGCCAGGCGATGGCCCTCTGGTTCCTCTCCATCGCCCTGGCCAACGGCCTCCAGGCGCAGGTGGTGAAGCTGTACGGGGTGCTCTCCTACCCCAGGTACTTCGCGCTGAACGGCGGGTTCGTGGTGGTGGTCGGCCTCGCCGTGATCGCCGCCGGGCCGTGGCTGCGCCGCACCATGGCCCCCGTCCACTGACCCGGCCCCGGCCCCAGTCCCGGCCCCAGTCCCAGTCCCAGTCCCAGGCCCAGCCCCAGCCGCCCGAGCCCCAGCCGCCGCCCGAAGGGACCCCCGTGCGCTACCGCGAAGACCTCCCCTACCGGACGGTCCGCGAGGACACCACCGTCCCGCTGCCGGACGGCACCGCCCTGTACGCCCGGATCTGGCGCCCGGTCACCGACCAGCCGGTCCCGGCGCTGCTGGAGTACCTGCCGTACCGGCTGTCCGACTGGACCGCGCCGCGCGACGCCCAGCGCCACCCCTGGTACGCCGGGCACGGCTACGCCTCGGTGCGGGTGGACATCAGGGGCCACGGCAACTCCGAGGGCCTGCCCGGCGACGAGTACGACCCGACCGAGCTGGCCGACGGCGTCGCGGTGATCCACTGGCTGGCGGAGCAGCCCTGGTGCAGCGGCCGGGTCGGGATGTTCGGCATCTCCTGGGGCGGCTTCAACAGCCTGCAGCTGGCCGCGCTGGCACCGGA
>FTAE01000304.1_pt1 | contig 13649 bp, 7 predicted proteins | sample 1638991 | NCBI WGS metagenome assembly FTAE01 (sample SAMEA3914812, study PRJEB12502) | metagenome | biome: forest; material: soil | place: Canada | collected 2011-07-07 | depth 0.1 m
CAACGCCGCATCAAGCACATACCCACACGTATTCGCAATCGGACGACCAATCGGCAGCGCACCATCCACCTCACCCGCCGACCGGATCTCCGCCCACACACTGTCCGCACTCGCCTCGGAAAACCCGTAGAAATTCAGCAACCGACCCTCGGGGAAGTCGGCCAGGAACCGGGCGGCGACGGCGGCCGGCAGGGCTTCGCCGCTGCTGATCCACACGGCGCGGCCCGCGGCGGGGCCAAGGGCGCCGCTGTCCAGCATCTCCGCGAGCAGACTTGGCACCACGGTCATCCGCCGGACGTCGTGCCGCTCGATCAGGGCGCCCAGTTCCTGGACGCTGCGTGCCTGGTCCTGGTCGGCGATGACCACGGTGCCGCCGTGGAGCAGCGGTTCAAGGATCTCGCTGGTCCCGTCCGCGAAGCCGAGCGACGTCTTGGCGCAGACGGTGTCACCCGGCTGCCAGGGAGCGAGTGAGTTGTACCAGGCGAACCGGTTCGCCAGGCCGCCATGGGTGCCGACGACGCCCTTCGGCGTCCCTGTCGAGCCGGAGGTGTAGATGACGAGCGCGGCGCGGGTGTCGACCGGGGCGGTGGCCTGGTCGGTGAGGGGACCCGCTGCCATGGCGGCGAGCGCGCCGAGGACATCCGGGTCGTCCAGCATGACGGCGGCCGTACCGGTCTGTGGGAGCTTGTCGGCGGCGGCGTGCGTGGTGAGGACGAGCGTCGGGCAGGAGTCCTGCAGCATGTACGCCACCCGGTCGGCCGGGTAGGCCGGGTCGACGGGGATGTAGGCCGCTCCGGCCTTCAGCACCGCGAGCAGCGCGACGACCATCTCGATGGAGCGCGGGACGAACAGTGCCACGAACCGCTCGGGGCCGACCCCCAGGGTGACCAGGTGGCGGGCCAACTGGTTGGCCCGGGCTTCGAGTTCGGCGAAGGTGAGGCTCGTCTGCCCGAAGATCAGGGCGGTCGCGTCCGGGGTTCGGGCGGCCTGGGCGGCAAACAGCTCCGGCAGGGTGGCGGCCGGCTGGGGCGCCGCGGTGTCGTTCCATTCAGCCAGCGCGTGCCGCTCGTGCGGCAGCAGCACGCCGAGGTCGCCGAGCCGTGCGTCGGGGCCGGCCTCGGCCAGTGCGGTGAGGAAGTGCACCAGGCGGGTGTTGTGCGCGTCGAGTTCCTCGACCGTGTAGAGGTCGGAGTTCGCCTTGAGCTCGATCTGCCACCCCTCGCCGTCCTGGCGGTCGAGGAACTGGAAGGCGAGGTCCTGGGTGGGGCCGATGCCGAGGTACCGGCCGCCGGCCGACGCGGTGCCGAACCGGAGGTCGTAGTCGAAGTTCATGACGTTGACGACCGGCCCCTCCAACTGCTGCCGCGCGCCTACGAGGTTCAGGTCCCGGCTGAGGTCCTCGTAGCGGTACATCTGATGGCGCAGCACCTCACCGGTGCGCTCGGCGACCTGGTTGAGGAAGGCTGCCACGCTCGCGTCCGGTGCGACCTCCAGACGGAGCGGGATGACGTTCGACGCGACGCCGGGGACGGAGCGGGCGGCCCGGTCCGCGCGGGCGGAGACCGGCAGGCCGAGGACAAGCTCGCGGGCACCGGTCATGCGCTGGAGGTATGCGGCACTCGCCGCGATCGCGACCGCCGAGTTGCGGACTCCGGCTGCCTCGGCGAGGGCACGCAGCCGGTCGGAGACGGGCGCGCTGAGTTCGACCGAGCGGCGCAGCAGCCAGCGCGGGATGTGCGGCAGGCCGCTGGTCAGCCTGGCCGCGTCGGGTACTCCGGCCAGGTATTCCCGCCAGAACGCGGCGTCCTGGGTGTAGGCGTCGGACTCCCGGTAGGCGGTACCGGCCTCCAGCAGCATGCTCAGCGGGCCGAACGGGCTGTCGCCGGGGTCGGCACCGGCGGCGAGGCGGGTGTAGACATCGGCCAGCCGACGGGCGACCAGCCCCATGCTCCAGCCGTCGATGGCCAGGTGGTGGAAGCGGTGGCAGGACAGGTAGCGGTCCTCGGCCAGCTTCAGCAGCTCGGGGGCGAAAAGCGGATCGCGGGTCGGATCCAGGGTGCGGGCGAAGCCGGCCCACATGCGCTCCTCGGCGGCTGCGGCCGGGTCGGGTTCGCCGCTGAGGTCGACCACGGAGACGGGGATCGTGTCGGGTTCGAGGATGTACTGGAAGACCTCCTCGTCCTCCACCGCGATGCGGATCCGGAGTGTCTCGGCCTCGGCGATCACCTGGCGGATCGCCGCCCGGTACAGCCGGGCGTCGATCGCGCCGTGGATCTCCAGGACCTCCCCGACGCTCAGCACCGGGTTCGTCGGGTCGAGCTGCTGCAGCAGCCAGAGCCCGTGCTGCGGCGCGGTCAGCGGCACACGACGAAAGGCAGACATTACGAAGCACTCCCCCGCAGAACGGAACCCAGGTATTTGGCTGCTCAGGGCCGATGTCTTCTCGGCTCCCGGCACGATCCCTTGCCCACACACCCGCCGACCGGTCCGAGCAGTTCACGGAGGAACCCGCCGGAGCGGGTTTCCGTGTTCTCCGGATCTCTGACGGAGGAGCGTGGATTGACGCCTCTTCCGAGGCCGTCCTCACATGGCCGCTATCCCGTTGAATTCGGATTCGCGGGTTTGTGTCATCATCACTCTTCGCCTGTGCGTCGCACCGCTAGAGCGCATTCTCCAACTCATGGGAACGGGCGTCGTTATACGGCAGACCCGCTGTGCCGCCCCAGTAGCGGCCGAAGATGAGTTCCTCGTCCGGACGGCGTTCGACGATCGGCCAGGTCACCGTGGTGAGGTTCAGGTACGAGCGCCAGGTGACATTCCCTGACAGGCTGGTGCCGCCCCATGTCCCGCTGGAGAGCGTGTTGGTGAAGGGGACTCCGCTGTCGAAGCTGCCGGGGTTCGTCATGGTCGACTGATTGAGGACGACCCGGCAGGTGGGAATTCGCTCCGCCAGTTTACTGACACGGGCGGCGCTCGTCGAGTAGAGGCCGCAGCTGTGGCCCCGGCCGCAGCGGTCGAGAATGTCCTTGGTCCATTCGACCGCCTGGTCGAAGTCGTCGTAGACGGCGAGCGTGACCACGGGGGACAGCTTTTCCCCGAGGATGGGGTCGTCGAGCTGCGGGTCCTCGCAGTGAAGGACGAGTGCGGTGGTCTTGTCCGGCGTGGCGAGGCTGATGCCGGCGGCCGCCGCGATGGCCTCGGCGGACCGGCCGATCAGGTGCCGGTTGAGTCCGCGGCCGTCAGGCCAGAGCGCCTCCCGCAGTCGATCGGTCTCGGCCCGGGTGCACAGATGAGCGTACGACCGGAGCAGTTCGGCGCGGAACTCGTCCGCGACGGACCGGTGCACCAGGACGTTGCTCTCCGAGGAGCACGAGGTGCCGTTGTTGTATCCGGCCCCGGTGTGGACGGCACGGGCAGCCTCCCGGACATCCGACGTCTCGTCGACGATAACCGTCGAGTTGCCCACGCCGGCACCGATGGCCGGGGTTCCGCTGGCGTACGCGCGGCGGACGGTGCCGGGGCCGCCCACGGCCACAACCAGGTCGGCGTGGGCCATCAGCGACTCGGCCGCCTCCCGGCCGCCGACCTCCAGGCACTGGACGAGATCGGCGGGAGCGCCGGCCTCGACGAGTCCCGCACGGATGACCGCGACTGTCTCCTCCGCTGCCCTGCGTGCACGCGGATTGGGTGTGAAGACAACGGCGTTGCGCGTCTTCAGCATCGGAAGCGCGTGGCAGATGATGCCCGGGCTCGGGGCGGTGGCCGGGCTGGCCACCGCGATGACGCCCACCGGCTTGGCGATTCTGCGCAGCCCGAGCTGCGGGAGTTCCTCGACCACTCCGACAGTTCTCTGCCCGTGGAGGTCGTAGAGCTGCCCGAGGACCCGCTTGCGCTGGAGTACGTAGAGATGCTCCGGATCTCCCAGGCGCGTTTCCGAATAGCTGAGTTCAGCGAGTCGGCGTGCGTTGTCCTCCCGATAGCAGTTCCAGCCGACCGCGGCCAGCACGTCGTCGGCGCGCTCCTGTGTCCAGGATTCCGCCACGGCCTGCGCTTCACGTGCGCGGCGCATGGCCTCCTGTACCACCTGGTCTATCGATTCTGTACTCATACTGCCCTCCCGGCTCGCGATTGTGGGCGGAGTGTCGAAGAGCCCCGCTGCTTCCTCCGTCGCGGAGGTGAACGGCTCGGACGGCGCACCTGCGGAGTGACCGACGCTGCGGTTTCTCATTCTTCAACGGGTCCGTGATGACAGCGAATTGAACTTACCCAGCAACCCAAACGCGTCGCCTGCCGTCCGGCCACCAGACAATCAACGGGCCGGGCCCTTGGCAATGGCTTTTCCCGACGTCGCCCCGGAAAGGCCAGGTCCGGCGCCCGATTCGCATGCCGCTGTTGCCCCGCACCGCACCTGGGCCGGCAGTCGGCGGCGGTTCGGCCGCCGCCCCTCCCGGTCTCCGTGTCCTGGCAACGGGACACGGCGCCGCAATTCATCCGCCGCCGAATAGGCGGGTGCCGCCGAATTGATTTCGCCGGGTCGCCGGTGTACAGGCCGGTCCCGGTTCACTCCGGGTCGGAGCGAGTCGCCAACCGGTCGGCCAGACCGGCCACCGTGGGCGCCTCGAAGAACGTGCGCACGGCGACGTCGCATCCGAGCTCGGTGCGGATCCGGTTGACGAGGCGCGCGGCGAGGAAGGAGTCCCCCCCGCTTTCGAAGAAGTCGTCGTCAGATCCGACCGTGGGGCGGTGCAGGGTTTCGGCGAACAGTTCGGCGAGGCGGTGCTCCAGCTCGGGCTGCCGGCTGCGGCGGGCGGCGGGCTGTCCTGGTTCGGGCAGCCGGGAGCGGTCCACCTTCCCGTTGGGGGACAGCGGCAGCCGCGGGAGCACGACAAAGGCGGCGGGGACCATCTGGGCCGGCAGCAGTCCGGCCACATACCGCCGCAGTCGGCGCGGCGTCAACTGCTCAGCGGGGTCGGCGGGATCGGCGGGATCGGCGGGGTCAGCGGGGTCGGCGGGGTCGGCGGGTACGATGTACGCCACGATCCGGCTGTCGGCCGTGGTCCGACCGGCCCGGACGGCCACTGCCACCTGGGAGATGTCCGGGTGACCGCTCAGTGCGGCCTCGATCTCGCCGGGTTCCACCCGGATTCCCCGGATCTTCGTCTGGGCATCCGCCCGCCCCCGGTGTTCGAGCTGTCCGTCGGAGTTCCAGCGGGCCAGGTCACCGGTCCGGTACATTCGCTCGCCCGGGGCGCCGAACGGGTCGGCGACGAAGCGGTCGGCGGTCATCCCGGGCCTGGCGTGGTAGCCGCGGGCCAGGGTACCGGCGACGTACAGCTCGCCGGTGACTCCCCGGGGGAGCGGCATGAGCCCGGCCCCCAGCACGTAGGCGCGCATGGTGGCCAGCGGCGTTCCGATCGGGACGCCGTCCGTTCCCTCCCACTCCCGGGGGACGGTGTGGGTCGTGGCGTAGAAGCTCTCGGTCTGCCCGTAGGCATTGATCACCCGCGCCTGCGGGAGCCGCGCGTGCATCCGCGCGACGAGTTCGGCGGGGAGCCGCTCGCCCGCGAAGACGACCGTCTCCACGTCCAGGCCGTGCGGCGTCTGGTCGAGCACTTCGCCGAAGACCGAGGGCACGGTGTGCACCACGCTGCCCGTCCAGCCGCCTCGCTCGCCGAGCACGAGGACGTCGCGGACGACGTCGATCCGGGCACCGGTGCTGAGCGCGGTGAAGACCTCGAACACCGACACGTCGAAGTTGACCGAGGTCCCGGCCAGCATGACGGCTCCGGGGCGCATGCCCACCAGGGGTGCCAGCTGCGACACGCCGTTGACCACGGCGGCGTGGGTGATCGCGACGCCTTTCGGCGTTCCCGTCGAGCCGGAGGTGTACATCAGGTACGCCAGGTTCTCCGGCAGCAGCCCCGGCGGTGCCGTGGCCTCGGGCTCGGGCTCGGGCTCGGGCTCGCCGGGAACGCGGTCCGGTTCGTCCGCGTCGTCCGGCTCGGGGCCGTCGAGGTCCGCCATGGAACAGGACGGCAGGCTGTGCTCCGGCAGCACCCCGGCAGTGTCGTTGTCGGTGAGCAGCAGCGTGGGACCGGCGTCCGAGAGCAGGAAGCCCAGTCGCTGGCTCGGGTATCGCGGGTCGATCGGAAGGTACCCGGCCCCGGACTTCAGGATCCCGAGCAGCGCCACCACCAGGTCGGTGGTGCGTTGCACCGCGAGGCCCACCACGGCCTCGGGTCCGGCCCCCGCGCCGCGCAGCCGCCGGGCGAGACTCGACGCCCGCCGGTCGAGCCCACGATAGCTGAGCGAGGTGGTTCCGTCACTCACCGCGATCGCATCCGGGGTGGCAAGCACCTGGCGCCGCACCAGCTCAGGAACGGTCAGGCCGGACCAGGGCGCCTGCGGGCCGGCCGGTGCTACCGGTGGCCGGTACTGCCCCGCGGGGCCGAGCAGGTCGATCCGTCCCGCCCTGGTGTGCGGGTCCTCGACCACCTGGCGCAGCACCCGGACGAAGGCGGCTGCCAGCGCGTTGATCGTGGCGGCGTCGAACAGGTCGCTCGGGTAGCCGATCTCCGCTCCGATGCCCGCGCCGTCCTGCCCGGCACCGGGCCACAGGGTGACGGACAGGTCGTACGGCGCGGTGTCCGCCGGGGGGCGTTCCACCACGGTCGCCAGGCCGGGCAGGTCGATGGTGAGTCCGGGCCGGTCCCGCCATTCGAGCACGACCTGGACCAGCGGATGATGGGCCAGGGAGCACCGTGCGCCGAGCGCACCCACCAGGTGTTCGAACGGCAGGTCCGCGTGGGTGGCGGCGTCCCGCGCCTTCTCCTGTACCCGGTGCAGGAGTTCGGCGAACGGAGGGTTTCCCGTCAGGTCCACGCGGACAACGGTCAGGTTGCTCAACGGGCCGACCGCGTCCGGGGGGAGCCCGCCGGTACGGCCCGGGGTCCGGCTGCCGATGGGCATGCCGATGGGTACGTCGGTGCCGCTGCCCGTCTGGTGGAGCAGCACCGCCAGGGCCGCCCGCAGGATCGAGTCCACCGGGACACCCTGACGGCGCGCCAGCTCGTCCAGGGAGGCAGCGAGCCCGGGATCGAGCTCGAAGGGGGCACGGCCCGCGCGGCCGCGGGCGACCGGTGGCCGGGGACGCGCGGTCGGCAGTGCCAGCGGGGCCGGCAGGTCGGCCAGTTCCGCACGCCAGTAGGCCTGCTGGCGTGCCGCCCGGCTCCCCGGTTCGGCGACCTGGGCCAGGAACCGCCGCTGGTGGTCGGTGTGCTGGGCCCAGTCGGCGGCCCGGGTGCCCCAGGAGGGGGCGGCTCCGCTGCGGCGAGCGGCGTAGGCGGTGGCGAGATCGCGCAGCAGCGGGGGCAGCGACTCCTCGTCCACCGCGATCCGGTGGAGCACCAGAGCCAGTGTGTGCCGATCGGCCGCGCTCCGCAGCAGTTCCGCGTGCACCGGCAACTCGGCGGCCAGGTCGAAGGGGTGGCGGGCCGCGCGCAGCAGGGCGGCGTCGGTCTCCGTCGGCCGGACAGCAACGACCGGCAGCCGCCACCGCACCTGCGCGGGGGGGATCAGCCGCGGCGGCGGCGTCCCGTCCTCGTTCTCGTCCTCGTTCTCCGGGAAGACGGTCCGGAGCGTTTCGTGCCGGATGACCACATCCCGGACCGCCGCCTCCAGAGCCGGCGCGTCCAGCGGCCCGTCCAGCCGCAGGAAGAGCGGCATGGCGCAGGCTGTCGGCTGCTCCCCGAAACGGTGGATGAACCACCATCGACGCTGCGCGGTGGACGCTGAGATCATGCGCGCCTACTCCTTGTTCCTTGCCTGTGGATAGGGATTTTCCTGCGGGAGTGTTCCCGGCTGTATCACGGTGCTACGGGATGACCGCCGCCCGCTCGGATACTCCTGGCGTTCTGTCCTGTCGGCGGGACAGGCTCACATCCGCCCGTCGTTCGACTCTCCGGGAGGCCCAGGAGCCTCCCGTGTTGGTACGTTGCCATTGAGGGCGGGGCGCACCCGGCCGCGGTCATATCCTGGATATTCCATTTTCCCGGCTCCGTCACCGTTCTCCGGAATCGGTGGGCGCCTGCTGCCCCTTCCAGGAATACCGTGCTTTTTATGGCCGTGCGAAAAGCGGGTGGCCCTGCAGCAGCCGAGGCGAGCGAGAGGAACAGCCGTGCAGCTCAAGATCGAAGTCGATACCGACGCCTGTGTGGGCGCCGGCCAGTGCATGCTGGCCGCCCCTGACGTATTTGATCAGCGGGTCACCGACGGTGTTGTTCAGTTGCTGGCTCCGGCGCCGCCCGAGGCCCGACTCGCGGCCGTCCGGGAAGCCGCGCACCTGTGTCCGGCCGGCGCCATCACCATCGCCTGACGGGCGCACCCAACCCAAACGGCCGTCCAGCGGGACGCCAGCGACGACAAGGGGGAGCGACACCATGCGGCTGAAGCCAGAAGACAGACAGGAGCAGGGTGATCGTGACAGCCTGATACGCCGGTTCAGCGTCGCGGTCAGTTCCGGGCCCGAGCGCTTCGCCCTGCGTTCCGGCGAACGACGGCTCACATACCGCGAGTTGGACGAGTGGTCGGATGCCGTCGCCGGCATCCTCCGGTCGCGAGGGATACGCCGGGGTGACCGGGTGGCCCTGCGCATGGTGCCCGAGGCCGAGGCGATCACCGCAATCCTGGGCATCCTCAAGTGCGGTGCGTCCTACGTTCCGCTGGACGTCCGGCACCCGGCCTCCCGCAAGGAGTTCATCGTCGCCGACAGCGGGGTGTGCGCCCTGGTCGGCGAATGGGGCGAGGGGACCCTCGGCCCGGCCGTCGGCATCCTGGTCGGCACCGCCGAGGTGGCGTCGGCGCTCGCCTCGTGCGCGGCCCGGCCTGCCGGGAGGGCCGCTCAACCAGCCGGGAGCCTGCCGACGGCGCAGGACACCGCCTACATCATCTACACCTCCGGGACGACGGGCAGCCCCAAGGGGGTTCCGGTACGGCACTGCCATGTGACCGCGCTGCTGTCCGGCGCCGAGGCCGTCTTCGAGTTCGGCGCCCAGGACCGGTGGCTGCTGTTCCACTCGATCGCCTTCGACTTCTCGGTCTGGGAGATCTGGGGTGCCCTCAGCACCGGGGCGGAGCTGGTGGTACTGCCGCACGGGGCGACCCGCTCCCCCGACCAGTGCCTCCAGGCAGTCGCCCAGCACGGCATCACGGTGCTCAACCAGACCCCGACCGCCTTCGCGTCCATCGCCGAGGCGGCCGTGCGGGCCGGGGCGGAGCTCCCGGCGCTGCGCTACGTGGTCTTCGGCGGCGAGAAGCTGGTCCCGGCCGGCCTGCGGCACTGGGTGAAGACGTACGGCCTGTCGCAGCCTCGGCTGGTCAACGGGTACGGCATCACCGAGACCACGGTCTTCACCACGTTCCACGAGATCGGCGAGGACGACCTGGCTGGCGACGAGTCCACCATCGGCGTCGCCCTGCCCGGGTTCCGGGTCCGGGTGGTGGGTGACGACGGCCGGGACGTCCCCGTGGGCCGGCTGGGTGAACTGTGGCTGGCCGGTCCGCAGGTGACCGACGGCTACCTGAACCGGCCGGAGCTCACCGCCGAGCGGTTCTCGACCGCGGCCGATCCGGCCTCCGGCGCGGTGCTGCGGTACTACCGCTCGGGGGACCTGGTCAGCCTCGCGCCGGACGGGAGCCTCGTCTACCAGGGACGAGCCGACCTGCAGGTCAAACTGCGGGGCTACCGCATCGAACTGAGCGACATCGAGGCGGCGGTCCGGCGGCACGAGGCGGTACTGGACGCCGTGGTGTCGGTGCGGGAGTTCAAGGCAGCGGACTCCCGCCTCGTCTGCGCCTATGTCACGCGCGCCGGCGCAGCCGCCCCCGAGCAGCGGCAACTGCGGCAGCACATCAAGGAGTTGCTGCCGTCCTATATGCACCCGGCACGCTACCTGCGCCTGTCCGAACTGCCGCGCACTGTCAATGGAAAGGTCGATCGGGCCGCCGTGGCCCGGGCCTGGGAAGAAGGGAAGGAACATATATGAGCCGGACGCAGCAGAGCGTGGTGAACCCCGCCGAGGTGGAGCGGCTGACCGTCGAATGGGCCGCCGAGATCCTGGAGGAGCAGGTTGCCCCGGAGGACAACTTCCTTGACCTGGGCGGCCATTCACTGCTCGCACTCGAACTGTGCCAACGCGTCAAGGACGCCTTCGGTATGGACCTCGACGTGCAGGTCCTCTTCGAGAAGAGCGTCCGCGAAACGGTCGCGGCCGCAGTGGACGCCATCGATCCCAACACGCAGAACGGCTGATACAGATGATCACAAGCGAGCAGACGACGTTCGCGCTCAGCGCGCAGGAGCGGGGGCAGTTCGACCGGGACGGCTTCATCGGCCCCATCAAGATCTATGAGCCGGAGGACATGGAGGAGCGCTGGAAGACCATCCAGCGCGAGCTGCGCGACCGCTCCCACGCGATCTACCCCGAGGGTGCCGGCAAGGCCAGCAGCATCTCCAACTACGACCGCCACCTCGACATCGACCTGCTCTCCGAGCACATCATGAAGCGCGAGATCGTGGACCGGGTGGCCTCGATCCTGGGCCCCGACCTGCTCTGCTGGCGCTCGGAGTTCTTCCCCAAGTTCCTGGGAGACGAGGGCACCGACTGGCACCAGGCCGCGACTTTCGCGCACGCCAGCGGCACCCCCCAGCTGGTGTGGCCCACCGAGGACGGGCTGCCCGCGTTCGGCGGCACCATCACCGTGTGGACCGCCTTCACGCACTCCACCAAGGAGAACGGCTGTCTCCAGCTCATGCCCGGGACGCACCGGCAGATGAACTACGACGAGTCGAAGGGCATGGAGTACAACGCCGAGGCGTTCAACGCCCGCGAGAAGGACGGCGTCAAGCGGGGCTTCTTCGGCTACGACTACCGGCAGCTCCAGAAGGACCCGGACTGGAGCCCGGACGAGTCCCAGGCGTTCCCCCTGGTGATGAAGCCCGGTGAGTGCGTCATCTTCTGGTCCACCCTGATGCATGCCTCACTGCCGCACACCAGCACCAGGAAGGACTACCGGATGGGCTTCGCGGCCCGCTTCGTCCCGACCCAGGTGCGGGTCTACCCGGACACCGACTCGGTCAGCGAGTACGGCGGCGGCGTCACGCTCGACAACTACGGGACCGTCCTGGTCTCCGGCAGCGACGAGTACGGGCACAACCGGGTCGCCAAGGAGAGCCGGCGGGGCTTCCCGTTCACGCCGCACCAGCAGGTATGACCCTGGTGGTGGTGAGGGCAGCGGCCCTCACCACCACCAGGCGCTTCAGCCCGCCCCCGCCGGAGGGGACCGCCCCACGGCTCAGCCTGCAGGAGGCAGACGCATGACCGCATTTCCGCTGATTCTGCTCCACCATGCCGGCGGTTCCGCGCGGGTGTTCGACGCCCTGGTCGCCGCGCTGCCGCCGGAGATCGAGCCCGTCCCCCTTGACCTGCCAGGGCGCGGCCGCAACTGGCGGGAGGCACCGGCGACCACGGTGGACGAGGCCGTGGACCGGCTGGTCGCGGCCGTCGCCGACGTCCACGGAGACTTCGCGATCCTCGGGCACAGCCTGGGCGCCTACCTCGGGTTGGCCCTGGCGGCCCGGCTGGAGGAGCTGGGTGGCCGGGCCCGCTGCTCGACGCTCTTCGCCTCGGCCAACTCGGGTCCGGTCCGGGCGATCCTGCCCTTCGACGGCTCCGCCCTGCTCACCTCCGACGAGGAGATCTTCCGGATCACGGCCGCATCCGGCGGGACCGTGTCGCCGCAGGTGCTCGACCATCCGCAGCTGCGGGCCCGCGCTGCGGACCTGCTGCGGGCGGACTTCTCACTCTCCGAGTCGTTCCTGCACAAGCAGCGGCGGACGGTCACCGAGGCCGACATCGTGGTCTGCTGCGGGGAGGACGACATCTTCACTGCCGACCAGCTGGAGCAGTGGCGGGTCAGCACCACCGCGCGGACGGAGATCCACCGCTTTCCCGGCGGCCACTTCTACCTGGAGCAGGACGCCTCGGGGCTGGCCCGGCTGGTGGCGCGGCAGCTCGCCTGCCACGTGCGGTGAGGCGCGCGGCGGCCCCGGGGACCCCGGTGCCGCCGTGTCCGCGGTGACAGCACGACGCCGAAGGCCCGCCCCCGACCGGATCGGGGGCGGGCCTTCGGCGTCGGCCCGGGCCCGGGCCGCACGGGCAGCCCGGGCCCGGTGTCCGGCCGGCCTACGCCTTGCGGAGCCGGAACTCCAGGGTCAGCGCCTCGTCGGTGAACGGGGTGCCGTAGCCCTCGCCCGCCTCGCCCTGGGCGAAGTCGGTGGCGAGCACCTCGTCGGCGATGGTCCCCGCGTGTTCGGCCAGGGCGTCGGCGACGGCCGGGTCCGTGGCCGTCCAGCGCAGGGCGATGCGGTCGGCCACGTCCAGGCCGCTGTTCTTGCGGGCCTCCTGGATCAGCCGGATCGCGTCGCGGGCCAGGCCCGCCCGGCGCAACTCCTCGGTGATCTCCAGGTCCAGCGCCACCGTGGCGCCGGCCTCGGAGGCGACCGACCAGCCCTCGCGCGGGGTCTCGGTGATGACAAGCTCCTCGGGCGAGAGCGCGACCCGCTGGCCGTCGACCTCGACCGAAGCCGTGCCCTGCTGCAGTGCCGCGGCCAGCGCCGTCGCGTCGGCCTCGGCGACGGCCTTGGCGACCGCCTGGACGCCCTTGCCGAAGCGCTTGCCCAGGGCCCGGAAGTTCGCCTTCGCCGTGGTGTCGACCAGGGAGCCGCCCACCTCGGAGAGCGACGCGAGCGCGGAGACGTTCAGCTCCTCGGTGATCTGGGCGTGCAGCTCCGGATCCAGGGTGTCGAATCCGGCCGCCGCGATGAGCACACGCGCCAGCGGCTGACGGGTCTTGACGCCCGACTCCGCGCGGGTGGCCCGGCCGAGCTCCACGAGCCGGCGCACCAGCACCATCTGCCGGGACAGCTCGGCGTCGTAGGCGGACGGGTGGGCCTGCGGCCAGCTCGCCAGGTGCACGGACTCCGGGGCGTCCGGGGTGACCGGCACCACCAGGTCCTGCCAGACCCGCTCGGTGATGAACGGGGTCAGCGGCGCCATCAGCCGGGTGACGGTCTCGACGACCTCGTGCAGGGTCCGCAGGGCCGCCTTGTCGCCCTGCCAGAACCGGCGGCGGGAACGGCGGACGTACCAGTTGGACAGGTCGTCGACGAACGCGGACAGCGCCTTGCCCGCCCGCTGCGTCTCGTACGCCTCCAGGGCGTCGGTGACCGCGCGGACCAGCGCGTCCAGCTCGCCCAGCAGCCAGCGGTCGAGGACCGGGCGGTCGGCCGGGGCCGGGTCGGTGTCGCTGGGTGCCCAGCCGGCGGTACGGGCGTACAGGGCCTGGAAGGCGACGGTGTTCCAGTAGGTCAGCAGGGTCTTGCGGACCACCTCCTGGATGGTGCCGTGGCCGACCCGGCGCGCCGACCAGGGCGAGCCGCCCGCCGCCATGAACCAGCGCACGGCGTCGGCGCCGTGCTGGTCCATCAGCGGGATGGGCTCCAGGATGTTGCCGAGGTGCTTGGACATCTTCCGGCCGTCCTCGGCCAGGATGTGGCCCAGGCAGACCACGTTCTCGTACGAGGACTTGTC
>FTAE01000135.1_pt1 | contig 13614 bp, 12 predicted proteins | sample 1638991 | NCBI WGS metagenome assembly FTAE01 (sample SAMEA3914812, study PRJEB12502) | metagenome | biome: forest; material: soil | place: Canada | collected 2011-07-07 | depth 0.1 m
CGCGGGCTCCCGCGCGCTGCTGCTCTCCGGCGCCTTCGGCGGCCTGCTCGGCTCGCTGCCGCCGCACGACTTCCTCCCGGCCGCCAACGGCTACCTGCTCCGGCAGGAGTGGGACGAGGGCTTCGCCAGCGCCGTCCACCTGGTCCTCGACCTGGACACCGGCGAGTACGAGCTGCTGTCGGCGGGCCATCTGCCGGGCATGCAGCGCAGCATGGGCGACGGCAACTGGGAGACCAAGGAGGCCGAGGGCCCGCTGCTGGGCATCTACGACGGCGCCAAGTTCGACGGCCTGCGCGGCCGGCTGCGCCACGGTGACCTGCTGATGCTCTGCACCGACGGGATGGTCGAGGTCCCCGGACGCGATCTGGCCGAGGGCATGGACCGGTTGATGGGGGAGGCGGACCGGCTCATGGGTTCGACCTTCGCGGGTACGGCCTGGCGGCTGATCGAGTCTGTTGCCAAGGATCTCAACGACGACCGCGCACTGCTCCTGATCTGGCGCGAATAGCCCTGCGGTGCCCGTGACTTGTAGCATTCACCGTAAGATCTTCACGCGTACTTCGGCCATTCTCGGCTGAATTGGATCACCTCGGGCGGCTGTCACCCCGAAGTGCTTTACGGAGTGCTTCACTCCGGAGACACTGGGAGACGGGCGAGGGGGAGGAGGGGCACTGTGCCGCAGCGACGGCCCAGCGGACCGGCCTACCAGGTGGCCCAGACCTCAGCGTGCCCCAAACGAGGAAGTGGACCCGAGTGACAACCTTCTCCGTCTCCGCCGTCGTCCTACTGGGCATCCTCCTGATCGTCTTCATCAGGAACAAGAGCATGAAGCTGGGTTATTCGATCCTGGCTATCCTGTTCGGCTTCTTCCTGGCGAAGACCTCGGCAGCGGCTCCCCTGCAGAGCTTCATCGACCAGGTAGCCAACACCGTCAACGGCATCGTCAAATAGCGTGCTGATCTCCAATCAGTTCTGACGTCCTGTCATTTCGGCCGGGCGGGACGGGATTTACGTCAGTTCGGGTCCGTCGGAGTCAGGCCTGGAGCCACCACCGGAGCAGCCTCGCGCCCGCTCCGGCCCGCGCCTGCTTCAGGGCTTGCCCTGGCCGCCCCTCGACCCCTCCCAGGGCCACGGGGTCGGCGGCCAGCAGGACGAAGCAGCGCGCCCAGGCCAGCCGCTCGCCCCGGGGCCAGGGCAGCTGGCGCAGTGCCGCCGAGGCGTCGGGTGCGGGTTCGCCGTTCACCCGCACTTCCGCGACCTCGTCCCCGCTGCGGCCGCCGAAGAAGAAGCGCACGCCGTTGACCACCGGGTCCCGCAGTCTGGGCAGGACCTCCTCGGTCACCGTCGGCAGCAGCTGGTGCTCCGCGAGCCAGTCGCCCAGCGGTCCGCTCTCGAAGCCGAACACGCAGGCCGGTCCTTGCACCGCGTGCCACCCGGGCACCCCGCCCGCCGCCCCCGGCGCGAAGTGGTCCCCGTGCAGGCCGCGCCACTCCAGCAGCTCGACCATCGCCGAGGCGGTGGTGGTCCGCCACATCCGGACGGCGTTGGTCAGCCGCTCCTCCTCGGTGCGGCCGAGCCCGGCGGCGCAGTCCCACACCACCGGGCCGGTCCCGTCCCCCAGCCGCAGTACATAGCCGAGGTCCACATGGCCGCCGGTGTCGTCGGCGTGCTCGCGGATCGCCACGGCGGTCGTGCCCGGTCCGCGCACGACACTGCCGTCGATCTCGAATTCGCGACCGAGGCAGGCCATCTCACGGACGATGCTGTGCTGGATCACCTGCAGCCGCCGGGAGGAGCGCAAGGGGCATCTCCGGTTGTGCGTGGATGGTCAACACCTGGCAGCTGCGAGCGTACCGGTGTTCGAAGCCCCTGGGCAGCGGGGTCATCCCTCCCGGAGTACCAGCCACTGCTGGAACTCGATCAGGTTCCCCTCCGGGTCGCGCAGGTGCGCCACCCGCAGCCGCTCCCACTGCGTCTCCGGCTCGGTCACCCACCGCGCGCCGCGCTCGGCCAACTCGGCGCCCACCGCGTCCAGGTCATCCACCTTCAGCACGATCAGCGAGCCGTCCCCGGTGCGGGGCCCGGCCAGCCACGGGGCGCTCTGCGCCAGGTGCTCCCGGCTCTGCAGCGCGATCGCCGCGCGGCCCTCCGGCAGCGACAGCTTCCCGTACGGCCCGGCCTCGTCGTCCACCTGCGGCTTCAGCCCGAGCACGTCCCGGTAGAACCGGAAGCACGCCCCGAAGTCCTCGACGATCAGCCGGATCTGAACCAGCTCCATGTCACTCCCCCCTCGTACGACGAGCCTGCTGGGCACAATCGCTCGACAAGCCCGCTCGGTTAAGATCAAGACTCGACGTGGAGAAACGTTACTCCAGCCCCGACCGCCCCACCGGCCCCTTGTGGCTACCCTGGTCCAGGCCGCCTCGCGGGCATGCGGACGGACATCCCCGCGGACATGCGGACGGACCGGACAGCGACAGGACGACAGGACCCCACGTGAGCAGCGCCAGCACCACGACCAGCACCGGATCCGCCGGATCCGCCGTCGCGCGCGGCACCCGCTGGCGCTGGGGACGGCGGCTCTCGGACTGGGTCGACCCCAAGAACACCATCCTGGCGGTGCTGGTGATCCTGGGTGCGGGCCTGGACGGCCTGCGCGGCGTCGGCTGGGCCCTGTTCGCCACGCTGTTCGCGGCGGTGCTGCCCACCCTGTTCATCCGCTACGGGGTCAGGACCGACCGTCATGTCACCCAGCGCCGACGCCGCCTGGTGGTGATCCCGTTCATCATGGCCAGCGTCGCCGTCTGCTTCCTGTCGATGCTGTGGCTGGGCGCGCCGCGCGCGCTGACCGCGCTGGTGGTCGCGATGTTCGTCAGCCTGATCCCGATCATGGCGATCACCACGGTGTGGAAGGTCTCGGTGCACACCGCGGTCCTCGGCGGCGCGGTGACCGTCCTCGGCATCGCCCTCAGCCTGTGGTGGCTCCTCGGCGTCGCGCTGCTGGCCGCCGTCGCCTGGGGCCGGGTCACCGTGGTCGAGCACACCCGCGCCCAGACCCTGGTCGGCGCCCTGGTCGGCTCGCTCACCGCCGGCCTGACCTTCTGGCTTGCCCGCTGACCCTGAGCCCGCGCACAGACCCCGCGCCCAGACCCCGCGCCCCCTGTCCGGTACATACTCCCCAACGTGTCGCGGCAACCCCCTCGTTCCCGTCCCGCGTGTGACCTTTCCCGCCCCGGCCGGGCCTTCTCGCCGCCCCGGCGATGCCCCCATACTCCGAGGTCGGCAGCGTCGTCGGCGGTCAACTACCGCCCACCCGACCGGGATCGGCACGCACGCGCGACCCGGGAGCGAGCATGACCTTGGAGGCAGCATGACCTTGGAGACAGCCACTGCGGCGTCGGCGGGAACCTGGAAGCTCGGGGACCGGGAGGTCAACCGCCTCGGCTTCGGCACGATGCGGCTGACCGGCAACGGCATGAACGGGAACTCGGACGGTGCCCCGATCGACCGCGACCGGGCCGTCAGCCTGCTGCGCCGCGCGGTCGACCTCGGCGTGAACCACATCGACACCGCCGCGTTCTACTTCTCACCACTGCGCTCGGCCAACGAGCTGATCAACCGGGCGCTCGCCCCCTACCCCGACGACCTGGTCATCGTCACCAAGGTCGGCCCCGGGCGCGGCCCTTCGGGGGAGTGGCTGCCGGCGGCCACCCCGGAGCAGCTGCGCGGCCAGGTCGAGGAGAACCTGCGGCAGCTCGGCCGGGACCACCTCGACGTCGTCAACCTCCGCCGCATGGGCCAGGAGTCGATCACCGAGCACTTCGGCGCCCTGTCCGAGCTGCGCGACGCCGGACTCGTCCGGCACCTGGGCGTCTCCTGCGTCGGCCCGGAACACCTCGCCGAGGCCCAGGCCATCGCCCCGGTGGTCTGCGTGCAGAACTGGTACGGCCTGGACCCCCGACCCGCCGACAGCAACGGCCTGTTGGACAGCTGCGGCGCGCAGGGCATCGCCTTCGTCCCCTTCTTCGCCATCGCCGGGGAGCAGCGCGAGGCCCCCGCCGCCGACACCCACGACGCCGCCGTCCAGCGCGTCGCCCAGGCCCACGGCGCGACCCCGGCCCAGGTCCGCCTGGCCTGGACGCTGCACCGGGCCCCGCACGTGCTGGCCATCCCCGGCACCAGCGACCCGGCCCACCTCGCCGAGAACGTCCGGGCCGCGGCCCTCCAGCTGACCCCGGCCGACCTGGCCCAGCTCAACACCCTGCGCCAGCCCTGACCCAGGGCATGGGCGTCAGGGGCGGCCGACCGCCCAGGCCGCCTCGATCATCGGGAAGATCTCGTCCACGGCGGCCTCCGGATCGGCCGCCTCGCGCGCCAGCGAGTAGGCGTCGATCACGAACCGCGCGATCGTCCGGCAGGCGGTGGCGGTCTGCGACGTGGTCGGTGATGTGGTCGGTGATGTGGTCTGCGGCAGGTCGAGGTCGGCGGCGATGGCCGTCGCCAGCGACTCCGCATGGCGCAGCCTGACCGACTCCTCGTACTGCCGCAGGGCGGGTGATCCGTCGATCATGCGCCAGACCGGGGCGGCGCTGTCCGCCGTGCAGTGCCGTACCAGGGCCTGGATCTCGCGGCGCAGCGCGGGCATGAGCGGCTCGTGCGGCGCCCGGTCGGCGACCGCCCGGATGAGGCGCTGCTCGAAGTCCTCGTCCTGCCCGAACACCAGGGCCTCTTTCGAGGCGAAGTGGGAGAAGAGCGTGGTGACGGCCACGTCGGCCTCGGCTGCCACGTCCCGGATGCCCACGGCGTCGTACCCGCGTTCCAGGAAGAGCCGCAGGGCGGCATCGGCGATCTTCTGGCGGGTCGCGGCCTTCTTGCGCTCGCGGCGTCCGGGCGGCACGGTCATGACCGAAGGCTATCAGTTGCAAAGGTGGTGCTGTTCTAAAAAGCTAACCGTTAGTGTTACTGTCGGCCGCATGATGATGAGGAAAGTGAGCTTCGCCGAGTTCGGCGGCCCGGACGTGCTGCGCCTGGTGGACGCCGAGGAGCCGCACGCGGGCCCCGGCCGGATCCGTATCGCCGTGCGGGCGGCAGGGGTGAACCCTGTCGACTGGAGGATCCGTGAAGGCCAGGTCCTCGGGGCCCATCCGGTCGAGCTGCCCGCCGGGGTCGGGCAGGACGCCGCCGGGGTGGTGGACGAGGTCGGCGCGGGCGTCGCCGGGGTCGAGGTCGGCGACCGCGTTTTCGGCGAAGGCGCAAGCACCTACGCCGAGTTCGCGGTGCTGTGGGCCTGGGCCCGGATGCCCGAGGGGCTGACGTTCGCGGAGGCGGCCGGGTACCCGTCCGTGGTGGAGACCGCGCTGCGCGTCATCGACCAGGTCGGTGTCCGGCCCGGGCAGACGCTGCTGGTCAGCGGCGCGTCCGGGGGAGTCGGCTCGGCGGTGCTGCAGATCGCCCGGGAACGCGGCATCGCCGTGATCGGCACGGCCGGGGCCGCGAACCAGGACTATCTGCGCGGCCTGGGCGCGGTCGCCACGACGTACGGCGCGGGCTGGGTCGAGCGGGTGCGGCAGCTCGGCCGGGTCGACGCGGCGCTCGACCTGGCCGGCTCGGGGGTGATCCGCGAGCTCGTCGAGCTGACCGGGGATCCGCGGAAGGTGGTCTCCATCGCCGACCTCGGCGCGCCGGAGTTCGGCGTCCGGTTCTCCGGCGTGGCCGGCAGCATGCCGGAAGCGCTGGCCGAGGCCGCCGACCTGCTCGCGCGCGGAAGGCTGCACATCCCGGTCGACACGTCGTACCCGCTCGCCGAGGCGGCGAGGGCGCACTTCGACAGCCACGCCGGCCACACCCGCGGCCGCCGCGTCCTGCTCGTCTGACCGGGGGCCGCTACCGGCCGGGCAGGGTCAGACGCGGTTCCCCCGACGCCCGCCGGGCCGGACGGTCCCGCCACATGAGCGTGGAACCGAGAACAAGGAGGGCAAGACCTGCTGTCGCGAAAGTCAGATTCGTCGTGTTCGACCATCCGGCGATTCGCGGCAGGCTATCGGCCGCAAATCCCCCGCCTGCCGCGACGGCTCCCCAGCCACCCCTGCGCGTGCGCACGGAAAGAGCCGCGCGCCAACCGTTCAGGACGCATATCCCTTGGACGGCGAAGAAGCACCCGACGACGAACATGACCCATGCCGACATGGCATTCCCCCTCGCTCGCCCGGCACTCTACAGTGCGGCGATCGGCCCTGACCCCGACCGGTCCGGCCGAGGTGGTCACCGTGCGGGGCGCCGGTGCTGCCGGTTCCGATATCACCCACCAACTAGGTTATGTACCAGTTGAGTTCGGCCTCCATTTCGGTGGCTGGCCTTCGGTCGGCGGCTTCGCGGACGATCTCGTCGATCAAGGAACCATCTCGCGTCGAGGCGTCGTCACTCCCGACGGTGAGCACGGGCGGGCCTTCCCAGAAGGAACATTCGGGAAAGTGCGCCCTCCGTGTGCCTTTTCGAAACCGAGTCACAAGTCCTGAGCATGTGCTCGTCCATTTTCAGGGGGGATCTGCATGACCAAAAAGACCACGGGTGTCCAGAGCGGTCGAATAGCCGCCGACTCGGGGCACTCCCGGCACATCGGCAGAGTGGCGCTGGTGGCCACCGCCGCAGCCGCCGCTCTGTTCGCCACCACCACCGCAGCCGGTGCCATCGCGCCGACCGTCCCGGCGAACGCCCCGGCGACCGTCCCGGCGAACGGCATCGCCACGAGCGCGACCGGCCACGCCGTCTCCGCCGCCCCGCAGCGGATCGGCAGCGTCGCCAGGATCCCCAACGGAGCGGTCAGGACCGGCATCCCGGCCGGGAGCACCCCGGTGCAGCTCGACGTCGGCCTGCAGCCCCGCGATCCGCAGGCGCTGAAGGACTTCATCGCCGCAGTGTCGACCAAGGGCAACCCCGAGTACCACCGCTACCTCGCCAAGGGCCAGTTCGGGGCAGCCTTCGGCCCCACCCAGCAGGCCGTCGGCGCGGTGACCGCCGCGCTCAGGGCCCAGGGGCTGAAGCCGGGCAAGCTCAGCGCCGACGGCCTGTCCCTCCCCGTCAGTACCACCCTGGCCGCGGCGGCCCACGCCTTCGGCACCGGCTTCGCCGACTACCGCCTGCCCGACGGCACCACGGGCTACAGCGACACCGCCGCGCCGCAGATCGCCGGAACCGCGGCCGACTACGTGTCGGGCGTCTCCGGCCTCAACTCGCTCGCGCGCTACCAACCGCAGTACCAGATCGCACCCAAGGAGGCCGCCCCGAACCATTCGGCCGCCGCGCCGACGACGCCCCAGGCCTCCTCGGCGGGTCCGGAGCTCTGCGCCACCGCCGCCAAGACCCTCAACCGCTCCTTCGGCGCCGACGGCAACCGCTACTACAGCGCGGGGAACCTGGCTCGCTCCTACGACATGGACCACACCTCCACCACCGGCGCGGGGATGACGGTCGGTGTGTTCGAGCTGGAGGGGTACGCCGCGTCGAACCTCGCCGCCTACCAGTCCTGCTACGGCACCCACGTCCCGGTGACCGACTACCGGGTCGACGGCGGCCCGAGCACCACGACCGGCACCGAGTCGCTGCTGGACCTGGAGGACCTCGCCAGTCTGCTCCCCGGAGCCTCGCTGATCGACTACGAGGGTCCGAGCCGGGCGAATGCCACCGTCGCCAACTGGCTGGACACCTATCAGGCGATGGTGCTGGACGACCGTGCCCAGGTGCTGTCCATCAGCTGGGCAGGCTGCGAGGCCTACACCGACCCCAGCATCCTCACCGCGGAGGACTACTACTCCCAGGAGGCCGCCGCCCAGGGACAGACCATCCTCGCCAGCACCGGCGACACGGGCGCCACCGGCTGCTGGCAGAACGGCGGCTCCGAGCAGTCGGCGGCCGCGGTGGAGGACCCCGCCAGCCAGCCCTACGTGATCGGCGTCGGCGGTACCAGCCTCGACGGCAACCCGGCGGCTTACCGCAGCACGTGGAACAGTGAGGGCGGCGGCACCGGCGGCGGCGTCTCCAGCATCTGGTCCTTCCCGAACGGCGCCGCGGACTACCAGTCCGGCTTCACCGGCCGCGGCTACACCAGCTCCGCCTGCAAGGCCCCGAGCGGTTCCACCTGCCGTCAGGTCCCGGACGTCTCCGCGCTCGCGGACCCGGACGAGGGCTACCCCGTCTACTACGACGGCTCCTGGGGCGTCACCGGCGGGACCAGCGGTGCCGCGCCCACCTGGGCCGCGGTGATCGCGATCGCCGACAGCCAGAGCGCCTGCCAGGCGAACGGCCCGCTGGGATTCGTCACCCCGGCCCTGTACGCGGCGGCCAGGACCAGCTACGCCACCGACTACACCGACATCACCACCGGCAACAACATCGTCCACAGCGGCGTCGGCTACGCCGCCGGAGCGGGCTACGACCTCGCCACCGGACTCGGTGAGCCGAAGGCCGCCGCCCTCGCCGGGACCCTGTGCGCCGCCCTGCCGGTCGCGACCGGGGGCGCGAGCACGTACCACCCGGTCACGCCGACCAGGCTGCTGGACACCCGCACCACCGGGACCGTGCCCGCGGGCGGCATGACCGGGGTCCAGATCGGGGGCAACGCGGGCATCCCCGCGTCCGGGGTGACCGAGGCCGTGCTGAACGTCACCGTCACCGGCACCACCGGCGCCGGCCACCTGGTCGCCTGGGGCGACAAGGCCCCGCGACCGGCCACCTCCAACCTCAACTGGGACCACGCCGGTCAGACCATCTCCAACCTGGTGACCGTGCCGGTTCCCAGTGACGGCAAGGTCGACTTCTACACCACCAGCGCCACCCAGGTGATCGCCGACGTCCAGGGCTACTACACCGCCGACACCAGCGGCGACACCTTCACCAGCACGGCACCCACCCGCGTGCTGGACACCCGCGTCCCGCTCGGCACGGCCACCGCGGGGCCGGTCAGCTTCAACACGATCAGCCTGAAGGTCGACGGCCAGAACGGGGTCCCCAGCAACGCGCAGGCCGTGGTGCTCAACCTGACCACCGCCTTCGCCGCCACCTCGGGCGGCTACCTGGAGGCCTACCCGGAGGGCGCGACCGCGCCGACCGTCTCCAACGTCAACTGGTCCGCGAAGGGCGCCCTGCTCTCCGGCCTGGCCGTGGTCCCGGTCGGCGCCGACGGCAACGTCAGCATCAAGGTCAACGGCTCGACCAACGTGATCGCCGACGTGTTCGGCTACTTCACCGCCGACACCAGCGGCGCGACCTTCACCGGGGTCAGCCCGGCCCGCCTGCTGGACACCCGTTCGACCGGCGGCGCCGTGCCGGCCGGACACACCCTGACCCTGCAGGTCACCGGCGTCCACGGGATCCCCAGCGGCATCAAGTCGGTCGTGCTCAACCTCACCGTCACCGGCAACACCTCCGCCGGCTTCCTGGAAGCCTGGGCCGACGGCACCACCCGCCCCGCCGCCGCCTCCAACGTCAACTGGCTGGCCGGCCAGACCATCCCCAACCAGGTCATCCTCCCCGTCGGCGCCGACGGCAAGGTCGACCTCTACGTCAACAGCACCACCCAGGTCATCGCCGACGCCTTCGGCTACTTCAACTGACCTGCTGGCAAAGCTGATCCACCCACAACCCCCAAGCGAGCCGCAGCCCCGCCGGTCCCCCGACCAGCGGGCCTGCGCCCCGCCGCCAAACCCATGAGCAGCCCCGGCCGGAACGGGCACGCCGGGGGAGCAGCCCCCCAGAAACGACGAATGGCCCCAGCTTCGCGATCAGGTCGCCGAGCTGGGGCCGAAGCGTTCGGAGCGGGCGACGGTAATCGAACCCGCGTAGCTAGTTCGGAAAAGTGAGCTATTCAGCTTGGCCGAACTGCCAATCTGCTGACCAGCGACGGAGCGTCGTTTATGCCGGCGTTCCCCGTGATTCCCCGTCGCTTCCTGTCCGACATGGCACGCACGTGGCACGAAGCCCGACAGGGATCGGAACCTCTTCTCGACCCCGTAGGACCCTTGCTGCGAGGCGTAGTTGGTGTTACGCACGCGTAGTGGGGCAAAGGAGTATGCTCGGACGGATTTGCAGTAAAGGCGCAGGGGGTTCCATGGCCGGACGCGAGCTTGAACCATCAGATCACACGAAGAAGGACGTTCGTGACGTCCTAAAGGACCTTGTGGCCCAGGGCTGGACCATCAATGAGGCTGGCCATTGGGGGACCTTGCGTTGCCCTTGCGAAGAGACCTGCTTGACGATCCCTGTACCAGGTACGCCAGCGAATCCGAGTGTCGCGGCGCGACGTCTGCGCCAGCTTGCTAGTCGCTGCCCGCTGCCCGAGGGCGACCCGCGGCGCCCACCGCACCCCGTTGTCAATTGACAACTTGCCCTATGCGTGGGAGGGTATGAACCCGTGTGCCGAGCTTGGAGGGAGCGCCGACGTGGAGTATGAGTTCATTTTCGTCGTCGACGGGATCTCGGTTGACGATGGCGAGTCCGTTAAGATCCTCTTTGATAAGTATGATGCGATGATCGCATCCCATCATGGCCAGTCGATTTTGGCTATCTCTCGCGATGGCGAAAATTCTCTTGCTGTGGCCCAAAGTCTCATTGGAGACCTTAGGGCCGATCTGCCGGGAATTAGGATTCTTAGGCTCGATGCAGATCTCGTTGGTGTTTCGGATATTGCCGCTCGCACGGGCCGGACACGCCAGAATGTTGCTCAATGGGTGTCTGGTGAGCGCGGGGCATTTCCGCCAGCAGAGGGAGCCGTAGGGCGTTCGCAGGTCTGGCGCTGGTCTGAGGTCAATAGATGGCTTGAGGGCATCGGGCTTGGCGATGGCGCGGTGCGGCCGAGTCGGGATGAGTCGTTGATGATCGACCTGGTCATCTCGCAGTGGCTTCAGGCCATGGATAATGGCGTGCCGGCGATTCAACTTGTTGTGCAGCAAGATGATCGAATCGCAGACCGGCAGGCTGTAATGAATATGCTCACTATGGCATTGCAGAAGCCTGGCGCCATGGAGAAGATTCAGAGTTTGCCGCGGAAGGATGCGCACAGGCTGAAGATTGTCTGTGCTGTTCTCCTTGATCCATTGGCAAGCGTTCTGGCCCAGATTGGTTCAGATGAGGTCTCGGCGGCGTTGGCGGTAGTCTCAGGTGAGGGAAATCTTCATCTGACAATGGTTGCTTCGATGCCTCTCCCCGGGACCGTCTCTGCTTCCAGCATTGGTCTTGGCGGCGATGCGACCGTTGGTGACCTTGTTCTTTTGCAGGTCAACGGCACGGTCGACTTCGACACTCCGCTATCGCTGGTCTAGAGAGACCACAACCCTCCCCGTTACCATCGCGTCTGCAGTCGCCCCACACGTATGTGGAGGGGGCAAGGCTGCTCGGCTCTGCCTGGGACGACGGCAGATGGGATGGCAGCCCCCACAGCCTATAGCCGACCGGTGCCCGCCGGCTGGACCGAGGCCCATCCCGGAGTCGGAGTGCCCCGCCGGAGGCATGGTCTTGGCCTGTTGGGATTTGCTCTGGTATGCCCTTTGGGTCTATCCAGCGGGCGCGTCGCCGCTACGCCGCGCCCACGCCCGGCGGAGCGTTATTAGCGACCGCCGGGTGCCATAAACCCGTAGAGAAGCTTGTTGCTCAGTGGGATGGGGGCCAGGTGTCTGGCTGCTATCGCCGGTGTGGGCGGTGGGTTGTCTGGATAGGTCAGGCAGAGCCACCCCCGTTGCCCCGGGTCGCCTGCGGCAGGAGGAGTCCTACCGGCGGCAGACGAGGATGCCGCCGGGCAGGTGATCCGGAAGGTTCCGTGCTTGGCGATCTCCTGCGTGACGAGTTCCTCGGCGCGGACGAGGGTGGGGCGGAATGGGACACCGAGTTGATCGGCCCAGGCTTCGTAAGAGGCGAGGTGTGCGACGACGGGGCCAGGGTCAGGTGTCTCGATGGCGCCGGGCAGTTCGATCACGTGGACATCGCTGAACGCGGCACCGAGGAGTGCCGGGGCCAGTTCCAGGGAGAAACGTGCGCTGAGGGAGACACGGGAGGGCCCTTCGGCGACTCCGAGGACATCGGCGGCGGCTCGGCTCCATAGGAGATCGAGTTCCCGCTTGTCGTGCCGACCGTTCGTGGAGGCGATGACGAGCCCGTCGGACTTCACGACGCGCGCCAACTCGGCGACGGAGACCGGGATGTCCGGCACGTGGTAGAGCATGTGCAGCGCCAGGGCCGCGTCCGCACTGTCGTCGGAGAAGGGGAGCACCTGAGCGTCGGCGACCGCGACGGGACGGGGGACGTCGGCGAGGATGCCCGCGGAGATGTCCGTGCCGATGACGCGGAGGTCGGGACGTTGCTGGTGGAGGCGGGTGACGAACCTGCCGTTTCCGCATCCGATGTCGAGAACGGTTCCGCGTACCCGTTCCAGTTCGGCAGTGATCATGCCGGGCAGGTCGTATTGGGGTTGCTGCCAGCGGTAGAGCGACTGCCGGGCGGCGAGGTGCTGGCTGTCGGCGTAGGCGCTGTGCGCGAGCCGGTCTCTGTCCGTTATGGCGGCGTCCTGCTGTGCGGTGTTGCTCGTCACGGGTTCGGCTCCGGAGAGAGGTCGTAAGGGTGGGGTGGGGGCAGGCATCGCGAACATGCTCGCGGAGGTACGTGCTTCGTTTGATACTTGACACCTGTTCACTGGCCCCTGGCTCCTGGCCGGCACCATGTTGGACCTCACTTCTGCCATGCGCGCTATCCAGGCTGGTGAAGGCGGCGCGATTGCGATCGGTGATGCTGAGCGGGCATTCATCGAGGTGGTCACCTTCGCTGGTCCGGAGGAGATCCTCGGCGCGCTGCACCGAGTGCTCTCGGAGGACTGGATGGGACTGCCCGTCTGGGCGCGCAATGTGACGTTCCGGGTGGCCTGCCTCCAGCGCCCGGATGACCTGGCGCTGCACCGCGAAGCTGCGGCAGACCTCTTGTGCTTCGGGCCGGACTGGGACGGCAGAGTCAATGCAGAAGAATCAGAAGAGTCTGACGCCGTCGTGTGCGCGGACTGCGGGCGGGGATGCCGCGTCCATGGCGTCAAGGACGCGGATCGCGTATACCTCGTCGGCGAGGTCGGTGACCTCGCCGCGGGTGGCCCAGTGCAGGGCGCGGGTTTCGTCGCCGGTGGTCAGGGTGCCGCTGACGGCCTCGCAGCGGAAGACCAGTGACACGACCAGGCCGGTCATGTTCTTGTAGACGCCGGTGAGGGTGGCCGGGAGGGCGATCGTGATGCCGGTCTCCTCCAGCACCTCGCGCTGAAGGCCGTCGGGGATCGTCTCGCCGGATTCGAGGACGCCGCCCGGGGGCTCCCAGTGACCGTTGTCCCGGCGCTGGACCAGGAGGGCGCGGCCCTGGTGGTCGATGACGACTCCGGCGACACTCACCGAGTGGGGGCGTTCAGCGCTCACGGTCCTCAGCCCCCTCGAACCGCGCCGCCGTCACCGGCGCACTCTGGAACGACGAACGGCCCCAGCTTCGCGATCAGGTCGCCGAGCTGGGGCCGAAGCGTTCGGAGCGGGCGACGGGAATCGAACCCGCGTAGCTAGTTTGGAAGACTAGGGCTCTACCATTGAGCTACGCCCGCAGAGC
>FTAE01000021.1_pt1 | contig 13346 bp, 17 predicted proteins | sample 1638991 | NCBI WGS metagenome assembly FTAE01 (sample SAMEA3914812, study PRJEB12502) | metagenome | biome: forest; material: soil | place: Canada | collected 2011-07-07 | depth 0.1 m
AGGTAAGGCTAACCTAATATATGAGTCAAGAGCACCGCCGCCCCACTCCCCGCCCCAGGGGACGGAGCGGCAACACCCATCGAAGGGGCGGCAGTTGAGCAGCACCATCCGACACCGGGCGGCCCGGCGGCCCGCCGGGCTGCTGATCGCCGTGGGCCTGCTGCTCGCCGCCATCGGCTGTGCGGCGCCCGCCGGCCCGAAGGCCGCCCCCGCGGCCGCGAGCGCCCCGGACACCGTCGAGCCGCCGGCCGCGCCCCCGGCACCCGCCCTGCCCGCCACCACCGCCTCGGCGGACGGCCGGCCGGTCACCGTGACCAGCGCCGAGCGGATCATCCCGCTGAGCGGCAGCCTCGCCGAGATCGTCTTCAGCCTCGGCCTCGGCCCCAAGGTCGTCGCCCGGGACGTCTCCACCACGTTCCAGCAGGCCGCCGCCCTGCCGGTGATCACGCAGGCGCACGACGTGTCGGCCGAGGGCGTGCTCTCCCTGCACCCCACCGTCGTCCTCGCCGACCGCTCGACCGGCCCGGCCGAGGCGGTCGCCCAGATCCGCGCCGCCGGTGTGCCGCTGATCGTCCTCGACGACGCCAAGCAGCTCGGCGACATCGACGGCCGGATCGACACCGTCGCGGGCGCCCTCGGAGTCCCCGGCGCCGGCACGGAGTTGAAGCAGCGCACCGACCAGCAGCTCCAGCAGACCAGAGCCGCACTCACGCCCGCCGCCCGCAAGCCGAAGGTCGCGTTCCTCTATCTGCGCGGCAGTGCCTCGGTGTTCCTGCTCGGCGGCGCGGCCTCCGGCGCCGGCTCGCTGATCGAGGCCGTCGGCGGCGAGGACGCCGGCACCGCCTCCGGCCTGACCGCCGACTTCACGCCACTCACCAGCGAGGCCCTGGTGAAGGCCGCGCCGGACGCGATCCTGGTGATGAGCAAGGGCCTCGAATCCGTCGGCGGCGTCGACGGCCTGCTGAAGCTCCCCGGCGTCGCACAGACCCCGGCGGGCCTCGACCGCAGGATCGTCTCCGTCGAGGACGGCAAGCTGCTCAGCTACGGCCCGCGCACCCCCGAGGTCCTGCGCACCATCGCCGCCCAGCTGTACGGCGGCGCGCAATGACCACCAGCGAAGCGACCACCGTCGAACTGACCACCGCCGAAGCAACCACCTCCGCACCCCGTACCCCGCGCAGCCGCACCGCCCTGATCACCGCCGCACTCGCCGCCGCCCTGCTGGTCTGCGCCCTGCTGGCGGCCGGCATCGGCGCGTACCGGATCCCGCTCGGCGACATCCTGGCCTCGTTCGGCCACCGTATGGGCCTCGGCGGCCATGCCCTGGACCGGGTGCCCGAATCCGTCCTGTGGAACGTCCGGCTGCCCCGGGTGGTGCTGGCCCTGCTGGTCGGCGGCTCGCTGGGCTGCGCCGGGGCGCTGATGCAGGGCATGTTCGGCAACCCGCTGGCCGAGCCCGGGGTGATCGGCGTCTCCTCCGGCGGCGCGGTCGGCGCGGTGGCCTGCATCGTCCTCGGCCTGGACGCGCTGGGCAGTTGGACGGTGACGGTGTTCGCGTTCGGCACCGGCCTGCTGACGGTCTTCGCGGTGTACGCGATGTCCCGCTCCAACGGCCGGACGGAGGTCGTCACGCTCGTCCTGACCGGCGTCGCCGTCAACGCCTTCTGCGGCGCGCTGATCGGTATCTTCCTCTTCACCGCCGACAGCGCCGCGATCAGCCAGGTCACCTTCTGGCAGCTCGGCTCGCTCTCCCAGGCCGGTTGGGGCAAGGTGCTGGCGATCCTGCCGTTCGCCGTGGCCGGCCTCGCCGTGGCGCCGTTGTACGCCCGCAAGCTGGACCTGCTGGCCCTCGGCGAGCGCCCGGCCCGCCATCTCGGCGTGGACGTCGAGCGGATGCGGCTCGTCCTGATCACCGTGGTCGCGCTGCTGACGGCGGCGGCCGTCGCGGTCAGCGGCATCATCGGCTTCGTCGGCCTGGTCGTCCCGCACCTGCTGCGGATGGCGGCCGGCCCCGGCCACCGTTTCCTGCTGCCCGGCAGCGCACTGGGCGGCGCGCTGGTGCTGGTCGCGGGCGACCTCGCGGCCCGCACGATCGCCCAGCCCGCCGAACTGCCGCTCGGCGTGCTCACCGCGCTGATCGGCAGCCCGTTCTTCTTCTGGCTGCTGCGCCGGACCCGGACCAAGCAGGGTGGCTGGGCATGAGACTCCGTACCCGGCAGATCCCCGAACGCCCCTCCCCCGGGACCGAGTTGCTGAGCGCCGAAGCCGTCCGGCTGAGCCTGGGCGGGCGTGAACTGCTCGCGGGGGTGGACGTCTCCGTCCGCGCGGGCGAGGTGCTGGCGCTGCTCGGGCCGAACGGCGCCGGCAAGTCCACCCTGCTGTCCGTGCTGGCCGGCGACCTGCCGTCGGCCTCGGGCACCGTCCGGCTCGGCGGGCGCCCGCTCGGCTCCTACCCGGCCGCCGAACTCGCCCTGTACCGGGCACTGTTGCCACAGTCCTCGGCACTGTCGTTCCCGTTCACGGCGGGCGAGGTGGTCCGGATGGGCCGCGCGCCCTGGGCGGGCACGCCGGCCGCCGCGCAGGACGAGCAGGTGATCGCGGACGCGATGGCCGCGACCGAGTCGGCCCGCTTCGCCGGGCGGCCGTACACGGCGCTCTCCGGCGGCGAGCGGGCCCGCGTCTCGCTGGCCCGGGTGCTCGCCCAGCGCGCGCCGCTGCTGCTGCTCGACGAGCCGACGGCCGCCCTCGACCTGCGCCACCAGGAGCTGGTGCTGCAGGTGGCCCGCGAACGGGCGGCCGCGGGGGACGCCGTGGTCGTCGTCCTGCACGACCTGTCGCTCGCGGCGGCGTACGCGGACCGCGTGGTGCTGCTCGCGGGCGGCGCCGTCGTCGCGGACGGGGCGGCGGTCGAGGTGCTGCGGGCGCCGCTGCTCAGCGAGGTCTACGGCCACCCCGTGGAGGTGCTGGCGCACCCGCGTACGGGCCGGCCGCTGGTGCTGCCCGTACGCGGGTGAGGCCGCCGGGGCCCGGCTCTCAGTCCTCGTCGTCGAGCCGGAAACCGACCTTCAGGCCGACCTGGTAGTGCGCGACGTGCCCGTCCGCGATGTGCCCCCGGATCTGCACCACCTCGAACCAGTCGAGGTTGCGCAGCGTCCGGCCGGCGCGGTCGACGCCGTTGCGGATCGCCGCGTCGATCCCCTCGCTCGACGATCCGACGATCTCGGTGACCCGGTAGATGTGGTCGCTCATGACGGCCTCCGTGAGGTGTGGGACGGGGCCTGCGACAGCCCCGTCCACCACCGTGCACCCTGCGCGGGCCGTCCGCACGCCCGGACCGCCGGTCAGAGGACGGCGCGCACCTCGCCCACCTGCACACCGCCGCCGAACAACGGCGCCGCGCCGATCCGCTCGACCGTGCCGTCCGGTGTGCTCACGCCCAGCCGGCGCAGCGCCGCCGCCAGGACGGGCCCGCGGGCCCGCTCCGCACCGTCCTCGATCTTGAACGCGAGGGCCCGGCCGTCCGCCAGCGCGACCACCTGGACGGCCTCGGCACCCATCTTCGACAGCGCGCCCGGCACCGCCCGCATCAGCCAGGTGTCGGCGCGCCGGGTGCCCGCGACGTACTCGGGGTGGGCGCGCATCGCGTCCGCCACCCGGCGCCGGGCGGTGCCGGGCCGGGCGAGCAGCAGCGAGCGGTAGCCGCGGGCCAGGCCGGTGAGCGAGACGGCCAGCAGCGGGGCGCCGCAGCCGTCGACGCCGGCGTGCGCGGGCTGCTCGCCGGTGGCCTCCTCCAGGGCCTCACGGGCCAGCCGCTGGATCGGGTGGGCGGGGGCGAGGTAGCTCCCGGTGTCCCAGCCGTTGGCGACGCAGGCGGCCAGCCAGCCGGCGTGCTTGCCGGAGCAGTCCATCAGGATCGGCGCCCGCTCGCCGCCGGCCCGCAGGTGGAGCTCGGCCTCGGTCTCGTCGAGCGGCAGGTCGGCCGGGGTGCGCAGGGCGCTCTCGTCCAGGCCGGCCGAGGCGAGGATCTTCCGGACGCCGTCGCGGTGGAACTCCTCGGCGGAGTGACTGGAGGCGGCCAGCGCCAGCAGCTCGCCGTCGATCTCCAGCCCGGCCCGCAGGGTGGCCACGGCCTGGAACGGCTTCGCGCAGGAGCGGGGGAAGACCGGGGCGTCGGGCGCTCCGAGCGCGTACTCCACCGAACCGTCGGCGGCGAGCAGCACCAGGGAGCCGTGGTGGCGGCCCTCGGTGAAGCCGGAGCGTATGACCTCGGCGAGGACGGTCGGGGCAGCGGGCTGCGACATGGGGGGTGGTGCCTTCCGGGGTGAGGGTGGTGCCCGGGCGCCGCCCCCGCCGCGGGCTCCGGTTACTCCGCCAGGGAACCGCCCGCCAGCAGGTCGTCGACCCGTGCTTCCCCTTCACGGTACCTGCGGGCGATCTCCGCGCTGCAGTCGTCGGTCGTCCGCTGGAGGACCTGCCGCCGCCCGGACACCTCGCGCTCGTGCGCGCGCAGCCGCTCCAGCGCTGCCAGCAGGTCCTCGGCGGGGTGCGCCGCGAGGTCGGCGAGCCGGACGTCGCCCATCAGGGCGTCCGCCTGCACCTGGTACTGCTCGCCGCGCGGCGGGCCGAGGGTGACGTGGCGGGCCGAGCTGCGGACGGAGGACGGGGCGTCGGTGAGGATGGCCGGCAGCCGGTCGAGCAGCGCCCGGGCGTCCCCGCCCGCCGGGCCGGCCGCACCGGCCGTACCCGTGGCGCCGGCCAGGAGCTCGGCCGCCGGGCGGCGGTCGAGCTCGGCCCGCAGGATGTCCATCCGCCCGTGCAGCAGGCGGCGGAGGTAGGAGAGGTCCGCCTCCTGCTCCAGCGCGTCGCGCCGCAGGGTGCGCAACTGCGCCAGGCCCAGCTGCCCGATGCCGGGCAGCCCGGCGCCCGGGGGCCCGGCCGGAACGGCGTCGGGGAGGGAAACGTCGGGCAGACGTGGCTCGGCGACCGGCGCCGCCGCCGGGCCTCCGCCCCGCGCGCCGCCCGAAGCCTTGCCGGACCGACCGTGCACCGCGCTGCTCGCATCCATCAACCAACCACCTGCCGTTGTCCTGATCCCGCTCGCGCCACTTCTCGTGTGCCGCGTGTTCGGTCCCGTCCTTGGCGTGCCGTCTGCTAAGCACGCCCGGGCGCCGCCGGGAGTTCCCGCCGGGCGCCGGTGCCACTCTCGGGGGCGACGCCACCAGAACATTCGTCCGACGTGTCGACCACTCGATCGAACCGGCCCGTCGCGGCGAGCCATGGCGCCCCGGACCGTCCTACCGTCCACCAGCGTGCCACCCCGCCCGCTGCCCGCGCACTGCCCGGCCACCCGAACGGCCCCCTGGCGAACGGGGGTGGCTGATACGACCAGCGCGTTCTGCACGGAGATCCATTCCGCCGGGGGCGTGCGTGCACACCACCCGGCGTGCGCCAGCCCAACCTGCGCCCCCTGGTGCATCCATGCGCCTCTGTCCGTGCGCCCGGGAGCGCTCCGGCAGAATGGGCGCATGCGAGCAGTGGTTCAGCGAGTGACCGAGGCCAGGGTGACGGTGGCCGGCGAGAGCGTCGGCGCGATCGAGGGCCCGGGCCTGTGCGTCCTGGTCGGCGTCACCCATGAGGACACCCCGGCCAAGGCCGCCCAGCTGGCCCGCAAACTCTGGAGCCTGCGGCTGTTCGACGGCGGGGACACGGGTATGGAGCAGTCCTGCTCGGACCTCGGGGCACCGCTGCTGGTGATCAGCCAGTTCACCCTGTACGGGGACGCCCGCAAGGGCCGCCGCCCCACCTGGAACGCGGCCGCGCCCGGCCCGGTCGCCGAACCGCTGGTCGACGAGGTGGTCACCCAGCTGCGCGCGCTCGGCGCCAAGGTCGAGACCGGGCGGTTCGGCGCGGACATGCAGGTCGCCCTCGTGAACGACGGCCCGTTCACCGTCGTCATCGAGGTCTGACCCCCCGTCCGCGCCTACTGCGGGACGACGACCTCCTGGCCGGCCGCGACCGTGCCCGCCAGCAGCAGCGCGTCCACCGGCACGTTGCGCTTGACCACGGCCAGCGCGATCGGGCCCAGCTCGTGGTGGCGCGCCGAGGACGTCACGATCCCCAGCGAACGGCCCTGCGGGTCCGAGGCCAGGTGCACCTCCGTCCCGTGCGGCGGCAGCGTCTCCTCGGTGCCGTCCAGGTGGAGGAACACCAGCCGGCGCGGCGGCCGGCCCAGGTTGTGCACCCGCGCGACGGTCTCCTGGCCCCGGTAGCAGCCCTTGTTCAGGTGCACGGCGGTGGCCAGCCAGTCGACCTCGTGCGGGATCGTCCGGTGGTCGGTCTCGAAGCCCAGCCGCGGCCGGTGCGCCTCGATCCGCAGCGCCTCGTACGCCCAAATCCCCGCCGCCGGGCCGTACCCCTTCGTCAGCGTCGCCAGCTCGGCGCGCGGCAGGAACAGGTCGCGGCCGTAGGTGAGTTCGCGGACGGCGGCGGCACCCTCGGCGGAGGCGGTGGACCCGGCGGGAAGGTACACCGGCGCGTAGTCGGCGGTCGCGTCCGCGACCTCCACCCGGTAGAAGAACTTCATGCTCTCCAGGTACCCGACCAGCGCCTGCTGGGTGCCCGGCTCGACGTGCGCCCAGGTCGTGACGCCGTCGTCGACCAGGTACAGCGCGTGCTCCACGTGCCCGTTCGGGGAGAGCACCAGCGCCTCGGTGGCCTGGTGCGGCGCCAGCGCGCTCACGTGCTGGGTCAGCAGCAGGTGCAGCCAGGTCAGCCGGTCGTCACCGGTGACGGTGATGACGCCCCGGTGCGAGAGGTCGACGAAGCCCCGCCCCTCGGCGAGGTTCCGTTGCTCGCGGAAGATGTCGCCGTAGTGGGCGGCCACGCCCTCGTCGGTTCCCTCGGACGGGACGGCACCGGGCAGGGCAAGCAGCGGGCTCTTCATACCGGTCAGCTTACGACTCGGTGCCGCTCGCCTTGGCGGTGCAGTCGGCGCAGCGGCCGAAGATGGCGAAGTGCTTCAGGTCGGTGTCGAAGCCGTGCTGCTCGCGCAGGCTGCCGATCAGCGGCTCGGCGATCGCGGTGTCCGTCTCGGTGACCTTCTCGCAGTCCCGGCAGACCAGGTGCAGATGGTGGTGCCGGCCCGCCAGGTGGTACGTCGGGGCGCCGTGGCCGAGGTGGGCGTGCGAGACCAGCCCGAGCTCCTCCAGCAGCTCCAGCGTCCGGTAGACGGTGGAGATGTTGACGCCGCTGGCCGTCAGCCTGACCTGCGCGAGGATCGCGTCGGGGGTCGCGTGGTCGAGGACGTCCACGGCCTCCAGCACCAGTTGCCGCTGCGGCGTGAGCCGGTACCCGCGCTCGCGCAGGTCGGCCTTCCAGTCGCCGGAGAGGTGCCTGTCGGTGGTGCCGGTGTCCGCCACAGTGCTGTCCCTGCCGAGTAGAGGTCCTGGGACAAGTGTAGGGACCGACCACGGGTCGGTCCCTACGTGAGTGCGCGAACGCGCCCGGGCGTGCGCTCAGCGGAAGAACGCGATCCCGTCGTCCGGCAGGTCGTTGATGTCCTTGAGCAGCTGCGCCGGGCTCAGCACCCGCTTCAGCTGCGCCGACATGTACGGGCGCAGCGGCACCTCGGGGGCGGCCTTCTCGCCGACCCAGAGCAGCTCGTCCGCGACGAAGCCGTACAGGCGCTTGCCGCCCGAGTACGGCGCCGAGCCCTCGATGCGGGCGACCGCGTCGGTGCTCACCTCGATCTGCGGCTTCCCGTCGGCCAGCTCGCCGTACCAGATCTCGACGGTGCCGTCGTCGCGGACGGAGGAGATCTCGATCCCGCGGGCGCCGGAGGTGCCGTGCGGGTTGCTGGTGATCCGCCAGAACGCGTGCTCGTTCTCCAGCGGACGGACCTTCTCGCCCTCGTTGTCCAGCACCCAGCTGCGGGAGCGGAACTCGAGGAAGGGCCGGCCGTCGTGCCGGATGACGATCTCCTGGCCGAAGTTGCACTTCTCGGCACCGGGGAAGTCGTAGACGCCCGCGCCCTCCCAGGTACCGAGGAGGAAGGCGAGCGGGATGACGTCCTTGTGGAGGTCAGAGGGGATCTCGATCATGTTCCTGGTCACTGTCGGCGGTGTGGGACTTCATCAACCGTACGGCAGCGGGGGTCAGCGCTGGCCCTGGTACAGCTTCATCACGGAGAAGATGGCGAACCAGGTGATCAGCACGGCCATGAGGGCCAGCAGACCGTCGAAGAACCATTCCAGAGCGGACACGGTGACTCCCATTGCGGCCACAGGGGCAATAAGCGGGCGGATACGACCCCGCGAGTCTATCCGTCGCCCATCGGCCGGTCTCGGTGAGGCCCACCACGTCGCGGCCGTGTCTGTCCTAGGGTGTCCGGCATGGCGAAGAAGCTGGTCATCAAGGTCACGGCAGGGGCGGACGCACCGGAGCGGTGCTCGCAGGCGTTCACGGTGGCGGCGGTCGCCGTCGCGAGCGGGGTCGAGGTGTCGCTCTGGCTGACCGGCGAGTCGTCCTGGTTCGCACTGCCCGGGCGCGCGGCGGAGTTCGAACTGCCGCACGCGGCCCCGCTGCCGGACCTGCTGGAGTCGATCCTGGCGGCCGGCTCCGTCACGCTGTGCACCCAGTGCGCGGCCCGGCGCGGCATCGAGCAGAAGGACACCCTGGACGGCGTGCGGATCGCCGGCGCCCAGGTCTTCGTCAGCGAGATCATGGCCGACGGCGTGCAGGCCCTCGTCTACTGAGTCGCCGGTGCGGCCGTCGCTAGCGCGGCCCGTCCTCGTGGTCGGGCCGGTCGCGGTCGTGCCCCGGCTCGTCCCACTTCGGATTGTCCCAGCGCGGGTCGTTCCACCAGTCGTCCTCGGGGTCGCGCTTGTTCGCGAACACGGCGGCGGCCGGCGGAATGACCATCGCGACCACGCACATCGCGATCGCCGCCGGCACCGACACGAAGCGCACGACTCCCCATGCCAGGACGAACAGCCCCAGGCAGACGCCCATCATCACGAAGTAGCGGACATGCCGCTGGTGTGCCTGCACACCTCCACGGTACGGCCGCCGGCCCGCGCCGGTCAGCCCCCTGGCGGCCCGGGCGGCGCGCCGACCTCCGAACGATCGTCAGGTGAGCCGCCCCGCAGGCCGGTCGCCGTACCGGGACAGGCCGAGGGCCCTCTCCCCGACCGGTGTCGGGGAGAGGGCCCTCGGATGGATTCAGTCGATCAGACCGCGATCGCGACCTCGGTGGAGGCACCCTTGGAGGCCACCACCTCGCGGTCCACGGTCGCGCCGGGGATGAGGGCGCGCAGCGTCCACTTGCCCGGGCGGGCGAAGAAACGGAACTGCCCGGTGGCCGAGGTCGGAACCTCGGCGGTGAACTCGCCGCTCTCGTCGAGCAGACGGACGTAGCCGTTGACCGGCTCGCCGTCGCGGGTCACCGAACCCTGGATGATCGTCTCCTTCTGCACGTCAACTCCTGCCAGGTCCGGACCGCCGGCCTTCGCACCACACATGTCGATCTCTCCTTAACAGCCCCGCGAGGGGCAATGCCTGACTTGGGCCGGTGCTCAGTTACCGAGCGCGATCGGCACGCCGACGAGGCTGCCGTACTCGGTCCAGGAACCGTCGTAGTTCTTGACGTTCTTCTGGCCGAGCAGCTGGTGCAGCACGAACCAGGTGAGCGCGGAGCGCTCGCCGATGCGGCAGTACGCGATGGTGTCCTTCGCCAGGTCGACGCCCTCGGCCTGGTACAGGTCGCGGAGCTCGTCGTCGCTCTTGAAGGTGCCGTCGTCGTTGGCGTTCTTCGCCCACGGGATGTTGGCGGCGGTCGGGACGTGGCCCGGACGCTGCGACTGCTCCTGCGGGAGGTGGGCCGGGGCGAGCAGACGGCCGGAGAACTCGTCGGGCGAACGCACGTCGACCAGGTTCAGCTTGCCGATGGCGGCGAGGACGTCGTCGCGGTAGGCGCGGATCGACGGGTCCTGCGGCTGGGCCTTGTACTCGGTGGCCTCACGCTCGGGCACCTCGGCGACGAGCTCGCGGGAGTCGAGCTCCCACTTCTTGCGGCCGCCGTCGAGCAGGCGGGCGTCCTGGTGGCCGTACAGCTTGAAGTACCAGAACGCGTACGAGGCGAACCAGTTGTTGTTGCCACCGTAGAAGACGACGGTGTCGTCGTTGCCGATGCCCTTGGCGGACAGGAGCTTCTCGAAAGCCTCCTGGTCGACGAAGTCACGACGGACCGGGTCCTGGAGGTCCTGGGTCCAGTCGATCCGCACGGCGTTGCGGATGTGGTTGGTCTCGTACGCCGTGGTGTCCTCGTCGACCTCGACGATGACGACCTTCGGGTCGTCCAGGTGTGCCTGGACCCAGTCGGCGTCGACCAGGACGTCACTGCGGCTCATGGTGATGTTCTCCATCCGGGGGCGGTTTGCGGAAGGTACTTCAGGAGGCCGGGCCGACCGGTCCGAATTTCTGTCCGAATATTGGGACGGAACGGGGTGCAGGTCGTACCGGATTGTGGACTGCGAGGTACGGGGGCGACGGCCGGCGTCAACTGCCGGGCCAGGTCACCGGAGAAGGGGGCGGCGAGCAGGAACTGCCCGCCAGAGCCACCCGGTTAGCGCATTCGACACAGACAGGCGGACACGCGGCACAGGTCTACCGCCCGCCGCTTCGTGAGGTCCGTCTGTCGCTTCATGCTGACGATGCTAGGGACACCGGGCGCCCCCTGTCATTAGCGTACCGAATACTGAGACCAATTGGTTCGCATCGTGAGATTTACCCTCTTCCGGCCCTGGCGGGGGCGGCCGGAGGGCGTTCAGAGGTACGCACAGGCGCGAAACGACGACGCTCCGCGGCCTGCGCTGGACAGCGCGTCTCGCGGAGCGGAACGTCGACGGGAGAGGAGGGAGGGGCGGGGACGACGGGACGGACGGGAGGAGCCGGTCGCTCTCAGCCGGTCAGTTTGAGCCCGGTGCCCCGGAAGGTCAGCCGCACGCCCTCGGGCTGCGGCGCCGCCTCGGCCAGGTCCAGCCCGGCCGGGAGATCCCTGAGCGAGAAGGCGAACGGGCCGAGCTTCTGGTTGGCCATCACGTTGAGCAGCGAGGCCACGCCGGTGAGCTGGAAGCCGTCCGCGGTCACCGTGTTCCCCTTGGCGTGCACCGTGCCCTCGCCGACCGGCACGGAGCCCAGCGAGGCCTTCACCTTGCCCGGCCCGCCGTACGAGAGCGAGAGCCGGGCGCCGGACACCTCCGGCAGGATCCGGGAGAGGTCCGCGTAGGTGATCAGGCCGTCGCCGGTGCCGCTCGCCACGGTGGCGCTGTTGAAGCTGTCGCTCACCTCGACGCCCGACAGCCGGGCGGTGAACGAGTGCAGGGCGACCTGCTGGCGGCCGTCGCCGACCATCAGGCCGTCGGCCGAGAGCCGGACGTCGTCCAGCTTCATCGACAGTGCCTGGGTGAGGAACGGGAAGCCCTCGATCGAGACCCGGGGGCGCTGGGTCAGCACGCCGTGCTGCACCAGCTGGTCGGCCACCTCGCCCTCGGCCACGCCGACGGCGATCCGGTCGGCGCCCACCAGCAGCCCCGACAGCGCCACCAGCCCGACCGTCACCTTCAGCCAACCCCGCATCGTTCTCCCCCCTCACCCGCCACAGTCCCACGGCCAGACGTACGGACGTACGACGCCCGGCCCCGGGCCATGGTTCCGCACCGGCGCCCCGCCCCGCCGCTCACCCCGGCCGCTCAGCCCGCGAGCAGCCGGCTGCCGATCCACACCAGCGGCGAGGCCACCGCGAGCGGCAGCGCCACCCCGGCGGTCATGTGCACGAACCGGGACGGGAAGTCGTACGCGGCCACCCGGCGCCCGACCAGCGCACCGACACCCGCGAGCGCCCCCAACGCGACGGGCGCGCCGACCAGCAGGCCGAACCCGGCCGCGAGCAGCAGGCCGAGCACCGGCGCCACCGCCTTCGGACCGGGCAGCGGCGCGGCCGCCACCACCGTCGCCAGCGCCACGGCCGCCACCGCCGCCGGCACCCACTGCGCCAGCAGCAGCGCGCCGCACAGCACCGTCACCACGGTCGCCGAGCCGAGCACCGTCAGCGCGTAGAACCGCTCCGCCGGGTCCGACGGGCGGAACGTCTGCAGCACGAGCACCAGCAGGAAGAACCCGCCGAGCGTGCCCACCACCGCCGCCGCCCCGCCGTCGGTGCTCGCCAGCAGCACCGACACATCGGCGGTGAACCCGGCCAGCACGGCCAGCGCGATGCCCTGCCGGGCCGGCCACATCCCGTTCAGCCGGAACCAGCCGGCCGCCGTCAGCGCCTGGAGCAGCGCCACCGCGACCGCCAGCCCGAAGCTGCCGAGCACCGCGCCACCGGCCAGCACCGCGGCCACCCCGGCGGTGATCAGCGCGGGCTGCAGGCCCGGCTCGATGATCGGCGAACCGCTCCGCGGCGAGGCAGCCGGCCGAGCGGCCGCCATGGGCGCTGCCTGCGGCAGCGGCGGCACGGGCGGCACCGGGGCGTACGCGGCGGCCTGCGGCGCGTACGGCTGCTGCTGGTACGCCTGCTCGTACGGCAGTTGCTGTGCCCCGTACGGCGACTGCTGCTCGTACGGCGGCTGCGGCTGCGCGTACGCCTGCTCCTGGTACGGCTGCTGCTGGTAGAGCTCCTGCTGGTAGGGCTGCGCGTACTGCTGCTGCTCCTGCCCGTACGGCCACTCGGGCTGCGGTGGCTGCTGGTGCGGCGGTACGGGCTGCTGCGGCTGGGGCCAGCCGTCGGCGGGCGGGACCGGGTATCCGTTGCTCATGCCGCTCACCCTCCCGCGAACGGGGGGAGCACCTCGACGGTGCCGCCCTCGGTGAGGGCGACGGTCGAGTGGTCGCGGCCGCCGACCGGGGCACTGTCGACCAGGAAGGAGCTGTGCCCGAGCACCTGGAGGAAGCGCGGCCGGTCCGTGTGCAGCCGCCGGGCGCCGGCCAGCGCCTCGGCGAGGGTGGCGGCGCGGTAGGGCTCCTCGGCCAGGCCGGCCTCGGCCTTCGCGGCCGCCCAGTAGCGGATCGTCCCGCCGACCGGTGTCCCGGTCGGGACCGCGCCGCTGGTGGGCTCGGTGGTCGCTGCCATGGCAACCCCTCCTAGTGGTGCTCGAACGTGCGGTCGTTCCGGCTGCCGGTCCCCGTCGGGGCCGGTCGGTCACCCACTCGAAAGAGGTACGCCTGCGGTGCGGCCGATGTGCCTCCCATGATGGCCTGCCGGGCCGCCCCGGCGGCAATCGCCCTGGCCAGCCGCACCCCTCGGAGGCGGGCAGGTTGTGGCGGGGGGGGCCCCCCCCCGCCGCCGC
>FTAE01000137.1_pt1 | contig 12917 bp, 12 predicted proteins | sample 1638991 | NCBI WGS metagenome assembly FTAE01 (sample SAMEA3914812, study PRJEB12502) | metagenome | biome: forest; material: soil | place: Canada | collected 2011-07-07 | depth 0.1 m
GGAGTTCGGCGGCCAGCGGATCCTGCTGGCCACCAGCATCGACGGCCTGCCGCTGGACAGCGCGGGCCCGCAGCTGGTGGTCCCCGCCGACGTCTGCGGGGCCCGGTACATCTCCGGCATCCGCGCGGTCTGGGTGGGCCCGGCAGCCGGATGAGCGAGGCGTAGCGCGCGTCAGGGCCTGCGGCGGACGGCCATCAGCGCCACGTCGTCGTGGAAAGCGGTGCCGACGGGCGGGAACGCCGGTGCGCACTAGGCTTCGGGCATGAACTTCACCCTCGTCCAGCTGCGCTACTTCGTCGCGGCGGCCGAGCTGCGGAGCATGACTGCGGCCTCGCGGGAGCTGGTGGTCGCGCAGTCGGCGATCTCGTCGGCGGTCGCCCATCTGGAGCGGGAGTTCAAGGTCCAACTGCTGGTCCGGCACCACGCCAAGGGCCTGTCGCTGACGCCCTCCGGCGAGCGCTTCCTGATCGAGGCACGGGAGTTGCTGGCGCACGCCGCCGACCTGGCGGCGGGGGCCGAGGGGCTGGGCGGGTCGCTGGTCGGCCAACTGTCCGTGGGCTGCTTCGTGACGCTGGCGCCGTTCGTGCTGCCGGCGCTGCTGGCCGGCTTCGCCGAGGAGCACCCCGGCGTCACCGTCCGACTGGTGGAGGACGAGACCGCGTCGCTGCAGGCGGCGCTGCTGTCCGGACGCTGCGAACTGGCGCTGCTGTACGACCTCGGACTCTCCGACGAGCTGCGGGTGGAGCCGCTGGCAGAGGTCAGCCCCTATGCGATCGTCGGCGCCAACCACCCGCTGGCCGGGGCGGGCCGGGTGCCGCTGCGGCTGCTCGCACCGGAGCCGATGGTGCTGCTGGACCTGCCGCACAGCCGGGAGTACTTCGCCGCCCTGGTGGCCAGGACCGGAATCGAGCCGACGGTGGCGCACCGGAGCAGCAGCTTCGAGATGGTGCGCGCGATGGTCGCGGCCGGGCGCGGCTTCGCCATCCTGAACCAGCGGCCGGCGCACGACCTCACCTACGACGGCGGCCGGGTGGCGGTGCTGGAGCTGGACAGCGAGTCGGCGGAGGAACTCCCCTCGCTGCCACTGGTGCTGGCCCGCGCGGCGGCGGTCCGGCCGACCCGGCGGGCGGAGGCCTTCGCCGACGCCTGCCGCCGCCACTTCGGCCGCTAGCGGTACCCGGCGGCTACCCGGGAACCGGGCCGGGATCGGCGGTGCCGTCAGGGGTGGCCCCGGGCTTCGTGTGGAGGATGTCGCGGGCCTGCTCGGCGGCGCGGGTGATGGACTCGGAGATGTAGTCCAGGAAGCGGGCGATGCTCTCCAGCCGGACGGCGGCCGGGGTGCCGGAGCCGAGGACGCCCACGCCCTGCCGCGCGACCTGGCCGACCTGGGCACTGGTCCGGGCGCTGGCGATCATCGACTGGTACCAGACGTCCTCGTCGGCGATGTAGCGCTCGCGGCGGCCCTCGTCGCGCTCCCGGCGGACCAGGCCCTGCTCCTCGAGGAAGGTGATGGCCTTGGAGACTGACGCCGGGCTGACCTGCAGCCGCTGGACGAGCTCGGCCGCGGTGAGGCTGCCCGTGTCGGTGGTGTAGAGCGAGGCCATCACCCGCGCCCCCATCATCGGGGTGCCCGCCTGGACCAGGGCGGTGATGAACACCTCCTCGTACGCGCGCACGGCCTCGGCGTCGCGCCCGTAGGGCTGCGGAGGCGCCTGCGGCGCCTGGGGCACGGGCTGGCTGCGCCGGGCGGCGCGGCGCTCAGTGGCACGGTGGGCCGTCTCGGCGCGGTAGCCGGTGGGGCCGTCGTTCCGCATCACCTCACGGGTGACGGTCGAGGTGGGGCGGTCGAGGCGTCTGGCGATCTCCGCATAGGCGAGGCCGTCGGCCAGCCCCAACGCGATCTGCCGGCGCTCCTGCTGAGTGAGTCTGCCTCCCGGCACCACTGCCTCCTTCGTACGTCCCGAAGCCCCAGCGTAGCGTTCGGCTTCAATTCATTGCAACAGACCGGGTGCCTGTCGTTGCATTCAGCTTCAGCATCAGTGCACCGATTTCGCGCTAACGACCAGCACTAATGGCGTTTTGGGGGATCGCCCTCGTTGTCAGACCATGGAAAGCAACGTAGCGTTTCCATTGTTCGCAACAACGAGTCACAGGAGAGAACAATGCAGAAGTTCGCCACCACCGCCCCGATCACCGCCGTCCTCGACATCCCCTCGGGGCGCGTCCAGTTCATCGCCGCCGACCGGTCCGACGCCACGGTCGAGGTCCTGCCGATGAACCCCTCGAAGAACCGCGACGTGTCGGCGGCGGAGCAGACCAGGGTCGAGTACACCGACGGCGTCCTGCGGATCGAGGTCCTGACCAAGAACCAGCACTTCGGGCCCTCCGGGTCCGTCGAGGTGACCGTCCAACTGCCCGCCGGCTCCCGGGTCGAGGCGAAGGCGGCCAGCACCGAACTGCGGGCCGTCGGCCGCCTCGGCGACGTCGCCTTCGAGGGCGCGTACCGCCAGATCAAGATCGACGAGGCGGCGGGCCTCCGCCTCACCGCGGTCGACGGCGATGTCGAGGTCGGCCGGCTGGGCGGCCCGGCGGAGATCAGCACCGCACGGGGCGACATCCGGATCGCCGAGGCGCTGCGCGGCCGGGTCGTGCTCAGCACCCAGTCCGGCGACATCTCGGTCGGCGCCGCCACCGGCGTCTCGGCCTCCCTGGACGCGGGCACCGGCCACGGCCGGGTCAGCAACAGCCTCAAGAACGACGGCACCGCCGAGCTCGACATCCACGCCACCACCACCATGGGCGACATCACCGCCCGCAGCCGCTGACCCCCGGCCCCTGGCTCCCGCAGCCGGTCCCGCCCCCAGGGCGGCGCACCCCGACACCACGTCGGACTGCGCCGCCCTTTGGGCGTTCCGGGGCGTCAGCGGGCGAGCAGCCGGGCCCGCTCGGCCGGGTCCAGTGCGGCATCCGCGCAGGTCAGGGCCAGGGCCAGGGCCGCGTCCAGGACGGCGGCGTCGGCGGCGGGGGTCACCGCGGCGGCGGCGAACCCGGGCTGGTGGTTGACGGCCGGCAGTGAGCCGATGCCGATGTAGGGATGGATCGCCGGCAGGACCAGCGAGACATTGCCGAGGTCGGTGGACGCGCGGTTCATCGCCGCGCCGTCGCCGCCGGCACTGCCGCCGGGAGCGGACTCGCCGAAGCGGCGGCCGAGTCGTTCGGCGTGGGCGCGGTAGCGGACGGAGAGCCCGGCGTCGGTGCGGAACTCGGAGTAGGGCCTGCTCTCCGGCTCCACGGTGAGCTCGCAGCCGGTGGCCAGCGCCCCGGCCTCGAAGCAGCGCCACACCCGGGGTTCGAGACCGGCCAGTTCGGCCAGGGTCTCCGCCCGGACGTACCAACGGCCCTCGGTCAGTGCCGGAATGGCGTTGGGGGCGGCCCCGCCCAGCGTCTGCACCCCGTGCACCCGGACCGTGGGCGGCAGTTGCTGCCGCAGCAGGCCCAGTGCGACCTGGGCGATGGTGAAGGCGTCGGCCGCGTTCACCCCGCGCTCGGGGAAGGCGGCGGCGTGGGCCGTGGTCCCGGTGAAGCGGACCCGCGAGTGCGAGACCGCGAAGGGCTGCGCCTCGGCCACGTCGGCCGGTCCGGGGTGGGCCATGACCGCGCAGTGGAGGTCGTCGAAGACGCCCCGCTCCAGCAGTTCGATCTTGCCGCCGCCGCCCTCCTCGGCGGGGGTCCCGAGCAGGGTGACGGTCAGCCCGAGGTCGTCGGCGACCGCGGCCAGCCCGAGCGCCGCGCCGACCGAGGAGGCCGCGATGATGTTGTGCCCGCAGGCGTGGCCCAGCCCCGGCAGCGCGTCGTACTCGGCGCAGAGGCCGATGTTGAGCGGACCGCTGCCGTAGCGCGCGCGGAAGGCGGTGGGCAGCCCGCCGACGCCGGTTTCGACGCTGAACCCGGCGTCGGCGAGCGGCCCGGCGACCCGGGCGGCGGACCACTCCTCCTCCCAGGCCGGCTCGGGGTGGGCGTGGACGTCGTGGGAGAGCGCCAGCAGTGCGTCGGCGCGGGCGGCGATCCGGTGGCGGACAGCGTCCTGGGCCGTCTGCTGCATGGCGACTCGACTCCTCGTTCGGAACTGGCTGGTGAGGGGGTCAGCCGATGGTGCCGTCAGCGGAGGTGCGCAGCAGCACCGCGCGGATCGCGGTGGCGACGCGGACCGCCTCCTCCTCGCTGAAGTTGAGGTTCGGCGAGAGCACCAGGCCGTGCGAGGAGTCGCGGACGATGACCCCGTGGTCGCGGCGGACCGCGTCGGCGATGCCCTGGGTGTTCGGCAACGGGTTGCGGGTGGTCCGGTCGTCGACCAGCTCCACCGCCAGCATCATGCCGACATTGCGGACCTCGCCCAGCCAGGGGATGTCGGCCAGCTGCTCGCGCAGCTGCGAGGCGAGGAAGTCGCCGGTCTTGACCGCCTTCTCCAACAGGCCCTCGCGCTCGATGATGTCGAGGTTGGCCAGGGCGACGGCGCAGGAGGTGGGGTGGCCGTTGTAGGTGTAGCCCATCGGGAAGCCGTGGTCGCGCTCCAGCTCGACCGCCACCTGCCCGGCCACCAGCACCGCGCCCAGCGGCAGGTAGCCGGAGGTGATGCCCTTGGCGGTGATGATGATGTCGGGGTTGATCCCGAAGTGCTGGGCGGCGAACCAGTGGCCGACCCGGCCGTAGGCGGTGACCACCTCGTCCAGGATCAGCAGGATGCCGTTGGCGCGGCAGATCTCGGCGACCCGGGGCCAGTAGTCGTCCGGCGGGACCACCATGCCGGCCACGCCCATGATGGGCTCGCCGAGGAAGGCGGCGATATTGCCGGCGCCGATCCGCCCGATGGTCTCCTCCAGCTCGCGGATGCAGAAGTCGGTGACCTGCTCCGGCGTCAACGGCTGGTCGCTGCCGAAGAGTTCGGTGCGGTAGGGCCACGGCGGGGTGAGGTGGGCGACATGGGGCATCATCGGCCCGAAGCCGTCGTGGTAGACCGGGAAGCCGGTGACCGAGCCGCCGCCGAAGCCGACGCCGTGGTAGGCGCGGTGGCGTCCGATGATCCAGGTGCGGTCGGTGTCGCCCTTGCGGTGGTGGTAGTAGCGGGCCATCTTGATGGCCGCCTCGTTGCCCTCGGAGCCGCCGGAGGTGAAGTACGCCTTCTCGATGCCCTCGGGGGCCAGCGAGACCAGTCGCTCGGCCAGCCGGATGGCCTTGTCGTTGCTGAACTCCCAGAAGGACATGAAGAATTCGAGCTGCTTCAGCTGCTCGGCCGCGACCTCGGCCAACTCCTCGCGGCCGTGGCCTATCTGGGCCAGCCAGAGGCCGCCGGTGGCGTCCAGGTACTCCTTGCCCTCGCTGTCCCAGAGCAGCGAGCCCTTGCCCTTGACCATGACGACGCGCTCGGTGACCGAGTCGCCGAGGTAGGGGTGGATGATCCGGGCACGGTCGGTGGCGACGAGCTGCTCGGTGGTGACACTGGCCGGGTCGATGGTGCTCACAGGTCGGTTCCCTTCGATGGGAGTGAGGGTGACGGACGATCAGTTACCGGGCGGTGACCGGCTACCAGCTGATCCAGGTGGTCTTCAGGGCCGAGTACTTGTCGAGCGAGTGGAGCGAGAGGTCGCGGCCGAAGCCGGACTGCTTGAAGCCGCCGAAGGGCGTCATCGGCGAGAGCGCGTCCACGGTGTTCACCGAGACCGTCCCGGCCCGGAGCGCGGCCGAGACCCGGTGGGCGCGGGCCAGGCTGCCGGTCCAGACCGAGGCGGCGAGGCCGTAGGGCGAGTCGTTGGCGATCCGGACCGCCTCCTCCTCGCTGTCGAAGGGGATGACCGCCAGCACCGGGCCGAAGATCTCCTCGCGGGCGACCACTGCCTGCGGAGCGACGCCGGTGAAGACCGTCGGCTCGACGAAGCAGCCCTCGCGCCCGCCGCCGAGGGCGAGTACCGCCTCGCTGCGGCCCTGCTCGATGTAGCCGGCGACGCGGTCGGCGTGGCGTGCCTCGACCAGCGGGCCGAGGGTGGTCGCCGGGTCCAGCGGGTCGGCCGGACGGAACGCGGCGGCCTTGGCCAGCACCAGCCCGGTGAACGCGTCCAGGATCGAACGCTCGACCAGCAGCCGCGAGTTGGCGGAGCAGACCTGGCCGCCGTTGCCGAAGGCGCCGAAGCAGGCCAGCTCGGCGGCGCGGTCCAGGTCCTCGGCGTCGGCGAAGACCAGGTTGGGGCTCTTGCCGCCGCACTCCAGCCAGACCTGCTTGAGGTTGGACTCCCCGGCGTAGCGGAGGAAGAGCTTGCCGACCTCGGTGGAGCCGGTGAAGGCCAGGCAGTCGACGTCGGGGTGCAGCCCCAGCGCACGGCCGGCCGTCTCCCCGAGCCCGGGGACGACGTTCAGCACCCCGTCCGGCAGCCCGGCCCGCTGGGCCAGCTCGGCCAGCAGCAGCGCGGAGAGCGGGGACTGCTCGGCCGGCTTGAGAACGACGCTGTTGCCGGCCGCCAGCGCCGGGGCGAGCTTCCAGGAGGCCAGGTCCAGCGGGTAGTTCCAGGGCACGACCGCCCCGACCACGCCCAGCGCCTCGCGGGTGACCACGGCCAGGTTGCCGGGGGCGGTGGGGGCGACCTCGCCGTAGACCTTGTCCACGGCCTCGGCGTACCAGGCGAAGACCCCGGCCGCGCCGGGGACGTCCACGGTGAGCGCGTCGGTGATCGGCTTGCCCATGTCGAGCGAGTCCAGCAGGGCCAGCTCCTCGCCGTGCTCGGTGATCAGCGCGGCCAGCCGCAGCAGCACCGCCTTGCGCTCGGCCGGGTCGGCCCGGGACCAGACCCCCGACTCGAAGGCGGTGCGGGCTGCCGCCACGGCGTCGTCGACGTCGGCCGTATCACCGGCTGCGACCTCGGCGATGACGGCGCCGGTGGCCGGGTTGACGGTCGCGAAGGTGGCACCGGAGCGGGCCGGGGTGAACCGCCCGCCGATGAACGCCTCGGCCCTGGGGACGAGCGCGGCGGCGCGGGCCCGCCAGTAGGCGAGGCCCTCGTTGACCTGGTCGTGCTGAACCGTGTCGATCATGGGTGCATCCCATCAGCAATGCGAATCTACGGAAAGAGCTGATCTTTCAGGTCGAACTGTGCTAACGGCGAGGGTCTCCGGGCACGCCGTACCCCGGTGCCGCCGCCGGGTCGAGACCGCGCTGCCGGTAGTCGCCCCGTTGCGGGGACCAGACCCGCCACAGGGCGCGCAGTTCGGCCACCGGGTCACCGTCGGTCCAGTCCACCCGCAGGTCGGTGACCGGCCAGGGGACGTCCGCGACGACGTGGAGACCGGCCGAGTGCAGCGGTCCGGCCTCGCCGCCGGCCGCCGCGCCCGCCTCCAGCGCCGCCAGCAGCCGCTCCTCCAGCAGCAGCTCTCCCCCGGCCTCGAAGGCCGCGACCGCCGCCGTCAGCACCTCAGGACCGGCCAGCATGTTGCCGGCCGCGACGCAGTCGGTCCCGGTCACGGCGCCGAAGACGCCCAGCGCCCGGGCGCCGGAGAAGGCGGCGGGCGGGCCGTCCGCACCGAGCGCGGTCAGCTGCCGCCACTGGCCCGCCGTCCCGGCCCCGGCGGCGGTCGCCGCGACGGCCGCCGCCGGAGCCTCTCCGGCTGCGAGCCGGTCCAGCAGGGCCGGGCCGAGCCGGGGATCGGTGACGTTCTGGGTGCAGGCCACCCCCACCCCCGCCCGGGCGTGGACGCAGCGGGAGGCCACGGCCGGGCTGGAGGAGGAGATGGCGGCGCCGAACCCGCCGGTGCGCGGACAGCGTCCGGCCACGGAGAAGGTCACGACGCCCCTCCCGGGGAGACGGCCGCCGCACGGATCGCGGCGGCCTCGGCCGCGCGCCCGGCCGGGATCACCGCCGTGGCGTCGATCTCCACCAGCCACTCCGGCCGGGCGAGCGCGCTGACCACCAGCCCGGTGGAGACGTAGTGGACGCCCGGCAGCCACCGCCCCATGGTCCGGTAGACCGGCTCCCGGTAGCGGATGTCGGTGAGGTAGACGGTGATCTTGACGATCTCCTCCGGCCGCGAGCCGCACTCGCCGAGCAGCATGGCGATATTGGCCATCGCCCGCTCGGCCTGCGCCTCCACGTCGCCGACGCCGACGCTCTCGCGGGTGTCCAGGTCCTGGCCGATCTGGCCGCGCAGATAGACGGTGTCGCCCGCGACGACGGCCTGGGCCAGGTCGTTGGAGAGGTTCTGCTCGGGGTAGGTCGCGGCGGTGTTGAACGGCCGGATCCGGTCGTGGACGGCCATCACCTGCGTCCCAGCGAGCCGAGGACGTTGTCGGACAGCCCGGCCGCGTACTTCACCAGGTCCAGCGGGCCGTTCCAGTCGAAGTTCCGGTAGACCGCGCCCAGGTGCGCGAACGGCGGGGACTGGGCGAAGAGCTGGAAGGTCAGCCGGTGCCCGGCGTAGTCGGAGTTGAGCAGGTCGCGGGCGTAGGCGAGCAGCTTGCGGCGGTCCTCGGCGACCCAGTGCTCGTTGATCGTGTAGTACTTGTCCAGCCAGGGCTTGGTCGCCGGGTGGTCGAAGGAGGCCTTGTCCGGGGTGATGCAGATCTGGCCGCCGCAGAGCTCGCGGGCGATGTGCATCATCTCGTGCAGCTGCGAGCAGGCCAGCACCCGCCCGGTGTAGAGCAGGGACTGATTGGGCATCAGCAGCCCGCCGGGGCTGGGCTCGGCCATGGCGACGGCGGCGGTGAGGTGGGCGTTGATCCCCTCCCGGTAGCAGGCCAGCGCGGCCAGCTTCTCCTGGACGGCCTGCTGGTTCTCCAGCCCGGTCTGCTTCACGTTCCACAGGGCCGCCCCGATCATCAGGTCGGCGAGCCGCAGGTTGCGCTGGACGAAGGCGAAGGCGGAGTAGCGGTGCAGGGTCGCCCGGATGAAGGTGGCGGCCTTGGTGTGCTGGTAGAAGAGGACGTTCTCCCAGGGGATCTCGACGTCGTCGAAGACCACCAGGGTGTCGACCTCGTCGAAGCGGCTGGAGACGGGGTAGTCGGCGGGCGGCTTGGAGCCGGCGAAGCCGGTGCGGCAGATGTACTTCAGCCCCGGTGCGCCCATGTCCAGGATGAAGCCGAGCGCGTAGTCGGAGAGCTCGCTGGTGCCCCAGTTGGCGATGGTGGGCTTGGTGAACGCCTGGTTGGAGTAGGCGGCGGCGGTCTCGTACTTGGCGCCGCGCACCACGATGCCGTTGTCGGTCTCCCGGACGACGTGCAGCAGCATGTCCGGGTCCTGGTCCTGCGGGCGCTTGGAGCGGTCGCCCTTGGGGTCGGTGTTGGCCGAGACGTGGAACGGGTCGCCGAAGCAGGCCAGGTCGATGTGGCGCTTGACGTTGGCGGAGTAGGTCGGGTCGATCTCGTCGAGCACGTCCTGACCGTCGATCAGGGACCACATCTCGCCGATGGTCTCGTCGCCGACCCGGGTGACCACGCCGCCGACGTCGCTCAGCACGGTGTCGGTGGCGGCGCGCTTGGCGTGCCAGTCCTCGATGCTGCGCGGCGGCTTCTGCTGGACCGCGTTGACCTCGCCGGTGACCGGGTCGGTGTAGGTCATCGCCGCCCGGGTGGCGTCCTCGTGGGCGAGGTCGTAGATCCGGGCGCGGATGTCCACCAGCGGCTTGAACGCGGCGTGGGTGGTGACGTCCTGGACCTGCTCGCCGTTGATCCAGATCTCGCGTCCGTCGCGGATCGACTCCCGGTACTGCTCTCCGGTGCGGATCATCGACCGGACCTCCTTGCTGCTGTGGGTAGGTGACTGGTGGTCGGACGGTTGCTGCTACTGGACCGGCGCGGGGCGGGCGTAGCCACGGCTGTGGTAGACCAGCGGGGTGCCCCGGCCGGCCGTGCTGCGCAGCACGCTGCCGACGAAGACGGTGTGGCTGCCCTCCTGGTGCGCGGAGGTGACCCGGCACTCGAAGGCGGCCACCGCCCCGTCCAGCACCGGCTGCCCGTGCGCTCCCTCGCGCCAGGGGGCGGTCGAGAAGTCGTAGGGCGCGCCCTCGGCGGGGCGACCGGCGAAGGTGTCCGAGACGGTCCCCTGGTGGTCGGCGAGGACGTTCACCGAGAAGACCCCGTGGGCGAGGATCGCGGCGGCGGCCGGGCTGCGCCGGTTGACGCAGGCCAGCACCATCGGCGGGTCGGCGGAGACGGAGCACATGGCGCTGACGGTCTGGGCGAGCCGGCCGTGCTCGCCGGTGGTGGCGACGACGGTGACCCCGGTGGCCACCCGGCCCATGGCGTCGACGAAGTCGGCGCGGTCGGTGAGGGGTTGAGCTGTGGCGGTGGTCATGTCCGCTCCCTTCTCGGTGCTGTCTGCGTCCACTGTCTCCCCCCACGAATTATCTGTAAAGAAGAGGATTCAGCTCCTCTGCATCGCTTCTTCAGATGCAGCAGAGCGCGCTTCGACGGGCGGGATCTCGACCTTCCAGCGGCGGGCCACCAGCAGGTACAGCGGCACCGTGACCACCAGGCTGACCACCCAGGACAGGTCGGTGCCGCCCAGCGCGTCCGCGATCGGGCCGGTGTACATGGCGGTGGCCATGAACGGCACCTCCACCAGGAAGCCGACCAGGTAGACCCCGATCGCCCCCCAGCGGTAGCGGCCGTAGTGCCCGCCGTCGGAGCGGAAGAAGGAGGCCACGTCGTACTCGCCCCGGCAGACCACGTAGAAGTCGATCAGGTTGATCGCCGTCCACGGGATGAAGAAGTACTGCAGCACGGCGATGAAGTTCTCGTAGTTGGCCAGGAAGCCGCCGCCGGAGAAGGCGGCGGCCAGCACGGTGGAGAGGGCGGCGATCCCGGTCGCCAGCACCGCCCGGACGACGGGCGTCGGCAGCCAGCGCTCGGCGAAGGTCTGGACGGCGGTGACGGCGGTGAGCACCGCGCCGTAGAGGTTCAGGGCGTTGGAGGTGGCCGAGACCACGAAGAAGCCGACCAGCACGATCCGGCCGAGGGTGCCGCCCAGGATCGGGTCGAGCGCGGCGATGATGTCCCCGCCCGGCTTGATCATCAGCGCGATGACGATGCCGATCAGCATCATCAGCACCGAGGAGGCCACGCTCCCGGCATAGCTCCACCAGAAGGTGGAGCGCAGCCCGGCGGCGGTGGCCGGCATGTAGCGGGAGTAGTCGGAGACATAGGGCGCGTAGGCGATCTGCCAGAGCACCGACACCGAGGTCGCGCCGAGGAAGCCGGCCCAGCCGAAGCCGCCGACGTCCAGGAAGTCCGAGGGCAGGCCGTGCACCAGGATGCCGAGGAAGACGGCGGCGGTGAGCGGGATGAAGGCGTAGGTCGCCCAGGCCGAGGCGACGTGGATGTAGCGGTAGCCGAAGACCGTCAGCACCAGCCCGACCAGCGACACCAGCACGATGGTGGGCGTCATCGGCAGTCCGCTCCACACCCCCTGGAGCGACTGGGCCCCGGTGACCAGGGTGGAGGCGTAGAAGCCGACGTACATCACCAGCACCAGGGAGACCACCATGATGGTTCCCCTGATCCCGAACTGCCCCCGGCTCTGCACCATCTGCGGAACGCCCAACTGCGGTCCCTGGGCCGAGTGCAGGGCCATCAGCACGCCGCCCGCCAGATTGCCGAGCAGCAGCGCGACCAGGCTCCAGAGGAAGTTCAGCCCGAAGACCTGCGGCCCGAGCGCGCCGGTGATGACGGTCAGCGGACCGAGGCTGGCATTGAACCAGATGCCGAAGAGGCTGACCGGTCGGCCGAAGCGCTCGCTTTCCGGGATCACCTCGATGGTGTGCTGCTCGATCAGCGGCTTGCCGCCGGGTTCGCCGTGCTCGGCAAGCGAGTCGGAGATGGGTCTGGACGTATCCGGTGATTGCGCCATATGCCCGCCTAATTCCGCGATTCCCGTGTGAGGGTTGAGTCTGCGGGCGCGGCGGATGCGGTGTACAACACCGGTTTCCGCGCTTCTGCATCTGTCCATCAGATGCAAACCCGAGGAAACCAACTGATCATCATGGGTTAACCTGCGTCGATCTGCGACGATCCGGGCACCTCGCCGCTGCTCGGAGGCCGGACGGGTGTTGCCAGGCGCTCCCCCGCCCGGATAGCCTCGGGCCAGGTAGGGATCCCACCCTGTGGGTAGCGATCCACCCGGTGGAGACGATCGAAGAGGAGGGCGGCACCCATGCGGACGATGCGTCAGCAGCACACCGCCCCCGCCCTCGCCCCCCGGCGCAGCCTGGTCGGCGCCTTCTCGCGTCGGCACATCGATCTGCTGCGCGTCGCCGGCGCGCTGTGTACGGGCTGACGACGCCCCTTCCGGTCCCGCCGCACCACGCTGCCGCCGCCCGGCTGAGCTGACCCCGACCGAGCCGACTTCGACCGGGCCGACCCCGGACGTGCACCCGCCCGTCCGGCCGACCCCCGGTCCGGCCCCCCGTCCGATCAGCCCTCCGTCCGGTCGGCTCTCCTTCCGACCGGCTCTCCCACAGGAGTGGTCCGGCATCCCGCCTTCGGCCACCTCACCGCCGCCGTCCCGGCCGACCGCCGGGTCGTGACCGGCGACCCTCCCGCACACCCTCCACAACTGCCGCCCTGGCCACCGACGGCCGGCCCCGGTCCGCACCGGTGCCGCGGCCCGTCGGCATGCCCGCAACCGATCCGCAGTCGATCCACAGCCGATCCGCAGCCGAGCAGAGAGCAACCGACCATGGCCTCCGCACACTCCTCCCCCACCCACTCCTCCCCCACCGCCCCGCTCCATCTGGCGGTCGCCCTCGACGGCGCCGGCTGGCATCCCGCCGCCTGGCGTGAACCAGGTTCCCGGGCAAGCGAGTTGTTCACCGCCGGCTACTGGGCCGAGCTGGTCGCCGAGGCCGAGCGCGGCCTGCTGGACTTCGTCACCATCGAGGAC
>FTAE01000084.1_pt1 | contig 12436 bp, 13 predicted proteins | sample 1638991 | NCBI WGS metagenome assembly FTAE01 (sample SAMEA3914812, study PRJEB12502) | metagenome | biome: forest; material: soil | place: Canada | collected 2011-07-07 | depth 0.1 m
CGGCGCCGGCGCCGCCGCTCTCACCCTGACCGCCGTCGGCTGCGGCTCCACCGACCGGGCGCCGTCCGCCGAGAGCGCCGCCCCGAAGAGCGGCGGCAAGCTGCGCGCGGTCTTCGCCGGCGGCGGCGCCAACGAGAACCTCGACCCGCACCTCAGCAACCTCTTCGTGGACGCCGCGCGCGCCAAGGCGCTCTTCGACAAGCTCGCCGACTCCGGCGCCGACCTCGCCGCCGTGCCACGCCTCGCCACCGGCTGGGAGCCCAACACCACACTCGACACCTGGACGGTCAAGCTGCGCAAGGCCGCCTTCCACGACGGCCGGCCGGTCACCGCCGAGGACGTCCTCTACAGCTACCGCCGAATCGCCGACCCCAAGCGCGCCTTCCGCGCCAAGGCCTCGCTGGAACCCATCGACCTGGCCGCCAGCCGCGCCGTCGACCAGACCACCGTCGAGTTCAGGCTCAAGCGACCGTACGCCGAATTCCCCAACGTCCTGGCCGCGTTCGGCGCCTACATCGTGCCCAGCGGCGCCGACAGCTTCGCGCAGCCGGTCGGCTCAGGACCGTTCAGCTTCGTCTCCTTCACGCCCGGCAGCTCGCTGCTGGTCGAGCGCAACCCCGAATACTGGGAGGGCGCCCCGCACCTGGACGAGCTGGAGTTCCTGATCGCCAACGAGGAGTCCGCCCGGGTCGGCGCCCTGCTCGGCGGACAGGCCGACTACGCCCACGAGTTGAACCCCGCCACCGCCCGGGCCCAGGAGGGCAGGGGGAAGATCGAGATCGTCCGGCTGCGCAACAGCGCCATGCAGGGCTTCGTGATGAAGACCGACCGGCCGCCATTCGACGACAAGCGGGTGCGCCAGGCGTTCTTCCTGATCGCCGACCGCAAGGAGCTGATCGACGGCGCCCTCTCCGGCGCCGGCGTGATCGGCAACGACGTCTTCGGCCTCGGCACCCAGTACTACCCGACCGACCTCCCACAGCGCACCCAGGACCTCGAAAAGGCGAAGGCGCTGCTCCGCGAGGCCGGGGCCGAGAACCTCAAGGTCACCCTGGACACCTCCCCGGTCGCCGCCGGATTCGTGGAGGCCGCCGGAATCCTCAAGGAGCAGGCGGCGAAGGCGGGCGTCACGGTCGAGGTCAAGGTCGGCAACAAGGACACCTACTGGAAGGACATCCTGGACGGCGGCGTCCTCGCCTCCTACCGCTCGGGCGCCATGCCGATCGAGTCCCACATCTCGCAGCGCCTGCTCTCCAAGTCCACGACCAACGCCACCCACTGGAAGCAGCCGGACTTCGACGACCTGTACACCCAGGCCCAGTCCACCCGGGACACCTCCGCACGCACCGCCATCTACCAGCGGATGCAGCGACGGCTGTACGACGAGGGCGGGTTCCTGATCTGGGGCTTCGCCGACTGGATCGCGGCGACCGCCCCCAAGGTCCGCGGCGTCGCCGAGGAAGCCCCGGCCAACACCCTCGACTGGGCCCGCTTCGACAAGATCTGGCTGGCATAGGACACATGGGGCACCAGGCACAGCGATCCTGGGCCGGCCGCCGACTGCTCCTGGGAGTGGGGCAGACGGCGGCCGTCCTCGCGCTCATCTTCATCCTCACCGAGGCACTCCCGGGAGACGCTGCGGTCGCCCTCGCCGGCGACAACCCCGACCCGCAGCGCATCGCGGTGATCCGTGAGGCCATGCAGCTCGACCGGCCCGCGCCCGAGCGGTTCCTGCACTGGGCGGGCGGGCTGCTCCACGGCGACCTCGGCAGCTCGCTGGTCACCGGCCGGCCCGTCAGCTCGTACCTGGCCGACGGGTTCGGCGCCACCCTGCTGCTCGCCGCGCTCACGCTGGCCCTGCTCGTGCCGCTCTCCGTCTCGCTCGGCGTGCTCGCCGCAGGGCGGGAGGGCGGCCCGCTCGACCGGCTGATCAGCTCGGCCACCCTCGCGGTCTACGCCGTACCGGAGTTCGCCTTCGGCGTGCTGCTCACCACCGTCCTGGCGCTGCGGCTCGGCTGGCTCCCGCCCACCGCCATCGGCGGAGTGCGGGCCGACCCGGCCGTCCTGGTGCTGCCCGTCCTGGTGCTGCTTGCCCGGCCGGTGTGCTCGATCAGCCGTCTGGTGCGGGCGGGCATGATCGAGGCGATGGCCTCGCCGTATGTCGCGCAGGCCCGCCGGTACGGGATCTCGTCGACCCGCATCCGATGGACGCACGCGCTGCCCAACGCGCTCGCTCCCGCCGTCCAGCAGCTCGCACGCACCTGCGACTGGCTGCTGTGCGGCGTGATCGTGGTCGAGTCGCTCTTCGTCATTCCGGGCCTGGGCACCGTCCTGCTGGATGCGGTCGCCGCCCGGGACGTCCCGGTGGTGCAGGGCCTGGCCGTGGTCTTCGCCCTGGTCACCGTTCTGCTCAACCTCGCCGCCGACCTGGTGGCCCGCCGCTTCGCCCCCCGCTCGGAGGTTGCCGCATGACGCGCCGTCGCTACGGGCTCGGCCTCACACTTGTCGCGGTGCCGCTGCTGTTCGCACTGCTCGGGCCGCTGTTCGCAGGGCCGGCCGGGCCGCGGTCGGTTTCGTTCACGCTCACCGACGGCCACTGGCTGGGCACCGACTTCACCGGGCGTGACGTCTGGCGGCAGGTGCTGCTCGGCGGCCGGTCGGTGGTCCTGGTCGCGTTGTCGGCGACCGTGCTCGCGTACGCTGCGGCCGTCCCGCTCGGGCTGGCCGCAGCCCTCACCCACCGCAGCTGGCTGGAGGAGCTGCTGATGCGGCCACTGGACGTGCTGATCGCGGTCCCCTCGCTGGTCCTGGTGCTGCTGGTCGCCTCGACCCTCCAGCCGGGGCCGGCCGGCCTGACCGTCCTGGTGGCGGTGGTCGCGGTGCCGGACGCGGCACGGGTCGTGCATGCCGCCGCCGTCGAGATCGCCGCCCGCCCGGCCGTCGAGGCACTACGCATGCACGGTGAGTCCTGGTCGCGGATCGCGCTCGGCTACGCGGCCAGATCGATGCGCCGCACGCTCGCCGCCGACGCGGGCACCCGCCTGGTCGGCGCGCTCTACCTGGTCAGCACGGCGGCGTTCCTGGGCGTCGGAGTGGAGCCGGACGCCGCCGACTGGGCCGTGATGGTGGACCGGAACCGGCCCGGTCTGGACCTCCAGCCATGGGCGGTCGTGGTGCCCGCCGCGCTGATCGCCGGGCTCGCGATGGGCGCCAACCTGCTGTTCGACGCCGCGCTGCAGCGCGGCGGGAAGGAGATCCGGCGATGATCCCGGTCGCGGAGGTGGACGGCCTGCGGGTCGAGGTCGATGGCCGCATGCTGCTGGACGGGGTGAGCCTGCGGGTGCACCCGGGAGCGGTGACCGCGCTGATCGGCGCCTCCGGCAGCGGCAAGACCACCACGGGCCTGGCCCTGCTCGGGGAGTACCCCGACGGCGCCCGGGTCGAGGGTCTGGTCCGCGTCGCCGAGGGCGCGGTCGGCTACATCCCGCAGCACCCAGCCTCGGTGCTCAACCCGGCCCGGCGCGTCGGCGTCCTGCTTCGTGATGTCGCGCGGCGCTCCGGCGGCGGCCGGGTGGAGGTGATCGACGCCCTTTGCTCTGCCCAACTGCCCGAGGCCGAGGCCGTCCTGCGGTGCTTCCCGCACCAGCTCTCGGGCGGCCAGCAGCAGCGGGTGGTGCTCGCCCAGGCACTGCTGCTCGGGGCCAGGGTCGTCGTCGCGGACGAGCCGACGACCGGCCAGGACGTCCTCACCAAACGTCGCATCGTGGACGAGCTCTCGGCCGTCGTCCGCCAGGGCATCGGGCTGCTGCTGCTGAGCCACGACCTCGACGTGGTCCGGGAGTTGGCAGACCATGTAGTCGTACTGCGGGACGGCCGGGTGGTCGAGTCCGGCCCCGCCGGGCAGCTGTCGGCGGCCCGGGAAGACGAGCGGCCGCGCACGCCGGCTGCCCGTCGGCTGCGCACCGCCCGGAGAGATGCACCTACCGCCTCCTCGCTCCACGTGCGCGGACTCACCGCGCGCCACCCCGGTGGCACCGTGGCGCTTAAGGAGGTCGGTCTGTCCGTCGGCCAGGGCGAGTGCCTGGCCCTGGTGGGGCGTTCGGGCAGTGGCAAGACTACCCTGGGCCGCTGCCTCTCGGGCCTGCACAGCGCGTACACGGGGCAGGTGGTGCTCGATGGCAGCCCTCTGCCGCGCAGCCTGCGCAATCGCAGCAGGACCGAACTGGCCGCCGTGCAGTACGTGTTCCAGGACGCGCAGGCCGCCTTCGCCGAGCACCGGCCGGTGGTGGAACAGGTCGCCCGCGCGGGTGCGCGGCTGCGCGGGCTCGGGGCGGAGGATGCGAGGCGATCCGCCGTTCACACCCTGGCGGAGCTGGGGCTCTCAGCCGAGCTCGCCGCCCGCCGCCCGGGTGCACTCTCCGGAGGAGAGCTCCAACGCGCGGCGCTGGCCCGGGCTCTGCTGGTCCGGCCGAGATTCCTGGTCTGCGACGAGGTCACCTCGGGCCTTGACACCGTGAACCGCTCGGCCATCCTCGACCTGCTCGCCGGGCTCCTGGAACGCTCCGCACTGGCCCTGGTGTTCATTACCCACGACCGGCCGGCAGCCGTCGCCCTCGCCGACCGCATCGCCGTCCTCGACAAGGGTCGCATTGTTGAACAGGGCGCCACGGCAGACCTGCTGGCCTCCCCGCGGCACCCTCTCACCCGCCTCCTGCTCAGCGGCGGCAGCCACTTCGGGACCTCGCCGCGCGTGGTGACGTAGGGGGAGCCGTCTGAGCTGCGGATCAGTCGCACGGCGTCGGCGATGGGGCCATCGGAGCGCCGCCGCCGACCGGTGGAGGGTGTGGACACCGAAATCCGGGTGGCGGGACTGAGGGGGCGAGCATGGGGAGCCCTGGGATCGACGCGCGTCGGGGCCGCCGCGCACTCGCCGGCGCCGTCGGCGGCCGTGACCTCACCGGTCGTGGCCGCCGACGGCTCTGCAGCCCGGGGTGGGCGCGCTGCGGGTCAGCCGGCCGAGGTGGGTGCGGCGCCGGTGAGGCCGTAGCGGCGCTGGAAGCGCTCGACCCGGCCGGCGGTGTCCATGACGCGGGCGTTGCCGGTGTAGAAGGGGTGGCTGGCCGAGGAGATCTCGACGTCGATGACCGGGTAGGTGTTGCCGTCCTCCCAATGGATGCTCTGGTTGCTGGTCGCGGTGGAGCGGGTTAGGAAGGCGAGGCCGCCGACCTTGTCGCGGAAGACGATGGGGCGGTACTGCGGGTGGATGCCGGGCTTCACGGCGCTCTCCGTACGGGTGAGGGGGTGGGTGTCAGCGCTCTTCACGGAAGTCGACGTGTCGGCGGGCTGCCGGGTCGTACTTGCGCAGGACGAGGCGGTCGGGGTCGTTGCGGCGGTTCTTGCGGGTGACGTAGGTGTAGCCGGTCCCAGCGGTGGAGCGGAGCTTGATGATTGGGCGAAGTTCGTTGCGTGCCATGCTCTTTCCCTTCTGGCGGGCTGATGACCACAACTGTATCGTAATGGCATTCATTTTCATTTAGGGTAGTGTCATCGCGGCACCCCAGGCAATGCCCGGGCCCTGCCTCCGATGTCAGGCCTACTCCGGTGCGAAAACCGTGCTCGACCCCGCGCCCGTCCACCAACCCGCCCACATGGAGATCGCCATGTCCGCACACTGCCAGCTGACCGGCCGCAAACCCGGTTTCGGCAACGCCATCTCCCACTCACACCGCCGCACCCGCCGCCGGTTCGACCCCAACATTCAGTCCAAGCGCTACTGGCTGCCCAGCGAGGGACGCTTCGTGCGCCTCACACTCAGCGCCAAGGGAATCAAGACCGTCGACCGGATCGGCGTCGAGAAGGCCGTGGCACTCGTCCGAAGCCGGGGGACGAAGGTCTGATGGCCAAGCAGAGCAAGATCACCAAGAACGAGCAGCGCCGCCTGGTCGTCGCCCGATATGCCGGGCGGCGCGCCGAGCTCAGGCGCCTCATCGCCTCCCCGGCCACCTCGGCCGAGGATCGCACGGCGGCGCAGAGCGAACTCCAGCGCCAGCCCCGTGACGCCAGCGCCACCCGGGTACGCAACCGCGACGCGGTCGACGGTCGGCCGCGCGGCTACCTGCGTGCCTTCGGCCTCTCCCGGATCAACCTCCGCGGGCAGGCTCACGCCGGACACCTGCCGGGCGTACGCAAGTCCAGCTGGTAGCCCCCCCCGATCGGGCGCGCCCCGAACCGCGTGGAACCTCCCGGGCAGAGCGGCCCGGGGCGCCCCTGCACCCTGCCCGGCCCCACGGCCAAACCGAACCGCCGAAAGGAAGACCCGTGTCCCAACCCAGCCTGCTCCCCGTGGTGGTGGTCGCAGGGCTCCACGAGGCCGAACGCCGCCAGGCCGTCCTGGAACTGCTCGGCACCTGCGCCGGCGCCGTCGTCCTGCACCACGACCTGACCCACGCGAGCGAGGGCCGGGTCCACCGCAGCGTCCGGGGCGCCGGCGGCCCGCTGAACGACGCACACGTACCCCTGACCAACGACTGCCCCTGCTGCGCGCTGCGCGAGGACCTGCTCCCCGAACTGCTGCGCATCGCCCACGCCGGCACCCACCGACTCGCGGTGGTGGAACTGTGGGGCGGCAGCGACCCCCACCCGCTGGTCGAGATGATCGAGTGCGGCGAGGTGGACGGCCGCTGCATGCACGAAGCAGTCGACGTCACGGCAGTCGTCACGGCCGTCGACCCGCTGCGCCTGATCACGCAGCTCTCGGTCTCCGACGAACTCACCGAACACCACCTGCACACCAGCCCCGACGACGACCGCACCCTCGCCGAAGCCCTCGCCCACCAGATCGAGTACGCCAGCACTCTGGCCGTCTCCCACCCCCACACCGGAACCGGCACCGCCGAACTCCACGCCGGCCTGGCCATGCTGCGCCAACTCCACCCCACCGCCCGCTACGCCCGCCTCGGCACCGGGCAGCTCGCATCCTGCGTGCTGGACGGGTTCGACGTGGCCGCGGCCCGTGACCGGGTCAACCCGGCTCTCGCCCTGCTACCCCAGGAGGCCAACGAGGCCGGGGTCAGCACGATGGTGTGGGAGCGGCGCGCACCACTGCACCCCGGACGCCTGCACGAGGCGATGGAACAACTGGTACCGGCCGCCCAACGCAGCCGGGGGCGTTTCTGGATCGCGAATCGACCCGATCAGATGCTCGCCTGGGACGCGGCCGGGGCGAACCTCGCCGTCGAGGAGTGCGGTCCCTGGCTGGTCTCGCTGCCGGACGCCGCGTGGGAGCTCTACCCGCCGTCCCGGCGTGCCGCGGCGTCCCTGGACTGGGACCCGGCGCACGGCGACCGCGTTCAGCAACTGAGCTTCACCGCCGAGGAGCTGGATGTCGACGGGATCACCGGGCTGCTCGACTCCTGCCTGCTCACCGATGCCGAACTGGCCGCAGGGGAGCAAGGCTGGAAGACCCTGCCGGACGCCTTCGAGGACCTGCTCGACCCGGTCGCCTGACCCGCCTGACCCGCCCGCCCCATCTGCAGAAGAGACACCCGTGACGAAGATCGCCCCCGCCCGCCGGGATCGCAAGCCCCGCCCGAACCCGCTGCACGCGGCCCGTATCACGTACATCGACTACAAGGACACCCACGTGCTCCGGGCGTTCATCTCGGACCGTGGCAAGATCCGTGGACGCCGGGTGACCCGCCTGACGGTCCAGCAGCAGCACGCGATGGCCCGGGCGATCAAGAACGCCCGCGAGATGGCCCTGCTGCCGTACACCTCCCCCACGCCGGGCAAGGCGGGCCGGTGACCGCGGTGCCGGCGAGGGATGGCAGGCTACCGGTCACCGTCCTGTCCGGGTTCCTCGGCGCGGGAAAGACGACGCTGCTCAACCACCTCCTCAACAACCGCCTAGGCCTGCGGGTCGCGGTCATCGTCAACGACATGAGCGAAATCAACATCGACGCGGCGCTGGTACGCGACGGTGGGGGAATGCTGTCGCATACCGAGGAGCGGCTCGTGGAGCTGACCAACGGCTGCATCTGCTGCACCCTGCGCGACGACCTGCTGGAGGAGGTCGACCGACTGGCTCGCGAAGGTCGCTTCGACTACCTGCTGATCGAGTCCAGCGGCATCTCCGAGCCCATGCCGGTCGCGGCGGCCTTCGTCTTCGCCCGCGACGACGGCGCGACCCTCAGCGACCTCGCCCGGCTGGACACCATGGTCACCGTCGTCGACGCCGCCAACTTCCTGCCCGAACTGCGTGGTGGGGAAGAGTTGGCCGCACGCGGGCTCGACCAGTACGAGGACGACGAACGCACCGTCAGCGACCTGTTGATGGACCAGGTGGAGTTTGCCGACGTCCTGGTCCTCAACAAGACGGATCTGGTCACCGCCGACGAGGCGGACCGGCTCGCCGCGGCACTGAGCCGGCTCAACCCCGCCGCCCGGATCGTCCGAGCGGTCGCCGGCTGCGTTCCGCCCGCCGAACTCCTCGGCACCGGACTCTTTGACCTGACCCGGGCCCAGGAGGCCCCCGGTTGGGTGGCCGAGCTCAACGGCGACCACGTGCCGGAGACGGAGGAGTACGGCATCACCAGTCTGGTGTTCCGCGCCGAACGGCCGTTCCACCCTGGGCGCCTCTGGGAGTTGGTGAGCGAGCGCCTCGACGCGGGTGACTTCGGCTCCGTGCTGCGCTCGAAGGGATTCTTCTGGCTCGCCTCCCGGCCGGCCGTCACCGGCCAGTGGTCCCAGGCGGGTTCGGTCGCGCGGTTCGAGCCCTCGGGGATGCGCCTGTCCGCGCCCGGCGGGACGAACCTGACGGCGCTGACCCGTCTGAGCGACGCGACCGACCTAACCGCCTGGGCGGACGGTACCGAGCCCCTGCAGGGTGGCCAGGAGCTCGTCTTCATCGGCACCGGGCTCCGAAGGGACGAGCTGCGGGACGTACTCACCCAGTGCCTGCTGGACGACATCGAGCACGCGGCCGGGCCGCAGGCTTGGGCGGCGTTCGACGACCGGTTCCCGGAGTGGGACGAATACGCCCTCCTGGATAACCACGACCACCAGTAGTCACCCCACCACCACTGCACCGGAGGACCCGTACATGGCCGTACCCAAGCGGAAGATGTCTCGAAGCAACACCCGGCACCGCCGCGCTCAGTGGAAGGCGAGCACTCCGCATCTGGTGCCGATCACCATCGACGGCCGTGAGCACCTCGTGCCGCGCCGACTGGTCCGCGCCTACGAACGCGGACTGCTCGCACCGACGTCCTGAGTACCGAGCAGCGGCCGGCGTCGAGATCCCCGGATCCCGACGCCGGCCGCTGCGCCACGTCGTCCTCCCGGAGGGGAACCCGCAGGCCCGGGTGGTCAGCGCAGGGCTACGAGGACGCAGTTGCAGCCGTACTGCCACACGGGACCGACGTGGCGGAACCCCGCCTCCCTCGGCAGCTGTTCGTGCTGAGCCACGGACAGCCCGGGCCGTTTCCGGCGTCGCTCGCCGGGGCGGGGAGCCTGTCGCGTGCTGAGTGCCCGCCGGCGAACCGGGTGTCGGGTGCGGTGGTCTTCGACGCCCCCTGGTCGGTTGACGCGAAGGGGTATTCGTCGCAGCTCATCCCAGTGGGCGGGGTCTGGGTGCCCGGGCACGCGATGTTGCGGTTCGGATCGGTGAGCGACTGGTTGCGAGTCAGGGGCAAGCCGTCAGCCTGTCGGCCGTAGTGATGCGTTCCGGCCTGCTGGATGGCTTGGAGGTTCGCTGCGATGTTGGGGAGTGCGGCCATGGTGGTGAGGATCGGGGTGACATCGGGGACGATGCAGCCCGCGCCGTACGTGCCACCGATGAGGTTGTCACACCGGTAGTACGGGGATCCCCAGGTGAAGGGGGTGGTTGTGCCAGGACCCCAGCTGAGTGTGTAGAGGCTGTAGGTCTTGTTGACGGTGGTCGTGGAGTCACTGTAGGCGATGCTCGTGGTGATGTCGGAACCCTGAACGATTGCGGATCCATTGGGGAAGTAGGAAGTGGCGGAGCAGGTCCCGCCGCAGGTGGCGGCCAGGTTGAGGGTGGCGCCGGGAAGCCAGCGCGCGCAGCACCTCTTCACGGGCGATGCGCGCGTGGTCCACACGCTGCCGGGCCGCGGCAGCGTGCTCCTCGGCCTCCCGCACCGCCTCCCGCCAGGACTCGAGCTCTTCGCGCGCCCGCGCTTCACGGCACTCCAGCAAAGCGATCACCGACGGCACCAGACACCTCCCACACAGACAGAACCAACCATCCGCTGGCTGCCCCACCCCGGCCCTCACCACACCCAACCAACCGGAAAACCGCAGCTCATCGAGCTACAGCACGGTTCACCACCCCGCTCTCAGTGCCGACCGTGCGCAGGGTGGCGAGCACCAGCGCCCGAGTGACGGCGACGACTTCGCTGACGCGGACCTGTTCCTGTGGACCGTGGGCGAGGCGTGTGTCGCCGGGGCCGTACTGCAGCGTGGGGATGCCCGCTCCGGAGTACAGCCGTAGGTCGCTGCCGTAAGGGGCGCCTCGCTCGGACGGCCGCGGGCCGTCGGTGGCGTCGGTGTGGGCGGCGCCGAGCATGGCGACAAGCGGGTGTCCGGCTGGCAGCCGTCCGCTGGCGAACTGGCCGCCGGGCCACGTCACCGTGGCGGGTCGGGAGGACAGCCACGGGTCCCTAGCGCAGGCTTCGGCCACGCACGCCTCCAGTTCGGTACGTGCCTGGGCCGGATCCTCGCCCAGCCGGACGCCCAGTCTTCCCTCGGCCACCAGGAGGTCGGGCACACTGCTGGCCCAGTCGCCGGCCCGGACGGTCCCGACGGACAGCGGATAGGGGATGGGGTATTCGGACAGGAGCGGGTCGGCGCCGGTGTTACGGCGGGCTTCCAGACGGGCGAGCGCGCGGTGGATGGGCAGGTAGGCGTCGATGGCACTCACTCCTACGTACCTGGTGCTCCCGTGAGCGGCCCAGCCGGGTACTTCGATGCGAAAGGTCAGGGCTCCGGCATTCGCGGTGATGAGCGCACCGCCCGTCGGTTCGGTGATGATGCAGGCGTCACCGGTGTGGCCGCGTTCGAGGGTGCCGAACGCCCCGAGCCCTCCGTCCTCCTCGCTGACGACGAAGTGGGCGGACACCCGGCCGTCCAGCCTTGCCCCCGCCTTCCGTACGGCGGCCAGGGCGGCGAGGACCGCCACCACGCCGGCCTTCGCGTCGCAGGCCCCTCTGGCGTGCACCACGTCTCCGCTGACCCGCGGGCGGAACGGGTCACTCTCCCATCGCGCCAGGTCCCCGGGAGGGACGACGTCGACATGGCTCTGGAGGATCAGGGACGGCCCGTCGCCCGGCTGCCGCGTCTCGCCCACCAGGCCCCACGCCTCCGTGCGCGGAGCCTCGCCGCCTGGAAAACGGGGGTGCGCACGCAGCTCCTTCAGGTTCATGGACCAGAGGTCGACATCGAGATCCAGCCGCTCTAGGTGCCGTGCCAGGACATGCTGTAACTCGGACTCCGCGGCGCTCCCCGTTACGCTGGGAACAGCGAGAAGTTCCAGCAGATCGCGGGCGATGGCCGCTTCGTCCACCGCAGCCAGGGCGGATGCTTCCACAGTGCTCAGGTTTGCCGTCAACGAGACACAGCTCCCAACAGGTGACATCAGGACAGGCCGGAGACTTCGGTTGCGGTGGACCGCAGCCAATCGCTATTTGCTGCGGTCCACCGCTGTCTTCTTGCAGCGTTTCCGGGCGGTGCGGCTCGGTGAGCCCCTTTTCAAGGTCGCCACCGATCGGGTGACGCGACGCGGGTCGTACAGAATGCAGACCCGCAGGGCCCTCGTAGTGTTGAGAGAGGTCTTCACGCCTCGGCTCTTCACCCCAAGGGCCCTGTTGTTCTCCTGTTCTGCCGCGTTCGGACCTGCCGCACACAGCAGGGCAGGTGAAGAGGCTCAGTGACCGGCCCAGCGCCCGGAGGAGACCAGCGTCGTCCACTTGCCGTTCTCGACCTTGTACAACGAGATGGACTGGTTGTAGTTGTCCCCGACCTTGTCGAACGAGACCTCGCCGGTGACGCCGAGGAAGGTGACCTTCTGCAGAGCGGACGTCACGGCCTTCTGCAGGTCCTGGTCGGGGAGCACGCCGTCGTTCCTGGTCACCACGCTCCCGACGGCCAGCATCCAGGCCCAGGCCGAGTCGTAGGCGTAGGGGCCGAAGGGCCCGTGCGGCACCGTATAGCCGGCCGCGGTGTACGCGTCCACGTAGGCGTAGGCGGACGCGAGGTTGTCGATCGCGATGCCAGCGGAGGTGGCTAGGGTCCCTTCGGAGGCGGTCGCCCCCGCCAGGTGGAGGTACTCCTCGCTGTGCATGGCGTCTCCCCCTGCCACGGGTATCCGGACCCCGGCCGCTGCCAGCTGGGCGGCGATCCGTCCGGCCTCCGGTGACTC
>FTAE01000036.1_pt1 | contig 12389 bp, 13 predicted proteins | sample 1638991 | NCBI WGS metagenome assembly FTAE01 (sample SAMEA3914812, study PRJEB12502) | metagenome | biome: forest; material: soil | place: Canada | collected 2011-07-07 | depth 0.1 m
CACTCCCAGTAGCCGTCTCGCACCCCCAACTCGCAACGATGCAAGAGCAACACGGCATGACGCAGCGTCATTCCCCAGTCTCTATACGTTATGAGCCCTAAGTCATGAACCCCGACAGTCGACCGGCCAACAGGGCCCGGTAATCGCCCCCGCCGACCAACTGCGGCAAATGCTCCACCCGCAACTCCATTGCGGCACGACCCCGCACCAGCCGCCGCACCGAGGAGTCGAACGCCTGATGCCGCGACCGCCGGATTGCCCGCCAGACCTGGCCCAGCGCCTCCGGACGCTCCACCCGCCACATCCGGCCCCGCCGATCCGGGAACCGCTCCGCAGCACTGATCAGCTCGGCCTCCGCCGCCGCCAACGGCACCAGCAGATCCGCGCACTCCTGCGAGTCGCCTGCCGACACCACCGGGTAGGAGAGCAGCAGATCCGCGGCGGCATGGGCGGGGCTCTGCGGGATCCGCAACCGACGCGGACGCTCACCTGGACCCGCCGGAGCCCCGGAGCCATCACCGGCCAAGAACTCCTCGGCAGCCTCGGGAACCATCCCCGGGAACGAGCGCACGTAGTCCTCCGTGGCGAACAAGCGATGCAACGCCGCCGCGAACCGCAGCCCTGCGATCCACTCACGCCCCGACACCGGGACACCCAGCACCACCGACGGCGCCCCGAACACGATGTCGAGCACCTCGCGTTGAACCGCCACCAGCTCCGCGCTGGCCGCCGTCGTGGCCAACGAGTCCATCCGCTGGCCGCACGGCTCGTGCCTGCCCCTGCGGCTCCCCGGAGCCCCGGCCTTACCGCAGACCAGCGGACCGGCGACACCGTTGCGCAGCAGTGAACCGCTCTGCCCCGGCGCCCCGCGCTGCAGCCGCTGACCGCACCGCGGGCACCGGTCCACCAACAGCACCGCATGGCGCGGACAAGCAGCGGCAACGCCCAACTGCCACCACAGCGGCCATACCCCTCCGTTCTCGGAAAGACAGCAAGGACAGGCCCGGCTGGCCCGGGCCAGCACCCACTCACGACTCAGGACGGAAGCCGCCGTACTCTCCTCGGTCAGGTCCAGCCCGGAAAGGTCCAGCACCGTGCCCGTGAACCACGACAAGCACATCGCCTCGAAACACTCCGCCGCCAACCCCGTAGCCGCCACCAACCCGGCCCTGCTCGCGGGCGTCAGTGCAACCCCGTAGAACAGGGGACGAAAGGTATGCCCGCCCGGTGCCAGACGGCATTCCAGCCCCAGCACCCGAGCCGTATGACCGGCGGACATACCCAGCCCCGATGCCACCCGATCAACCCAGGACGACAACGCCTCCCCGGACGCCGGCGGCACCACCACGGCCAAACGGCGAGGCAAGCCTCCCGTCCCAGGCCCCGCCTCAGCCACCCACCATCACCGCCGACCGCACCGAACAGCGCACAGGCCCGCACCGGGAGCGCCACTGACACACCATCAACCACCGGGCCGACTCGCCCCCGCATAGTCCGGGTAGCTCCGGAAGTCCTGCACCTGGACGGGCTGGCCGAGCTCGGGAGCGTCGACCATCAAGGTTCCACCCAACGAGATCCCCACATGGTGGATGTCCGTGGGCGTGCCGAAGAACACCAGGTCGCCCGGCCGAAGCAACGCCCCGCCCGGGAGCAGCGGCCCCGCGTCGTACTGCGTCTGCGCGGTCCTGGGGATCGTGATACCCGCCGCCGCGTAGGCGGCATGTGTCAACCCCGAGCAGTCGTACCCCGGATCGCCGTTTCCACCCCATACATACGGTTTGCCCAATTGCGCGCACGCGAACCGGACCACCGTCAACGCTGCCGCGCTACTGAACTGTTGAGCACCCGACTGAACGGGGGCTGAAGAGCGCCGCACGAGACTGAAATGTTCGGCGTCGTCTGAGAGAACTGGTTGATCGCGGCTTCCACCTCGTCTACGTAGGCGTCGGAGTGGTGGTAGGAGTAGATGGCGTCGTGGAGCTGGGCAGGCTGGGTCAGGTCGCGGCCGGTTCCGCACAGGTAGACCGCTGCGGTCAGCGAGGCGTCGAACGCGTTCTGCACGTCCGGGGGAGCGGTGGTGCCGCGGCCGTTGAGGCCGTCGGCGGCCCAGGTGGAGGGGATGAACTGGAAGGGACCGAGCGCGTGCGCGTACCCGCCGTTGCTGTTGGGGACGGCGGTGGTGTTGCCGCCGGTACCGGACCCGTCCAGGGCAGGGCCGATGATCGGTGGGGTGATCTTGCCCTCGGCGGTGACCGGCAAGCTGCGCGGACAGGTGCTGGGCACGCCGCCGGTAGGCCTCACCCTCCCCCGCCGTCACCCGCGCCGGAGCCAGACCCATCAGGTCCGCGACCTCGCTCCACGCCGACGCGGCAGTGGCCTGCACCTCACCCAGGGCCGAAGGCGCCCGCAACGGGATCGCCAGCCAGTGCGTGCGCCGGAACATCTCCTCCCCCTCCAGCAACGACAGGGAAGCGTTGGCGACCTCCTCCCACGCGGGCCGGGCGTCCAGGTCCACACCCTCGACCATCCGCGTCACCACCTCGCCCTCGTCGAGCTGTGCACACAACCCGAACCACCTCGGCGACCCGGACAACTGACGCACCATCGACGTCAGCCTGGCCACCAGCTCCTTGCGCGTGCGCGCGGGAACGAACCGGGAGGCGACCGGCGTGACCTGGTACACCGCCCACACCGTGCCGTGCACCGTCCAGATCAGGTTGTCCACCACATGCCGCAACGGGACCCGCATCGCTCCTCCTCCACCACTTCGACGGGACTTGCTACTGATCGCCTGGGCGGCCAGCAGCCGCTGCAAGACCGTCTGCGCACCGGCCGCACCCGCCGCACCGGCCGCACCGGCCGCTGCGGGGGCCTGGACAGCCGCGCGCACCCGTGCGGGCCCGGTCCGCGCAGACTGCGCAAACGGCTGCGCACCCGGGCCAGTGGGCATGCGCAGCGGCACCGGGGCACCGGTGTCGGTGACGTAGAAGCCGCCGAGCAGCTGCGCCCGGGGCCGGTCCCGCGCGGTCCGGCCACCGATCCGCCCCGCCCGCGGCTGCGCCAGCGCCGCCGCCACTCCCCACAGGGCAGCGGCCGGGACCCGGCCGCCGATCCGCGCCGCGCGCACCGCCCACACCGCGAACCCCAGGACCACCACCGGCACCGGCCCCAGCACCGGCGACCACAACCCGTACGTCGAGATCAGCGCCCACACTCCAAACCCCGCCACCACCAGCTGAGCCGGGGTGTAGGGGCCCATCGGCAGGACCCACTCGCCGAGCTTGCCCATCACCCACGGATGCCGCCGGGCCCGGGTGTAGGAACGCGCCACCGCCGACTGCACGTCCTCGCTCACCGGCCTGTCCCCGACAGGCGGGCGACGGGCACCATGCCCATGCCGTTGGGCGTAGTGCTGCTGGTGCTGGAAGAGGACTGGATCTGGTTCGTGAACATCTCGGCGAGATTGTCGCGGTCCTGGAAGATCGCCAGAACCAGCACGAACGCCAGCATCGCGCCGATACCCGCCTTGAGGCTGAAGCGCCGAATGCAGGTGACCACGACGATGATGGCGCAGACGGCCGCAAGGGCCCCAGGAGCCCAGCCGGTGACCATCTGGATCAGATTGGTGCCCAGGTTCTGCAGAGCACCGCCGCCGGCCACGTAGAGGGAGGGATTCATTGGACATCTCCGGCAGACTGGTTGGCGCGCACGCGCGCGGGTCGAAAGCCGCGCGAACTGCGCTGGCGGGGCATCACGAGGCAGACGGCGAAGGGCCGAGGGCGGCGGTCGCCACGACGGCCGACTGCGCAGGGTGCGCGGATTGCGCGAGCTGCGCGTTGGCGAGCAGGGGACCCGGCTCCAGGGCGGCGACCTCCCACCGGCCCGCCCGCGCGCGCATGCGCAGCGCATACTGCAGGGGCCACTGCGTGCCGGCTGGATCGGTGGCAGTCACCGCCACCAGCACCTCGGCGAGCGTCCCGTCCGCAGGGACCGACCCGTCCAGGCCCGCGCGGTCCGCACTGACCTGCGTCACCTGCACCGCCGCATACGGTGCGCCCGGCAGCGGGGCGAGCTGGGTGCCCGGGGACAGCAGCGGCACCAGCTCACCCGACCCGGCGAGGTAGGCCGACATGAACGCAGACGCCGAGGCAGCCAGCGCTGAGGCCGGGCCACCGAGACGGGGTACCCGTTCTGCGGCGCACCGCCCGCCACCGGAGGAGCGACCTCGGCCGGCGCCGCCGCCACCGTCATCGACCCCAGCACACCGGATCCCGGTGCGACTGCGACTGGAACAGCGAAGTAGCGCATCTGCACCACCGAACCGCTGTCCAGCTCCACACCCACCACCACCGACCACAAGCCCGGAGCGATCTGCGCACTGCGCACCGCTGCGCACTGCTCAACCGTCCGCGCACCCTGCGCGTTCTGCGCATTCGTCAACAAGGCCACGCCGGGCGCCATGGCGCGCACCGCCTGCGCACGCGCATCGTCGCTCGCGGTGTCCGCGCGCAGCCACAGTGAGACGAACATCTGCGCAAACCCCGCCGGGTCCGCCGCAGCGGTCGCACGCGCCGTCGGCGGCACCGTCCGTACCGCGGCGCGCGGGACGGCGGTCGCGGCGCAGGACGCGAACAGCGCCACAGGACCGGCCGCGATCGCCGCCCACACACCGAGCCGGACCAGGAACCCCCGATGGTGGACGCGGCCGAGGCCGGCGACGGAAAGGGGAGCTGGATCGGGTTCGCTGTCGCCGACGGGTGCCGGGGCAACCAGGGGGATACTGGGCATGGAGGCCTTCCAGGGAAGCGGCGGATCTACTGCCCCGACTCAACCCCCGGCCGGTCACCGCCCCGGTTACCAGATTCACCTGGCCAACATCACAAGACGACAACGAGCAACTGGTGACAGCCCAGTAACCAACCCTCAGTATCCCGCTGACCTGCGACAAAGAACCCGGGCCGGGTGCCACCGAGGTTGGACCGAACCCAGCTTGCGACAGCGAACCTGGACCACCGCAGGCCAGGGCGACGTACCCGCGCGACTCGATCCCCGGCAGGACACCAGCGTCCAGGAGCCTCTTCGCTGTCGCCACGTTGCACCCCAGCGGCTGGGCAAGCTGCCCCGGGTGCACGGGACCGGGCCCACCAGGCGAACCAATCGCCCGGACCGGGCAACCCGATCTCACCCGGCCCACCATGACACAGCCTCGGGGTGTCACAGAGCCATCAGCGCCAGCACGACCAGGAACCCACCCGTCCCCACTACGACGCCGACCAGGAGCACCCGGTCGACCCAGACCCGGGGTTTACGGGCAGCGTGCCTGCTCCCGGTGCCGGGTTCCGCAGGCCGGCGAAAGGCCGACCAGGCCGGGTACCGCACCGCGGAACACCCCGCACAGTCACCGGCCCCCAAGCAGCGCCCGGCTGTCACATCACGCTCGCACTGACTCACGCGGCCTCTCGAACTACGTGCAGGGTCGCGCAGGGGTGGGTGGTGCCGTTGGCGCGCTCGGGCTGCCCTACGGCACCACCACAACAGGCCACGGCCGACACGCCATTGACGCGGGCCCGCACCCCGGGCGCGGCGGTAGACCCCGAACGCAGAGCTCCGGTCCGCCCACTGCGCCCGGACGCCCCGCTTATTGAGCGGCGCCACCCTGCACAACGGACGCCACGCCGCTGCGGTTCACCCCACGACCACACCAGCGCCCGAAACCACGGCTGCCGCCCGTCAGGGTCCGACACCGAGGTGTGAGCGACGGACCCTGACCGTGCCCTGCACCATCAGAGCAGGGGCGGCCACCTGCCACTGCCCAGGCGCCAACTGCCGCACCCGAACCGCTCCCAGCCCTGCCCCGTATAACCGGACAAGCGGATCGAAGGAGCTCCACCATGACCCCACACCAGTACGCCCAGGCCCACACCCCCGCCGTCGAATCACTGCACCACTGCGGCGACCGCGAACTGGACCATCTCGCCGACGAGATCCAGCACCCCGACCTACGACGCCTTCAACCACCTGCCCGCACACCCCCACAGCAGTCGGTCACGACCGAGCCCATCCCCGACTCCGCCGTGCTACTGGTGACCGCCCGCGTCCCGTTCGGCACCAAGGCACAGCTGAAGACGTTAAAGCCGCTGTTCAAGGCGGAGCAGCGGTGGGCGCGGGTGCTGTCGCTCTCGGAGCCGTGGGATGTGCGCGGCCTGTCCGGGCGGGAGGCGGCCGAGCGGCGGACGGCCTGGTACGCGCACCGGGCCGAGCTGCGCGAGGACGGGCAGCTGCTGGACTGCCTGGGCGCGGTGGTGATGCGCGAGCTGCGGGCCGAGGTGCGGGCGCGGGGCTGGAACCGAGACTGGCCGCCGCTTCCGGCAGAAGCACTGAGACTAGGACGGTGGCCGGGGTCGCGGGACGGCGGGTACCCGGAGAACATCCCGGTGCGGCTTCCCGCCGGGCTGGTGCTGCGGGTGCGCTGCGCGTGCTGGCACACCTCGGCCGAGGCGATCGGGCAGCTACGGGACTGGCGCGACCGGTGGCCCGACGCCCAGTCGACCAAGGCGTTCCGAGGCAACCACGAGAACCAGGCCCTGGCCGAGTTCGAGGAACTGGCCGCGCAGGTGATCACGACCGGTGAGATATGGCGGTCCGCCTTCCAGCGCCTGGTCGACACCGTCCCGGTGCTGCTGCGCCGCGCGGCCGCCACGGCGTAGCCGCCGGGTGCACGGCGTTGTCCGCGCCTTCCGTCAGGCCAGCCCGGCCAGGGCCTCAGCGCAGCCCGCGAGGGCCGCTCGAACCCCCGCCGCGCAACCGTCCCGCCCCGCCAACTCCAGCGAACAGGGCACGCACAGGGGGTTGTCAGGATTCCCCCAAGTCACCAGTAGATGCCCTGAGCTGGGGCTTTATGATCTCGCGCAGCGTGATGGCGGTCAGCAGTCACTACCCACATCACAACCCCAGCCGCAACCCACTGCACAACCCCAGTCACTACCCCGTAGCGATGCGGGCACGGCACAGCGGCCAGCTGTGCCCGGACTCCATGGATGGCCAAGGGACAGGGTTGCTGGCCAAAGTTGACGGGCTAATTGGCCAAACGGGACTCGCTACTTGGCCAAGATCACCACAAGGGCCGGTTGGCTCGCGGCATGAGACTCGATCACCACCGCTTGACATCCTCGCCACCCTGCAGGGACGGCGAGGATGTCAATGCGCGTTGCAGGTGTCCTGCGCGACGACACGCAGGACCCTTTCTGGCCCACGTCTATCTGATGGCTTCTGGGACAACCCTCGGCAGCCTCCCGAACAGGCACGCCCCGCTCATCGCGACGGACCCCTGCCGACACCGATCCGGTCAGACATCCAGAACCGAACCACTTACGCTTCCGCCCTGACACCCGAGGACGACCCCGCCGTAGCCGAACTCGCGACGCCTAGCCGCAGCCACAGTTACTCCCCGCGCAGGCGCCTGCCCATCTCCTCTATCATGGCGACCGTGTCGGGGGCCAGCTCGCGCCACTGCTGCCACCGCTGCTCCTGCTCCGCACTGCTGTGCTCCTGGGTGCGCCGCTCGGCGGCGAGCAGCCGCTCAGCAGTGACGCCGAACAGAGACGGTGCCCACTCCTCCCAGGTGGTCCACCGGTCCTGGCCGTAGTCGTAGCGGCCCGCGCTGAGCAGACCGCGACGACCGGTCGTCTCCAGCAGCCGGTAGGTCTCCTCTGCCATTCCCAGAGCCTGGGCCATCGCCGCCCGGCTGCGGCCGGTGAACACCCGCAGGTGCGCCAAGCGCTCGTCTTCGACGGTGCACAGGTCGGCCGGCGAGACGCTGACGGCAGCGGCCAGCCGCGGCAGCACCTCGGGACGCGGGACTCGGGATCCTGCAAGGTAGCGGCTCACCGCCCGCTCACTCACCCCGGCCGCCCGCGCGATCCGCGTCACCGAGACGCCGACGGCTGCCTGGGCCGCGCGGAACTTCGCCCGGTCGAAGCCGTACGCAATCGCGCTCACCCTCGCCTCCTCCCCAGTCGCGATGTTCGTTCACTCCGAACAATCAGCCGCCGTTCACCTGAAGGTTCCTTCACTCCTCATGGGCCGAGACTCACGATGCCGACAGCGACCAGCAGCACCGGGGCCGCCGGCAGCCAGATGTGGCAGCGTGCCGAGCAGAATCGCCGCGGGCGGCGTCCGCCCCGCAGTGGCTCCGGCCCGCACTGCGCACGCCGCCGGACGGTCCTGGTGGCGGCCCTGTCGGTCAGGGCTGCCGGTCAGCTGCGGCGGAGAAGGTCAGACCCCCGTCGCCCAGGACGCGGCGGGCCTGGCGTGGCGACGCGTCGGCCGCCACCGCGGGCGGCTCAAGGAACCGGGCACCCTGCTCGACTGGTAGACGTCGACGGCTGGCAGGTTCGGCGGTGTCCTCGGCATGGGGCGAGGTGAAGACGGGGAGCCCGAGCGGGCGGCGGTCGGTGGTCATTCTCTGATCTACGGGCAGTACCGGGGTCTGGTTCACTGGCTGCCCTGCGGGACTGCCCGGGACCCCGCAGCGCCGGGCAGCCCCACGGCAGTCCCGCGACCGCGAATCCCGGCACCGCCGCGACGCACCGGGCGTGACTGTCCGCGCAGGTGCGCGGGACACATCACCTCCCAAAGGTTCGTGTCCCCGCTACGCACTACGTGCCGCCCACCGGGTGGTCCACATCAGGGCCATGATGCAGGTCTTGTTCGGGCTCTCCGCCCTGTCGGGTTCCTTCTCGACGAACTCGCCCAGGCCACCGGTACCGACACCGTGGAACTGCTCGCCCGGGTCCACCGCACCTGCGTCCTGTCCGGCCTGGCCCGCGACCTGGACCAGTGACCGGCACCGGGCTCTGGCGGTGTCCTGCCGCGAGGCCCGCGGTCAACAGGCCCCGCGGGAAGACCCGACACCGCACGGCCGGGGTCGGGTGAACCCGCCCTCGGCGGGCCCCGTTCTGCTGTTCGGGGCGCCGGGGACCGGCGCACACGGTGTCGGTCCAACGACTGCGGAGGTGCGCGGTGGAACCGCTGGAACACCAGGATCCGATGGACCTTGTTCCCGGCTGTCTGCGGGGCACGCGCATGCGCCTGGTCCCGGCCGCGGAAGTCGGCGCCCATACGCGGGTACTGTGTGAGCTGGCGGGGTCGGCCTTCGCCGGCCCTCCCTGGCACGAGACCTGCGTGGAGGCCGCCCAGCTGGTCTCCCGCCTGGCCCACGACGCGACCAAACCCGGATTCACGCTGGTCATCGCCGAAAGCGCGGGCATCGCGGTGGGCTTCGCCTACGGGGTCCCCGGCTACCTCCTGGCAGCCCTCGCCGGATACTTGCCGCAGCCAGATGAGGCGCCCTTCGAGCTGAGGGAACTGGCCGTCGCCCCGCAAGCGCGCGGGCGCGGCTTCGGCGGCGCCCTGCACGACGCCCTCATCGCAGCGACCCCTGGCATCCCGCGCTACCTGACCACCCACCCGCAGGCCACCCCTGCCCTGGCCCTGTACCGCTCACGCGGCTGGCGCGCCGCCCGCCTGTGGTCCCCACCCGGCATGGGCGGCGCACCCGGGCTCCTGATGCACCGCCCCCGCTGAAGGCTGGGCCGTCGCGGCCGCACGGACACGGACCGCCGCGTGGGACAGACCCGGTGATCGAGTCAGCCGGCCGCCGCCTGCTGTTCGGCGCGGGCACAGGTCACGGCCAGCCGGCAGGAGCCGGTGCCGGTCTCGATGATGTTGCCGCCGAACGTCAAACGGGCCCACCCGAGCCGAGGACGCCAGCCCTGCTGCCTCGGACTCCTCCCCGGGGTGTCACCCACCGACGACCCCAGCGAGGTCTACGAACTCAACCTCCCCGACGACGACCCGCGCCACCTTGACTGAGCGGCCACCGTGCCGCTCGACGGCATCCAGGCCGTCTTCCGCCTGACCGCCACGCGCCCGACTGGTCGCTCGAGCCGGCTACGGGTCAGCCATCGACCTGCCAGGACCGCAGGACGGAGGCGGTCTGCTGGACGCCGAGCTGGCCGGTGGAGACGTCCTTGGCCAGCGTGACGGCGTCGGCGGGTTTGTACTGCAGGGTGTGGTCGTTGATGGCGAGGAAGCCGGCTGCTGCGGCCCAGGCGAAGGCGCGGTTGCTGTGCTCCAGGGCGGGCAGGCGGGCCAGGGTGTGCAGGAGGGCGGCGGCTTTGAGCCAGTCGCTGCCGTAGACGTCCCGGCCCATGGCGGTGGCTTGGTGCTGGGCGACTGCGGCGTACAGCGGTCCCAGGTCGTCCGGCTGGGGGTCGCCGGGGAGGGTCTCGGCGAGGCGGAGCAGGTAGGGGACTTCGGTGAAGTGGGTCACGCGGCACTGTCCCGGTGCCGGTCCGTTTCGGCGGCCAGCCGGCGTGCTGCGGCGCGTTCGCCCTCTCGCAGCCCGGTGTCGGCGCGGCCGTCCTGGGGGTCGAGGTCGGCGAAGGCGTCCGCGGTGGCGCGGTGGGCGTCCAGGGCGGCCTGGACGAAGCGGTCCTGGACCGCCAGGGCGCGGCGCAGGGCTGCTTCCAGGATGTAGTCCTGGACGCTGACGCCGGCGGCGCGGGCGGCGTCAGTGATGGCCTGGTGCTGCTGGGGGTCCTTGAAGCGCAGGTTCAGTGCCTTGCTGCCTTTGCCGTCCGCCATGGCACCTATGGTACCGCCGGTACCAACTGATAGGGAGGGCCTTGGAGGTCTCCGTAGTTACCAGTGCTGAACAGGGCGGGTCGCCGCAGGTGGTGACTGGGTAACCAGTGCGGTCACCAGGGCGTTGATGCGATGTCGTGACCGGACGGCCCCGCACTGGTAACTGCCGCGCTGACGGCGCGGGGCTTGGCTGGACGGTACCCGTCCACCGTCTCGGAGGCGCCTGATGCCCGTTCCGGTCCTGCCTGATCTCCCCGGCTCGCTGCACCCGCTGCTCGCCGCCGCCGTGGCGTACGTTACCGCTGGCCTGGTCTACCTGGCCCTGGCTGGCACCGAGCTGCCGGACCGATTGCGGCACGCGTACCTCGACGACGCCCGCCCGGTGGCGACCGCCGCGTGGACGGCGCTGGTACTGGCCCTGGCGCTGCTGCTGTGGCCGGCCGGGCCGCTGCTGCGGGCCGCGCGCACCGCACCGGTACGTCGGATCCTCGCCACGGCGTCCGGCAGTTTCCGCAGGGCGGCGCCCTGGTTCCACGCGCACGCGGGCACCGGCGCTCGGGAGCAGCCGGTCGCCGCCCCACCGAGCGCCGAGCGGCCACCTTGCGTCGACGGGTTCGACGCCGCCCCGGACTTCGCCGGCGCGGCGGCCCGGGTCGTCGCCGCCTGTGAGCAGGGGCGGCTGGTGGACGCGGTGTTTCTGGCCAGCGCGCTGGTCGATGACATCGCCCGGCGGTGCGGGCCTGATCATCCGCAGGCGCTGGACGCGATGGAGCTGCTGGCCCATGTCGCGCACCTGGTGGGTGACATGGGCCGGTCGGTGCAGCTGTACGTGCGTGTTGCCGACCGGCGGGCCTGGCACTACGGCGTCGACCACCCCGGTGCCCGGGCCGCGCTGCGCAATGCCTACTCGGCATGGCTGTCCGCCTCCGACCGGGCCGCGCTGCATGCCGGCCTGATGCTTCTGCCGTGCCTGCGGTTGGTGGCGGGCAGCGCCGCCCCGGTCACGGTCTCCAGCGAGCGCCGGCTGCGGGCCCTGCAGGCGGTGCACGGTTCGCGCTGGTGACGGGTTCGGTTGACCTGTGACGGGCGAAGTCGGGATGGTTGACACGGAAGATGGGACAACGCCGATCTGTGACAGCGAAGACGGGAACCCGTCGGCTGGGGTCCCGCCGGTATTGCTCCAGGGTTGAACGTTAAGGACTCCGGCTGACGGCAGTAGTGGCGCCCCGAGGTGTAGGACCTGGACGACGGATGCTGCTGCCTGATCAGAACCCCGGCGCCATTGCCGGCACCCGCTGATCCAGCTGTCGGCTCGGATTGGTCTGCAAGCGGGCGGATCCGAGCCAGCAGCGGGATGTCCGAGGCCGTCAGAGCGAACCGACGACCTTGCGTGGGGTGACGCGGACGACGACGCGCTCGGCGTCGTCCTTCGACGCCGGATTGAAGTCCGCGTAGTCCTTGCCCGTGTACTTGCGCGACAGCGCGTCGATCAGTTCCTGCCCGCCTTCCGTGGTCATCGTGGCTGAACCGCGCACCTCGGCGTAGGTGTAGGGCGCGTTCGCCGGGTTGATCATGACCGTGATCCGCGGGTCGGCGTGCAGATTCTTCTGCTTGCGGCGGCCGACGGTCGTGGAGATCAGCAGCACCGTCTGCCTGACCAAGTCGCCCGCGCTGGACCGTGTGGCGGGACTGTCGCTGGTGGAACGGTTGCGGGTGCTGCCCGATCCGCGTCGGCGTCGCGG
>FTAE01000082.1_pt1 | contig 11807 bp, 7 predicted proteins | sample 1638991 | NCBI WGS metagenome assembly FTAE01 (sample SAMEA3914812, study PRJEB12502) | metagenome | biome: forest; material: soil | place: Canada | collected 2011-07-07 | depth 0.1 m
CCAGTCGTCCGGATCGGCGGCGTCGGCGAGCCAGTAGAACGTGTCGCCCTGCTCGGTGTCGGCCCAGCGGAGCAGACGTCCGGCATCCACCTCGTCCGGGTGCTGCGACTCGGCACCGGGCACCAGCAGGCGCACGTACCCGTCGAAGGAGCCCGGACCGAAGCGGTCGATCAACTGCCGGTAGTCGGCCGGGAGGGTGGTGCCGAGCAGGGTGTGGACCGACGGCCAGTCGACGGCGCGGGCGGCCGGCCCCGTCCAGCCCGTGAGGGCCTGGAGCCGGTCCGTCCAGGTCGCCGAGCCGTCCAGGGCGTCCTGCGGCACGGCGAGCAGCGCCGGATCGGCGCGCTCACGGACGACCGCGACCAGGGCCGGCCCGTCCGCGCCCCGGGTGAGGCCGCAGCCGATCAGACGGCCCCGGACGGCCCAGCCGGCCAGCTCGGCGAGCCGGTCGCGGAACGGCTCGGAGAGCGAGTGCCAGCCCTCCCGGTAGAGCGTCGGATCGACCACTCCGTGCGCCGCCACGCTCATCGGAGCTCCCCACCGCCGGGTGAGTGCGTCGACGACCCGGCGCAGCTCGGCCGCCGGCTCCTGACCGGCACCGGCAGGCCCGGTCAGCCGGGTCAGGCCGGTGAGGGCGCTCGCGCCGGGGAGCGGACGGGTGAGCAGTTCGTCGAGCACCGTCAGGTGCGCAGCACAGTCCATCCCGGCATTAGACCGCGGCGCACCGACAGCCCGGGACGGTCAGCGCCAGGCGGCCGTGACCCCGACGGCGACCAGCAGCAGCACGATCGAGATGTTCAGCGTCCGGTACGACCAGACCACGGCGGCGAACTCGCGGATCGTCGCGCTCGGCAGGTAGTAGGCCGCGGTGGGCGAGCCCAGCACGTGCCCCCTCACCCCGGAGCGGCGGGCCTCCAGCGAGGAGCGGAACACGTGGAAGTTGTTGGTGACGACGATGCACCGGTAGCCGGGCTTCGCCTGCTCCATCAGGGCCTTGCTGAACGCGAGGTTCTCCTCGGTGCTGCGCGATTCGCTCTCCTGGACGAGCCGGTCCGGGGGCAGCCCCTGGGCGGTCAGGTAGTCCGCCATCGCCTGCGACTCCGCGACCTTCTCGTCGGTCCCCTTGCCGCCGGAGGTGATCACCACCGGCGGCTCGCGGCGTGCGGCCTGTGCCCGGTAGAGCCCGTGGGCGCGGTCCAGCCGGCTGGCCAGCAGCGGCGGCACCTGGTTCCCGTCCACCAGGCCCGCGCCGAGGACGACCACGAAGTCGACGTCCCGGCGGACGGGGACCCGCCCGTAGAGGGTGGAGTAGCCGAGGAAGCACAGGAAGAGGAACGCCACGTACCCGGCCACCAGCAGCACGCTGCCGGCCACCGCCCGCAGTGCGCCGGAGTCGATCCGGACGGCCGCCAGCAGCAGCCCGATCAGGGCGAAGATCCCCAGGCCGGCCGCGAGCGAGAGCAGGTTGGCGGGCCGGCCGCCCTCGCGGTGGAGCATGGTCACGCCGTTGGCGACCAGGAACATCGCGAGCGCGACGACCCCCAGCCCGGCCGCGACCGGGAGCGCCACCGTCGCGGCCCGTTGCAGCGGGCCCGGCAGCCGGTCGAGCTCCCCGAGCAGGCCGGCGGCCAGGAAGAGCACCGCGAGCCCGAGGAGCACGGCGTTGCTGAAGCGGCGCCGGTCGCGCCGGGCCCGGGCACCGAGGAGCAGGAAGAAGGCGGTGGCCAGGACGTAGGCGAACATGCGCCCGATCCTATGCACGGGCCCGCCCGGACCGGCCGCGATCCGCTGTGCTCGCCCGTACCCGTACCTGCCGCGATCCGCCGTGCGCCCGCGCTCCCGGACCGGCCGGACGCGTAAGAAACCCGGATACATCCGACCTGTCGGACATGCCGGGATAGCGGGGAGCCGGGATGATCGGAGGAGCCACCGGCCCGGCCGGTGGGCCCGGCCCCGGTGGCACCCCGCCCCGTTCCGGCCGGGAGTGCCGTGAGGAGGACTCTTCCGATGACCGCTCGACAGGCCGCCGACCCCGCACCCCACCGGACGCCCCAGGAACGGGCCGCGCACGGCAGGGCCGTGCGCAGCACCGCCCCCCGCTCGGGCCACGGCGAGTACGAGCCCCCGGCCGGCCGGGCCGATCCGGTGGACATGCTGGAGGAGCAGTCCGCGGCCAGGGTGGCCGAGCTCATCCCGATCCGGTACGGCCGGATGACCGAGTCGCCGTTCCGCTTCTACCGCGGCGCCGCCGCGATCATGGCGGCGGACCTCGGCGCCACCACCAGCACCGGGCTCCGGGCCCAACTGTGCGGGGACGCGCACCTGCTCAACTTCCGGCTGATGGCCTCGCCGGAGCGGCGCCTGGTCTTCGACATCGCCGACTTCGACGAGACACTGCCCGGCCCGTTCGAGTGGGACGTCAAGCGGCTGGCGACCAGCATGGTGATCGCCGGGCGTGCGAACGGCTTCAACGACGAAGAGCGCGCCGACCTGGTGCGGGCCACCGTGCGCTCCTACCGGGAGCGGATGCGCACCTTCGCCGGCATGCGCAACATGGACATCTGGTACGCGCAGGCCGACGCCGACCGGCTCCAGGAGCTCGCCTCCGGACGGCTGGCCAAGCACGGCCGCAAGGAACTGGCCAAGGCCATGGCGAAGGCGCAGACCCGGGACAGTCTGCAGGCCTTCGGCAAGCTCACCGAGGTGGTCGACGGCCGCCGGCGGATCGCCGCCGACCCGCCGCTGCTCGTCCCGGTCGGCGACCTGCTGCCCGAGGTCGAACGGCGCGCGCTGGAGGGCCAGCTGCACGGGCTGGTCGAGAGCTACGCCCGCAGCCTGGCCTCCGACCGGCGGCACCTGCTCAAGGACTTCCGGCTGGTGGACTTCGCCCGCAAGGTGGTCGGTGTCGGCAGCGTCGGCACCCGCTGCTGGATCATCCTGCTGCTCGGCCGGGACGACGAGGACCCGCTGTTCCTCCAGGCGAAGGAGGCCGGCGACTCGGTGCTCGCGCCGTTCGCGGGCGGCAGCGTGTACGACAACCAGGGCGAACGGGTGGTCTCCGGACAACGGCTGATGCAGGCCGCCAGCGACATCTTCCTCGGTTGGGAGCGGGCCGAAGGCATCGACGGGAAGCAGCGCGACTTCTACATCCGCCAGCTGCGCGACTGGAAGGGCATCGCACAGCCCGAGCTGATGGTGCCGCAGGGCCTGCGGATGTTCGGCGAACTGTGCGGCGCCACGCTGGCCCGGGCCCACGCGCGCTCCGGCGACCGGATCGCCATCGCGGCGTACCTCGGCGGCGGCGACGCCTTCGACAACGCGCTGGTCGGGTTCGCCGAGAGCTACGCCGACCAGAACGAGCGCGACTTCCAGGCGCTGGTCGACGCGGTGAAGTCCGGCCGGGTCACCGCCGAGGCGGACCCCGACTGAGCCCCGCGCCCGGCCCGGCCGCAGGACGCTCTCCTGCGGCCGGGCCGCCCGCTGCTTCCCGGGTCAGCCCGGGTTGCCCGCGTGGGTCAGGGTCTCCCAGGCGGTGAACAGGTTGTTGCTGCCCGCCGGGCGCTGCTGCTCGGTCAGGGCCTGGGTGTTGTCCATGCCGTAACCGAGCCGGTTGTGCAGCGCGTTGAAGCCCACCTCGGTGACCGGGCCGAGGCCCCGGTTCAGGGCGCCGCCGCAGAGCCAGGACGGCACGGCTGCGCCCAGCTCGTACTTGGACTGCAGGCCCAGCGCGTGCCGGAGCCGGTCGGCGACCTCGGGGTAGAGGTCCTGGCCCTGGATGCGGCTGGTCTCGGCCACGTGCGAGATCGCCGAGAGGCCGTAGCCGGTGTGGGTGAAGTCCCGGCAGGTCTCCTGGGTGAGGCCGTCGACGAAAGTGCTCTGGCCCTGCCAGTAGTTGACGATCTGGTCGCGGGTGCTCAGCCCGCTGCCGGGCGCCGTCCTCGGCAGCGCGCCGTCCGAGGCCAGGTAGATGTACGCGGGCACCCGGCCGCGGAACTTGGCCACCGCCTTGTCGTAGACCGCGCGGTCGTCCAGGAAGACCCCGATGCCGATGGTGGCCTCGGTCATGCTCAGCTCCCAGTTGCCGTTGCTCTGGGAGCCGTTGACGACCTCGGGGAGATAGACGTTACGCAGCATGCCGGCGAACCGGCTGACCTTGTCGGGGGCCCACCCGGTGTACGTGTAGCGGATGATCTCGGCGGCACGCGGCCAGGTCGAGCCGGCCCAGGCCGTCTGAAGCGGGGCGTTGCTGTTGGTGTGGTCGGTGATGGTGGCGGACCAGGCGTCCATGATCTGGATCGCCTTGGCGGCGTACCGGCTGTCCCGGGTGACGTACCACTCCAGGGCCAGCGTGTACGCGGCGAGCGCGTCCTCACGCTCGTCCGTGCAGCCGTAGTTGGGGTTGGAGTACGAGCCGCACTCGACGACCGCCCGGGGCTTGGCCGTCCGGCCGAGCGAGGCGTACTTGCTCGCGTGCATCTGGTCGTACGCGGCCTTCCAGGGCTGCGCGCCGGCCTGGACCTCGGAGCGGACGAAGTCCAGCTGCGCCCGGCTGACCAGCACGCCGGGGTGGGTGAACGCGGCCGGGGCGGCGTGGGCGGCGGGGGCTGCCCCGAGGCCGGAGGCCAGCAGGGTGAGCAGGCCGGCCAGGGCGGGCAGGATCCGGCGGCGGCGGTTCATCGTGGAGTCTCTTCCGTACACAAGTGACTGGTCATCAGGCGGGCAGCAGCCACTGCTGGTTGGCCGCGCCGAAGCAGTCCCAGAGCTGGAGCCGGGTGCCGTTCGCGGAGCTGGGGCCGGTGGCGTCCAGGCAGCGGCCGGAGACCGGGTTGACCAGGGTGTTGTTGGCGCCGGCCTGCCACTTCTGGGCGGCGGTGCCGTTGCAGTCCCAGAGCTGGATCAGCGTGCCGTTGGCGGTGCCGGCGCTGGTCGCGTCGAGGCACTTGCCGAGGGCCTGCAGCGAACCGTCCGCCGCGACCGTCCAGTTCTGGGCGGTGGTGCCGTTGCAGTCGTACAGCTGGACGGCCGTGCCGTTGGCGCTGGAGGCGGCGGCGATGTCGATGCACTTGCCGCCGTAGCCGGTGATCCGGCCGGTCGGGCGCGGGGTGCCGGTGCTGCCGCCGGTGATCGCGTTGAAGGTGCTCGCGAACTGGTACGCGCTCTGCGGGGTGCCGCTGCACGAGTCGGAGAGCGTGCCGTTGGTGGCGCAGGCCTTGTCGCGGCCGAGCGCCCAGAAGGCCAGCAGCTGGATGCCGTTGGTGCGGGCGAAGTTGGTGAGCGTGGTGGCGTTGGCGGTGCTGAACACCTCGTTGGTGCTGTCGTTCACCCCGATCATCGGGGTGTTGCCCTCCATCGCCCACAGCTGCTGCGAGGTCTTGGTGGGCCAGATCTGGCCCAGCTGGGTGTGCAGGGCGGTGGCGGCGTCGGTGGCGGCCTTGCCCATGTCGAGGCTGGGGCCGTAGTCCATGGTCATGATGTTGACCACGCCGACGTTCAGGCCGCGGCTCTTGGCGTTGTTCAGCAGGCTGATCGAATTCGCCTCCAGGCCGGTCGGGTTGACCGGCAGGGTGTAGTGCACGGCGAGGTTGCGACCGGCCGCGGCGTAGTCCTGCTGGAGGGAGGCGAGGGCCTGGTTGCGGCGGTCGTTGGCGGCGGTGTCGCCGAGTGCTCCGCCCTCGATGTCGAGGTCGATCTTGGTGAGGTTGAGGGTGTCGACCACCCGCTTGTACTGGGCCTTCAGGGTGCTCACCGAGGTGCAGGCCTGGCCGAGTTCGGTGCCGGCCGCGCCGCCGAAGGAGGCGATCACGTCGCCGCCGGCCGAGCGCAGGCTGTTGATGGCCGACTGCCAGCCGGCGTCGGCGATCGAGGTGTTGCCGTTGAGTGTGGCGTTGCAGGTGCCGTCGCTGATCACGAAGGCGAGGGTGAAGTACTTGAGCCCGGTGGCGGTACGTGCGTTCGCGAGCGCGCTGGGGGAGTTCCAGGTCTCGACGTAGGGCGCTGCGTACTGCGCGGGGAAGCCGGGGCCGGGGTTGGCGGCGGCGCTCGCCTGCGGTGCGGCGGCCAGCAGGGTGCCGGCGGCGAGGGCGAGCGGTACGGCCAGTGCGGCCAGGCGCGAGGGGCGGGGCATGGCTGTCCTCCTGGGGACCATGTGGGGGGTTGGTCGTGCGGAGAGCTGTCTGACAGGTGCTCAGACTTCACCGGTGGGAGGGCGGGTGATGCCCGGGGTGCGGTGCCACGAGGGTGCGGTGCGGGGAGGTGGCGTGCTGCCCGGGGCTCGGTGCCGCTCGGCTTGGGACCGGAGTCAACTAGACCGGGGACGTGCCGTCAAGAGCAACTGATCGGAAGGTTTACTAACCATTGGCTCGTACAACTGATGAACGATCACCAGGGCGTTTCTCCGTACTCACTCTTCACAAGTTGACGAACATTGGTAGAGACCAACACCTTGACGCTGCCATGTCTCCAGGAGTTGAATCACACCTCGACGCCGCGGCCTTCCCCTGAGGCCCTCCCACCGGCACGCCCCCACCTTCGAGGCACCGCGCCCGCACCCACGGGTGCACCCCCGTCGTGCCTCGGCTCACCGGAACGCGGAGTCGACATGCCCAGCATGCCAACGCACCCATCTGCCCAGCGCCCCCCGGCCCGTCAGTTGGCCCGTCCGCTGGCCCGGCGCGTCACCGCGGGCCTGCTGGCCGGCACCCTCGCGGCCGCCGGCCTGCTGGCCGGCGGCGGCAGTGCCAGTGCGGCGAACGAATCGGTCTCGGTCTGGCTCACCACCACCGACGACGCCGGCGGCCGCCACGTCACCCGGGGCCTCCAGCAGCAGGCCAACACCGCCTTCACCGCCGGAGCGGGCAGTGGCGGACAGCTCATCACCGTCGACGAGTCCACCCGCTACCAGCAGTTCACCGGCGGCGGCGCCTCGTTCACCGACACCGCCGCCTGGTTGCTGAACAGCAGCGGCGCGCTGACCGCCGCCACCCGCGACGACACCATGCGCAAGCTGTTCTCGCCCACCGACGGCATCGGGCTCTCCTTCGTACGCAACCCGATGGGCTCCTCCGACCTGGCCCGGTACGGCTACACCTACGACGACCGCCCGGCCGGGCAGACCGACCCGGGCCTCGCGAACTTCTCCATCGCGCACGACCAGGCCGACGTCCTGCCGCTCACCAAGCAGGCCCGCCAGCTCAACCCGGCGCTCACCGTGATGGCCTCGCCCTGGACGGCGCCCGCCTGGATGAAGGACAGCGGCAACCTCAACGGCGGCTGGCTCAAGTCCGAGAACTACGGCAGCTACGCCCAGTATTTCGTGAAGTACCTGCAGGCCTACCAGGCCGAGGGCGTGCCCGTGAACTACGTGACCGTCCAGAACGAGCCCACCTGCTGCTCCGGCTACCCGTCGATGAGCTGGAACGGCTCCGGCCTCGCCTACTTCACCAAGACCAACCTGCTGCCCGCCCTGGCGAGCGCCGGCCTGAGCACCAAGGTCCTCGCGCTGGACTGGAACTGGGACCAGTACGCGAGCTACGCCGCGCCCACCGTGGACGACGCGGCCGTCCGCAACCACCCCAACTTCGGCGGCCTCGCCTGGCACGGCTACGGCGGCGACGTCGCGACCCAGACCACCGTGCACAACCAGTACCCCGCCACCGACGCCTTCGACACCGAGCACTCCGGCGGCACCTGGATCGGCAACCAGCAGCAGGAGGACATGCGCAACATCATCGACTACACCCGCAACTGGGGTAAGTCGGTGACCAAGTGGAGCCTCGCGGTGGACCAGAACATGGGCCCGCACTACGGCGGTTGCGGCACCTGCACCGGTTTCGTCACCGTCCACAACGGCGACGCCCGCAGCGGCCAGGTCGACTACACCGTCGAGTACTACACGATGGGCCACCTCACCAAGTTCGTGAAGCCGGGCGCCTACCGGATCGCCTCCACCGCCAACTCGGCCGTCCCGAACGTCGCCTGGGTCAACCCCGACGGGTCCAAGGCGCTGATCGCGTACAACGACAGCGGCAGCGCACAGAACGTCCGGGTCAACTGGGGCGGCCAGAACTTCACCTACAACCTGCCCGCCAAGACCTCGGCCACCTTCACCTGGAACGGCACCCCCGGCAGTGGCCAGGGCAGCGGCGCCACCGGCCCGGTCACCGGCCTCGGCGGCAAGTGCCTGGACGTCGCCGCGGCCGCCACGGCCAACGGCACCGCCGTCCAGCTCTACGACTGCAACGGCAGCGCCGCGCAGAACTGGACGCTCGGCACCGACGGCACCGTCCGCGCGCTCGGCAAGTGCCTGGACGTGACCGGCGCGGCCACCGCCGACGGCACCAAGGTGCAGCTCTGGGACTGCAACGGCTCAGGCGCCCAGCAGTGGACGTACTCCGCCGGCTCGCACGACATCGTCAACCCGGCTGCCAACAAGTGCCTGGACGCCACCGGCAACACCTCGGCCAACGGGACGCGGGCCCAGATCTGGACCTGCACCGGCGCCGCCAACCAGAAGTGGACGGCGCCGGTCGCCTGACCGCCGCCCGCAGGCGGGCCGCCGTGACCCCACCACGGCGGCCCGCCGGCCTCAGGTCGCGCCGGCGTGCCGGCGGCGCAGCTCGACGGCCACCGCCCAGACCACCGAGACGACCGGCACCGACACCACCGCGCCGATCACTCCGGCCAGGATGCCGCCCGCCGTCACCGACAGGGCGACCACCACCGGGTGCAGCCGGACGGCCCAGCTCATCACCAGCGGATGCAGCAGGTGCCCCTCGATCTGCCCGATGACCACGATCAGGGCCAGCACGATGATCGCGGTGACCGGCCCCTTCGCGGCCAGTGCGACCACGGCGGCGATCGCCATCGCCATCGGTGAGCCGATCAGCGGCACCAGTGTCGCGAAGAACTCCAGCACCGTCAGGGGCAGTGCCAGCGGCACCCCGAGGACGGCGAGCGCGATGCCGACCAGGGCGGCGTTCGTGGCAGCGACGATCATGATGCCCCGGGTGTACCCGGCGAACGTCCGCCAGGCCGCCCGCCCGACGGCGTCCCAGGTCGCCCGCGCGCCGTCCGGCAGCTGCCGCTCGGCCCAGCGCCACATGCCGTCGCCCGAGTAGATGAAGAAGATCGAACAGAACAGCGCGAGCGCACCGCCGGTGACGATCTCCACCACCCGGGCGGCCTCGCCCACCGCCGTGCTCACCAGGGCGGACCGGTGGTCGGACACGAACGAGGTGATCTTCGCCTGGAGGTCCGAGACGCTGGCCGGCTTCAGATGGAACGGCGCGCCCTCCAGCCAGTGCTCGATCCGGTCGAGGCCGCCGCGGAACTCGTCGCCCAGCCCCGACCAGTCCCTGGCCACCGTCTCGCCGATGAACGCGAGCAGCCCGGCCAGCAGGAGGATCGAGCCGAGGACGGAGGCCGCGACGGCGAGGCCGCGCGGCAGCAACCGGGCCAGCAGGTCCGCGACCGGGCGCAGCACCGCCGTGATCACCATGGCGACGAACACCGCGACCACCGGGAGCACCAGCCGGCCGAGCAGCACCAGGACCCCGTACACCAGGGCGCCGAGCAGCAGCAGCCGCCAGGCGTACCCGGCCGCACGCCGCAGCCCGGGACCGACCTGCTCGCCGTGCCCCCGGGCGGCTGACCGGCGCGGCGGCGGCCCGGGGCGTGGCGAGCGCGGTGACCTGGCCCGACGGACCGAGCCCCGCCGGGTCTGCGCCTGTGATTTCATGCCGGTGCGCCCTCCCGTTCAGCCCCGCTGTCCGACCTGCCGGCCGGCCCGGCCGCCGCTCACCGCCTGCCGGCGACGGGGCCGGCGGGCCGGGTGCCCGGCCGACGAGCCGTCTCCTGGGGTGCGTCCCGCCGCCGCGCGGCTCCCGGCCGAGGCTACGTCAAGGGGCCGTCCGATCGGCCGCACCCGCCGGGCGGCGGCGTCCCGTGTCGCCCGGTCGCCTCTGCTGACGCGTCGTCCGGCGGGTGCGGCCGATCGGACGGCGGGCTGGCTGGCCGGCGTGGCTCAGGCCGGTCCGGTGTGGTTGCCCGGCTGCGGGGCGAGGCCGAGTACGGCGCCGATCCGGTGGATCTCGTGGTCGAAGAACGCCGCCTGGTCCTCGATGATGGCGCTGCGGTGGCCGAAGACCTCGAACGAGACGGCGCCGAAGAGGTACGTCCATGCCATCAGCCCGCTGACCACGAGCTCCTCCGGCACGCCGGGCGGCAGCCGGCCGAGCAGCGGCCCGAGGGCCTGGTGGACGGCGGGGGGTACGCCCGACCCGTTGCCCGACTCCCCGTCCGGCGCCCTGTCTGACTCCCCGTCCGGCACCCCGTCCGGCATCCTGGCGGCGAGGTCGGCGAAGAGGCCGCCGATCAGGAACGGCACTCGGGTGCCCGGGGCCACGGTGTCCGGCGGGGCGGCGTAGCCGGGCACGGGCGAGCCGTGGATCAGCGCGTACTCGTGCGGGTGGAGCAGCGCCCAGTCCCGCACGGCGTGGCAGATGCCGGCCCACCGGGTGAAGACGTCCTCGCCGCTCAGCGCCGCGTGCGCGGCCTCGACGGCGTCGCCGAGGGCGCCGTAGCTGTCGACGATGAGCGCGGTGAGCAGGGCGTCGCGCCCGGGGAAGTAGCGGTAGAGCGCGGACGCGGACCCGAGGCCGAGTTCGCGGGCCACCGCCCGCAGGGAGAGCGCCGCCGCGCCGTGCTCGGCGAGCTGGCCGCGCGCGACCTGCTTGATGTCCTTGGTGAACTCGATGCGGGCCCGCTCCCGTGCGGTGAGGGCCTTCGGAGCGGTGGGCATGGTGCCATCCTGCCAGCAGGCGAGAACAGTGGCAACTGACGAGAACAGTGTTCTTGACAATCCTGCCGGGTTCGGCCAGTCTCGGCATCGGCGAGAACAGTGTTCTCGCTTCCCAGTTCACCGGCAGGCCCTGGAGGGCTCCATGTCCAAGCACGTGATCGTCGGCGCCGGCCCCGTCGGAACCGCCACCGCCCGGCTGCTCGCCGCACGCGGCGAGGAGGCCGTCGTGGTCACCCGCTCCGGCACGGCCGCGCTGCCCGCCGGGGTACGGGCGGTACGCCTGGACGCCACCGATGCCACCGCCCTGAGCGAGCTGGCGACGGGCGCGGCCGCGCTCTACAACTGCGCGAACCCCGCCTACCACCGCTGGGTCACAGACTGGCCGCCGCTCGCCGCCGCCCTGCTGACCGCCGCCGAACGCTCCGGCGCCGTGCTGGCGACGGTCGGCAACCTGTACGGCTACGGCGAGGTCGACGCGCCGATGACCGAGAGCACCCCGCTGAACCCGAACTCCGTCAAGGGGCGGGTCCGCGCGCAGATGTGGCTCGACGCCCTGGCCCTGCACGACGCGGGCCGGATCCGCGCCACCGAGGTCCGCGGCTCCGACTACGTCGGGCCGGGATCCCAGAGCCACCTCGGCGACCGGGTCGTCCCGCGGCTGCTCGCGGGCAAGGGCGTCCAGGTCCTGGGCAGCCCCGACACCCCGCACAGCTGGACGTACACCGAGGACGTCGCCCGGCTCCTGGTGGCCGTCGGCGCCTCCGAGCAGGCCTGGGGCCGGCCCTGGCACGTGCCCAGCAACGCCCCGCGCACCCAGCGCGAGGCGGTCGGCGACCTGGCCCGGGTGGCCGGCGTCGACCCCGTCAAGGTGAGCCGGATCCCCGGCGCCGTCCTCACCGTGCTCGGCTGGACCAACCCCGTCGTCCGCGAAGTACGCGAGATGGCCTACCAGTTCGACCGGCCGTTCATCCTCGACTCCACCGCCGCCCAGCAGACCTTCGGACTCGCA